>Ga0075026_100001164_pt1 | contig 11091 bp, 7 predicted proteins | sample Str012_2_FD_71392 | JGI IMG/M metagenome (GOLD analysis project Ga0075026, IMG submission 71392) | Freshwater sediment microbial communities in response to fracking from Pennsylvania, USA - Straight Creek_MetaG_SC_2012 | ecosystem: Environmental > Aquatic > Freshwater > Creek > Sediment...
TGAGAATTCCGATTGCGAAGATCGCCAACATCGGCTATACATCCCTGGAAGTAATGGGATATGCCAATGGGAAATTCTTCGGGCTCACACCAAAAGAATTCGCGACAGTAATTAAAGATAATAACCTAAAATCGCCGAGCGGCCATTACATGATGCCGAATTTCCTGGTCAAAGGAGATGAGGATGAATTGAAGAGAACGGTTGATGATGCAGCCAATTTATCACACGACTTTTTCACGGTGCCTTATCTCACGGATAACATGCGAACAAGCCTGGATGATTATAAAAAACTCGCAGAGAAATTGAACAAGACCGCTGAAGTTGCTAAGAAAGCGGGTATGCGCATGGCTTACCACAACCACGATTTTGAATTCAAAGATTGGGGCGGTGGTCAAACCGGGTTCGATGTTTTCTTAAAGGGGACTGATCCCAAAATGGTGAATTTTGAAATGGATATTTATTGGATTACAAAAGCCGGACTGGATCCTATCGAATTCATTAAAGCCCATCCCGGAAGGATCAAGATGTGGCATATTAAAGACATGGACAGTACTCCACAGAAATCTTTTACCGAAGTAGGCAGTGGCACCATCAACTACAAGGAAATTTTCAAGCATCAAAAGGAATCCGGCATGGAATACTTCTTCGTAGAGCAGGACCAGGTGAAGATGCCGGTATATGACAGCATCACACAGAGTTTTCAATACCTGAAGAATAATATCCTGGGATGATTGCACAATTTTATCAACAATCAAATTTTCTCCATACATGACCAGTCGCCGTTCTTTCTTAGAAAAATCTTCTGCCCTTGTCGGCGGAGGTTTGCTTTTATCTGCTATGGATCAAAATACATTTGCTGCCCTTGGAAAACGGTTTGCGCCGAGCGACCAGCTTAATATCGGCGCCATTGGCATCAATGGTATGGGCTGGACAAATACCCTTGCTGCGATGAAAGTGCCGGGCGTAAATCTCGTGGCACTTTGCGACGTGGATAAAAATGTATTGGATAAACGGGTTGCCGAACTTTCAAAGGCAGGCAAGGACATATCGAAGATTGCAACCTATGGCGATTACAGGAAAATTCTCGACAGAAAGGATATAGATGCCATTATTATTGGTACGCCCGATCATTGGCATGCACTTATCATGATGCAGGCTTGCGAGGCGGGAAAAGATGTATACGTGGAAAAGCCTGTAGGTAATTCTATTGGGGAATGCAGGGCGATGGTCGCCGCCAAAAATAAATATAAACGCGTAGTGCAGGGTGGTCAGTGGCAGCGCAGTCAGCAGCATTTTAAGGACGCAGTGGACTTCGTCTACTCGGGACAGTTAGGAAATATCCGCACGGTGAAAGTATGGTGCTACCAGGGATGGATGAGACCTGATATCATTCGACCGGATTCGGCACCACCTCCCGGCGTGGACTATGATATGTGGCTGGGCCCGGCACCTAAAAAAGCTTTTAACGCAAGCCGTTTCCATTTCAACTTTCGCTGGTTCTGGGACTATGCCGGTGGACTGATGACCGACTGGGGCGTTCACCTGCTCGACTATGGACTGCTGGGTATGAAAGCAACGGTGCCCAAAAGCATTACGGCACTCGGCGGAAAATTCGCTTATCCGGATCTCTCACAGGAAACACCGGATACGCTGATGACGCTGTATGAATTTGATCATTTCAACCTGCTCTGGGATCACGCTATTGGGATCGACAACGGTTCTTATGGGCGCGATCATGGCATCGCATATATAGGAAACAATGGCACACTCGTACTCGACCGGGGAGGATGGGAAGTTATCGAAGAAAAGAACGGCGCTCACAAAGTGAGTAAACCACTGGCAAAATCGCAGGACAACGGAGTGGAAAAACATTGGGTGAATTTCATTGATGCGGTACGTTCCCGCAAGACTGAAGATCTGCATTGTCCGATTGAAGCGGGTGCACATGTGGCGACCGTCGCGCAGATGGGTAATATCACTTTCAGAACCGGTCAGCGGGTAGTATGGGATGCAGTGGCGGAGAAATTTACGGATGATGCGATTAATCAGAAATACCTGATGAAGGAATATCATAACGGGTATAAGTTGCCGGTGGTGTGACTACTAGGTTTCACGCAAAGGCGCAAAGGAGGCGCAAAGACGCAAAGGGAAATTCTTTCTTTGCGTCTTTGCGCCTCCTTTGCGCCTTTGCGTGAAACCTATTGGTCACTACTGCGGAGGTGGCGATTGATAATGCTTTTTTTCACCCTGCGGATATTGCTTAGGACCACAGGACCAAATGCCCGCGGTCAGCAAGAGCATCATGACAGCCACGATTTTTTTTATTCGCATAGTATTTTAAGTTAGGCAACTTCGAAAACAATGCCAAATTTTTTGAGATCCGCAGTTGTAGCAAATGAGTTTTTGGAAAACCATATATTCGCTACATGTTATTTTCCCCATCTTCAAATACAAAACCAAAGGTTCCGTTTTTTCAAGTTCTATTCATCCTATTGGCCGTTTCTGTTGTTCAGCACGCAGTGGCCCAGCAGGTGGACGTGATTAGGAAGGGATCGGCTATCGAAATAAAATCCGACGCGACAATAAGAATTTCCGGAGGTAATATTATAACCAGTATCCATGTTCCACGGGAACAGATTGATATCGTATCAAAAATAGACGGAGGGGTGGTGTTGCTCTCTATTCAATGCAAGAAACCTGTCACATGGTCCGCTTCGGATTTTGCAGGGATATTTTTTGACAAAATACCTGCCTACAAACAAGGCGTTGTATTGTGGAGATATAAACCGTGGAACAGTTGGTCAAAACCGATTGCATTGCAAGGTGCGGATGAGATGCCCGCTGATGATGTCCAGTTTTTTTATTGGCAATATGAAGATGGGTTGTATGGTGCAGCGGTTCCCCTGAATGGACCCGATTGCCGGACTACCCTGGGCAGTGAGAACCATAACTGGGGCAGTAAGGCTACCACCTCAGCAGCAACCAAGATGCAGCAAGAAATACCGGCGATGGCCATTGCCTTTGGAAAAAACCCCTTCGAAGTTTTTGAAAGAATATATCGCGTTGCATTAACTGCGATGGGTCGCTCCGGCAATCTTCAAAAAAATAAAAAATTCCCGGAACCGCTTAACTATTTCGGCTGGTGTTCCTGGAACTCCTCTGATAATGGAAAAAACCTAAATGAAAAACTGGTGATCGATGCCGTGCGATCCTTTACTGAACATGGATTTCCACTGGGCTGGGTATTGATTGATGATGGGTGGTTCCAGCATAAAAATCAACAGCTTCAGTCCTTCCTGCCGGATCCGGCAAAGTTTCCGAATGGTTTCAAGCCGATGATCAAAACGCTCAAACAGGATTATCATATTCGATATGCAGGCATTTGGCATGCTTTCGACGGATATTGGAATGGGATCGATCCGGCGTCACCGTTGGGTGATCGTTATCGCAACGAACTTTTTTACTGGGATCAAAAAAGCAATGATCAAACGAATCGCTATTATTTTATCAAACCCACAAGCGACTCACTGAAGACTTTTTATGAAAACTGGCACAGGTTTTTTAGAGAGCAGGGAATTGATTTTGTTAAAATCGATAATCAACTGGTAGCAGAAAGGATGGCAGTGAATAATTATCCGGTTTTCCAGTTATCGGATTCTATGCACCGTGCGATCTATCGTTCTGTTAACAAATATTTCCACGGCGTTTTGATCAATTGTATGGATATGACAGCCGATGCCTATTTTAATTTCGGGTCATCGGCCGTAGCAAGGGGCGTGGAAGACTATTTTCCTTATGAACAACATGAAACTTACAATCTTCAGCAGGGAAATGCTGCGGCGCATGTGTTGCAGGCAATCTATAACGACATCTATTTTTCACAAATGGTATTTTCGGATTTTGACGAATTTGAGTCGGACAATCCCAATGCTGAATTTCATGCTATCGCGAGGGCCATCCACAACGGCCCGATTTATGTAACCGACAAACCTGGCAATCAGAATTTTGATATACTGAACAAACTTGTTTATTCAGACGGAAGGATTATTCGTTCTCAGACTTCCTTGCTGCCAACAGCGGATTGTCTTTTTCAGGTTCAGGCTGCATGGCCCTTCAAAGCGTATTCGAAAACCGGCAAAAGAGGTTTACTTGGAATTTGGAATGCTGCAGACACCAACAGGGTAGTCGGTGCTTTCAAAACTTCAGATATAGATGGCTTGCGGGGCGGCCAATTCGCATTGTATGAACATTTTTCCGGGCTAGTCTCTGAGGTCAGTAAAGATCAATCCATTCCGGTTGTTTTGGGTAAACTTGCTTATGCCTTGTACTATGCGGTACCGATCGAAAATGGATTTGCCGCGTTTGGGTTGACGGATAAATACAATGCGCCTGCAACAATATTGGGTGAGAAAAGAACCGCTAACCGAACGACGCTGGATCTCTATGAAGGCGGCACGTTCAAGGCCTGGTCGCGCGATAAGCCGCGTCATGTATTGGTCAATGGGAAAGCGAAGGATTTTAAATTTAATGATAAACTGCTCGTCATCCATGTTCCTCCCGGTAAAAGGCCGCAGCTCCAAATCGATTGGTGATGAAAAATATTCAATAAGCAAACGATGGCTCAACGCAAACTGATTTTCTTCGGATTCATCCTGGGGCTTTCTTTTTTTACTGCCCGGGCACAATCTTCTGTTTGGGAATACCGGGAGCGCGATTACAATTTGACCTGGGACCTGGATACAGATAAAGCCCGTGTTGCTGCCATGGCAAAATCCGCCACCATTTGGGAGGGATCGCTGCTTCCTTCTTTTTGGCTGGCCAATCGCAACCATGAAATGCATTATGTACATGCCCGCTTCGATAAAAATAAATCGATCGTCCGCGAAGACCGCCTTGAGTTGAACCTCGTATTTGAAGGATTTGGAACGGGGAGGTTAGTGGTTCAAAAGAAAGAGTGGGGTTTGCAGTTTGAAAGACTCACCGTATCCTGGAATAGCTACATTCCTGCCATCGTAGAAATGTATTTTGGCACCCGGGCATCCGATTCTAACAGTTATGTACACCCGCTTTCGGACAAGCCATTCAAGCCTGATTGGCAATCGGCCGGTTATTGTGTGCCAGGCGCTAAAGAAGGCACAGTCCAGAGTTATTTCAGGAATTGGGATTTCGGCCAGACAGAAATCGCACTTGGCAATTACGGACCTTCTTTGGGGACGCCTTATGGTGCTGCTTTCCCGAGACCTTTTTTATTTACAGGGATGGGGTCCAACGATGGCTGGGTAGCATTGGGAGCAGGCGCCATCCCGGATGCGGCGATGATGGTAAGAATTCAATCCACCCACGGATGTTTTAAATACTTATATCGTGAGGATCTCTGGGGAGCATCTGCCAATCATGAAAGAACCTGGGAAGAACCCCTTCGTATCACCATGGATAAAACAGCGCCGGATGCATTCGCAAAATACTTTTCGTCTTTTCCGGCAAAAAAATCATTCATCCAACCCAAACCGCTCTGGAATACCTGGGGCATGTGGAGGCTAAGGAAATTCCCAATGAAGCCGCTCGCTGATTTTGCGGATAAAATAAAAGCAGGGGTTTTTGTGCTTGATGATTCCTGGGAATCTTCACAAGGCTCTGGTAAACCAAACCTACAGCGATTTCCTGATTTTGAAAAAGATATTCAATATGTTCGGAGCAAAAAAATGGATATAGGTGCCTGGGAAACACTGGGATGGATCAGTGATACTTTACCGTACGGATTTGCATCGCAGGATCTGATCGTTGATCGGAGAGGCAGGCCCTGCAAAACAAACTGGAACTTTGACGACGCGGGCGAATCCTATTACTGTCTCGATATCAGTTCTGAGAAAGTGAAGACTTTTCTTCGGGAACGGACGCTCTCTATGATGAAGACACTAATGCCCACGGTTATCAAGCTCGACTTTGGATATGCCATGCCTGACCCCAATATCGGTGTACCCCGGGATCCTGCGTATAGGGGTGAACGTTATTCTTATGAATTAATGGAGATCATCGCAGGGGCTGCCAAATCGGTGAACCCATCGGTAACGATCATGTATTATGGAATCAGCCCGCTATGGTCTCCGGTTGTTGACTTGGTATCCCTCGATGACCAGGGAGATCTGTGGTACGAATTGCACCGGGGTCACCAGGAATGGAGCATATGGGCGTCCCTGCTGAGTAAACAAGGTGTCGCGATCACTGGATCTTCCTCTTACAACTGGAATGATGATGCGGAAGTGCTTCTGAACTCTGCGATCCTCGGCCTACCCGGCGCGAGTCTAGCACTCACACTGGATCAGGATAAACCCATTCCGGAATCTTATATCAACCGCCGTTTCGCATTGAATAAATGGTGCAGGAGAACACTTATTTGGGAGCCAGCCTGGTTCAATAGCATCAAGGGTGATCTTGATGGTCCGCCGAGATTAAATTGTTGGGGAAGACTCGAACCCGTGGGGGATAAGAAATTATTGACCGCATTGGCGCTCAGAGAAGCCGGAAAAGAAACCATAGATGATGAATCGCTTAAGGGTGCCCGTTGGACTGGTGACTGGTGCCTCATTGCGCAGGATGATCAGTATGTGTTCAGCTCATATCAATTGGCGATTATTCCATTTACGGCTGGAAGCATCAGCATTCCACTCGCAAAGCGACCGCTGAACATTATACGCGAGAACAGCAGTGGTCAATTCATATTCACTAATTGGAAATGGGAACAGGGTGAACTCAGTTTCCAGGTTTCACAGTCTTTATTTGAACATACAAGTGGATTTTTGATCGAATCAAAATAAGAAGGGCGGTTCATGACCGCCCTTCTTATTTGAATATTGCTATTGAAATATTAACTTATTTTTTCATTGCGTATTGGATGCCGCCGAGTAAATGATGCAGGTACATGGGATCTGCGTAAGATTCGTCCGTGTGACCGAGCGCAGTATAAAAAGCGCGACCGCCTTCAAAGTCATGATACCAGGCTACCGGGTGATCATCGCCGTTTTCTCCGCCGGTGTAGGATTTTTCATCCAGCTTCATCAAAACGGTTACTTCTTTGTTGTGGTCTTTTAAATTATACCATTCGTCGAAGCGTTCCCAGGTATCCGGGAGAAAAGAAGTGGACGGATGATTTTTATTAACAACTATCACTTTTGCCTGCTGTTGTTTTGGGTGCGATTTGAAATAAGCCCCTGCCAGTTTTCCGTACCACGGCCAATTGTATTCGCAGTCTGTCGCCGCATGGATTCCCACATAGCCGCCACCGTTGTGAATAAATTCCTGCAATGCTTTTTCTTCATCAGGTCCAAAGACTTTTCCGGTTGGAGAAAGAAAAACCACTGCAGCATATTGTTTAAGATTAATGGAGTTGAACAGGGTAGAGTCTTCCGTAGCATCCACGTCGAACCCATTTTCTAATCCTAATTTCTTGATAGCAGCGATTCCAACGGGTATACTGGAATGCCTGAAACCATTGGTCTTTGAAAAAATCAAGATTTTCTGGTTTGCTTTTTCAGGAGATGAACTCATCGTAAAGAAAGCAACCAGCATCAACGGCAAGAACAATCGAATAATTTTATGCACGTGATTTTTTTATTAAGAGAGTTTTTTGATTTTAATATTCCGGTACCATACCTCGTTCCCATGATCCTGCAAGTCAATTCGACCGGTTTTGTATTTGGAGAATCCGGGCATGTCTTTAAACTTACTGCCTTTTACCAGTTTCCACCAGTTGTCATCCCACATCGTGGTGGATACAACCTTAACGCCATTTAGAAATACGTCCAGCTTTCCCTTGTTAAGCATGATTTCGGCCTGGTTCCATTCTCCAACGGGTTTCACGGGTTCTGAAGAAGAGGCGATGAGATCGTATAAATTACTGGCTCGGTGTTTTGGAATTTTGCCATCCGGATGTCCATCGTTGTCGAGCACCTGGATCTCAGGACCTGTGGCATAGGATTCCTTGTATTGCGGATCCTCTTTTACGCAAAAAATAATTCCGCTGTTACCATTTTTTGAAATTTTCCACTCGAGTTTGAGGTCGAAGTCAGTGTACTCTTCATTGGTTACAATATCACTGGCAACAACCTGGTCAGTTCCCTTCACGGTAGGATCCAAATGAAGCGCACCGTCATTCCCTTTCCAAACAGTTCCGGCAGAGGGTTTGCCATAAGGATGCCAGCCCTTTGTGGAATTGCCATCGTAAAGCAGTTGCCAACCATCTTTTTTTTCCTGTTCCGACAAAGTGTTTGGCACCTGCTGGGCAGGTGTAATTTTCGCGAGCAAAAAGAATGCCGCGATACAAGCTAATCGTTTCATGAAATTATTTTTTTAGCGAGAGAATATATTTTACCATTTCGCGAACATCGGCTTCCGGGAGTTGCGCATGCGGGGTCATCGGAACACTTCCCCAAACGCCTGTTCCCCCAGTGATGATTTTTTGAACAAGACGGTTCACCGTCGTGTCGGCAGCGGGTGCATATTTTGCAGCTACTTCACTGTAAGCAGGACCTGTCGATACGCCCTGTGTAGCAGCACTCAGCCGATGACAGGTGGTGCAATCGCTGGCGCCGATCAGCTCAAGACCTTTTTCATCTGCAGCGGATACGGTACTACTTCCGGCAGCAGGAGCCGCTGCGGAGTCCTTGGTTGCAGTTTTACTGGAATCACCTGAGCTACCGCAGGCTACCGCGAGCAGGGAGCAGGATAAAATGACAAAGAGTTTTTTCATGATGTAAATAATAAATGAATAAAAGAATGAGCTTTTGAATTGGCCACCAATTTCGAATTTTATTTATTGCAAACCTAACACGGTGCGGTTAAATTTTTCGTCGGAGCCTGTTCCTGCGAAATCATCGAAGGCTTTTTCGGTGACGCGGATGATATGGTCCCTGATAAAGGCAGATCCTTCTTTTGCTCCGTCTTCGGGGTGTTTAATGCAGCATTCCCATTCCAGCACGGCCCATCCCTTGTAGTCATAAGCGGCGAGTTTGCTGAAAACGGATTTAAAATCCACCTGGCCATCACCTAAAGACCTGAACCTACCGGCGCGATCGAGCCAGGGTTGGTAGCCGCCATACACTCCCTGTTTACCCGTTGGATTGAATTCGGCATCTTTTACATGAAACATCCGGATTCGTTCGTGATAGAAATCAATAAATGAGAGATAGTCCAGGCATTGCAATACAAAATGGGAGGGATCGTAGAGTAAACAGGCCCTTGCGTGCTGGTTGGTATGTTCGAGGAACATTTCATAGGTAACGCCGTCATGCAGGTCCTCGCCCGGGTGAATCTCATAACAAAGGTCAACGCCATGTTTGTCGAAGACATTCAGGATCGGCAACCAGCGCTTGGCTAATTCTTTAAAACCTGTTTCCACCAAACCCGCTGGTCTCTGCGGCCAGGGATATACGTTAGGCCACAGCAGCGCACCGCTAAAAGTTGCGTGAGCATTAAGTCCGAGATTTTGTGAAGCCCTGGCGGCGTACTCAAGTTGCTGAATCGCCCAGGCTGTTCTCGCCTTGGGATTACCGCGCACGGACTCCGGTGCGAATCCATCGAACATAGCATCATAGGCGGGATGCACTGCCACGAGTTGTCCCTGCAGATGCGTGGACAATTCTGTAATTTTTAATCCGGCTTCTTCTACTACACCTCTTAACTCGTCGGCGTAAGTTTTACTTTCAGCAGCTTTTTGAAGGTCGATGCAGCGGCTGTCCCAGGTTGGAATCTGTACGCCTATATAGCCGATGCTTTTTGCCCATTGGCAAATTGATTTCAGCGTATTGAATGGAGCCTGATCGCCCATGAACTGCGCGAGGAAAAGTCCGGGTCCTTTTAATGTTTGCATTTGAATTTATTTGTTGCATCCAGCCTGAGGACAGACAAAGAGGCAAATAGATATTTTTTATATTTCGAAGGCGGTCCATTTTTCTTTGCTGGATCCGCTTTTTACAACGTTGTCAATAAAAGCCATTCCGCGAATGCCTTCTTCAACCCTGGGGAAATCGAGCGCCTCTTTGCTGGGCTCCTTGCCATCGATCTTGGCCGATAAAGTGAGTGCGAAGTTGTGATAAATATTACCGAAAGCTTCAAGATATCCTTCAGGATGACCACCTGGTGTGCGGCAGTTTTGTGTTGCATAACTCGATAAACGGTCGCCATAGTTTCCGCCGGCACGTAAAATTTGAGTGGGTTGGTCAAGCCATTTCACCAGGAGCGTATTAGGTTCCTGTTGTGCCCATTCGAGCCCGCCTTTTTCTCCATATATTCTAATCTTCAAAGCGTTTTCTTCTCCGGCTGCAACCTGAGATGCCATGAGTACACCCGCTGCACCATTGTCAAATTTCAACAATACATTGCCATCATCATCCAGCGCTCTTCCTTCCACCATCACATTCAGGTCAGCGCAAAGATGTGTGATTTTTAGCCCGGTGATGTATTCGGCGAGGTGAGCTGCATGGGTTCCGATATCTCCCATACATCCGCTCTTCCCTGATTTTTTAGGATCTGTTCTCCAGGCGGCCTGCGCATTGCCTTCCCTTTCGGAAAGTTTGCTCAACCATCCCTGTGGGTATTCAACCCATATTTTGCGGATCTTTCCCAACACGCCTTCTTTAACCATTGCGCGTGCTTGTTTCACCATGGGGTATCCGGAGTATGTATGCGTCAGGCAAAGTATCAATCCGGTTTCTTCTAATTTTTTCTTGAGTTGTTTCGCTTCGTCAATGGTAAACGTTATAGGTTTTTCAATTACGACATTGAACCCCTTATCGAGCGCCAGCATCGCAGGTGCGAAATGCGCAAAGTTGGGGGTGACGATTGTAACGAAATCCATTCTTTTGTCTGCGGGTAGCTTGCTCTCTTTCTCGATCATTTCATCAAATGTGAGATAACTGCGGTCTTCTGCTAAAAATAGTGAGCGAGCAGAATCGCGGGCAATCTCGGGGTTGATGCTGAGTGCACCGCAAACGAGCTCAATCAATCCGTCCATATTGGCAGCATGCCGGTGAATGGCACCGATAAAGGCATCTTTTCCTCCACCAACCATTCCCATTCTTAATTTTCTGTTCATGT
>Ga0075026_100001165_pt1 | contig 11089 bp, 6 predicted proteins | sample Str012_2_FD_71392 | JGI IMG/M metagenome (GOLD analysis project Ga0075026, IMG submission 71392) | Freshwater sediment microbial communities in response to fracking from Pennsylvania, USA - Straight Creek_MetaG_SC_2012 | ecosystem: Environmental > Aquatic > Freshwater > Creek > Sediment...
GCAGTACTGTGCCCACATCCGCATAGGCCAGGAAATCCAGAATGCGATATTGGCCGGTTTCGACGTCGGCTTCGATTTCGGCAAAGGTGGCAACGAACGAAAATGTATTGCCGTCGTGCGGGTAGGCGTCCTTCGCAACAGCAAGAAGACCCTGGCCTTGCATTGCCGTGGCCGACGCCACCGTGAATTTATTTATTTCGGGAGGCAATTCGTGCCCGTCGTAGATGCCGCCGAGTTGGATGGCGCGTTGCGCGGCATGGGCGAGGGTCATCCCAGCGCCTCCGCCTTTGCGGGCGACGCGTTCATTGGCAACCACATAATCCTCGGGCTTGCCGCCGAGATCTTTCGCGGCAATTTGTTGCAGCTTTTTGATCGCATCAGCGGTTACAGCAGAAGCCGCGCGAGTCATGGCATGGGTTGTCTGGCTTCCGCCGGAAGGACATGTCCACGGCAGATTCTTTGACGTGTTGCCCCAGGTGATATCGCATTTTTCCCAGGGTACGCCGAGAAGTTCAGCGACCACGCGGTGCACATCGGTCCAGGATTCCGTGCCGAGATTGCCGACGCCGGATTGGATATAAACTCTGCCGTCGGGCTTGATGACAAAAAGCCCATCAAAGCCGATCGTGCCGGCCGAGTATGTGCTTATGGAAACTCCCACACCGCGCACCTTTGAGCCGATACGCTTCCCGCTGTTTACTTTTCTTTTATTCCATTGGAATTGCTCGGAGCCACGGTCGAGCGCTTCCTTAATGAAAGCGCTGGTGGCGTATTGCTGCTTGCCGCCGACCAGAGGACCAAACGGCGCCTTGCCTTCAGGAGCATTGAGCCGGCGCAAGGCTACTTGATCAAGGCCGAGCTTCCGCGCGGCTTTAGCGAGGACAGGTTCCATGACCGTGATTCCCTGCATTCCACCCGGAGAACTCTGGGAGGTGCGCGGGGGGGTGTTCGTCAGAACCGTGAGAGCACGCCAGCGCATGGCCTGTGGCTGGTAAAGAACCGAGACGATGCGTCCCGATGAGAATGCGTCACCGACCATGTCATAGGGGCCGTTGTCGCAGATCACGAACATATCCAGAGCCGTGATGCGGCCTTCCTTGGAGAATCCAACCTTCATGCGGCCGTGCAGACTGGGGCGCGCGCGGCCAATGTAATTCTCCTCCTCGCGGGAGATGCGCATCATGACGGGCGCGCCGACTTTTTTGGACAGCAGCGCGGGGATCACCAGGGTGATGTCGCCGGTAATCTTGCTGCCAAATCCGCCGCCTGTATACTCACTGATAAATACAACATTGCTGACATCAATGCCCAGCCAGCGCGCGATCGCGGGCACGGTCTGAGAGGTGCTCTGCGTGCCGGTGTGAACGTAGACTTTCCCGTTTTGCCAGTAGGCCATCGTGCTGCGGGTCTCGAGGCACTGGTGATTCGTATTCGGCGTGACGAAAGTTTCGTCCAGGACCAGCGCCGCGTTTTTGAATCCGGCGTCAATATCCCCGACGTGCCACTCTTCGGTCGGCTTGCCCATTGGCAGACGGCCGGACTTGGCGTCCTCAAAATCCTCACTGGTCCACTTGACCGTGTGAAGTTCCGGCGGCGTCACGGGACCGGGCTTTTGACCGGGCACCGGTGGAGGCGGAGGAACGCGCACCCAGCAATTTCCATCCGTTCTTGCATTCGGGCCGCCAGGCCGCAAACTGGCCAGAGGATCAACCACGAAGGGCAATGGTTCCAGGTCAATTTTAATTTTTTCAATCGCTTCCGCGGCAGTGAGCTCGTCCACCGCGCACACGGCGAGAATCGGCTGGCCTTGAAATAGCGGCTCATTCGTCAGCGCCTGATATCCGCGGGGGTTTGCCAGAATTACGGTGCCGTTATCGTTGATGCTGTTGGCTGCGGGAGGCAACTCGTCCGCGGTGAGAATTGCTTTCACGCCGGGCATGGCCAGCGCGGCGCGCGCGTCAATACTTCGGACACGCGCATGAGGCATGGGGCTCAACGCCAGCTTGCAGAAAAGCATGCCGTCGGCGCGATAATCCTCGGCGTACTTCGCCTTGCCGGTAACTTTCGCATGGAGATCGCCGGTGGTGTAATTCTGTCCGATGACCTTGTATTTATTTGGTGGCGTTATTTTTGGCATGTTTACGCCTTCCTCAGGTTTTCTGCGCCGCGCATCATGGCGGTCAGAATCTTGTCGTAGTCCTGGCAGCGGCAAAGGTTGCCGGAAATTCCGTGCGCCAGTTCCGCGCGCGTGGGGCTGGGATTTACTTTTAGAAACCCAACCGTGGCCATCATGAAACCGGACATGCAAAACGCGCACTGAAATCCCTGTTCATCAATGACGCCCTGCTGCACGGGGTGCAGCGTGCCGTCGGGCTTGGCGAGCCCTTCAATCGTTTGAATTTTTTTGTCGCGCAAGGTGTGCGTGAACACGGAGCAGGCATAGATGGGCGTGTCGTCCACGAGCACAGTGCAGGCGCCGCATTCGGCCTGGTCGCAACCAATCTTTGTACCCGTGAGGCCCAGCTTATAGCGCAGCGTCATCACCAGCGTCTCTTGCTTCATGACGTCCACGCGCCGCTGCTGGCCGTTCACGTTTAATGTGATCAGCCGGTCGACCGAGCCGGGAGCCGAAGATTGGGCCCACACCTTCGATGTGCGGAATAGATAGCTGGTCGAGGACACTGCGCCAGCCGCGATCACGCTCTTAATGACGTCACGCCTCGAGACATTGCTTGTTGACGAGGCGGTGGGGTCCGTAATTTCGTTTTCTGCCATCGGAAGTCCCCTTCTACGGGTGCGGGATTTACCTAAAGCCCGCTGGAGTATAGATATGGATAGCCCTTTGTATACGCCCTGAGCCAGTCTCGTGTCAATAACGCAAAGCAAAGACGGCGAAAATTTACTGAATCCAGGGGAGTCCCCGTTGCTAGTTGATCTAAAGATCCAAGGGTGAACTAGGGATCGTCCGTGCCCCGGTTTATTTCTTCCACGTGGCAACGGGAATGCGCGGCATCTCAAATAAATCCGAGGTGCGCGCATACCATCCCCTTCCGTGCATGCGCCCGATCAGCTTTAGCTTTGGCGTGTCAATGTAGTGCTTGGCGGCATCCAGCACAAATTCGTCGCGAACATGCATCGCCACAACTCGCCCCAGAACCAGCCCGCTTTCACCCAAGTCCACGATTTGCATCAGCTCGCATTCCATCGAAACAGGGCTTTCCGCGATGCGCGGAGGCTTCACACGCACTGATGGCAGCGTTGTCAGCCCGGCTTCGACGAGTTCGTCCACGCCTCGGTCAAATTCAATTCCGGTGATGTTCATCTTTTCGGCGTTTTCTTCCGAAACCAGATTTACCACGAACTGACGCGTTTCAATGATGTTGGCGCGGGTATCCTTCGGCCGACCCGGCTTGTGGCTGGCAATTCCAATTCCCACTACCGGAGGATCCCCCGCGAAGGCATTGAAGAAAGAAAATGGCGCGGCGTTGTTTAATCCCTTCGCGTCCTGGCTGACGACCCATGCGATTGGGCGCGGCGTGATCGTCGAGACCAGCAGTTTGTAGCATTCCTGTGGCGGTATGGCAGAAAAATCGAATACCATCGATCATCCTCCGAAAATTGGAGCCTCATAGTAACCCGTTCGCGCGAGCTGGATGCCGAAATTTTTGTGCGGCGGAATTACATTTGAGGCACTTCCATCTTTACTTGGCACGCGACGCGTGATAAATTGTTTTCCCGTAACCGCCATCGTAGCGCCAGGCGGATGGGCCACTGCTAAACGACCCCTCAGCGATTTTGTCGCAACTCGCGTCCTTCCTAGGAATCGGAACCCGTTTCTATGGATATTTACGCCGTCTTGATGTCCCGGCGCACAGGCAACAGGAAACACTAAGGGGAAACATTGCTAAAACTACGCAAAGTTGAACTGGTAGGCTTCAAATCGTTTTGCGAAAAGACGCAAATTACGTTCAGCGGAGCCGGGCTCACTTGCATTATCGGGCCCAACGGCTGCGGCAAGTCCAACATCGTGGACGCGATCTCATGGGTGCTGGGCGAACAGAGCCACAAGTCGCTGCGTGCCGAGCGGATGTCCGACTGCATTTTTAACGGCACGGCCAAGCGCCCGCCGATGGGCCTCTCCGAAGTCACGTTGACGCTGATTGACCAGGAACTTGCTGACGCGGCGGAGTTTGTGCTCGGAAGCGGCGCAGGCGACATTGCCGCGGCAGGGCCGGTGGCCGTCCCGGAAAGCGCCTATGGCGGCACAAGCGATGGGCTATCCGCGCAAGACATTGAGATTACAGAAAGCACGGAGAATGCCGTCGAGCATGAGGATGGCTCGGCGGGCGAAGAATCCGAAATCTCCGCCGCCAGTGATGAATCCGCGAACAAGCCGGAATTCCTGAAGAAAAAGCGCGCGGAAAAGCCGGCGATGAATTTGAAACCCGGCGAAGTGGTTGTCGGCCGCCGCCTGTACCGCTCGGGACAAAGCGAATATCTGATTAATGGGCGCGTGGCGCGGCTGCGCGATATTCAGGATTTGTTCATGGGCATCGGCCTGGGGCCGGACTCCTACGCGATCATCGAGCAGGGCCGCATCGGCCAAATTCTCAGTTCGAAACCCACCGACCGCCGAGCAATTATTGAAGAGGCGGCCGGGATCACAAAGTTCAAGACCAAGCGGCGGCTCTCGGAAGCGAAACTGGAATCCTCGAAGGTCAACCTTTCCCGCATCAACGACATTTATGTGGAAGTCGAAAAACAATTGGCATCGCTGAAGCGGCAGGCGTCGAAAGCGCGGCGGTACGCGGAAATTCGCGAGGAGATGCGCGGCTTGCTGCGGCAAGTGCTGGCGAGCAAAGCCAAGGAGCTGGACCTCGAGGCCGAGCGCCTGTCGGGTTTGCTGGGCGCGATTTCGCAGCACGAATCGCAGGAAGCGCAATCGGTTAGCCAGCAGGAAGCCGAACAGGAACGCCTCAGCACGCGCATTTATGAACTCGAAAGCGAACTGCGGCAGCACCAGAACGTGCTTGGGCAGACAGCGCTGGAACTGGACCGCAGCGAGAATCGCATCCTGTTCAACCGCCAGCGCACGACGGAACTAACCGGACGAGTTCAACAATTAAATTTGGAAATCGAGCAGGCCACCGCGCAAGCCGCGGAAGTGGAAGCGCGCGGCGCGGCGCACGGCGAATCGGTCGCGGCGCTGCGCGGCGAGGTTTCCCGCGTGGAAGCGATTCTCGCGGGCCTGGCAGCGGCATCGGCGGAAATTTCAGGGGAGCACAATTCCACCGAAGCGCGCATCGCCGAGCTGCGCCGCTCCGCCGCCGAACTGGGCGAGGAGCTAACACGTTTGCACGGCGATCAGGCGCAGGCCGAACAAGCCCTGGCGCACCATATTCAGGGCGTAACGCGGCACGAACAGCGCGAGCAGCAATTGCTGGAGGAATCGCTGCACCATCGCGAACGCGCGCAGGCAGCGGACCTGCACTGGCATTCAGTCCTGGAGCGTTCGCGCACACTGGATCAAATCGTGAAGACCGCGCAGGGACGAATCGCCGAACTGCGCCGCCAGCAGCAGGAAATCACGGCGCGCTCGGAATCCTCGCGCGATGCGCTGGCTGGAGGCCGCGCGCGGCGCTCATCTGTGGAACAGATTCTGAACGACCGCTCGTACACCGACGATGCGGTGCAAAAACTATTCGCGTCCAACCAGGGCGGAGCGGATTCGTCCGGGTTCCGTGCCGTCGGCGTGCTTGCCGATTACGCCGAAGTGGAACAAAAATACGAAGGCGCCATCGAACAATTTCTGCGCGATGAGCTCGAATATGTAGTGGTGGAAACATTTGACGTGGCGCGCGCCGGAATTGCGCTGTTGCGCGATGAGGTCGGAGGGCGCGCAACATTCTTCATCGATTCCCTGCGCAAGCTGAGCATCCAGCCGAACGAACCGGTCGCGCCGTTTGATTTTGAAAAGGAAACGGTTTCCAGCCTGGACCAGCTGGTCGAGTTCCGCGATCCTCTGGGCCCCGCGGCGAAGCAGTATCTGCCGCGGCTGCAATCGGCGTTCCTCGTGGAGCAGGCCGAAACGGCGGAGCGCCTGGCGCGTGAAAATCCGGCGTATTCCTTTGTGACTCCCGACGGCACAACGTATCAAGGCCGCGTCGTCAGCGGAGGCCGCCCATCGGAATCCGGGCCGCTGGGAATGAAGCGTGAATTGCGATCGCTGGACGTGGAAGTGCTGCAACTCGAACGCGCAGCCTCGGAGGCACAGGCGGCGCTGCAACACGTCGAGCAGGAGCTTCGCGCCAGTGAATTGACCCTGGAGCAAGCGGTGGCGCAGCACGTGGAATCGGAAAAGCTTGCGGTGGCCGCCACGCTGCAGCGCGATCAGGCGCGCGGCGACATGGTGCGCCTGAGCATGGACCTGAGTTCCTGCCAGACCGAGCTGACGCGGCTGCGCAACGATGCAGCTTCTTCGCAGCAGCGCGCCGAAGCAGCGCAGCAACGCCGCGGAGAAGTTTCCGGCGCCCGCGCCGCCGCCGAACAGGAAATTGCGCAGGCCATGGAACAGCAAACCACATTGCGCCAGACCGCGCAGGCCCGGCAAGAAGACCTGGCCACGCGGCGCGAGGAAATGGCGGCGCTATCCGAACGGCTTGCCAGCGCCGAAACATTCGCGGCGCGAATCGCGCAGGAGCTGCATGATCTGACCACGCGGCGAACGGCTTTGGTCCAGCAACACGATTCGTTGCTGCAAGAACAGGCGCAACTCACCGATCAAACCGCGGGACATCAGTTGCAGGTGGAATCCCTGCGCACCGAAAAACTGCGCCTGGAAGCACGCGGCGCGGAAATGGATCGCGAATTCAACGAAACCCGTTCGCGCGCGGCACAGGTGGACGATTCCCTGCGCATGGCCCGTCAAAAACTCGGCGACTTCCGCGAAGAGCGCGGCAAGCATGAAATCGAACGCGCCCGCAACGATTCCGAACGCGAACACCTGCGCCAATCCTGCGTCGAGGAACTAAACGCGCAGCCCGAGGATCTGATCGCGGAATTCCCCGCCCTGCTTTCCGGCGAACAGTTGCGCATTTCCGATTCGCAATACCACGAAATGAAACTCCGCATCGAGGCCATGGGCCCGATCAACATGATGGCGCTCGAGGAATATAACGACTGCGAGCAGCGCTTCGGATTCCTGGGCCGCGAGCGCGGCGATTTACTGCAATCCATTACCGATACGCAGCAGGCCATCACGGAGCTCGATCTGGTCTGCAAACAAAAATTCGAGGAGGCATTCGGCTTCATCAATGCGAATTTCGCCATAGCCTTCCACACATTATTCGGCGGCGGAACCGGCGAGATGCGACTATCCGAGCCGGACAGCTCGGGTGAACCGGGTATCGATGTGGTGGCGCAACCGCCGGGCAAGCGCCTGCAAAACGTGCTGCTGCTCTCGGGCGGCGAAAAAGCCATGACGGCGCTGGCGCTGCTGATCGCCATTTTCCGATACCAGCCCAGCCCCTTCTGCATTCTGGATGAAGTGGATGCGCCGCTGGACGAAGCCAACGTCGGACGGTTCACGAAACTCGTCGCGGAAATGAGCGCGGGCACGCAATTCATCGTCGTGACGCACAACCGCAGGACGATGGAAAAGGCATCGGTACTTTATGGCGTCACGATGCAGGAGCCGGGCGTATCGAAACTGGTTTCGGTGCGTTGGGATGAGCCTGCGATCGCGCAAGCCGCGACCAACGCCGCTTAATTTGCCACGGAGGCACAGAGACGCGGAGAAAAACTGGGGAAGAAACTTATTCTTGATTTTCTCCGTGTCCTCTGTGTCCACCGTGTTGGAAGATTTGTTTTGCCGTTATGTGCAAAACTTTGCGCACACTTGAATTTCCCCCGCGGACCTAAATTTTCCACTTTTCGTTTTTCTTCTCCGTTGACATCGTCGAGTCCTGCGCTAAAATACGCGCCTCTCTGAAGGGGCGTGTTTCCGGTGGCTTCTCCAAAATTAAATGCGATTGTTTGGGAGACAAATCTCCCGGGAATCCACTTCCTCAACCGCGGAAAAGTCCGCGATTTGTATGAGGTCGGGGATCGCCTGCTGATCGTCGCCACCGACCGGCTGTCGGCGTTCGACGTGGTGTTGCCGACGCCGATTCCGGACAAAGGGCGCGTGCTGACGCAGCTTTCGCTGTTCTGGTTTGATTTGCTGCGCGACGTCATTCCAAATCACATCCTAACCTCGACGGATTTTCCGCCGGCGCTCGACGCCTATCGCGCGCAACTCGATGGCCGCTCGATGCTCTGCCAGCGAACCAAGCCGTTGCCCATCGAGTGCGTTGTTCGCGGATATCTTTCCGGCTCCGGATGGAAGGATTATCGCGCCACCGGCAAAGTTTGCGGGATTGCGCTGCCAGCGGGATTGCGGGAATCGGAACGGCTTCCGGAAGCGATTTTCACGCCCTCCACCAAGGCAACCGCGGGCCACGATGAGAATATTTCCTTTGACCAGGCCGCTGCGACAATCGGCGGCGAACTGGCCGAACACGTCCGCGCTGTAAGCCTGGAAATATATCGCCGTGCGGTGGCCTATGCCGAGCCGCGCGGGATAATTTTGGCGGACACGAAATTTGAATTTGGTCTTGTTGGCGATCAATTAATTTGGATTGACGAGGCTCTGACGCCGGATTCTTCGCGGTTTTGGCCGGCCGCCGGTTATGAACCCGGCAAGGCCCAGCCCTCGTTTGATAAGCAGTTTGTGCGCGACTATCTGGAGCGGATCGGCTGGAACAAGCAGCCGCCTGGTCCGGAATTGCCTTCCGACGTGGTTGCGGCAACTCGCGGTAAATATCTGGAAGCGTACCGGCAGCTAACGGGCCACGAACTTAAATAGATCGCGCCGGCGGTATCGCCGGGCTGCGGTTTAATCCATAGCGGAGTGTGCGACGGTGAAGGATCAACTGGAAGCTCTGGTCGGGCAAATGGTGGAACGCGGAATTCATTTCGACGAAGCCGTGAACGAATTCGAGAAAAAATTTATCAAGCGCGTTCTGGACAGGTCTCGCGGCAACCAGTCGCGCGCCGCGCTGTTGTTGGGAATCCACCGCAATACGCTCAGCCGTAAGATCGGATTGTACAAGATCGGCCAACGGCCGCACCGCCGCCCTTGAATCGTTTCGGAATCTTAGTCCACAAGAACACATCTGCCGCACGCCCGTAATGGTGAGCCCGCGACCTCGCGACTGCCACATTTCAAATTTGAAAATTCAGATTTAAAATACCCGACGCAAATTGGAATCTTAGATTGAGCGCGCCGGATGTGTTTGGAAATTGGAAAATGAAATGCGTAATCCACCTTAAAATCAAATTCGCGACCCGCAACGACAGTTTTTGAGACGGTCGGCAGGCAAGAAAATGGCCCCGAAAGTCCCGGGGCCATTTTTTCAGTTGGTTCGCCGATGGATTGGAACGGTTAGTTGCCGGCTGGAGCCTTTTTGACCGGCGCTTTCTTGACGGGAGGCTTCTTGGCCACTCCGGTTTTTTCTTCCGGGAGGTCTTCCGTATTGATCTTGCACTTGTCCCAGGTCAGCATGAAGGGAGTTTGCGTGTAGGCAACCAGGGTGCCGGTGAAGCGCACGACGGCGTCTTTCTCAAGCTTCTTGGCCTCGGGCTGGCCGACAATCTTGACCTCCATGTTAGCCGCGGTGGCCGCTTCGATTTCTTCCGGAGTGGCTCCGCGGAACACTTTCAGGGTCTCGTTGTCGCCATCAACCGCGGGCGCGTCCATCAAGCGCACGCCAACGTCGGGATATTCAAGTCCGCAACTGGCAAGCCACATGACTTTGCCGGCATCGCCGCCCGCTTTAAGAGCCGGCAGGAAATTTGCGGTATCGTCGCGGGCCTTCTGCAAGTCGGCGGCGCTGGGAACATTCAAGGTTGCCGGTTTGTCAGCGGAACTTGTCGCCAGGGTCACCAGTTCGGCGACCTGGTCATCAACCAACTTGTCGCAGGAAGGCTGCTGATACCGGATGAGTTGGTTCTTCAGGTAGGTCTGAACCTGCGCGGCATTTGGAGCCTTCAGGCCGATGGATCGTGACAATTCCCAAAAACCGTCATTGGCTTGGGGAGGCGCCATTTGCAGATAGACAACGCCGAGTCGGAAGTGAGAAACCGCATCGGTCGCGTCGATTGCCAGGACTGCCTTGTAGTAATTGGCGGAAGCTGTGTAATCTTTCAAGGTCATCGAAGTCATGGCCGCGATGGAATTGAACAGAACCTTCACGCCATTTTTTTGCTTTTCAAAATCGGCAGCGGCTTCGGCATCGGGCTTCTTGAGATCATCAACGGACTTCAAACCCGCGACGGCGGCGTCTCGCGCCTTGGTCTGAATATCGGGCGTCTGAAAAGCCTTGTCGCTTGACGCGAGATAAAAGGCTTGCGCGCGGATGTAATACGCTTCCAAGCGGCCCTGCGAATCAATTTTGTCGCCGAGCGCGATCATGCGATCAGCGTACTCGATGACTTGCGCGAAATTCTTCGATGCCATATAGGCATTGTAATAGTCGCGATAGATATACGGCATGAGCGTGGAATTGGGGTATTGCTTGACGAACGAATCCAGCTTCGCCACTTTTTGCTGAGGATTTGGCTCAGCGTCCGCATCCTTATATGCGTTGTATTCCGGGAGCGTGTAGCCAGGCTTGGCTTGATCCTGAGCTGCCGCAAGCGGCGCGGCATGCAATTTGCCGGCGCCAGTTCCCATCGCGATCGCCATCCATAATAGACCGGCGCCCGTCACCATCCACTTTCGCATCATCGGCTTCCAGCCTCCTCAGCAAATTTCTCTCGGTTCAAAATACAGAAATAGCGTTCGGGAAAATTCATTGGTTCAAAGCTCTCGGATTATAGGGAATCCTTATCCGCCGTGCAAGCCTCAATCCCTCGAGATTCCTCGCCGGAGTACTGGCACCCCTGGCGCGGGCTCTGAAATCGCTGACAGTAAGATGTGGAAATCGCGAAAAAGGAAGCTTGCGGCCGCAAGGGCGATTTCGGGGGCGCGGCAGGCGGACATCGGGTG
>Ga0075026_100001167_pt1 | contig 11071 bp, 9 predicted proteins | sample Str012_2_FD_71392 | JGI IMG/M metagenome (GOLD analysis project Ga0075026, IMG submission 71392) | Freshwater sediment microbial communities in response to fracking from Pennsylvania, USA - Straight Creek_MetaG_SC_2012 | ecosystem: Environmental > Aquatic > Freshwater > Creek > Sediment...
GTACCTCCTCGCGTTGCACTTCTTGCAACACGTGCTCGGCCCCGAGCGTTGGGGCAACGTCGCCGAGATCGGTGTGCTCGCGGCGACGGGCGCCGCGGTTGTGGTGATCCGAGAGGTGCTCGGTCGTCCCGGCGACGTCGAGCTGCTCGTCGACAACATCCACGTCTCCGGATCGGCGCCCGGCGTGCGAACGCTGCGGTCCCTCGTTCCGATGTCGCTTGTCACTATTGCGGCGGGCGGTGCGGCGGGCCCCGAGGCACCGCTCGTCACGACGTGTGGAACGCTCGCGGGCTGGGTTGCGCGGCGGCGTCTGCTTTCGGCCGACGAAGCGCGCTGCCTCACGATCGCTGGAATGGCCGCCGCGTTCTCGGTCCTGTTCGCGGCGCCGCTCGGCTCCGCGCTCTTCGCGCTCGAGATCCTGCATCGCCGGGGCATGCAGTACTACGAGGCGCTCGTGCCCGCGATCGTCGGTTCGTTGTCGGGCTACATCTGTTATCTCGCGCTGTCGAGAACCGGTGCCGCTCCCATATGGCGCATTCCGGGGATCGACCGGCTGTACGGCACCGATCTGTTCTGGGCGGCGGGCGCGGGCGTCGTCGGCGCCGGCATCGCGGTCGGGTTCACGTATCTCACGCTCGGCTTACGGCGCGCGTTGCGGCCGCTGCCCGCGCGCGTGCGCCCGATCGTCGGCGGACTCGGGCTCGCGGCGCTGGCGTTCTGGTCGCCCTATGCATTGACGTTCGGCGAGACGCAAACTGGATACGTCCTCGCGGGTCACCTCGCACTCGGCGCGCTCGTGGTTGCATTCACCGCGAAGGTCTTCGCGACATCGCTCGCGGTGTCGTCCGACTGGCCGGGCGGTTTCATCATCCCGTTGTTCTTCCTCGGCGCCACGATGGGACAGATCGCGCATCTCGCCTTCGCCGATGCGCGCGTCGGAGTGGTGTGCGCGGCGTTGATGGTCGCGGCGAACGTCGGCGTGACAAAGACGCTGCTCGGTTCCACGTTGGTCGTGACCGAAATGGGTGGGCTGCATCTCCTGCCCACGACGCTGCTCGCCGCGACGATCGCGTTCATGCTGACGAGCCCGACCGGTCTGATCCATTCGCAGCGCGAGCGCACCGCGACCGGGTGATCGTCCGGCCGATCAGGCGCCCAGGGCGCGCAGCATTGCGGGCGGGATCTCGTCGCGGCCTTCGGCGAGCAACTGCGCGCGTTGGATGTTGATCGCGTCGCGCGGGTTCCGTTCGGGCCACCTGTCCCACGGGCCCGGGGGAATCGCGCCCGCGACGCAGTAGCGCAGGTACTGCTGGAGCTCGCGAACCTCGGCCTCGCCGCCGACCGGACCGTGACCAGGGACGATCGTGTCCGCGAGCTCGGCCACCGCGTCGAGAACATTCGCCCAGGTTGCACAGTTGCCTTGGAACGCGAGCGGCGTGACGCCGAAGAAACACAAGTCGCCCGCGAAGAGGATGTCGACGTCGGCGACGAGCGCCATGAGGTCGCCTTCGGTGTGACCGGTCGCGGGCAACACCTCGATGCGCGGCGTGAGCTCGGCGGCGTCGGTCACGAGATGGGTGACGGGGCGCGTGCCCAGTTCGGCGAGCTCGTCGAACTCGTTCGTGAACGCGGGCATGAACGACTTGTACGCGGCGATGGGCATCTCGCCGTCGAGGAGTTCGCTCGTCTGTTCCGAGCCGATCACCGATGCCATCGGGAACGCCTTGCTCCCGCCCACATGGTCAACATGCGCATGCGTGAGGATCAGGCGCCGCACGGGGGCGCCGAGGCGCGCGACCGCGTTGGCGAACGGCTCCCACTGCGAGCGCACCATCATCGTGTCGATCACGGTCAGGCCGTCGTCGTCGGCGACCACGCCCGCATTGCTCACACCGGATTCGCCGCCCGGTTGGAGCCAGACCCACACACCGTCGGCGAGCTCGTGGAGGGTGCGGGTTGGGAGCGCCACCATGGAGGCACGGTACCCTTTGAACATGTCAGAACGCAGCCGTTACCTGCCTCGTCGCTCGTGCCTGTCGATTCCGGGATCGAGCGAGAAGATGATGGCCAAGGGCCCGAATCTCGGGGCCGACATGGTGTTCCTCGATCTGGAAGACGCGGTGGCGCCGCTCGAGAAGCCGGCCGCCCGCGACAAGATCATCAACGCGATCAACACGCATGACTGGGGCGACACCGTCTTGTGTGTGCGCGTGAACGCGTGGGACACGGAGTGGACGTACCGCGACGTGATCGCGATCGTCGAGGGCGCGTCCGAGCGACTCGACGAGTTGATGCTGCCGAAGGTCGAGAACGCGGCGCAGGTGCAGGCGCTCGACATGCTGCTGACCCAGATCGAAAAGTCGACCGGTCGTCAGTCGCGCGTCGGGATCGAGGCGCAGATCGAAACCGCGCGTGGGTTGATCAACGTCGACGAGATCTGCGGCGCGTCCGACCGGCTCGAGACCATCATCTTCGGCCCGGCCGACTTCGCCGCTTCCACGGAGATGCCGGTGTTGACGGGTGGCGTGCAGATCCCCGAGTACCCGGGAGATCACTTCCACTATGTGTTCTCGCGCATCTTGATGGCGGGGCGCGCGAACGGGTTGCAGGTGATCGACGGTCCGTTCCTCAAGATCCGCGAGCTCGATGCGCTGCGCGACTACACGATGCGGCCGCGCATCCTCGGCTTCGACGGCAAGTGGGCGTTGCACCCCGATCAGGTGAAGGTCATCAACGAGGTCTTCACGCCGACGCAGGACCAGTTCGACCGCGCGTTCGACATTCTCGACGCCTACGAGAAGGCGACGACCGAAGGCGACCGCAAGGGCGCGGTGATGTTCGGCGACGAGATGATCGACGAGGCCAGCCGCAAGATGGCGAACAAGTTCGTCATGCGCGGCGAACGCGCCGGCATGTCCCGCAGCGCGGTTTAGCGGCAAGCGGCGCATTCGGCTAGGTAGTTTCACGTTCGTTCGCGGACGTAGTTGTCACACCGTTCTGTCATGGTTGACGAGTGGCAGTCACGGACGACTTGCGAACACCGGTGACCTTGGCGACGTTGCGCATCTTCGAGCGCGCGTTGGCGGGAATGGTCGGCGGATTCAACGCAGATGACGTGTTGTTGCGCGATGCAACAGACGTGTGGGCTGCGTTCGATCGGATCGAGCGGTTGGCGTCTTCCGCCAAGACGTTGTTGGCGGCGCGCGTGGACGAGGCGGGCGCGTGGAAGCGCGCCGGCGCGCGGTCCGCGGCGGAGCACTTGGCCAAGCTGGGTGGCACCTCGACCGCCGCGGCGCGGCGGTCGGTGGAAACGTCGAAACAGGTCGCGGAGTTGCCGGGTGTCGCAGACGCGATGCGGGCCGGCGGGTTGTCGTTGGCGCAGGTGGAGGCGATCGCGCCCGCGGTGGCGGCCGACCCTTCGGCCTTCGGCGGTCTGCTCGACGCGGCGGCGACGACCAACATCACCGAACTGCGGGAGGCGTGTCTACGCACGCGCACGGCCGCGGATCCGGATCGAGACGCGACGCACCGCCGGATTCATGCGGCCCGGCGTGAGGACACATTCATCGACGGCGAAGGAGCCTGGAACCTCACTGCGCGCGGCACGATCGAACAGGGCGCGGCGTTCGAAGCGGCATTGGAACCGATGATCGACGACATGTTCGCCAAAGCACGCGCCGACGGACGACGGGAACCGCGCGCCGCGTATGCGTTCGACGCGCTGATGACCCTCGTGCACCGCGAGGAACCGCCAACGAAGAAGCAACGGCGGCCGAAGCCGCGGTACACCGCGCTCGTACGGGCGGACGCGGCCGCGTTGGCGCGCGGCCATGTGGAAGGCGATGAAGTGTGTGAGATCGCGGGTGCAGGGCCGATACCGGTCCGCGTCGCACGCGAACTGTTGGGTGATGCAATCGTCAAGCTCGTGATCACGAAGGGGGTGGACGTAGTAAACGTCACGCACCTTGGACGGAGTGCGACGGCCGCCCAGCGGATCGCGCTGCTGTGGTCTTCGCCGAAATGCGCGAACGAGGCGTGTTCGAGTCGGTTCGTGCAGCTCGACCACCGAGATCCTTGGGCGAACACCAAGCACACGGTGTTAGATGAGCTCGACCCGCTCTGCCCGCACGATCACAAGCTCAAGACCAACCACGGTTGGTCATTGGTCGCCGGAAAGGGTCGCAGAGCGTTCGTCGGAACGGACGACCCTCGCCACCCCCGAAACAAGCCGCCACCGTGAGGCGGGACACGTCAGTCCTGGGGAGGCTCCAGACTCCATTTCGCGGCGAACTCTTCCGGGGTCACATTCCCGCCAGCACCAGCTTGGCCCACCCGAACACGCGGGCCGACGTTTTCGCGGCGGTGCGTTCGAGCTTGTAGACGTCGTTGGCGATGTGCTCGGTCATCGCTTAGGCCGAAAGTGCGTTTTCGGTGAGGCGGCGGGCGATGACGCGCAGGCACAGGGTCTCGTCGGCGCCTTCGAAGATCGACAGCACGCGTGCGTCGACGAAGAAGCGCGACACCGGGAACTCCTCCGCGTAACCCATGCCGCCGTGCAGTTGCATGGCCTCGCGCGTGACCCACTCGGCCGCGCGGCACACGTACGCCTTCACCATCGACGCTTCGAGCGTTCCCTCGCCCGCGGCCATCTTGCGGGCGACGTCGTAGGAGAACTGCCGTCCGGCCTGGATCAGGAAGGCCATGCGAGCGAGCTTCGCCTTCGACAGTTGATATTCGAACACCGGACTGCCGAACACCTTGCGGTCCTGCGCGTACGACATGCCGGCTTCGAACGCGGCCTGCATGAGACCCACCGCGCGCGCCGCGGTCTGCAGCCGGCCGTTCTCGAATCCGGCCATCTGGAAGTAGAAGCCGCGGCCGAGCCCGGCCTCTTCGCCGATCAGGTTCTCGGCGGGGACGAACCAATTGTCGAATGCAACCTCATAGGAGTGCATGCCGCGGTATCCGATCGTGTCGATCGCGCGGCCTTCCATCTTCCCGCCGCGACCGTCGTCGAACGCGAACGCATGTCCCTCCGCGCGCGGCTTCTCCACGATCATCACCGAGAGTCCGCGGTGCGACTTCGATTTGTCGGGGTCGGTGCGCGCCAACAGCATCAGCACGTCGGCGCGACCCGCGAACGTGGCCCACGTCTTCACCCCGCTGACCAGCCAGCCACCCTCGGTCGGCGTCGCCGCGACCTTGACCCCCGCGACATCCGAGCCGTAGTCGGGCTCGGTCACCATGATGCCCACCATCAACTCACCGCTCGCGATGCGCGGCAACCACGTCTGCTTCTGCTGCTCGGTGCCCCCCGCGACGAGGGCACGCGTGAGGATCTCGGGCCGGGTCACGAGCGAGCCGCCGATGCCGAGCGAGCCGCGCGACAACTCTTCGGTCGCCACGACCATGCCGATGTAGTCGGACTCGCCCCCCGTCGCGAACCCGTCGTACTCCTCGGGGACCGAGAGGCCGAAGCCGCCGATCTCCGCGAGCCCGGAGATGATTTCCTCGGGGACGTCACCGTTCGTGCGGTGCACGTGCTCGGCGGCGGGGCGGATCTTGTCCTCGGCGAACCGCCGGAACGTGTCGGCGACGAGCTCGAAGTCGGCGTCGAGATGCGTCGGACCCGTGCCGTGCTTCGCACACTGAACCGCGAGCGACTCGAGGAACTCGGGCGCGCGGTGTGCGCTCACGAACGCGTGCGCGGGCGAGAGGGTGACCGGATCGACGCCCCAGAGGGTTTCCCGGCCGACGAGCCGCGCCACGATGTCGCTGAGGGCGTCGGCGACGAAAGCACGCGCGAGCATCGATTCGATCTCGCCGTGTTCCGCGTACCGGCACATGACCCGGGCGGCCTCGACGGCCGCGGCCGCGTGCGCGAGGTCGTACGCGATCACTTGATTGCGGTCGAGCCGGGGTACCGACAGCTTGCCGTCGTCGAGGCTCGCGTGGGCGAGGTTGGATACCGCGGCATCGACGACGGTGGCCGCCATGTCGACCGCGGCGACGGCCGCGCGTTCCTGGTCGGTGCTCATGCGCGCACGATACCGACCGATCGCGGCGCCGGTCGCATGCGCGGGCGCGGTCCGACCGCCGTTGGCTACGGCTACGGCTTCTACGTCGTCGGGGTGGGCGCGACGGTGGTGGCCGATGCTGCGGTAGTGGGTGGTGTGGTCGGCGGCGGTGCCGTCGAGCCGACCGTCGTCGGCGCCTGGGTCGGTGGGGTCGTCGGCTGCGGTGCGGAGGTCGTGTTCGACACCGAGGGTGCCGTCGTGTCCGAGTACTGGTTCTGCGACGGCCGGTAGCGCGAACGGGGGGTCGATGAATAGCCCGGCACGACCTCGCCGCTCCCGTCGAAGAAGTTCCAACCGATCGGGTCCTTGAGGTCGGCCTGCTTCAGGAGTCGCCAACGGGCATCGATCTGTACGAACACCGCGCGGGCGAGATAGTCGGCGCCCGCGGTCGTGAAGTGGATGCCGTCCGAGAGGCGGACGGTGACGGCCTTGCCGTTCTCGTCGACGATCTGGCGCGAGTACGTGCCGTCTTGGGTCGAGAAGAGCTTGTACGTATCGATGTAGACGACGTCGGGCGAGCGCTTCAACGCTTCTTGACGCATCACCTCACCCATTGCGAACGCGCCGCGATCCATGCTGCGCGTTCCGAGCGTCGGCGGTCCGCACCAGAACACGGTGCGGTGCGTCGGCCCGATGAGGAGGTCCATCATGCGCGCAACCTTGAGCCGGTACTCCGTCTCCCAGTCGGGGACCTTGTCGCCGTTGGAGTCGACGTTGTTGACCACGGGTGTGTCGTTGGCGCCGATGATGAACACGACGGCTTCGGGCTTGACCAGCGCCATCTGCTCCGTCGCCCGCTGATCCCAGTTGCGGATGTCGTTGCTCCACAAACCACTCGACGTCTTGTAGTCGATGACTGTCTTGACGATCCCGGTCGCTCCGACCTGGTCGCCGAGCGCGGGACCCAACAGTCCGGCGAGCGAGTCGCCGCCGACCCAGAGGCCGAGGGGATTGGCGTGGTCGAGGCTGCGCGGCGGTGCGACCTTGGCGACCGCAGGTGGGGCGATGGTGCCGCCCGCGAACTTCACGCCGCCGGGAGTACCGGATCCCGCGGCGTTCGCTTGGGGATCGTTCGAGTTGACGGCCCACGCACCCGCGGCGACCGCACCGGCAATCGCGAAGATGACGACGACGACCGTGAGTCGCGTGCGCCGGCTACGGCGCGCGACGAGTCGGGCGCGACGACTGTGCGCGTCCGGGTCGGACGAGTCGGAGGGGGGGTTTCGAGTCATCGCGGATCCGCGGAGATGGTAGTTGCCGACCGCGTTGTGGGGCTACGCGGTCTTCTCGACGCCGTCGGTTCGACCCGTCTGATTGGCGTACAAGTCTGCGTAGACGCCCGCGCGAGCTAAGAGTTCGCTGTGAGTCCCGGACTCGACGACGCGTCCCGCGTCCACGACGACGATCCGATCCGCGTCGACGATGGTCGAGAGGCGGTGCGCGATCACGATCGCGGTCCGGCCGCGCAACGCCTCGTCGAACGCACGTTGGATCGCGAGTTCCGACTCCGAGTCGAGATGCGACGTGGCTTCGTCGAGGATGACGATGACCGGGTTCTTCAGCAGCAGCCGCGCGATCGCGAGTCGCTGCTTCTCGCCCCCCGACATGCGGTAACCGCGTTCGCCGACCACGGTGTCGAGCCCGTCGGGCAGGGTCATGACGAGGTCCAGGATGCGGGCCCGCTCGAGCGCCTGGCGCAGATCGTCGTCACTCGCATCGGGACGCGCGAACAACAGATTGGCGCGGATCGTGTCGTGGAACAGGTGCGGGTCCTGCGGTACCAGACCGATCGCGGCGTGCACCGACTCGAGCGTGAGGTCGCGTACGTCGTGACCGTCGATCCGCACCTCGCCCTGCACGGTGTCGTAGACGCGCGGCACGAGCATGGCCATCGTGGTCTTGCCCGCGCCCGACGCGCCCACGAGCGCGATCGTGGCGCCGGGTTCGATCGTGAGCGACACGTCGCGCAGCGTCCAGTCGCTCGGTTCGTCGCCGCCCGGAGTGCCCGGCGCCTCGAGCGACTCGAGGGAGACCTCGTGTCCGGGCGGATGGCGGAACCACACGTGGTCGAGTTCGATGCGGCCAACGGGTTCGACGAGGTCGAACGCGCCCGGCTTGTCGGCGATCGCGGCGGGGAAGTCGAGCACCTCGAAGACGCGTTCGAACGAGACGAGCGCGGTCAGGACGTCGACCCGCGAGTTCGTGAGCTGCGCGAGCGGCTGGTAGATGAGCACGACGTACGCGGCAAAAGCCGCCACGTCTCCCTTGGTTATCGTGCCCGAGACCGCAAGATTGCCGCCGACGAAGTAGACGATCGCCGTGCCGAGCGCGGTGACCAGGCCGAGCACCACGAGCAGGATTCGGCTGTAGAGCGCCGTCGTGATGCCGACGTTGCGCACCTTGCCGGCCCGGACTGCAAACGCGTCGCGTTCACGGTCGGGGCGACCGAAGAGCTTGGAGAGCATCGCGCCGGCGACGTTGAACCGTTCGGCGGTGATGTTGTTCATCTCCGCGTTCTGCACCATGCCCTCGCGGGCGAGCTTCTGGATGCGCGGCCCGAGCAGGCGGGCCGGATAGATGAAGAGCGGGAGCGCGATCAACGTGAGCAAGGTGATGGCCCAGCTCAGCTTGAACATGATCGCGAGCGTCACCACGAGCTGGATGACGTTCTGCAGCACGGTCCCGAGCGTGTTGGTGACCGTCTGCTGCGCGCCGACGACGTCGCTGTTCAACCGCGACTGCAACGCGCCGGTCTGCGTGCGGGTGAAGAACGCGAGGGGCATGCGCTGGACGTGGTCGAAGAGCTTGACCCGGAGGTCGTAGATGAGGCCTTCGCCGATACGCGCGGAGTAGTAGCGCTGCACGAGCGAGAGCGCGGCGTTGAACAATGCGATCCCGACCGCGGCCAGCGTGATGTACGTCACGAGCTGTCGGTTCTTGTTCGGGATGGCGTTGTCGATGAGAGACTTGATGAGCAGCGGCGCGACCGCGGTGGCGATGGAACCGAGGACCACCGCGATGATGAACGCGATCAGCGGGCGCTTGTACGGGCGGATGTACTCCCACACGCGGCGCATGACCGCCCGGTCGATCCGTCGCTGGCGGATCGACTCGTCGCGCTGAAATCCCATGATCGTGCGGTGGTCCATCATTCCGGTGCGAGGGTACCGGCCTCGGCGCGGGACGTTGTTCCGCTGCTGGGGTTCCGCTTCTAGAGTGCGCCGCATGACAACTGCGACGGATACCGACCCGAACGTGCGGCGGGAAATGATCGAAACGGTCCGGCGGTTCATCGCCCGCGAGGTGATGCCCGTCGCCACGGAGCTCGAGCACAACGACACGTATCCGGAGGCGATCGTCGAGCACATGAAGGCGCTCGGCCTCTTCGGGATCACGATCCCGGAGGAGTACGGCGGACTCGGACTCGATCTGCTCACGTACATCGGCGTGGTCGAGGAGCTCGCGTACGGCTGGATGGCGCTTTCGGGGATCGTGAACACGCACACGATCGCCGCGCACCTCATCGTGCACCACGGGACCGAGGAGCAGAAGACCCGCTGGCTGGGGCGGATGGCGTCGGGCGAGATGCGCGGGTGCCTGTCGCTGTCGGAGAGCGACGCGGGCAGCGACACGCGCAACCTCTCGTGCCGCGCGGTGCGCGACGGCGACGAGTACGAGATCACCGGCACGAAGATGTGGGTGACGAACGGTGAGCGGGCGAGCATCGTCGCCCTGGCGGTGCGTACCGACGAAGGCATCTCCGCGTTGATCGTCGAGAAGGAGCCGGGGCCGCGCTTCGGTGGCATCACCGTGAGCCGCAACATCGGCAAGCTCGGGTACAAGGGAATCGAGACCGTCGAGATGGTGTACGACGGCCACCGCGTGCCGGCCGACGCGCTCCTCGGCGACGCGGGCCGCGGCCTCGGCTACATCCTCGGCGCACTCGAAGTCGGTCGGATCAACATCGCGGCACGTGCGGTGGGAGTGGCGCGCGCCGCGTTCGATGCGGCGTTCGCGTACGCGCAGGAACGCCGCACCATGGGCAAGCCGATCGCCGAGCACCAGGCGATACAGATGAAGATCGCCGACATGGCCACGAAGGTCGAAGCCGCACGCCTGCTGACTCGCAACGCGGCGGTCCGCAAACAGGCGGGGGAACGCGCCGACGTCGAGGCGGGCATGGCGAAGCTGTTCGCGAGTGAGACCGCATTCGAGGTCGCCACCGAGGCGCTGCGCATTCACGGCGGTGTCGGCTACACCACCGAACTTCCCGTCGAGCGCTACTACCGCGACGCGCCGCTGATGATCATCGGGGAGGGGACGAACGAGATCCAGCGTCTCGTCATCGCGCGCGGGCTGCTCGCTCGGGCCTCGGGAAAGGCGCCTGGGTAGCCTCGCGAACATGACCGTCTACGAGCGTCCCTTCGGCCGCTACTTCGAGGACTTCGAGCCCGGCGACGTCTACAAGCACTGGCCGGGCAAGACCATCACCGAGTACGACGACCACCTCTTCTGCATGATGACGATGAACCATCATCCGTTGCACACGGACGCGTGGTTCGCCGAGCGCCAGACGCAGTTCGGCAAGAACGTCGTGGTCGGCAACCTCGTGTACTCGCTGGTGCTCGGCATGTCGGTGCCCGACGTGAGCGGCGTCGCGATCGCCAACCTCGAGGTGGAGTCGTTGCAGCACAAAAAGCCCACGTTCCACGGCGACACGATCTACGCCGAGACGAAGGTGCTCGACAAGAAGGAGTCGCAGAGCAAGCCCGACCGCGGCGTGGTCTCGGTCGAGACCCGGGGTTTCAACCAGCGCGGCGAAGAGGTCTGCTACTTCCGGCGCAGCGTCATGATTCCGAAGCGGTCGGCGGCCAAGCCCCGAGAGCGGCCCTACACCTCGCCGGACTGACCCACACCGAGGTCACCGCGGGTCCCTCAATCGGAGGCGAAAGGTGGTTAGCGTCGCGTCGACCCCAACGGAGGTACGACCGTGA
>Ga0075026_100001168_pt1 | contig 11063 bp, 11 predicted proteins | sample Str012_2_FD_71392 | JGI IMG/M metagenome (GOLD analysis project Ga0075026, IMG submission 71392) | Freshwater sediment microbial communities in response to fracking from Pennsylvania, USA - Straight Creek_MetaG_SC_2012 | ecosystem: Environmental > Aquatic > Freshwater > Creek > Sediment...
CCGACTTCCCCCACGGCGAAGGTCTGGCCCACCCGGCGAAGTACGCCGACGCGCAGCTCACCAGCTTCTCGCCCGAAGAAGTGCGCTACATCATGCGCGACAACCTCGAGAACTTCCTCGTGGGCGCGAACTGACCTGAGGCGGGTTCCGCATGCGCACCAAGCGCTTCTCGATCGTGATCGTGCCCGCGATGGTCGTTGCCGTGGCGTGCTTCGTCGTGGCCGCGTCGGTACCGGCGGGAGCGAAGGCGAAGAAGCCACCCGACGCGTGCCTGCTCATCACCAAGGCCGACGTGTCGACCACATTCGCCAAGCTCGAGGCGGCCCTCCAACCGGTGACTGTCGGCGAACCCACGATCGGGAAGCCGGCCAGCCAGGGCGGGCAGGGGACCTATTCGTGTTCGACGTCGTTCCAGTTGCCGAACTCTGTCGGGGGCAGCGTGCTCGTGAAGACGTTCCCGCTGAACTCGAAGTTCCCGTGTATTCCGAAGGGTCAACCGGGGAAGACAGTCAAGGTTTCGGGCATGAAAGCCTTCGTCGAACCCGTCCCGAGCCACGCGAACGTCACCCGTGACATCACGTTCGTCGACAAGGGCGGCTGCGCGTTCATCGAGATCTTCCTCAGTGGCGGCTCTGCCCGGGTGCCGCAGAGCGCGTTCGTCGATCTCGCCGCGGCCGCGCTCGCGAAGTAAACCGCGTCAGGAGCGCATGCTTCAGGAGCGCATGTAGGCGCCGCCCGACACGTCGATGATGGAACCGCTGATGTGAGCGGCTCGGTCCGATGCCACGAACGCGATCGTGTTCGCCACCTCGCTCGCGTTCGGGAACGTGCCCAGCGGACCGGCCGAGCCCGGCTGTTCCAGGATCTCAGGGTGGTCGTCGATGAACTTGGTGCCGGTCACCACGCCGACGGAGACGGTGACGGCTCGGATGCTGTGCGGTCCGCCCTCGTGCGCGCAACTCCGGGTGAGGACGTTGAGCCCGCCTTTGGCGATGGCGTAGGGCGCCTCGATCCCTGCACCGCCCACTTCCGCCGCGTACGAGCTGACGTTCACGATCACGCCGCCACCGGCGTCGCGCATCATCGGCATCGTGGCGCGGCACAGGTACCAAGGTCCGGCGAGGTTCACCCGCAGGCACCAGTCGAAGTTCTCGGGGTCGTAGTCGAAGATGCTCCCCATCACGTTGACGGCCGCGTTGTTCACCAGGATCTGCACCGGGCCCACGGTCGCGCCGACTTCGGCGATCACGGTGTCGATCTGCTCGCGGTCGCCCGCATCCATCGCGTAGCCCACGACCGTCGCGTCGGGGTAATCGCGGGCGATGGCCGCGGTCACCTCGCGCGTACGACGTTCGTGAATGTCGGTCACCACAACACGGGCGCCGCCTTCTGCGAGCCGCCGCGCGGTGGCCTGGCCGACACCCGCGCCCGCGGCGGCAGTCACCAGCGCGACGCGCCCCTCAAACTCGGTCATCAGCCTCACCGTCAGCCAGGAGCGGTGCCAGCCGCGTGCAGATCGTGTGCACGTGACGCGCGGTCATCGCTTCGGACATGCCACCCACCGACGCCCAGAGGAACACCGTCTCGACCGGCGCGCCGGCAGTGCGCACGCGGATGGCGGTCGCGACTTCCTCGGGCGTGCCGTAGAGAAACGAACCGAGGGGGGCGTCGGAATCGCGCGACCGCACACGGTCAGGGTCGATCGGTCGTGGCACCGGCGCATCGGTGCCCTCGACCATGTACCGGCGGTACGAATCGAGTTGGTACGCGAGGTGACGGCTCACCACCGGCCAATCCCCCTCCGGGTCGTCGGTGACGAACCCCTGGAACGAGCCGGTCATGCGCGCTGCGGTGTCCGGGAACCCCGCGGCGCGCAACCCGTCCTGGTACGGCTCGAGCAGATGCGCCGAGCCCGACAGCAAACCTTCGCCGAGCACACCCGCGCGACGCGCACCCTGCGGGCCCTGGTACCCGAGCCAGATCGGCACGCGCGCCTGCACCGGTGCCGGCGTGACCCGGCCGTCGGCCCAGATCTCGCGGAGCTCTCTGACCCGGGCATCGGTGGTGCCGTAGCGCTTCGAGATGTCGGCGTCGAAGAGCTCGAACTCGGGGACGCGGTATCCCGCGCCCAGGCCGAGGTCGACCCGGCCGTCGCTCACCAGATCGACGACCGCGACCTCCTCGGCGATCTGCACCGCCGATCGCAGCGGGGCCAGCAGCACCGCGGTACCGATGCGCACGCGCTTCGTGCGCGCCGCCACCGCAGCCGCGAACGTGAGCGGCTGGGGCAAGTAGCCGTCATCGAAGAGATGGTGCTCCGACAGCCACACCGACGCGGCCCCGAGGCGCTCGGCTTCCTCGCAGAGCTCCAGCGTGAACGCGTAGAGCCGCGCCGGGTCCTGCAGCCACGGAGGTGGGTTGCGAAGATCGAAGTAGACCCCGACGCGCATCGCCGTGCAGTCTGACACCAGCGCATCGGGCGACCGGCGGTGCCGCAGATGGACGCCCGGCTTGCCGACGGGCCCTCGACCGCACATCATCTGGGTGCGTGCACCCCTTCCGCTTCGCGGCGACGATGCCGTCTCCCGCGCGTCCGCTCGCCGATTGGCAGGCCGGCCTGCGCGCGCTCGAAGACCTGGGCATCACGACGGTCGTCGCCGCCGATCACTTCACCGGTGGCTATGTGTTCGAGCCGATGGTCGCACTCACCGCGGCCGCGTCGTGCACGAACACGTTGCGGCTCCAGACCGGCGTGCTCGGGAACGACTATCGGCACCCGGTGCTCGTACACCGGATGGCGGCCGTGCTCGACGTCGTGTCCGACGGCCGCTTCACCCTCGGCCTCGGTGCGGGCTGGATGACCTCGGACTACGAAGCCGCGGGTATCCCGCTCGACTCCCCGGGCGTTCGTGTCGATCGCTTCGAGGAAGCGCTCGCGGTCATCACCGGTCTCTTCGGCGACGCGCCGTTCGACTTCGACGGCACCCACTACCGCATCCGCGCCCTCGACGGGCTCCCCAAGCCGGTGCAACTGCCGCGTCCGCCGTTGTTCGTAGGGGGTGGCAGCCCGCGCGTGCTGAAGATCGCAGGTGGTCATGCCGACATCGTGGGCATCAACGCCAGCCTCCGCGCCGGCGAGCTCGGCGCCCACGCCATCAACGACTTGTCGGTCGAGCGCGTGCACGAGAAGATCGGGTGGGCGCGAGCGGGTGCCGCCGCCGCCGGGCGTGATCCCGACGACCTCGAGCTCGAGATGAACCACTGGCTGGCGCGGGTCACGCCGACCGCCGCCGCCGCGACCGACCTGCTCGAACGGGTCGCGTCGCGCAACGGCGTCGACCCCGCGTTGCTCACGTCCTCGCCATCAGTGTTGGTCGGTACCGCCAGCCAACTCGTCGACACGCTCCGCGCCCGTCGCGAGAACCTCGGCATCAGCTACCTGCAGCTCGACGCCGGTTTCCCCACCCCCGATCTCCACGCGTTCGCGCCGGTCATCGCCGCGCTCGCCGGCACGTGACTCCAAAGCTTCCGGAGGACCTCGAATGAACGATCGATTCGCGCCGAGCGACGAGGTGGCTCGCATCCGTGCGCAGCTCGACCATCCCGTCATCGACGGCGACGGACATCTCCTCGAGTTCCTCCCCCTCGTCAACGACCTCGTGCGCGAGGTCGCCGGCGCCGACATCGCCGACCGGTACCAGCGGTTCATGCGCCGCGCGCTCGCACCCGACGACGCCGGGTTCATGCCCGCACGCGTCTTCTGGGGCCTGCCCGAAGCACACACCCTCGACCGCATGACCGTCACCCTGCCCGCGCTCACCCACCGGCGCGCCGAGGAGTTCGGCCTCGACTTCCTGCTCCTCTACCCCAGCTTCGGGCTCACCGTCCTCGCCATCCCCGACGCCGAGGTGCGCCAGGCCGTCGCCCGCGCGCTCAACACCTACTACGCGGACGTGTACGCCGACTACCGCGACCGACTCGAACCGGTCGCCGTCATCCCCACGTTCACGCCTGAAGAAGCCGTCACCGAACTCGACTACGCGGTGAACACGCTCGGGTTGAAAGCCGTTGTGATGAACGGCGTGATCCCGCGTGCGGTTCGGCCCGACGGCAGCGCGCAGTCGTGGGTCGACACGCTCGGCCACGGCAGCCTCTACGACTACGACCCGCTGTGGTCGCGGTGCGTCGAGCTCGGGGTCGCGCCGTCATTTCACGGTGTGGGGTACGGCTGGGGCAGCCGGGTCTCGGCAACGAACTACGTGCACAACCACCTTGGCAACTTCGCGGTCGCGCAAGAAGCCGTGTGTCGCTCGCTGGTGATGGGCGGGGTGCCGCGCCGGTTCCCCAACCTGCACTTCGGCTTCCTCGAAGGCGGCGTGGCCTGGGCCGCGCAGCTCTACGCCGACCTGCTCGGCCACTACGAGAAGCGCAACATCGACGTCGTCGGCATGTTCGATCCGCGCCGCTTCGACCTCGACCTCGCGGCGGGACTGCTCGACGAGTTCGCCACCGGCCGCATCGCCGAGCGCCGCGATCGCTACGAGCGCAACGCGGCGAAGGCGAAGGCCGCCGCGCTGCCCGACACCCTCGGATTCGACGATTTCGCCGAGTCGCGGATCACCGCCCCGGAGCACATCGTCGACATCTTCACCCGCCAGTTCAGCTTCGGCTGCGAGGCCGACGACCCGCTGAACGCGCTCGCGTTCGACCGCGCGTTGCTCCCCCACGGCGCGCGGTTGAACGCCATGTTCGCGTCGGACATCGGCCATTGGGACGTGCCCGACATGCGCGAGGTGCTAGTGGAGGCGTGGGAGCTGGTCGACGACGGGCTGCTCGACGCAGACGAGTTCCGCGATTTCACGTGCGGCAACGTCGTGCGGATGCTCTCCGCCGGCAATCCCGAGTTCTTCACCGGCACCGCGGTCGAGGGCGCGGTGCAGGCCGCCATTGCCTGATCACTTCTCGCTCATGCGCGCCGACGCGAGGTTCCGTGGCCGGGTGCGATTTCACCCCACGCGAACCAGTGCGCGGGCCGACGGTCGTCGCCGACCCGGCGCCACCGTCCCTCAACCTGTGGATTCGGGATCGGCATCAAGTCGATCATGCGCCCGCGCGGGTCGGGAACAAACTCCCAGGTGTCGCCGCCCGCCCGCAGCGTGATGCCCTCGGGCCACGGACCATCGCTGTCGAGCGTGACCTCGCCATCGATCTCGGTGGTCGCGGTGACCTCGCCGCGTTCATTCGTCAGCAGCGCGAAACCGAGACGATCGTGCCCGTACATGAAGTGCCCGCCGTCGAGGGTGCCGTCGTCGTAGCGGGTCGCCCACGTGTACCACACCAGTTCCGCCTGCTCGCCGACGAGAACGTCGTCGACGTAGATCGTCCCGTGCATGTAGAGATCGTCGACGGCGATGAAGCCGCGCACCTCGCGCCCGAGGATCGTGCCCTCGACCTCGAACATCCGTGACGCGTAGTACATGCCGCGCGCGTCGTCGGGCAGATGCCAGTGGAGACCGGGAGCGACGAGTGCGCCGGTCAACGCGACGGTGTCGCCTTCGTGCCACGACAACGTCTCGGCGGTGCACGCAACCTCGAACGACTCGCCCTCCACATCGGGCGCGCTGCGGAGCTGGGCACCGTCGCCGTCGCCCCAGCTGCGCACGGTTCCGGTCGACCGCGCCGACCGCCGACTCACCGGATGTACACGGATGGCATCGGCGTCGAGCGAGCTCTGGAGGAGAAGACGTTCATGGCCACCGTCACCACCCTTGATCCGGCGCATCGGCAGGAACAGTGAGCCGTCGACGTCACGCACGGTGCCGTAGACGAACGTGTTCGACAACGGGAGCCCGAAGACCGGTTCGTCCCGGGCGATGTCGCGGGCCTCGACGTTGTACGCGCCGGCGACACACTGGTATCCGAACCGTCCTCGATGACCATGCGGATTCACGGCGCCACACGTCCTTCCTGCACGGTCGCGACGACCTCACCCCAGCGCATGGTGAGCTCGGGCGAACGGAGCCATTCCACCGCCGGCTGGTAGCTGAACACGCGATCGACGATGCCTTCGTAGCGGTGCAGGAGCGCGTCGGCGAGACCGTCCCACGTCGCCGTGACCGCGTACTCCTCGAGCATCTCGTCGGTGATGGCCGCGGCCATGGCATCGGTGTCGCCCTCCGCCAACAGCCGGTGGAGCGCGGCGCTCGTGTCACCCCACCCGTGCAGGTCGAAAACCGGCCGGTACGTGCGCGTCGAGCCGTAGAACGCGATCTGGTTGCGCACCGACTCGCGCATGGGCGCCTGCTCGGCGTCGGTGTCGCCCACGATCATGAACACCGGGCAGATGAGCTCGACGTCGCCGGCGGAACGACCGGCGCGAGCAGCGCCCTCGGCGATCGCCGGCCGGATGCACTCGTCGAGATAGCGACGAGAGTGGAACGGGTGCACGTGGAACCCGTCGCACACCTCACCCGCGATCCGCGCCATGCCCTGGTTGACGCCCGCGATGGAGATCGGCACGACGGGAAACTCGTGCGGGCCCGGGGAGAAGAAGTCGGGAAGCAGCGTGAACGAGTAGAACTCGCCGTCGTAGCGCAGCGGGGAGTCGCCCTGGAAGGCGGCGAAGATCGCCCGCATCCCGAGCACGTAGTCGCGCAACTTCGCTCCGGGGTGCTCGTACGGCATGGAGAATCGCCGCTCGATGTGGGCCTTCACCTGCGTCCCGAGGCCGAGCGAGAACCGGCCTCGGCTCGCCCGGGCCAGCTCCCACGCGGTCTGGGCCGTCACCATGGGGCTGCGCGGAAACGCCACCGCGATCGCGGTACCGATGGTGAGCGCATCGGTGGCTTCCGCCGCCACCGCGCACGCAAGGTACGGCGGGCGTTGCGTCTCGGTGAACCAGATCCCCGAGCAACCGAGCTCCTCGACCGCCCGGGCGACGCGCGCTGCGTGCTCCATCGGCAGGCTGGCGCCGTACGCGTCGAAGTGCACGGGAATCAGTGCCGCCTAGTAGGTCTTGAGACCGAGGTCGCGTGAGATCGCGTTGCGCTGGATCTGGCTGGTACCGCCGGAGATGGTGGCGACGATCGACTCGCGGTACCGAAAGCTCATCACGCTCTCGGTGGCGAAACCGTGCCCGCCCATGATCTGCATCCCCCACCGTGCGGCGTTCACGTAGGTCTCCGAGCCCTTCACCTTGGCCATTGACGCCTCGCGGTGGCACGGGATGCCCTGCCCGCGCAACCACGCGGCGCGTTGGGTGAGGAGGCGAGCGGAATCGACGTCGGTCTGGAGATCGGCGATCACGTGGGCCAGCGACTGGAACGTGCCGATCGGCCGATCGAACTGCTTGCGGGTCTTGGCGTACTCGACTGCGAGATCGACGGTCGACTGCGCGGCACCCACGTAGCCCGCGCTCAGCACGATGCGTTCCAGCTCGAGGCTGGAGAGCATCACCCGCCAGCCGTCGTGGAGCTCGCCGACGAGCGCGTCGCGCGGTACCACGACGTCGTCGAGGAACACCTCGTAGGTGCCGAGGATGTGGCGGGCCAGGGTGGGGATGCGCCGGAGCGTCACGCCCGCGGCCGACGGATCGACGAGCAACGCGCTGATCCCGCGATGCTTGGGCACCTCCCGATCGGTGCGCACGTACATCAGGATGGTGGTGTCGGGCAGACCGGCGCCGGTACACCACATCTTCTGACCGTTCACGAGGAAGTGGTCGTCGTTGATCTCGGCAGTGGTGCGCAACGCGGCCGCGTCGGAACCGGCGTCGGGTTCGCTGATCGCCACCGCGTAGTTGCGCTCACCGCGCACCAGCTCCGGAACCAACGCCCGCTTCTGCGCCTCGTCACCGAAGTCGAACAGCGTGAGGGTCGGGATCAACCGGCCCGACAAGCACATGGCCACGTCGAGGCTGGCCTTCCCCAATTCCTCGGCCACGATCACCAGTTCGAGCGGCGTGGCCCCCGCGCCGCCGTACTCCTCCGGGAACGGAAGGCCGAACCAGTCCATCGCCGCGAACGCAGCGTTGAGTTCGGTGGGCGGCGTCGCGGCGTCGTCCCACTCCTTGGCCACTTCCGGCGGGCACGTGCGCGCCACGAAGTCGCGGGCGGTGTCGCGCAGCAGCTCCTGCTCGGCGGTGAGTCCGAAGTCCAGGTTGATTATTGTACTGATCCAACGAAACTGACCCAGGTTGGACGGATCCCCGGAGGCAGCACCCATGGCCGAGACGGTGCCCACGCGGTGAGGGTCGTCGACGTCGCCGCCCCGGTGAAGGTGCCCAAGACCGCCGAGCTCGTGGCTACCCAGCTCCGCAACCAGATCGTCCGGGGCGATCTCCAAGAGGGTGACGCCCTCCCGCCCGAGGCGACGCTGATGTCGCAGTTCGGCGTGTCGCGGCCCACACTGCGCGAGGCGTTTCGAGTCCTCGAATCCGAAGCCCTCATCAGCGTGCGGCGCGGCGCGCGCGGCGGCGCGCGGGTGCACGCGCCCAACGGCGACGTCGCCGCCCGCTACGCCGGACTCGTCTTGCAGTTCCGGGGCGCGACGCTCGCCGACGTGTACGAAGCCCGCAAGGCGATCGAGCTCCCTGCCGTCTCTCACCTCACGCAGCGCCGGCCTGCGGCCGCGTTACACGCGCTCGACGCCAACCTCGCTGCCGCACGCGCTCACATCGACGAACCCGCGGAGCTGATCCGTCTCCAGGAGGAGTTCCACCTCCTCATCGTGCGACACCACGGCAACCAGACGCTCATCATCTTCGCCGAGATGCTCCACCACATCATCGAGCTGCACAGCGCGTCGTACGTCGCGCGCTGGGGCGGTGCACCGATCGAACGCAAGGGTGCCAAGCTCGGCGAACGCACCCACGAGCGGTTCGTGGAGCTCGTGCGCGCGGGTGACGTCGACGGCGCAACCCAGCTCTGGACCCGCCACCTCGACGAAGGGGCCGACTATCGGCTGCGCGGCACCGACGCCAAGACCGTCTTGGAGCTGCTGACATGAGCCTGCTCGCGGGGCGGGTCGTCATCGTCACCGGCGGCGGACGCGGCATCGGGCGCAACCACTGTCTCGAGTTGGCGCGTCACGGCGCGCGCGTCCTGGTCAACGATCCCGGAGTCGGCGTCCACGGCGAGGACGGCGCCGCTGGCGAACGTCCGGCCGACGACGTCGTCGCCGAGATCGCGGCCCTCGGTGGCACGGCCGTCGCCGACTACTCGTCGGTCACCGACTGGGATTCGTGCGCGGCGATGGTGCAGCGCGCGGTCAGTGAACTGGGCGGGCTCGACGTCGTCGTGAACAACGCCGGAATCGTGCGCGACCGCATGATCACGTCGATGAGCGAAGACGACTTCGACGCGGTGCTGGCCGTGCACGTGAAGGGCACGTTCTCGATGACCAAGCACGCCTGTGACCACTGGCGATCGGTGGCCAAGGCGGGGGGCTCGAACATGGGTCGGATCATCAACACCACGTCGGGCACCGGTATGTACGGCAACGTCGGTCAGGCGGCGTACGGCGCGGCCAAGGCCGCCATCGCCAACCTCACGCTCGTCACCGCGCTCGAGATGGGTCGCTACGACGTCACCGCCAACGCGATCTCGCCGGTTGCGGCCACCCGCATGACCGCGACCGTCGGTGGCGCGGAGCGGACCGCCGAAACCTGGCACCCGATGGATCCGGGCAACTCGTCGCCCGTCGTCGCCTACCTCGCGTCGACGGCGTCGGGCTGGCTCACCGGCCAGGTGCTGCGCGTCGAGGGCAACGTCGTGCGACGCGCCCGCACGTGGGACCTCGAACCCGGGGAGTACGCGGCCGCATCGGGCGAGCGCCTCGACGCCACCGAGCTGGTCGACGGTCTGCGCAAGCTCTACGGCACCATGCCCCGCGGCCTCGACGCGTCCAAATCGCTCGGACTCTCGTGACCGAACGCCAGGCCGAGGCGCTGGCCCGCTACTGGCAGGAGCGCATCCCGTTCAACCGCGGGTGCGGGTTCGTCGTCACCCGTTGGGACGACGACGGCGTACGCATGGAAGTCGACGAGACCGACGCGCTGTCGAACGGCGCCGGTTCGATGCACGGAGGCGTCGTCGCCACGCTGATCGACACCGTGGCCAACGCCGCCGCCATCCCTCTCGACGATTGGACCCCGGGCTCGCAGATCGTGACGGTATCGATGACCGTGCACTACACCGGGCCCGCCCGCGGTCACCTGGTGGCCGACGCCACGTGCGCGCGGCGCGGGCGATCGCTCACTTCGGTGTCGGTCGACGTGCACGACGCGAGCGGCGCGTTGGTCGCGCACGGCGTCGTGGTCGTCAAGGTATCGGTGGCGGTAGTCCCGGCCCCGACGTGAGCGGCGCGAACTGCGGCAACCGCTTCTCGACGAAGCTCTGGACGCCCTCGGTGAAGTCGGGGGTTCGGTGCAGCTGCTCGACCAGCTCGAAGGTCTCGCGCCGCGCCGCGTCGAGATCGACATCCCAGTGCGCGAGCAACTGGTACTTCGTGATCGCCATGGCCAGCGGGCCGCAGTGGTCGGCGAGGTCGCGCGCGTAGGCAATCGCGGTGTCGAGCAGCGCGTCCGGTTCGACGACCCGGTGCACGAGCCCCATCGCCGCCGCCTCTTCGGCGAGGAACACCCGGGCCGACAGCAGCAGCTCGGCGGCGCGAGCATGGCCGACCAGACGCGGCAACAGCCACGAGATCCCATGCTCTGCGAGCAGGCCGCGCCGGGCGAACGCGGTCGTGAACTTGGCGCCGGCCGCGGCGAAGCGCACGTCGGCGACGAGGGTTTGGATGAAGCCGATCCCTGCGGCCGGTCCGTTCACCGCGGCGATGATCGGCTTGGGGATGTCGAGCGCGAAGGTCTGCGGCCGGCGCGGTCGCTCGGAGAGCGGTGTGCCGCCGGCGACGCCCGCCAGCGCCTCGGCGTCGAGCCCGGCGCAGAAGCCCCGCCCGGCACCGGTCACGACGATCGCGCGCACCGCGGGGTCGGCGGCCGCGGCCGCCAGGAGGTCGAAGTAGCGCTCCTCCATCGCCAGGGTCCACGCGTTGAGACGCTC
>Ga0075026_100001169_pt1 | contig 11057 bp, 13 predicted proteins | sample Str012_2_FD_71392 | JGI IMG/M metagenome (GOLD analysis project Ga0075026, IMG submission 71392) | Freshwater sediment microbial communities in response to fracking from Pennsylvania, USA - Straight Creek_MetaG_SC_2012 | ecosystem: Environmental > Aquatic > Freshwater > Creek > Sediment...
GCCCCGCCCGTCCACTCGATCATCACCGGGACGCTCGCGGTCTCCAGCCGGCGCCGGAGCACCTGGGCCTGGACCTTCGGCCATTCGCCGATTTCGATCAGACCGTCGCCGTCGTCATCGCCGCCCCCGTCGCTGTTGCCGGTGAGGTGGGTCGGCTCGTCGGGCACGAGTGCGACGCGGCAATCGGCGCAGCGACTGGTTCCGATTCGATACTCGGCTCCGCACGATGGGCACCAGAGGGTCGGTTCGTCCACGGGCGGCGAGTGTACGGGGGTCCGTCGGTACGATGACGGGAATGCCCACCGAGTCGACGACAGGAAAGCGCTTCCACGTCGAAACGCTGGGGTGTCCCAAGAACGCGGTCGACTCCGACAAGGTGGTCGCCTCGCTGCTCGCCGACGGGATGACGCCGGCGACCTCGGCCGACGACGCCGACCTGGTCGTGGTGAACACCTGCGCCTTCATCGAGGCCGCCCGCCAGGAATCGATCGACGTGGCGCTCGCACTCTCCGACGGCCGCAAGCCCGGCGCCCGGCTCGTCGTGACGGGCTGCATGGCCGAGCGGTACGGCGAGGAGCTCGCGGCCGCGCTGCCCGAGGCCGACGCGGTGGTCGGGTTCGCGGGCGAAGGGTCGCTCGTCGATGTGGTGATGCGCGGGCGTAAGCCGGCGGGCGTTCGCGACCTGCTCGAGCTCCCGCGCCCCGCGCCCAGCGCGCCCTGGGCGTACGTGAAGGTTGCCGAGGGCTGCGACCGCGCGTGCGCGTTCTGCGCGATCCCGTCGTTCCGCGGGAAGCAGCGGTCGCGTACCCCGGAGGCGATCGAGGCCGAGGTACGCGGGCTGGTCGAGCAAGGTGTCGCGGAGATCGTGCTCGTCGCGCAGGACCTCGCCTGGTACGGGCGCGACGCGGGCGAACCCGGTTCGCTCGCACCGTTGCTGCGCCGGCTCGACCCGCTGCGCGCGCACGGGCTCGCACGGGTGCGGTTGCTCTACCTGTATCCGTCCGAGGTCAAGGATCCGCTCGTCTCGACGATGCTCGAGCTGGAGTCGGTCGTTCCCTACTTCGACCTCTCGCTGCAGCACGCAGCGCCCGGGTTGTTGCGCAGCATGAAGCGGTGGGGAAGTGGCGAACGCTTCGCCGAGATCATCGGCGGGATCCGAGCCGTCGAGCCCGACGCCGCGTTTCGTTCGTCGTTCATCGTCGGTTTCCCGGGCGAGACGGAATCCGATCACGAGGCGCTGCTCGGTTTCCTCGACGACGTCCGGCTCGACTGGGCCGGTTTCTTCTCGTTCTCACGCGAGGACGGCACCGCGGCCGCGAGCATGAGCGGTGAGGTCGCCGAGTCGCTCGTGCACGAGCGGTTGCGCGAGTGTTCCGAGGTGCAAGAGCCGATCACCGCCGCGTCACGGACCGCGCTCGTCGGCCGCGACATCGACGTGTTGATCGACGGTGTCGACGACGACGATGTCATCGTCGGGCGCACGCACCGCGAGGCGCCCGAGATCGACGGGGTCGTGCGCCTCATCGGGACCGGCGACATGTTCGCCCGCCCCGGCGCGATCGTGCGCGCGACTGTGAGTGGCGTCGAAGGGCCCGACCTCGACGCGAAGGTGCTGCCGTGACCGCGGCCGCAGTGCCGCCGCCGCGCCGGGCGACCAAGCGATTCGGCCAGAACGCATTGGCCACACCCGCGAACTTCCTGACGTTGAGCCGGATCGCACTCGCGATCCCCACGCTCGCACTGATCCGGAGCCGCGGCTCGGAGTGGCTGACGGTCGGGCTCTGGTTCGCGATCACTGCAAGCGACAGCCTCGACGGTTGGTTGGCGCGGCGCGACGGTGCGACGCGTTCGGGCGCATTCCTCGACCCCGTCGCCGACAAGCTCATCGTGCTCGGTGGTTTCGCCGTGCTCGCCGATCGCGGTGTGTTTCCGTGGTGGGCGGTGATGCTCGTCGTCCTGCGCGAATTGGGCATCAGCGCGTACCGCTCGGTCGCCGGTCGGCGGGGCGTGGTGCTGCCCGCGCAGAAGCTCGGCAAGTACAAGGCGTTCACGCAGTACTGCGCGGTCGGCTTCGTCCTGCTGCCGTGGACCGCCGACTACGTCGGCTTCCAGCAACTCGTGTTCGCGATCTCCGTGGTGCTCACGCTCGTGTCCGGGCTCGAGATCGTCCGCCGCGGCTATACAGATTGGCAACGCGTAGAGAGTTAGCGCGCGGCGCCCGACTTGGAAGGGTTACGAGATGCGGTGTGAGGTTCTCGCGATCGGTACCGAGTTGTTGCTCGGGCAGATCGTCGATACGAACAGTGCGTGGATCGGCGAACAGCTCGCGGCATCGGGGATCGACTCCTACGAGCACCGCGCCATCGGCGACAACCAGACGCGCATCGTCGACGCGTTGCGCGACATGTTCACCCGTTCCGACGCGGTTCTCGTGTGTGGCGGGCTCGGACCGACCCAGGACGACCTGACACGCGACGCGATCGCCGAGCTCATGGGCGTGCCGCTCGTGCGCCACGACGAACTCGCGGAGACGATCGCGCAGATGTTCCGCGCCCGGGTGCGCGACATGCCGCAGAACAACCTCCGTCAGGCCGACGTGCCCGAGGGCGGTTCTGCGATCCCGAACCCGATCGGTACCGCGCCCGGTCTGTTGTGCGAGCTCCCCGACGGGAAGGTCGTCTACGCGGTTCCCGGTGTGCCGTACGAGATGAAGCAGATGGTGACCGATCACGTCGTTCCCGATCTGCTGCGCCGATCGGGCGAGGCGGCCGCGATCGTCTCGACGTCGTTGAAGACCTGGGGTACGTCGGAATCGGGGCTCGCGGAGATGGTCGCGCACCGCCTCGACGCGCTCGACGCGCAGGGCGGGAACCCCACGATCGCCTTCCTGGCGCGCGGCATCGAAGGACTCGTGGTGCGTGTCACCGCGAAGGCGGCGACCGAGGCCGAAGCCCGGGCCTTGGTCGACATCGAGGAGAAGGAGCTGCGGCTCATCCTCGGCGACCTCGTGTTCGGCGTCGACGACGAGACGATGGAGTACGCGGTGCTCGAACGACTACGGGGTCGGGGCTGGACGCTCGGCGTCGCGGAGTCGCTGACGGGTGGTCTCATCGGCGCGCGCATCGTCAACGTCGAAGGCGCGAGTGACACGTTCCGAGGCACGATCGCGTCGTACGCGACCGACGTGAAGCGTTCTCTGCTCGGCGTGACCGCGAAGTCGGTGGTGAGCGAGGAGTCGGCGCGGGAGATGGCCGAAGCCGCGCAGCGCGTGCTCGGCGCCGACGTGGGGATCGCCGCGACGGGCGTGGCCGGTCCCACCGAGCAGGACGGTGTGGCCGTGGGCACGGTGTTCTTCGGTATCGCGATCCCGGGCCTGCCGACCGAGGTCGTGAGCACGCGTCTTCCCGGCGACCGGGAGCGCTTGCGCCAGTTCTCGACGATCTCGCTGCTCAACCTGTTGCGGCAGCGACTCGACGTGCTGGACCGGCGCTGATGGAGATCCAGGTCAACATCGACTGCGCCGACGCGGACGCACTGCGCGCGTTCTACTGCGAGGCGATCGGGTACAAGCCGCACGGTGATCTGGGGAACTACCGGTCGTGCGTTCCTCGTGAACGGGGGGCCGGTCCGAAGCTCGTGTTCCAGCAGGTCCCGGAGACGAAGGTCGCCAAGAACCGCGTGCATCTCGACCTGATCGTCGACGACATCGAGGTCGAAGCGGCGCGTTGGATCGCGCTCGGCGCGACGCGCGTGAGCGACCAGGCGGTGTGCGAGGGCGGCGGTTGCTGGATCGTGATGCTCGACCCGGAAGGCAACGAGGTCTGTCTCTGCGACAGCTGACCCGGTGACCCGCGCGTTCGTCGCGGTCGCGCTGCCGGCCGATGTGCTCGACGCGGTCGCGGAACGGGTCGCGTTGTTGCCGATACCGTCCGGCGGGCGGATTGCGACGCGCGAGCAATGGCACATCACCGTGCAGTTCCTCGGCGACGACGCCGACATCGACGCGGTCGCGGCGGCCTTCGCGAACCAGCCACTCGACCTCGGAGCCGGCGACCTGCGACTCGGCGGCGCCGTCGTGTTCGGGAACGCGCGGCGGGCGCGCATCCTCGCGTTCGGGTTGTGCTCGGGTGCGGAGTGGATGCGCGCGTTGTCGGATCGGGTCGGCGCGCGAGTCGCGCCGCTGGGGTACACGCGCGATCCGGATGAGGAATTCCGACCGCACCTCACGCTGGCCCGGTTCCGCGTGCCCACCGATCTGCGGCCGGTGCGGGGGCTGATCGGGCCGGAGCCCGTCGGTGCGGGTTGGGCCGTCGAGGAGGTCGTGCTCTTCGAGAGCATCCTCGGCGCCGGGGGTGCGCGCCACGTACCCCGTGCTCGGCTTCCGGTGGGTGTGCTCGCGACGTGATCGACGACAGCATCCGATTCGACCGGTAGCGAGGGTCGTACCCTCTGTCCGGGCTGCGCGGTTCCTCGCTTTAACCCGCCAGGTTTCGGCAGTCGCCGCGCAGCCCACCGCTCGGCCGATTGCCGGTCCTCGATGCTTGGGTAATTGGCCGTTGACTGTAGAGAACGTTTGTTCTACAGTGAGTACATGGCCGGAGCGGACAGGAACAACCCCAAGAACGCAGCATCATCGGACTCCCGCTACACGCTCATGCAGTTCATGCAGGAGTTCCCCGACGACGCTACGTGCCTCGAACACCTGTGGCGCGCACGCTTCTCGGCTGATGGTGTCCACGCCTACTGCGCCTCCCCGTCATGCAAGCAAGAACGGACGTTCAAGCGGTACGAGACGACCCAGCAGCGGCAGTCGTGGACGTGCACGACCTGCGGCCACCACGTCCATCCCACCGCAGGGACGATCTTCCACAAGTCGTCCACGTCGCTTCACTTGTGGTTCTACGTCATGTACCTGATGACAAGTACACGCTGCGGAATCTCCGCAAAGCAGGTCGAACGCGAAATCGGCGTGAACTACAAGACCGCTGCCCGGATGATGCGGCAGATCCGTACCGAAATGTCAGACGCCAACGAGAAGCCGTTGGAGGGCGAAGTCGAAGCCGACGAGATGTTCGTCGGTGGCAAGCCCCGCGCCTACCCGAAACTGTCCCGCGAAGACCACAAGAACCGTCGCACCCCGGTCGTCGGCATGGTCGAGCGCGGTGGACGTATCCGCGCCCAAGTCACCGCAGACGTAGCAGGACCGACGTTGCGGCGCATCGTGCGCGACAACGTCAAGTCAATGTCGACGCTCTACACCGACGAATGGCAGGGCTACTCGACGTTGGAGCAGGACTACTTCCACCACACGATCAACCATTCCGCGAAGATTTACGCGACCGGAGCAACCCATACCCAAACGATCGAAGGGTTCTGGGCGACCGTCAAGAACGGGCTGCGCGGCGTGTACCACGGTGTTGCACCCGCGAACCTGCAGTCGTACGTGGACGAGTACGTGTTCCGGTACAACACCCGCAACGACCGTCAGGACCCGTTCCTCACGTTGCTGAACCGTGCAGCCCGTGCTGCGTAGCTGGACGGATATCGAAGTGGATGATGAAGAACTACTTGTCGAATGGTTGAACGGTTACACCGACGTGCCCATCAAGCTGCAAGGCGCGTTTCGGATCAAGCAACGGGTCTCGCGTCACAAGTTGGTGCATCCCCTAGCTGAAGAACTGGACCTCCGAACTGACGACATGGAGCTCCTGCCAGGAAAGTTCTTACTGGAAGTCGCGAATGCAATCGGGGACGCCGATCCAAACGATGGCGGCACCGCAATCGCGGGAGTCGCGGTCGAACAGTTCCATCTCTTGGCAATCATCGAGATAATGCAGTTCTTCGACTGGGGCAAGACGATGATTCAGCCATCGCCCGTATCGCGAATCGAAGTCGAGATTCAAGGCGCATTGGCGGCAAAGATCGGCGCGCGACTCGAACCCGCGCTGAGACGATGGAAAGCACTGGGGATCTAGTCGTCCGTGCTATGAAATTGGAGTCCGACAGTTTCCCCCTGTCGGACTCCATACCGCGAGGATCTTCGCGGCAGAAAGTGAGAGCCACGGATGGCCGCCAACGACACGGAAGTCGTCTTGCTCCGCGAGGCGATCGTCAGCCTGCGTGACACCATCGCTCAACACACCGCAGCAATACGCCTGGTGTTGTTGGAGCGAGAGAAGCCCTCGCCGAACTAGGACTCGTCGGTCTTGTCCGCCGCGTCGGCGTCAGATTCGCCGGCGCGCGCGGGCTTGATCAGTTTGGAAAGCGTCGCGTCCCAATCCTCACGGCTCGGAATCGGGATCTCTAGACCCTTCTCCGTGGTCTGCGTCGGCGCGGGCTTGTCCTTCTTAGACATAGAAATCGAACTCGCGCGTCTGCTGGTACTGCCGAACACGTTCCAAAACGTCGTCCAACTCGGCGACGCGGGTCGGCAGCCTGTCGCGCGAGTGATCCGTGCCGACGTGAACGTGGCACTCCGTCCCGTGCTTGTGTTCAAACTTCGGGTCGTAGTGCTTGTCATACCGGAATACGAACGTGGTCGCTGGCTTCTCGTACTGGTAGCTGTACTTCGTGTACTGCCAGCCCGCGGGCGCGCTGTAGGCGGTGAACTCGATCTTGAGACGCGAACGGTCGTAGAAGGTGACGTAGTTACTGCAATCGAAGGCGACCGCCGTAGTTTCGCCGACGCCAGTCACTTCGACCGGGCCAATCGCAAAGGACGGCTGATCCGTCCAGTACGCCCCCGCGGCCTCGACGTTCGTCGCGACCCACTTCACGAGATCCAGATCGTTCTGTACCCATCCGGCAACCATGAGAAGACGCTACCCCTTTCCTGTGAACGCGAACGCGCTCTACAGGATGGGGAAAAGTGGACCGTCAGGCGCGCCCGAAGGCTTTCAACGTTGAGTAGAGCGACGCCCACGCGCGCTCGTCCTCACACTCTCGGCGCTTCCACCGGAACGCCTTGTGCAACTCAGCGGACGGACGCCCGTAGCGGTGCTCGTAAGCGCGCAGTTCGGCTTCCATCACATCCAGGTCGAGCTGCCGCGCACGGAACTCGACATTGCCCCCTGCACCCGTCATGCGAGTGCCACTCTTGCATACAAGAGCCTGACGTTTGCGTCAGAAACAAGGTCGCGGACGGCCCCTCTACGCCCGTTCGGACGAAGTACCGAACCTGACCGAAACTTCGCGGCAGACCGTCGTACCGTCGTGTGGAATCGCGCGGCTGCCCGTCTCGCATAATCCCCGCCAGCGGGCGGCTGCGCGGTTCCGCGCCCGGCCTCACGGTGCTTGCACAGGTCAGCAAATGGGGTCGATACTCGACGGCCTCGAAGGTCGCCCACCTCAAGCCGTGGCTGGCTACCTGAGAGCCAATACGGCCCCACATCTCCACCGTGGGGTCGTATTGCGTCCAGTCGCCGCGCAGACGCCGCCGCGTCACCGCAGGTCAGAAAATCGCTTGACCTATGGAACAAAACGGACATCGGAACCTCGATCCCAAATCGGGCAAAACGGCTCTCCAGTGAAGGGCCAATTACCGATGCTTGAATCGAACGTCTGTTCGCTCTAAGGTACTCACACGCATGTGATTCACCGCTGGTGAGGAACCCGTAGCTGTCACACCCCATCTCTAGGGTCGCCAGCACGACGACTTCCCCCGAACGAATGGAGAAGGCCTTGGTGGCAGAGAGGGGTTCACAGGTGGACCGGGAAAAAGCGCTCGACATGGCGCTCGGCCAGATCGAAAAGCAGTTCGGCAAGGGCTCGATCATGAAGCTCGGCGAGCGGGGGCACGTGGGGATCGAAGCGATTCCCACCGGTGCGCTCGCGCTCGACCTCGCGCTCGGGATCGGTGGCTTGCCTCGGGGAAGGATCGTCGAGATCTTCGGGCCGGAGTCGTCCGGTAAGTCGACGCTCGCGACGCACGTCGTCGCCGAAGCACAACGCAACGGTGGCGTGTGCGCCTACATCGACGCCGAGCACGCAATGGATCCGGTGTACGCCGCGGCCATCGGCGTCAACGTCGACGAGTTGCTGATCAGCCAGCCCGACACGGGAGAGCAGGCGCTCGAGATCGCCGACATGCTCATCCGCTCGGGTGCGCTCGACGTGCTCGTCATCGACTCGGTGGCGGCACTCGTACCCCGCGCCGAGATCGAAGGCGAGATGGGCGACTCCCACATGGGATTGCAGGCCCGCCTCATGAGCCAGGCGTTGCGCAAGCTCACCGGCAACCTCAACAAGTCCCGCACGATCGCGGTGTTTATCAACCAGCTGCGAGAGAAGATCGGTGTGATGTTCGGTTCGCCGGAGACCACACCGGGCGGCCGGGCGCTCAAGTTCTACTCGTCGGTGCGGCTCGACATCCGTCGGATCGAATCGATCAAGGACGGCCCGGAGGTCGTCGGCAACCGGGTCCGGGTGAAGGTCGTCAAGAACAAGACGGCTCCGCCGTTCAAGCAGGCCGAGTTCGACATCATGTACGGCCAGGGCATCAGCCGAGAGGGCTCGGTGCTCGATGTCGGGGTCGAGATGGGGATCATCAAGAAGTCGGGTGCGTGGTTCACGTACGAAGGCGAGCAGCTTGGTCAGGGTCGGGAGAACGTGAAGAAGTTCTTGACCGAGAACGTCGATCTCATGGTCGAGATCAGCGAGAAGATCAAGGACGCCTCCGGGCTCAACGACGAAGTCGATCTCACCGACGAGGACGAAGAGGCAGGCGTCGAACAAGACGTCGACGCCTGAGCGATCACTGCGGCCGCTTGGAGACCGGGGGTGTCGGCCGACAGACAGGCCGATCAACCCGGTCGGCGGCCGGAGGGCGACCCGTAGACTGCCGGGTTGATGACACGGCGGTTTCTGGTGCGCACCTACGGGTGCCAGATGAACGAGCACGACTCCGAGCGGATCGCGGGTGTCCTCGCGGCCGACGGGATGGAGCCGACCGACGACTTGGCCGAGGCCGATGTCGTTGTGTTCAACACGTGCTGCATCCGGGAGAACGCCGACAACAAGTTTTACGGGCACCTCGGCGACATGAAGGCGTTGAAGGCGGCCCGGCCCGACCTGCAGATCGCGGTCGGGGGCTGCCTCGCCCAGAAGGACCGCGACGGCGTACAAGACCGGGCGCCGTTCGTCGACGTGGTGTTCGGAACTCACAACCTCGCGCACGCACCGGCCCTGTTGCGCGAGGCGCAGGTCAACGGTCCGATCATGGAGATCCTCGACGAGCACGAGGCCTACCCGTCGGCCTTGCCGGCCCGGCGTGATGTCGACCACGCGGCCTGGGTGACGATCCAGATCGGCTGCGACAACACGTGCGCGTTCTGCATCGTGCCCTCGGTGCGCGGCAAGGAAGTCTCCCGGCGAACGGGCGACATCGTCTCCGAAGTCGTCGAGATGGCCCGCGACGGCGTGATCGAGATCACGCTGCTCGGCCAGAACGTGAACTCGTACGGGCGCGATCTCGGCGCCGGGCAGTTCCGTCCACAATTCGCCGATCTCCTGCGCACGCTCGACGGTGTCGACGGGATCGAGCGCATCCGCTTCACATCGCCCCATCCGAAAGACCTGCGGCCCGAGACGATCGCGGCGATGGCGGAGTGCGCGGCCGTGTGCGAGCACCTGCACCTGCCGCTGCAGTCGGGGAGCGACACGACGCTGGCGCGCATGCACCGCGGCTACACGGCGGAGCGCTACCTCGAGCGGTTGCACGCGGCGCGGGTGGCCGTTGCGGACCTTGCGGTGACCACGGACATCATCGTCGGGTTCCCGGGCGAGACCGAAGCCGACTTCGAGCGCACGCTCGAAGTCGCGGCCGAGGCCGATTACGACGCCGCGTACACCTTCGTGTTCTCGCCCCGTCCCGGCACCGAGGCCGCGGCGATGACCGATCTGTTCGTCGCGCCCGAGGTCGTGCAGGAACGGATGCAGCGACTGGTCGACGTCGTGGAGGCGTCGGCGTTGCGCCGGCACGAAGCGCGCATCGGTCGGACCGAAGAACTCCTGGTCGAAGGGCCCTCGAAGAAGGATCCGGCGGTCTGGTCGGGTCGCACGCGCCAGAACAAGCTCGCCCACTTCGTGCCCGGCGACGATCCCCGGGCGGGCGCACTGGTCGCAGTGCGCATCACGAGCGCGGCACCGCACTTCCTGCGCGGCGAGTTGACCGCGCAGATCAAGCCCGCGCCGCGGCGGCGCGTGCGCATCCCGGTCGGGGTGGTGTGACCCGCCACCTCGCGATCGTCGGTCCGACCGCGACGGGAAAATCCGCGGTCGCACTCCAAGTCGCCCGCGAGTTGGGCGACGTCGAGATCGTGTCGCTCGACTCGATGCAGGTGTACCGGGGGATGGACATCGGGACGGCCAAGCCGTCGCGCGCGGATCGCGCCGCCGTCCCGCACCATCTCGTCGATGTCGCGGAACCGTCCGAGGAATGGTCGGTGCGCGAGACGCAGACCGCGGCGCGCGCCGCGATCACCGACATCGAGGCGCGAGGCCGGCGGGCGCTGCTCGTCGGCGGCACCGGGCTGTACGTGCGGGCCGTCATTGACGGACTGAGCGTCCCGCCCCGCGATATCGGCGTGCGCGCCGCGCTCGAGCACGAGACGGCAACGGCCGCAGGCCTTTCGCTCGCGTACGACCGGCTCGCGGTGGCCGATCCCTTGGCCGCGTCGCGCATCGAGCCCGGAAACGCGCGCCGCATCGTGCGGGCGCTCGAGGTCTTGGAGAGCACGGGCCGACCGTTCTCGTCTTTCGGATCCGGTCTCGGCGAATACGGGCCACCGGCGTTCGACGTCGCCCTCGTCGGGGTGTGGCTCCCGCGCGCGGAGCTCGGTCGCCGCATTGCCGCCCGATTCGCCGCGATGCGGGCCGAGGGCCTCGAAACCGAGGTCCGCACCCTTGTCGACGTGCACCGTATTGGCGATTCTTCCGAAGAATCGCCAACACGGGTCGGGGGGCTGTCGCGCACGGCGGCACAGGCGATCGGCTACAAGGAGCTCCTCGCCCATTTCGCGGGCGAGATCCCGACGCTCGCCGACGCCTTCGACCTCGCC
>Ga0075026_100001170_pt1 | contig 11053 bp, 10 predicted proteins | sample Str012_2_FD_71392 | JGI IMG/M metagenome (GOLD analysis project Ga0075026, IMG submission 71392) | Freshwater sediment microbial communities in response to fracking from Pennsylvania, USA - Straight Creek_MetaG_SC_2012 | ecosystem: Environmental > Aquatic > Freshwater > Creek > Sediment...
CCTCAGCACCCGGCACCCACGAATACAGCGTGGAAGGCGATTGGAGCGGCGGAGCATTCCTGTTAGTGGCAGGTGCCATTGCGGGAAATATAATTGTAAAAGGCCTGGATGTTTATTCTACGCAGGCAGACAAAGCGGTACTGCAGGCACTGATGGATTGTGGCGCCGGTATTTCTATTGAGCCATCGCAGATTGAATTGAGGCCCATGCCCCTGAAAGCATTTCATTTCAACGCAACGGATTGTCCCGATTTGTTTCCGCCACTGGTGGCACTGGCGGCCTGTTGCGCGGGCACCACATCTATTGAAGGTGCCGGCCGGCTTACCCATAAAGAAAGCAACCGTGCATTAACGTTACAAGATGAATTTGGCAAGATGGGAATTGAAATAACCCTGCAGGATGACCTGATGCTGGTAAAAGGCGGCACCGGTATTAAAGGAGCAAAAGTGCATTCGCGGCACGATCACCGGATTGCCATGGCCTGTGCGGTGGCCGGGTTAAAAGCCAGCAAGGAAGTAGTGATTGAAGATGCAGAAGCTATCGACAAATCTTACCCCGATTTTTATGAGCATTTGAAACAATTGGGTGCAGCGGTTGAAGTTCTAAATTGAAGATCCATATGATTTGGAGATTATATGCCACCGGTACAATATATCGCTGGATAATTGTACGGCAAAAGTGTTCAATAGAATTTTAACGGCTAAAGTGTGCGACGCAACAAAAGTTTAATAGCAATACCAGCGCCGGTCTCAAAATAAAAAATGTCTGTAGCAGAACAAATACTGGAATCATGGAACGCAAATGCTTCAAACTGGATTGCAACGATTGACAATGCAGAACTGGAGAGCCGCACGCTGGTCACCAACCAGGCCATGGTGGATGCGGTTTGCAGTGTTGACAGTAACCGGATACTTGATATTGGCTGCGGCGAAGGCTGGCTGACGAGAACATTGCGCAAAGCAGGCAAACAATCATTTGGAGTGGATGCCATTGCTGCGCTGATTGAAAATGCCATTGAAAAGGACGGTCCTTTTTATGAAAGAGTTACTTACAGGGAGCTTTCGGAAGGAAAAAAATTGCAGCAAGAATCATTTGAAGCAGCGGTTATCAATTTTGCATTGATAGATAAAGAGGAGACAGCCGCGCTGATTGATGCAATACCCGGTTATCTTGTAAAGAATGGTTATTTGTTGATTCAAACGCTGCATCCCTTAACGGTTGCTGCAGCCGGCCACTATACCAGCGGATGGAAAGAAGGCAGTTGGAACGGCATGAAAAGAAATTTCGAACAGCCATATCAATGGTACTTTCGTACTTTAGAAGATTGGATACAGTTGTTTGCTGCAAAATACCATTTGCTGGCAATAAAGGAACCGGTTCATCCGGAAACAAAGAAACCCATGTCGGCGATCTTTATATTACAAACAAAATAAGCAATACCGCGTTTGCGGAAACTGATTATGAATTCATTTGGCAGAATATTCCGGGTATCTATATTTGGCGAATCGCACGGAGAATCCGCGGGCATTAACATTGATGGTTGTCCGGCAGGCTTGTCTTTGTCTGTGGAAGATTTCCTGGAAGACATAGAAAGAAGAAAAGGCGGCACACAAAAAGGCACCACGCCACGTAAAGAAGATGATTTGCCGATTTTTAAAAGCGGAGTCTTCAATGGCAAAACCACGGGTGCGCCCATTACAATTCTGTTTGAAAACAAAAACACCCGCAGTGGCGATTACGAAAAGCAGCGTGCCGTGCCACGTCCCGGTCATGCGGATTTTGTAGCACATGCAAAATTTGGCGGGTTTGAAGATTTTCGTGGTGGTGGTCATTTCAGCGGCCGGCTGACCGTTTGCCTGGTAGCGGCTGGCGTAATTGCGAAGAAATTATTGGCGCAGGTTGACCTCAGCCCCGGGATGGCTGCAAACGATACAGGAATAAAAGTTACAGCAACCATTCTTGAAATAGGCGGCGAAACTGATCTTGAAAAAGGTTTGCAAAAAGCCATCGATCATAAAGATTCTATTGGCGGTATTGTAGAGTGCAGAACCAATGGCCTGCCTGTTGGTTTGGGCGAACCTTTTTTTGATTCGGTAGAATCTGTTATCAGCCACGCTGTATTTGCGATACCTGCTATACGCGGTATTGAATTTGGAACCGGTTTTGCTGCCGCCAGAATGTATGGCGTAGATCACAATGATGTGATAGAAGACAAAGCTGGTAAAACCAAAACCAACCATGCCGGTGGCGTTGTGGGCGGTATTACCAATGGCAATGAACTGGTGTTCCGGATTGCGGTGAAACCCACTTCTTCCACACCCAAAGAACAAATTACACTCAACTGGGAAACCAATGAAGTGGAGCCATTTTCTGTAAAGGGCCGCCACGATCTTTGTATTGCATTGCGTGTACCGGTAGTGCTGGAAGCCGTTACCGCCATGGTACTGGCAGACCTGCTGCTGCTGGAACACCATATCAGGAGAATCCTTTAATTTTATACGATGCCAGTAATCTATCATGTTACCACTGCTGCAGAATGGGAAGCAGCCAAAGAAAAAGGCGCTTATACTTCGCCGTCATTGCAGGCGGAAGGGTTTATCCATTGTTCTGCAGACGATGCCCAGGTGGCGGGCGTGCTGGAACGCTATTTCATCAGTAAAACAAACCTGGTAAAACTGGCCATTGATACAGACAAACTCAGCAGCCGTTTTATCTATGAGTGGTCTCCTTCTACGGCAGATACATTTCCGCATGTGTACGGCCCCATCAATACCGATGCCGTGATTGACATCGTGAAAATCTAGCCTTTTATGCACCAGTATACAATAAACGCATCCATACAGGTTATTCCCGTAGTTCAGGACCGGCATCCCTACGAATGGGTAGATGAAGCCATTGCCATTATCCGGCAATCGGGTATCAAACATCAAGTGGGGCCCTTTGCAACCGTAGTTGAAGGAAAATATGAGGAAGTGATGCAGGTTATCAACAGCATCAATGAATACCTCTGTACAAAAAGCTGCAACGAATGGATTTGCAGCGCACAAATACAAATCAGAAGCAGTGGAGATATTACCGGAGCAGAAAAAACGGAGAAGTTTAAATGATCAGGGAAGCCAATGCTGACTGATTTTTTTCAGCACACAATTTTCAATTGCAAAATAAAAGTATTGCTCTTCCCATTTTTCATCATTCCTTCTATAGTGGCATCTTCTTCAAATACAATTCATCTGCATTATTTTTTCTTATCCAGGTTCCTGAGATCCGAAAAAGGAACATCCATTGCTTCAAAATAATTTTTCTCATCGGGCCAGGAGTAATGCCACCATTCGGTATCAAACATTTTAAAGCCATATTTCTCCATGATGTCTTTTAGCATTTTGCGGTTTTGCAATGCATCAAATGGAATGTTCATAAAATTGTGGTGGGCTGTATCGCTGAAATTGTCAAAACCCGTTGGCATCTGTAAATCTTTACCATTGTGGGTGTAAATAACCGTCAGGTCTACCGCAATGCCGCGGTTATGGCCACTCCCTTTTTTAGGATCAGCCACATATTTTTCGTTCAGCACCATTTCCCAGAATTTTTCGGTGACAGAGTAGGGGCGGTAAGCGTCAAATATTTTCAGCCCCATGCCTTTTTCATTCAATTCTTTTTGTACCTGAGCCAGTGCTTTTGCAGCTGGCAGGCGCAAGAACGTGTAGTTTGTTTTTGCCGGGTACATATTCCTGCGCATAAAGTTTTTATCGCCGGCATATTTCAGGTCGTATACAAGGCCGGGGATCAGACTTTTCAATTCCACCATCTGTTTGTTGCTGTCTGCTTTTACCGTGGCATCATACATGGCAACATCTTTGATGACAGGAATACCGTATTTACTCAGTGGAGGGGTGACAACTTGCGCAAAATCAACCGTTGCAACAGAAATCAGGCAGACAGTCAGAAAAAAATGCACGTGTTTGGGTAAATTCATTGATAAAATTTGGTTTTTTCGAAATTACTATATCTTTTTACATATTAATATGAACAATAAACCCCCTGGCCGCCTTTTTCATCAACCAAAAAAGGCATTTTGGCTTTTTCTTACTGTGTGCTTTATAGCCGGCTGCAATAATACAGAACAAAAACCGCCACCCGAAGTAGTTGTTGTCAAAATCCCCGAAAAGATTGATGAAAAGGTAAAAGAGTTGTTGCAAACCACGATTAAGTATGTGGTTGAAAACAAGGGAAAACTGAACGACTCTGTTGATTTAAGACAGGATGGTATATTGGATACAATTTATACATCGGGCAGTTACCAACCCATTTGGAGCAGTGATGAAAAATGGAACCCATTGGCAGATTCCTTGTATGCATTTATTGCTGCATCCCGCTACTATGGCCTGTTTCCGGCCGATTACTATATGTCTTCACTCACCAATATCCGCAACGGAATGGCGTCCGATTCGCTGCACAAAAAAAATGCTGCGCTGTGGGCCCGGGCCGATGTGCTGATGACAGATGCCTATTTTAGCATGGCCAGGGATTTGAAACTGGGCCGTATGCAGAGAGACAGCATTTCCCTGCGTGTAGACTCAATGGTAACCGATACTTTTTTTATACAAAATTTCCGGCAGGCGCTGGCCCAAAAAAACATCCGCGGTTCGCTGGAACAGCTGGAACCCAAGCTAAAAGGCTATACGGATTTAAAAGCGGCCATTCCGGCATTTTTAGATTCCGCCGACTTGAAAAAAATCACCTACGTCTATTACCCCAATAAAGACTCGGCCCGCCTGATGCAGCAGGTAGAAGAACGGCTGGCCGAACTTGGTTTTGTGACGGCAGCGGGCGATTCTTCCACATTGCGGGATAATATCCGCAAATACCAGAAACAGCACAACATACCCGTTACCGGCAAAATTGGCGAAAAGACCGCTGGCAGTTTGAACGTATCCGGCTGGCAACAATTCAAACGCATTGCAGTTAACCTTGACCGTTATAAACTGATGGCAGACACATTGCCGCACCAGTATATTTGGGTAAACCTGGCTGGCTTTTACATGCAGTTGTGGAACGATGATACCCTGGCGCTGGAATCAAAAGTGGTGGTGGGCAAACCGCTTACCCGCACCCCGCTGCTAACCAGTAAAATTACCGATATGGTTACTTACCCGCAATGGACCATACCCGAGAGCATCATTGCAAAAGAAGTATTGCCCGGTCTTAAAAAAGATACCAATTACCTCAGGAAAAAAGGCTACAGCCTCATCAATGATAAAGGCGATGAAGTGTACACCTCCTCTGTAAAATGGGCCAGGTATACCAAGGGCATTCCCTATAAAGTGGTACAGGGCAGCGGAGACGACAATGCCCTGGGCATCCTTAAATTCAATTTCAGCAACAAATACAGTGTGTACATGCACGATACCAACCAGCGTTATTATTTTGAACGCAGTTTCAGGGCACTGAGCCACGGTTGTGTACGCGTACAGCAATGGAACAAACTGGCGCATTTTATCATCAGCAACGACAGCCTGAACGCCGCTGTAAACGCAAACACGTTTAAATCGGATACCTTAAAAGCATGGCTCACACGCAAAGAAAAACATGTAATACCGGTACGCACCCGGCTGCCTGTTTACATCCGTTATTTTGGCTGCGCAGCTATTAATGGAAAAGTGAAATTTTTCGAGGATATTTACAATGAAGACAGGATGCTGTGTGAACGGTATTTCGCCAATAAACCTGTGAATTAATGAAAAATGATGCTTGCCTGCTTACCTTTTTTTTACTGATTTTCTTACTGCCCGCCACAGCCCAGGAGCGGCCAAAAGGCAATGTGGTGAGCCACAAACAACCGGCCGTACAATATGGTACCGCCAGCTTCTATTCCAATAAATTCCAGGGCAGGCCCACTTCCAGCGGCGAACCTTACGACAAGAACAAAATGACCTGTGCCCACAATTCGCTTCCCTTGGGTACCTGGGTAAAAGTTACCAACCTCCGCAACAAGAAATCTGTGGTTGTACGGGTTACAGACAGGCTGCACCACAAAAACAAACGGGTGGTGGATCTTTCAAGAATGGCGGCTTCAAAACTGGGCTATGTAGGCCGCGGACTAACCCGTGTAAAGGTGGAAGTAGTGCCTAAAAGTGCTGTTCCGGAGCATTAACACGGCAGTGGCGAACAAGGGCGGTGCTGGCTTTTTGGAGCTTGAAAATCAACGAAACGGATACATGAACGGTCGTTAATAAATATTTCACGTTTTCAAACCTACCCTTTATTTTTGTCCTCATTACTAAAACTATCTTGTTATGAAGAAACTGCTTTTGTTCATCCTGTTGATACAAGGCTTTCTCAGCGTAAGCTTTGCGCAAGACAATGATTATATCAAACGCCCTGCACTGGGTGTCAATTTCATTTTCGATGATTTCAATGGCGGTGGCTATATAAAAACATTTGGATTAAACCGCGCCATCCGCGACAAGCAAATCGGCCAGTTCAAAAATATGTCGCCTGGTCTTGCCATAAACTATCTCGACGGCATCAGCAAACACCTAGATCTTTCCGTGGGCCTTGCAGGCTCTTTCCTGGATTATCCCATCAGTGGTAAGTCTCCTTTTGGCAATGACAATTTATTGCTGGAAGGCGATGTAATGGTAAATGCAAAAATGTTAACAGATAAGTATTGGTTTACGCCCTATCTTTCCGCAGGGCTGGGTGCTTCCAAATACAAGGGATACTATGGCGCCATTGTGCCGTTAGGTGTTGGGCTGCAGGTTAATTTTTATGACGAGGCATTTCTGTTTATCAATGCACAGCACCGTTTTGGCATTACTGAGAATACTTCCAACCACCTTTACTACAGCATTGGTGTAGCCGGAAACATTGCCAATAAAAAAGAACCCAAGGTATTGCCACCACCACCGCCGCCGGCGATTGTTGTTGAAGTGCCCAAAGACAGGGATGGGGATGGTGTGATTGACAGCCTGGATGCCTGCCCCGATGTGGCCGGGCTTGCCAAGTTCAATGGCTGCCCCGATACTGACAATGACGGCATTGCAGACAAAGATGATAAATGCCCTACAGTGGCTGGTTTTGCCCGGTACCAGGGATGTCCTATACCCGACCGCGATAAAGACGGCATCAACGACGAAGAAGACAAATGCCCCGATATTGCCGGTGTTGCCCGCTACCAGGGTTGCCCCGTGCCCGACCGCGACAAAGACGGCGTAAACGATGAAGAAGACAAATGCCCCGATTTGCCGGGTGATGCTGCCAATGCTGGTTGTCCCGCCATAAGGGCCGACCTGCTGAAAAACATGGATCTTGCCGCCAAAAATATTTTCTTTAACACCGGTAAGTATACATTGCTGGCCAAATCAAACAAAGCACTGGCATTTGTTACAAAAACACTGATCGAAAACAAAGATTATAAACTGGATATTGATGGCTTTACCGACAATACCGGCAAGGCAGATAAAAATCTTTTGCTGAGTCAGAACCGTTCAGACGCCGTAAAAAAATACCTGGTAAGCAAGGGCATCGATGAATCGAGGCTGACTGCAAGCGGGCACGGACAAGACAATCCGCGTGCAGACAATAAGACCGCTGCCGGCCGGGCAAAAAACCGCCGCGTAGAATTCAGCTTAAAATATTAATTAACAATAAAAGAATATTTTTAAAAGCAGTTCATTGATTTGAACTGCTTTTTTTTGTGGGTTTGTTCATACTTTCACCTACTGCAAAACATCCCGCGCAGCAACAGTTGCCTGCCCATGAAAATGACACCGCTTATTCATAATGTAAACAGCAACATGAAAAAATTTCTTTTAACACTGCTTATTGCCGTATCCGGCATCACCGGATTTGCGCAATTGCAATCGCCCGATGAATTTTTGGGGTATAAACTGGGCAGCCATTTTACACCGCACTTTAAAATTGTAAACTATGTAAATTATATAGCGGCACAACTGCCGGATATGGTAAAAGTGGAAAAGTATGGCGAAACCAATGAAGGAAGACCCCTGTTGCTGGCTTATATTGCTTCGCATGAAAACTTTGCCAATCTCGAAAACATCCGCAAAAATAATTTACGGCTTTCCAATACGGCGTTGGATAAGATGGCCGCCAGCGAAGATGCACCGGTAATCGTATGGCTGAGTTACAATGTGCATGGCAACGAACCCTCTTCTTCGGAAGCCGCTATGCTAACCCTTTATGAACTGGTAAACCCGGCCAATACACGCAGTAAAGAATGGCTGAAAAATAGCGTTATCATTTTAGACCCCTGTATCAACCCGGATGGGCGTGACCGTTATGTGAACTGGGAAAACCAGGTGCAGGGTAAAACGCCCAATGCAAACCCGGTATCGCGTGAGCACATGGAGCCCTGGCCCGGTGGAAGAACCAACCACTATAATTTTGATTTGAACCGCGACTGGGCCTGGCAAACACAAATTGAAACACAGCAAAGGCTGATCAAATACAACCAGTGGCTGCCGCAGGTACACGTAGATTTTCATGAACAGGGCTACAATGCACCTTATTATTTTGCGCCTGCAGCAGAACCTTTTCACGAAGTGATTACGCCCTGGCAACGTGAGTTCCAGGTGATCATTGGACGAAACAACGCAAAATATTTTGATGCCAATGGCTGGCTCTATTTTACAAAAGAACGGTTCGATCTTTTCTACCCCAGTTACGGCGATACCTATCCTACCTACAACGGAGCCATTGGAATGACTTTTGAACAGGGCGGACACAGCCGTGGCGGACTGGCCGTGGTAAAAGAAGATGGCGATACACTTACCCTGCACGATCGCCTGCTGCATCATTATACAACGGGTATGTCGGTAGTAGAAATGGCATCACAAAATGCCGCAAGACTGGTAAAAGAATACCGCAAATATTTCAATGCCGCCCTGCAAACTCCGGCCGGCGAATTTAAAAGTTATGTACTGAAGAATGATGGTACTGACCGCGTGGACCGTTTAAAAATATTGCTGAATAAAAACAATATTGAATGGTCTTATGTCAGTGCCGGCAGCAGCCTCAATGGCCTGAACTACCAGACCGGTAAAACAGAATTGTTTAAAACAGTACCCGGCGATATTGTAATAAATGCCGGCCAGCCAAGGAGCAACCTGGTAAAAGTGTTGTTTGAAAGAACATCCCGCTTATCGGATTCTGCTACCTACGATATTACGGCCTGGTCCGTTCCCTTTGTATACGGACTGAAGGGCTACGGTCTGAAAGAATACCAGACTGCCGTTACAAAGAGCAACCCGGCTGTTGAAACGCCGGCTTCCTCCGTTGACTTCGCCAATACCTATGCGTACGTGGTAAAATGGAATGGTTTAAAAAGCGCTGTTTTTTTATCGGCCCTTTTAAACAATGGCATTAAAGTGCGCTATGCAGAAGTGCCGTTCAGGGCGGGCAGCAATGATTTTGACAGGGGTTCGCTTATCATCACCAAAGCATCCAATTATGCTTTTGGAAAAGACCTGGAAACAAAAATAAAATCTGCCGCTGCTGCCGGCAACGTGGAAGTGGTGGCTGTTCCCTCTGGTTTTGTAGACAAAGGTTTCGATATTGGTTCCGATAAAGTAAGGTTTATACACCCACCTAAAATAGCATTGCTGGCCGGTAAAGAAGTCTCCTCTAACGCCATGGGTGAAATCTGGCATTTCTTTGAGCAGCAGCTGAACTACCCGGTTACACTGATCAATACAGACGATATGGGCAAAATGGCCCCCGGCGATTTTAATGTGCTGATAATACCCGACGGCTATTACACTTTTTTTTCGCAAAAAGAAAAAAACGAACAGCTGAAAGACTGGGTGCGCAAAGGCGGTAAAATCATTGCACTTGAAAATGCGGTGTTGCAAATGAGTAGTGCCGACTGGGGTTTTAAAGTAAAAGGCAGCGGCGATGATAAGAAAGACAAAGACGATACAAAAAAGGATGACTACAGTCTGCTTAAAAAATACGACGACCGTGAAAAGGAATATATTAGCAACAGCATACCGGGTTCTATTTTTAAAGTAGAGCTTGATAATTCGCATCCGCTGGCTTTTGGCTATGGCGATACTTATTATACACTGAAGCAGGACGAAAATATTTATGAATTTTTGAAAGAGGGCTGGAATGTAGGAGTGGTAAAAAAAGACAATTATATAAGTGGGTTTACGGGTAATAAGTTAAAAGATAAGCTTAAAGACGGGGTTTTATTCGGCGCAATTGGTATGGGAAGGGGGAATGTGATATTTTTGGCGGATGATCCGATGTTCCGCAGTTTCTGGGAAAATGGCAAATTGCTTTTTTGCAATGCTGTATTCCTTGCAGGTGAGTAAGTATACTGCCCCAACGCTGTTCGGAATATGATAAACGGCCTTGCAGCAATGCCGCTTTTGCATAATTTGCCTGCCTTCGGATCCTTAAAACAACCTGCATATGATACGTTATTATTTACTGATAATGTTGCTACCCCTGTTTGGCAACGCCCAAAAGTTTTCTGCGGCAGATATAAAGCAGCTGAAGCTTTACAGCAGTGGCATGTTTTCAAACGATGGGCAGGCAAAATCCGATCCCCTTTTCATCAAAACCGGGTTAAAACTGCAACCCATCTGGCAAAAAAGAAAAGACGGCGCCTGGCTCTTTGCAGAAAAAACGGATACGGCAGCCAGTTACCAGGTGCTGCATTTTTATTTGCAGGATGACAGTACACTTTTGATACAGTTTCTTGATTTTAAACAAGCTTCCAAAGGTGTACAGCTAAGTCGCGATATCAACCAGCAATCCGCAATTGTATTGTACGACCTGGCCCTTCGCAATGGATGTGAAGTATACCTGAAAAAAAATAAAATCGGTTATACCGGAACTTCTTCGGGCAAAGATTGTTTTATCGGCCAGGCAGGAACGGAATACGTGACTGTTATGATGACCATCACAAAAAATGCCATCGACTGGCAGCAGGCGGGTTTCGATAAAGACGGTAACATGTTGCAGTCAGTTCACGGCGGCAACTATCATTTTGTAAAACAAGTAAGTCATTGAAATAACAATAAGGAAT
>Ga0075026_100001171_pt1 | contig 11044 bp, 11 predicted proteins | sample Str012_2_FD_71392 | JGI IMG/M metagenome (GOLD analysis project Ga0075026, IMG submission 71392) | Freshwater sediment microbial communities in response to fracking from Pennsylvania, USA - Straight Creek_MetaG_SC_2012 | ecosystem: Environmental > Aquatic > Freshwater > Creek > Sediment...
CCATCTACGGCACCGGCATCGCCATCGTGGCCTTCGTGGTGATCGGCAACCCCGCGGCCGGCGGGCCCTTCCCGCGCAGCTTCATGCCGGCCTTCTGGCAGCATGTGGGGGCCTGGCTGCCCCCGGGCATGGGCACCGACGGCATCCGGTCGGTCGTCTACGGCACCGACGGCATGGGGCCGGTCGCCGCCCGCGTGGCCGCCTACATCGTGATCGGGCTGTTGGTCTGCGGCGCCGGCACGGCGCTGCTCGTGGCCCGCGACCACCGCGACGACGGCGAGGAAGCGACGACCGCGGCGCCCGCCTGAGGTTTCTTGGGAGAATTCGCGGCGAGGTGTCGATCCGGGGCCGGCCCGTTCGTCGTGGGGCCGTCACCCGAACCCGATCCGAGAGGACGACCCATGCGCTACCTGCTGCTGATCTGCACCCCCGAGATGGACGACGAGGCCCAGTTCGACCAGGACGTCGTGAAGATGAACGACGACTACGGCGCCTTCATGGCCGAGATGGGCCCCCGGGGGGTGCTCCAGGGCGGTGAGCGCCTGCGACCGACGGTCGACGCCACCTCCGTTCGTGTGCGTGACGGCGAGGTGCTCGCCACCGACGGTCCCTTCGCCGAGACCAAGGAGCAGATCGGCGGCTACTTCCTCGTCGACTGCGCCGACCTCGACGAGGCCATCGAGGTGGCCTCCAAGATCCCCGGCGCCAAGGGCGGCACCATCGAGGTGCGGCCCGTCTGGGAGATGGAGATGTAGTGGGCGAGGTCGAGGAAGCCGTCGCCCGTGCGTTCCGTGAGGAGTGGGGCCGCGTCGTGGCCACGCTCATCCGGAGCACGGGCGACTGGGACCTCGCTGAGGAGTGCACCCAGGACGCCTTCGCCCGGGCTCTCGAACGGTGGCCGGCCGACGGCGTGCCCCGCAACCCCGGCGCCTGGCTCACCACCACAGCCCGCAACCGGGCCGTCGACCGGCTGCGGCGCGGTGCGCGGGGCGCCGCCAAGGAGCGCGAGCTCGCCATGACGACCGACCCGCCTCCTCCCGTGGACCCGGACGACGACGAGGACGCCGGGGTCACCGACGAGCGCCTCCGCCTCCTGTTCACCTGCTGCCATCCGGCGCTGCCCCTCGAGGCCCGGGTCGCTCTGACCCTGCGTACGCTCACCGGCCTCAGCACCGAGGAGATCGCCCGGGCCTTCCTCGTGCCGGAGCCGACGATGGCCCAGCGCCTCGTGCGGGCCAAGCGCAAGATCCGCCACGCCGCCATCCCCTACCGGGTGCCTCCCGGCCATCAGCTCCAGGAACGGCTGCCGGGGGTGCTGGCGGTGGTCTACCTGCTGTTCAACGCGGGCTACGCCGCCAGCACCGGGGACGCCCTCGTGCGCACCGACCTCACCGGCGAGGCGATCCGCCTGGCCCGAACCCTCGTCGATCTCATGCCCGACGAGCCCGAGGCCCAGGGCCTGCTCGCCCTCCTTCTCCTGCACGACGCCCGCCGGCCCGCCCGCACGGACGCCGCCGGGGAGCTCGTCCCCCTCGAGGCCCAGGACCGCTCGCAGTGGGTCCGGGCCGGGATCGACGAGGGCGTCGAGTTCCTCGACAGCGCCTTGCGCCGCCACCAGCCGGGGCCCTACCAGATCCAGGCCGCCATCGCCGCGTGCCACGCCACCGCGACGACGGCGGCCGAGACCGACTGGGTGCAGATCGCGGCGCTCTACGCCGAGCTGGGCCGGCACGTGCCCTCGGCGACGGTCGAGCTCAACCGGGCGGTGGCCCTCGCCATGGCCGCCGGGCCCGCCGCCGGGCTGGCGGTCGTCGACCGACTGGAGGCCGACGGCGCGCTCGACGGCTACCACCTGCTGCCCGCCACCCAGGCCGACCTGCTGCGGCGGCTCGGGCGTCACGACGAGGCGGCGGCCGCGTACCGCCGGGCCCTCGCCCTCGACCCGTCGGCCGCCGAGGTGCGCTACCTCGAACGGCGCCTGACCGAGGTCACCACGGACGCCTGAGCGCCGCGACCGGGCAGCACCCCGCGAACGACGATGGCCGGTGGCGTGAGCCACCGGCCATCGTGGGGACTGCGGGTGAGCGGGAGGCTCAGGCCCAGCCGTGCTCCCGCACGACCTCGACCATGAGCTCGCCGGCCTCGGTGGGGTTCTTGCCCACGCGGACTCCGGCGGCCTCGAGGGCCTCCATCTTGGCGGCGGCGGTGCCCTTGCCACCCGAGACGATGGCGCCGGCGTGGCCCATCTTCTTGCCGGGAGGGGCGGTGACGCCGGCGACGTAGGAGACGACCGGCTTGCTCATCTTGTTCTTGATGAACTCGGCGGCCTCTTCCTCGGCCGACCCACCGATCTCGCCGATCATCATGACGGCCTTGGTGTCGGGGTCGGCCTCGAAGGCCTCCAGGCAGTCGATGAACGACGTGCCGGGGACGGGGTCGCCACCGATGCCGACGCAGGTGGTGACGCCGATGTCCTGGAGCTTCAGCTCGTAGAGCGCCTGGTAGGTGAGCGTGCCGGAGCGGCTCACGATGCCGACCGGTCCGCCCGGCTTGGCGATCTCACCGGCGGTGATGCCGATGTTGCACTTGCCGGGGCTGATGATGCCGGGGCAGTTCGGGCCGAGCAGGCGCACGTTCGGGAAGTCGCGCTTGAGCTTGTTGAAGAACCAGGCCTCGTCGTGGGCGGGGACGCCCTCGGTGATGCACACGATGAACTCGACGCCGCCCTCGGCGGCGTCCATGACGGCCGACCTCACGCCCGGGGCCGGGATGAAGATGCACGCGGCGTTGGCGCCGGTCTCCTTCACTGCGTCGGCCACGTTGGCGAAGATCGGGATGCCGTCGACGTCCTCGCCGGCCTTCTTGGGGTTGGTGCCGGCCACGACGTTGGTGCCGTAGTCACGGTTGCGGAGGCCGTAGAAGCGGCCCTGGGAGCCGGTGAGGCCCTGGTAGACGACCTTGGTGTTCTCGTCGACGAAGATGCTCACGGGTTCCTCAGTTCTTCTTCGCCAGCTCGACCGCGGCGGCGGCAGCTTCGAGCATGGTGGGCTTGCTCTGGAGCTTCTCGGACAGGTGCGGCTCGAGCAGGGCCCGGCCCTCCTCGGCGTTGGTGCCGTCGAGGCGGATGACGATGGGGGCGGAGATGTCGACCATCTCGAGGGCGCCGATGATGCCCTTGGCGACCTCTTCCCCTCGGGTGATGCCACCGAAGATGTTGATGAAGATCGACTTCACGCTCGGGTCGTCGTTGATGACCTGCAGCGCACCGGCCATGACCTCGGCGTTGGCGCCGCCACCGATGTCGAGGAAGTTGGCCGGCTTACCACCGGCCTGGTTCACGACGTCGAGGGTGCTCATGGCGAGGCCGGCGCCATTGGCGATGACGCCCACGGTGCCGTCGAGGCCGACGTACTGGAGGCCCTTGGCGTGAGCGGCCTGCTCGCGCTCGTCACGGACCTGGGTGAGCTCGAAGTCGCCCCACTCGTGACGGAACTCGGCGTTGTTGTCGAGGGTGACCTTGGCGTCGAGGGCGTGGACCTTGCCCTCGGTGGTGACGATCAGCGGGTTGATCTCGGCCAGGTCGCAGTCGCCGTCGGTGTAGGCGGTGTAGAGCTTCAGCAGCATCTCCACCGCGCCGTCGGTGACGTCGGGGTTCAGCTTGGCGGCGAGCACCCAGGCGCGGGCGTCGGACTCGCTGAGCCCGTCGACCGGGTCGATCCAGATCTTGGCGATGGCGTCGGGGTCGGTGACGGCCACCTCCTCGATCTCCACGCCACCCTGGGCCGACAGCATGCCGAGGTGCTTCTTGGCGGAGCGGTCGAGGGTGAACGACGCGTAGTACTCCTCGGAGATGTCCGAGGCGTGCTCGATCCAGATGATCCGGGTGATGTGACCCTTGATGTCGAGCCCGAGGATGTTGTTGGCGTGCTCTTCGAGCGCCGCGGCGTCGGGGGCGAACTTGACGCCACCGGCCTTGCCACGGCCACCGGCGTGCACCTGGGCCTTGACCATCACGGGGTAGCCGACCTGGTCAGCTGCCGCCAGGGCCTCCTTCACCGAGTCGACCGCACGGCCCTCGGAGACGGGGATGCCGAACGTGGCGAACAGCTGCTTGCCTTGATATTCGAGAAGATCCACGTCGGGAAAGGTAGTCAAGTACCAGACAACCGACCCAAACGGTGCGGCGACGCCCCTCCGGCGGGCCCGACTCGCCCGAGGCGCGGGTGGTTGGGATACTGGCCGCCATGAGCCCGGTGCAGCCGACCAAGACCCGCAGCCCGCGCTCGATGGTCTTCGCCGTCGCGGGCATCGTGTTCGGCATCGTGCTGGTGCTGGTGATCTTCGTGTTCGCCGTCCCGTCGCTCACCGAGTCGGGCAAGGTCCAGGTGAGGCTCGGCTCCGACACCTACAGCCCCGGGTCGGCCGAGGCCAAGGCCAAGACGATCGCCCGGGACGGCCCGATCCTCCTGCCCGACGTGTCGGGCCGCAACGAGCGCGACATCTTCCTCCAGCACCTCGGCGACGACCCCGCCACCGGCTGGTACGCCTTCGACGCCCGCCGGCCCGGCCAGCCCCGTAACTGCTCACTCGAGTGGAAGTCCGAGTCCCAGCAGTTCGTCGACCCGTGCGACGAAACGGTGGTCCCCGCCGACGGAACCGGACTGATCCTCTACCAGGTCACCGTCACCGACGACGGCAACCTGGTGGTCGACCTCAACACCGACAACAGCACCACCACCAGCTCGTCCACGACCACCAGCAGCATCCTCGTCACCCGGAAGGACTGAGCAGGCCGACGACGTGGGGCTCAGGCGGCGCTGACGGTGAACTCGCCCTTCATGCCCTTGTCGGCGTGGTCGGAGATGCCGCACTCGTAGACGTAGGTGCCGGGCCTCGAGAACGTCAGCACGACCGTGCCGGTCTTGCCCGGGTCGGTCGGCCCGATCTCGCCCAACACGGTGCCGTCGGGGCCAGTGACCTCGAACTCGTGCTGCACGTCGGTCGCGGTGTTCGTGAGGGTGAACTCGACGGTCTCGCCGGCCGTGGCCGAGAAGCCCATCATCCCGTGGTACCCGAAGTCGTAGCCCTCGACCGCGACCGAGCGCTCGGCTGCGGCCTGGGTGGTGGCGGTGCCCGAGACGGTGATCTCGGTGCGGATGCCGTCGCCCTTCTGACCGGGCTTGCACGCCACGTCGTAGCTGCCGCCACCGAGGTCGACGGTGAAGTCGCGGCTGGTGCCGGGGCCGATGTTCTCGACCTCGCCCATCACCTTGTCGTCCTCGCCGTACACGTAGACCTCGGTGACGTCGCCGCCCTTGTTGGTGACGACGAAGGTGGTCAACCCGCTCGGGAGCTGGGTCGGGGCGACCTCGCAGGCGGAGTCCGTGGCGGTGACGGCCACGCTGTTCTGGCCCTTGTCCTTCGACGTGCAGCCGACGGTGAGCACGAGGAGAGCCACGCCGCCGAGGGCGACCTTGGGGAAGGTGGTGCGCATGGTGAGGGGACCTGGGGGGTGTCGGGCCGACGCGGATGCGCCCGGCGGCTGTCAGGAAGCCGTGACGGTCGGGGGGGTGGGTGCCGCGGCACGAGCCGCCGACCCACCCTCGGTCACGGTCGTGGCAGGAGCCGGCGAGGGAGCCGGCGCCCGGACGCCCCGGATGAAGAGGATCATCACGGGGACGAGGTAGGCGAACCACACGACGACCTCGAGGACGGTCGGGTTCGCCGAGAAGTTGAAGAGCCCCTTCAGCAGGGTGCCGTACCAGCTCGTGGCGGTGTACCAGGAGCTGATGTCGAACGCCGTGTTGCTGATGCCCGGGAGGATGCCGGCCTCCTGCAGGTCGTGCACGCCGTAGGCGAGCACACCGGCGGCGACGACGATGAGCAGGGCACCCGTGATGGTGAAGAACTTGGCCATGTTGATGCCAACGGCCTGGCGGTAGATCAGGTAGCCGAGCACCACGGCGGTGAGCAGGCCGAGCACGGCGCCGGTGATGGGCTGGGCGCTGCTGCCGGTGGCCTGGATGTTGCTCCACAGGAACAGGGCCGTCTCGAGGCCTTCGCGACCGACGGCGATGGCGGCGGTGACGGCCAGTGCCGCCGGGCCGAGCGCCATGGCGGCGTCGATCTTGCCGTGCAGCTCGCCCTTCATCGACCGGGCGGCCTTGCGCATCCAGAAGATCATCCAGGTCACGAACGTGACCGCGGCGATCGACATGAAGCCGCCGAAGGCCTCCTGCGCCTCGAAGCTCATCGACGACGAGCCGTAGGTGAGGATCGCCCCGAAGGCGAGCGACACGCCGACGGCCAGACCGACGCCGATCCAGATGGCGGGGAGCTTGTCGCGGCGGTCGGTCTTCACCAGGTAGGCGACGAGGATGCCCACGACGATGGCCGCTTCGAGGCCTTCACGCAGACCGATGAGGAAGTTGGTGAACACGGCTGTGCAACCCCCGGGGGGACGACGGGATTAGGAATGCCTAACACATACTGGAGAGGTTGCCAACCTAGGTCATGTGGAAATGCCACTGCCAGGGACGAAGGTCCCATGGCACAGCTGCTCCGGGTTCCCGACACGAGGCCCCACGGGGCTGTGATCAGCGCTTTTGCAGCGGTGCCCACGCCAGCAGGAGGCGCTTCTCGCCGATGCCGGCGAAGTGCACGACGGCCTCCGCCTTGTCGCCCGAGCCCTCGATGGCGGTGATGACGCCCTCACCGAACTTGGCGTGGTGCACGTCGTCGCCCACCTTGAGGCCGATGGCATCGGCCCCGCTGGGGGCCGGACGGGTGGGCTTCAGCGCCGCCTCGACGACATCGTCGCGGTGGGTGCGCCCGCCCGACCCGATGACCGGGCCGGACCAGTCGTCGTCCTCGGCGCGTCGGCGGGTCGTGCCCCAACCGTCGCCGCCATAGCTGCCGGGCGTGCGGCCGCGACCGCTGCCCCCGCCACCGCCGTAGCCGGACCCGGAGCTCGAGCCGTAGCCCGACCCACCGGCGCGACGCGACGCCCGGCGGTTGCCCTCGACGGACTGCACGAGCCCCTCGGGGATCTCGTCGAGGAAGCGGCTCGGCGGGTTGTACTGCGTGCCGCCGTAGAGGGTGCGAGCCCACGCGTGTGTGAGGTAGAGCCGCTCACGGGCCCGCGTGATGCCGACGTAGGCGAGCCGGCGCTCCTCCTCGAGCTCGTCGGGCTCGCCGATCGAGCGGAGGTGCGGGAACACACCGTCCTCGAGGCCGATGAGGAACACCACGGGGTACTCGAGTCCCTTGGCCGAGTGGAGGGTCATGAGCACGACCGAGGACTCGTCCTCGTCGAGCTCGTCGGTGTCGGCGACCAGGCTGATCTGCTCGAGGAACTCGTCGATCGAGCCGAAGTCGCGCGCCGCCCCGACCAGCTCGGCCAGGTTCTCGATGCGGCCCTCGGCCTCGATGGAGTGCTCGGCCTCCAGCTCCGACACGTAGCCGGAGCGCTGCATGGCGGCCTCGATCACCGCGGCCGGCCCGTCGTCGGTGAACAGGGTGAGGTCGTCGAGCAGCTTGAGGAAGTCCTCGATGCCCTTGACCGCCCGACCGGTGACGCCGGCAGCCGGGGCCTCGCGCAGGGCGTCGACGAAGGTGAGCCCGTGGCTGCGGGCGTAGGCGTCGAGGCGCCCCACCGACGAGTCGCCCACGCCCCGCTTCGGGGTGTTGAGCACGCGCTTCACGCTGACCTCGTCGGCCGGGTTCACCGTGGCCTTCAGGTAGGCCAACGCGTCCTTGACCTCCCGCCGGTCGTAGAAGCGGGTGCCGCCCACGACCTTGTAGGGGATGCCCACGCGCATGAGGTACTCCTCGATGACGCGGCTCTGGGCGTTGGTGCGGTAGAAGATCGCGCAGTCGCCCCAGGCGTGGCCCGAGTCCTTCAGGTGCATGATCTGGTGGGCGATCCACTGGGCCTCGTCGGCCTCGTCGTCGGCGTGGTAGCGCACGATCGCCTCGCCGGGGCCGGCCTCGGTCCACAGCTCCTTGGGCTTGCGCCCGAGGTTGTTGGCGATGACCGCGTTGGCGGCGTCGAGGATGGTCTGGCTCGACCGGTAGTTCTGCTCGAGCAGCACCACGGTGACGTCGGGGAAGGCGTTCTCGAACTCGACGATGTTCCGCATGTCAGCTCCGCGGAACTTATAGATCGACTGGTCGGCGTCCCCCACGACGCAGACGTCGCCGCTCTGGGCGGTGAGCATCAGCACGAGCTCGTTCTGCACCCGGTTGGTGTCCTGGTACTCGTCGACGAGCACGTGGCGGAACCGACGCTGGTAGCTCTCGAGCACCTCGGGGAACTGGCGGAACACCTCGACGGTGTTGACCAGCAGGTCGTCGAAGTCCATGGCTCCGGCCTTGAGCAGGCGGGCCTGGTACTCGGTGAAGACGTCGGAGATCTTGCGCTCGAAGATCGTCGTGGCCCGCTCCCGGTACTCGATGGGGCCGATGTCGTCGTTCTTGGCGGCCGAGATGCTGGCGTGCACCGAGCGGGGCGGGAACTTCTTGGCGTCGAGGCCGAGGTCGCGGATGACGTAGCCGGTGAGACGCTGGGTGTCGGCCTGGTCGTAGATCGTGAACGACGACGGGAAGCCCAGCCGCTGCGCGTCGCGCCGCAGGATGCGCACGCACGCCGAGTGGAAGGTGGACACCCACATCTTCTCGGCGACCGGGCCGACCAGCTCGGCCACCCGGTGCTTCATCTCGTCGGCGGCCTTGTTGGTGAACGTGATGGCCAGGATCTCGAAGGGCGAGACGCCCTGGTCCTTGATGAGGTGGGCGATGCGGTGGGTGAGCACGCGCGTCTTGCCCGACCCCGCACCCGCCACGATGAGCAGGGGCCCGGTGGTGTGGGTGACGGCCTCGTACTGGACCGGGTTGAGGCCTTCGAGCAGGTCGTCCGACATGACGTCCCAACCCTACCGGTGGCCTGTGACGGCCCCAGCTGGGCCCCGCGGCGCGCCCGGCCCCACCCCATCGCCCTAGCGGCCGCTAGGGTCGACCGACGTTCGTGAGGCCCGCAACCGGCGGGCGACCAAGGGGGAAAGTCCAGTGATCCTCGATCTCTTCCGGCTCGACGGGAAGGTCGCCATCGTGACCGCCGCCGGCCGTGGCATCGGCGCCGGAATCGCCAAGGCCTACGCCGAGTGCGGCGCCGACGTCGTCATCGGTGCCCGCACCGAGGAGCAGCTGGCCGAGGTGGCCACCTACGTCGAGTCGCTCGGCCGCAAGGCGATCGTGGTGCCCGGCGACCTCGGCAGCCGCGAGGGCATGGCCAAGTTGGTCGACGCCGCGGTGAACGAGCTCGGCGGCGTCGACATCGTGGTCAACAACGCCGGCGGCACCATGCCCCAGGCGTTCATGGACACCACCGAGAAGGCGTTCGACCACGCCCTCCGCTGGAACGTCACCACCGCCTTCAACCTCACCCAGCTGGCCGTGCCCCACATGGTCGAGCGCGGCAGCGGCTCGGTCATCAACATCACCTCGGTGGCCGGCTCCTTCGGCGACCGGGGCTTCGCCGCCTACGGCACCGCCAAGGGCGCCCTCATCAAGCTCACCCGCCACATGGCCCAGGACCTGGCCCCCAAGATCCGGGTGAACTCCATCTCCCCCGGTTCGATCGCCACCTCGGCGCTCGACATGGTGCTGCAGATGCCGGAGCTCGAGCGGGCCATGATCGACGCCACCCCGCTGGGCCGCCTCGGCACGGTCGAGGACATCGCCGCCGCCGCGGTGTACCTCTCCTCCGAGGCCGGCGCCTACGTCACCGGCCGCGACATCCGTGTCGACGGTGGCATCGAGGGCTCGAACCTCGAGATGGGCATCGCCGACCTCTGATCGGCTCGTGGGGCGGCCCGGCCGCCCCACGGCTGCATCACCCAGGCCTGGCGCGGGCCACCTCAGCCGGCGTCGGGGTAACCCGCGTTGCCGTCACCGTCGAGGTCGGCGCACATCGGCCCGCCGATGGGGCTGGCCATGCAGGCCGCACCGCCGATCAGGTACACGTAGTGGCCGTCGTTCTCGGGGCTGATGCAGTCGGGGCTGGAGCCCGGGGTGCACGGCTGGCCGGGCACGAGCGGCACGGTGGTGACCGGCGTCGACCCGGTGGTCTGGCTGGCCGGCGGCACGGTGCTCTCGGGAATGGTGGCCACCGACGGGACGGTGAGCGTGGCGATCGTCGTCGTGATCGTGGTGGTGGTGACGTCGCTCCCCCCGCTGTCGGACGAGCCGCTGCACCCTGCCACGACGGCGAGTCCACTGAGTCCGAGCACCATCGCAGCCATCATCGAGCGCGTCCTCATGATCGGACGGTAGCCCCGCACGGCCTATCCCCTACCGGAACCCATGCCGCCCGGCCTGGGTTCCTACTTCGTCTCGCAGACAACGTCCGCGGAGACCGAGGTGGATGGCGTGACCTCGACGGAGCTCGTGCCCGTGCACGGATACGTGCCGTCACCGAAAGATGGCGAGAAGCCCGTGACGCGGTAGCGCCCAGGCTGGATCTCGATGGTGAAGTGCCCGTCATCACCGACCTGCACCACCGTGATCGGACCAGTCGTGGACACGGTGTCGGGTCCGTACTGGTCGGGCCCGCCGTGGGTGATCTCGACCCGGCCCGCAAACGGTTGCGCGGTTCCGGGTGCCGGACCCCCAGCCATGGTGAGCGTGCCGGTGATCGTCCCCTTGTTCGCAGACGATGAGCACGCACCCAGGGCGGCGAGGGTCAGAGCGGCGGCGGCGCCTACGACCAGCTTCCTCACAGGCGCGAGCCTATGGCTGGGGGTGTACCGCATCCCAGAACGCCGGATCAGGGGTCGCTCTGGTCCGGCTGATCGTCCGATCCGGCGGAGCGTTGCTCGCTCCGACCGTGAGGCCATGGCGATCCGCTGACCCGGCGACGAGCCTTCTCCGGTTCCACTTCGTTGATGCGCCTCCACCCGCCCGCGGGACGAGGCGCCATCGGTTGAGGTGCTGGACCTCTCAGTTCCGACCCCGCGTGGTGAGGGTCTCGATGGCGTCCCAGAGG
>Ga0075026_100001172_pt1 | contig 11026 bp, 7 predicted proteins | sample Str012_2_FD_71392 | JGI IMG/M metagenome (GOLD analysis project Ga0075026, IMG submission 71392) | Freshwater sediment microbial communities in response to fracking from Pennsylvania, USA - Straight Creek_MetaG_SC_2012 | ecosystem: Environmental > Aquatic > Freshwater > Creek > Sediment...
CGCTGGGCTGCTCGCTCGGCGTGGCGCTGGGCTGCTCGCTCGGCTGCTCGCTCGGCGTGGCGCTGGGCTGCTCGCTCGGCGTGGCGCTGGGCTGCTCGCTCGGCTGCTCGCTCGGCGTGGCGCTCGCCTCCTGGCAGTCGCCACCGTAGACGAAGTAGAAGCCGTAGCCCTGCGATCCGCTGTAGATGGAGCTATCGGCCGGCCCGTTGGACCAGCCCAGGACGCCGCCCTTGACGAGCGAGTCGTACAGCGCCTGATCGTTTTCGCTAACGATCTTGTAGAAGTCCACCTGGGCCCATTCGCCGCAGCCCGGCTTGAGCTGGCCTTCGCCGACGAGGGTCTGCGGGAACGTGTCGCTCTGCTTGACCTTGTTGCCGCTGCTGAAGCCATACGAGCGGTCCGGCAGATTGAAGAAATCGCCGTGCCCGGACCAGGCGCCCGAGGGCAGCTGCCAGGTCACGACGTGCACGTTCGGGCTCGCGAACGCTGACGACGCCGACGCCGACGCCAGGAGCGCCATGGACGCGATCAGGCCTGCGGCCTTCGTAACGGTTCGCCGTCGATTGGTGCGGTTCATGCTCGATCTCCCCGATCCCTTGGTGGACCCGTCGAGCCGGTACCTGATGGACCGTCTTCCCGAGCTGAGATCCGAGTCTCCACGGGAGTACCAGGGTCGTCTAGTACCCTTGGCGGCCCGGCGACTCCACCACACTGCACCGCTCTCCGACGATGCTCCCCGGACCCCACACCGATACTGTTGCAAGCGTGCAACAGGGGTACTACCCGGGCGCTACCCGGATGCCGACTCCGTCCCGCAACCCAACGTGAGGGCACGACCGCGGTATCCTTCGCGCGACCCGTCAACGACCAAGTCCAAGTCAGGTGGTGCCCATGAAGGTCGGTGTCGCCAAGGAGATCGCGCCCGGAGAACGGCGTGTCGCCCTGGTACCCGAAGCGCTCGGCAAGCTCAAGGCGGCCGGGCTCGAGATCCTCGTCGAACAGGGCGCCGGCGCCGGTTCGTCCATCCCCGACAGCGCGTACGAGACAGCCGGCGCGACGATCGTGTCGACCGGGGACCTCTATGCGCAGGCGGATGTCGTCCTGCGAGTGGCCAAGCCGTCCGAAGCGGAGGTCGCGCGCCTGCGCAGCGGCCAGACCGTGATCGGCTTCCTGGCGCCGCTCATCGACCCGAACCTGGCCCAGGCATTGGCCACCCAGGGCGTGACGTCGATCAGCCTGGACGCCATCCCGCGAACGCTGTCCCGGGCCCAGACCATGGATGCCCTGTCGTCCCAGGCGAACGTCGGTGGCTACAAGGCAGTCCTCATCGCGGCGAACGCCTTCGGGCGGTACTTCCCGCTGTTGACGACCGCCGCCGGAACGGCCAAGCCGGCCAACGTCCTGATCCTGGGTATCGGTGTGGCCGGGCTGCAGGCCATCGGGACGGCCAAGCGTCTCGGCGCCGTGGTTCGAGCCTATGACGTCCGCCCCGAGACGCGCGAGCAGGCCGAATCACTCGGTGCGCAGTTCGTGAAGCTCAAGACGACCATCGATGCCACCGGTGCCGGGGGGTATGCCCGTGAGCTCACCCCCGAAGAGCGGTCCGCTCAGCAGGCGGAGCTCAACGAGGTCATCGGCGGCATGGACGTCGTGATCACGACCGCCCAGGTCCCTGGTCGCAAGCCGCCGGTCCTGGTCACCGTGGAGGCCGTCGCGAAGATGACCTCCGGATCCGTGATCGTGGATATGGCCGCTTCCGCCCTCGGCGGGAACTGTGAGCTGAGCCAGGCCGGCCAGACCATCGTCAGCTCGAACGGCGTGACGATCATCGCCCCGGAGAACCTCCCGGCGACGATGCCGACCGGCGCCTCCGCCTTCTACGCCCGGAACATCTCCAACCTGCTGCTGGGGATGGTCAAGGACGGCGCCCTCCACCTCGACTTCGATGACGAGGTGACCAAGTCCACCGTCGTCACCCAGGATGGCCGCGTCCTGTCCGAGGCGGTCAGGAAACTGCTGGAACCGGCCGCCTCGGCCGCACCGGCCGCTGGAGGTCCCGCGTGAGCGATCAACTCCTCTCCTCGCTGGCGATCTTCACGCTCGCGATCCTCGTGGGCTTCGAGGTGATCAGCAAGGTCCCGGCCACCCTGCACACCCCATTGATGTCGGGCGCCAACTCCATCCACGGCATCGTCCTGGTCGGCGCGATGTTCATCGCGTCGGAGGCGAACGATCCGTTCGCCTACCTGCTCGCCTTCATCGCGATGGCGTTCGGGGCGATGAACGTGGTCGGCGGGTACGTCGTCACGGACCGGATGCTGCAGATGTTCCGCAAGAAGCCGACGGCCGCCAAGGCCGGGTCCGAGGGCGCATCGGACGCCCCTCGGGCCTAGTCGAGGAGCGCGTCGATGTCTGAACAGTGGATCTACACCATCGTCTATCTCGCCTGGCTGGCGGGCGCCGCCTGCTTCGTGCTGGGCCTGCACCGGATGAACTCGCCCGCCACGGGCCGTAGCGGCAACCAGCTGAGCGCGGCCGGGATGACCGTTGCGGTCGTCGCGACGCTGATCTATCTGGCCACCAAGGGCCACGGCCTGAGCGGACCGGCCTGGGCCATCATCATCGTTGGCTTCGCGGTCGGCGGCGGGACCGGCCTGTACACGGCTCGCAGCGTGAAGATGACCGCGATGCCGCAGCTGGTGTCGCTCTTCAATGCGGTCGGAGGCGGCGCGGCGGCCCTGGTCGCGATCGCCGACTTCATCGCCCTCAACGCGCTGGGGATCGCGCCGGTCGATACGACCGTGTTCGTCGTGCTCGGAGCGCTCATCGGGTCCGTGACGTTCACCGGCTCGCTCATCGCCGGCGGCAAGCTGCAGGGGCTCATCCCCGGCAAGCCGATCTACGTCCCGGGCGGGCAGTTGGTGACGATCGCGCTGGCCGTGGTCGCCGTCGCCGGCACGATCGCGCTCATCCTCGGCGCCGCCGGGGCGATCACCCTGGGCAGCACCACGACGCTGGCCATCCTCGCGGTGGTCGTGCTCTCGGGCATGGTCTTCGGGATCACGATGGTCCTGCCGATCGGCGGCGCGGACATGCCGGTCGTCATCAGCCTCCTGAACTCCTTCACCGGCACGGCAGCGGCGATGGCCGGCTTCGTGATCGGCAACCCGGTCCTCATCATCGCGGGCGCCCTCGTCGGTGCCTCCGGCGCCATCCTCACCAAGCTCATGGCCGACGCGATGAACCGCTCGATCCTGAACATCATGATCGGTGGCTTCGGTGGCGGCGACGACACGGCCGGCGTGACGACCGCGGGTGGCGGCACGGTCCGGGAGATCGGGGCGGACGACGTGGCGATCCAGCTCGCCTACGCCCAGTCCGTGATCATCGTCCCGGGCTACGGGCTTGCCGTGGCCCAGGCCCAGCACGCCGTGCGCGAACTGGCCGAACTGCTCGAGTCCAAGGGCGTGGACGTCAAGTACGCCATCCATCCCGTGGCCGGCCGGATGCCCGGGCACATGAACGTCCTCCTGGCCGAGGCGAACGTGCCCTATCCCCAGCTCAAGGAGATGGAGGAGATCAACCCCGAGTTCGATCGCTGCGATGTGGCGCTCGTCATCGGGGCCAACGACGTGACGAACCCGGCCGCTCGTCGACCCGGCTCGCCGGTGTCGGGGATGCCGATCCTGGACGTCGACCACGCCAAGTCCATCGTCGTGATCAAGCGATCCATGGGCAAGGGCTACGCCGGCATCGACAACGAGCTTTACGCGGACCCGAAGACCGGGATGCTCTTCGCCGATGCCAAGGACGGACTCGCGGCACTGACGGCGGCCGTCAAGGCGCTGTAACCCGGGAGCACTCCGGCGGCCTCACTCCGGCCGCCCGACCGGCGTCGCCGCGGGTGGGGCTGAAGACCGCATCCTGCACAGATCCCTCGTGGTCCTGCGCGCGAACGACGGTCCTCGTCGGGTCTGATCGAGGCCACACGCTCGTTCATGACCATCGCGGTCCTGACAGGACCGCCCGTAGGCTGGATCGAACGTGAAACGGGCGGTTTAGCCGCCCCCGGTAGACTCGACCTGTCAGTCCGCCCTGTGCCCGCCCCTTTTGCGGCGCGCCGTCGAGCGTGCCCCACGGCACCCACCGGGTGTCGATCCGAACCCGCCGATCACCGCGCCGATCAACCCGCCGATCACCGCGCCGATCACCTCGCCGGCCCGCCGCCAAGGAGGGCCAGAACAGTGCCTGATGCAGCCTATTTTCGCGCCTGGCGTGCCGCCCATCCCGGGTATCGAGCTCGCCAGAACCGCCTGCGCAACGAACGACGCAGCCGAGACGGTCGCGGCGACCGGACGCTCGAGTACCGACAGCGCCCAAGCCGGGCACTCCCCGGCGTCCCTGGCCTGCATCTGGGTCACGCGCTGTTCGAGGAGGCCCGCCGGATCGTCGGCCAGCGGCGGACCACCCTGACCGTCCTCCACGACCCGCTGCACGACGACCTCCTGTCCGAGGCCACGCTCGCGCTCCTCGAAGGACGCGACCCGAGAGATGCCATCCGGCGCTACGGCGCCACGGAGCGCGCCTACGGCCGACTCACCTGCCCGCTGGACGAGGCGGCGTGAACGACGACGCTACGCGCTCGGGACGATCGCCGCCGAGCGCGGAGCGGAGATCAAGTCACTCACCTTGAGCGGTGCCAGGGTGCCGAGCGACCGGGCGACGACGATGGCGTCGTCTCCCGGCTCGAGCGTGAAGTCCGCGTCCGGGTTCACGAACGCGCGGCCATACCGGTTCACAGAGAGCAGCGTCGCCTCGTGCTCGCAGCGCAGCCGGGCCGAGACCGCGTCGATGGTGAGCCCGATGTACTCGTCCGGCAGGGTGATCCGGTAGAGCTCCGAGCCTTCGCCGCCGGACACGATGTCCGTGACCAGGCCGGTCAGGCCCGGGTACAGCGCCGAGCGCGCGAGCAGGTGCGATGCGACCTTGGACGTGACCAGGAGTTCGTCCACCTCGGCTCGCCGGAAATGCGGCTCGTGGCGAGGGTTGTTGACCTCGGCGACCGTCCGGACCTGGGGCGCCAGCGATTCGATGGCCATGATCGTCAGGATCGAATGCATGTCCGCGCTGTCGGACGAGTCCTCCGGAAAGATGAGGGCCGCGGCCGCCTCGTGGATCCCCGCGCGTTCCAGGTCCTCCGCGTCCGTGGAATCGCCTCGCACGAAGTAGACACCGTCACCGGCCGGGTTCTTATCGAGATCGGCGATGACCACGACCTTCGCCGAGTAGTCGTCGCCGCGCAGCTCCGCGATGAGATCGCGCGCCGTCGCGTTCCAGCCGCACACGATGATGTGGTCCCGGAACCCGGATGCACCCAAGCCCTGACCCTCCTTCAGCAAGAAGTCGATGACCATCGCCACGAGCGCACCGGTGATCATCCCCAGCATGGCCACCCCGAACAGGATGAGCAACCACGAGATGGCTCGGCCGCCCGGCGACGTCACGTAGTCGGACCCGCCCCTCGCGAGGACCGTGCCGATCCCCCAGTTGAACGAGTCGAATACGGACGCGATCGTCCATGGTTTCTCGAGCAGGGTCACCGCGATCGCCGCTATCAGGACGACCGCCAGGATCCCCTCGACCAGGGACAGGAAGAACCGGCGGTCGATCTGGCCCCCGATCCGCTTGACGTGCCATGCAGCTCGGCGGACGAGCGGGCTGGCCAGGTCCGGGATGTGCAGGTTCGGCAGGAAGCTCGGCAGGCGCTTGCTCATCGTCCGAGACCGCGAGGCCGGTTTGGACGCTGGACCCGTCCCTCGACGAGCCCAGCGGCAGCCGACCCTACGAAGTCGCTCCTCGTTCCTGGTAGGCCTTGATGACATCCTCGATGAACGGGTAGATCCCGCCGATCTCAGGCGCCAGGCCGTACTTGCCCGGGATATCGGCGACGCCCGGTTCGAGTTCGCAGACCACGAACGTCGCGCCGTGCTTCTTGATCTCCGACGCCACTTGACGGATGGCTCCGGCTCCGGAGTAGTCCACGTCGCCGATCGAGGCGCCCGACAGGCAGAACCATTCGATCTTGGGATCTGCCTCTTCCAGGATCTGCAGGACCTCCTCGGTGAAGCGCGTGGCATTGGCGTAGTAGAGGCCGGCGCCGAACCGGTAGATCACGAGGCCCGGTGCGGCCTGGATGATCGTGCCGCTGGCGACCGCTGTCGTTTCCAGTCGGCCCTGCGGGTTGATCGTGACGGTCGTATCGAACGGCGAATAGGCGTGGGACAGGTGCTCGATGATCGAGAGCACGATGGCCAGGATGATGGCCTGCTCGATCCCGACGACGACCACGGTCGCCGCGGTCAGGGCCGCCACGATGAACTCGCCGCTGCGGACGCGGGCGACGCCCTGCATCCCGGCGATGTCGATGAGGCGCAGGCCGATGAGCAGGACGACGGCGGCGAGCACCGCGTTGGGCATGTAGGCAAGGGCGCCGGTCAGGAACAGCAGGACGACGACGACGATGAGGCCGGCGGTGACCTGGGCGATCTGGCTCCTGCCGCCGGCGCCGTCGACCATCTCGGTCTTGGTCGGGCTGCCGTTGACCACGAACGTGCCGGACAGTCCGGCGCCGATGTTGGCGAGCCCCAGGCCGATGAGGTCCACGTTCTCGTTGAAGCTGTCTTCGTACTTGACCGCATAGGCGCGCGATGTCGCGGCGCTCTGGGCGAGGATGATGATGAAGCAGGAGAAGACGGTGGGCAGCAGGGCCACGATGTTCGTCGAGTTGATGACGCCCTGCGGCAGGCCGAGCGGCGGGAGGCCGGCGGCGACGGTGCCGAGGGTCGTCACGGAGGCCGGCAGGAATCCCAGCATGCTGATCACGATCATCCCGACGACCGCGATGAGGGCGCCCGGGATCTTCTTGTTGATCTTGTCGGAGCCCAGGATGATCACCCAGACGGCCACAGCTACCAGGATGGTCGGCAGGCTGTCCTGGATCATCGTGCCGGCCTGGATGCTCTTCCAGAAGTTGTCGAGCGTCGTCGCGAACTTCTGGAGGGTCGTGCCGGTACCGTCGCTGACGTTGAGCACGCCGTGCAGCTGGCCCATGGCGACCTGTATGCCGACGCCGGTCAGGAACCCGATCAGCACGCTGCGCGACAGGAAATTCGCGATGAACCCAAGCTTCAGGACCCGCGCCGCGACGAGCACGACGGCCACCATCAGGGCGGCCAGACCGGCCATCGCGATCCACTGAGCGGAACCCGAGGTGAGCCCGAGTCCGGCGAGACCGGCGAACAACACGACTGCGGTCGCGGAATCAGCTCCGACGACAAGGTGGCGGGACGATCCGAAGATGGCGAACAGGAAGATCGGGATGACGATCGTGTACAGCCCGGTGACGGGCGGCATCCCGGCCATGTTCGCGTAGCCCATCGTCTCCGGGATCGCGAGTGCGCCAAGCGTCGCGCCGGCGATGAGGTCCGTGGGGACCTTGGCCGGATCGAAGGGCAGCAAGCCTCCCAGGATGGGCAACGGGCGCTTGGCCTTCGCCTTGGTCGGGTTCGACGCGGTGGCCACGATCGCCTCCATCTGTCCCGGGGGACACCGTCTCGGTCGGGTGCATGGGCACTATACCGATGGGCCATCATGCGCGTCGTCCGGTTTCACGGTGGTGCGCAGGCGCTACATTGGGTCGACACGCCGCCCCTGACAGGAAGGATCTGGAGCCCATGACCTCGCGCCAGACTCGAGACGACCTTCGGGCTGCCGGGCAGGCCGCGCGCCGGCAGGTGCAGCCAGACTCGCTGGGCACGTGGCGGGCGGCGCCGGATCGCCCGGATCCGGTGGCGCTGCTCGTGGAGCAGGGCACGAGCCGGGTCCCCGAGCTGGTCCCGGTCCGCTACGGCCGGATGGCGGTGTCGCCCTTCACGTTCTATCGGGGCGCCGCGCTCCCGATGGCCTCGGACCTCGCGGCCGGGCCGTCGACCGGCGTCCGCGTCCAGCTCTGCGGCGACGCGCACCTCTCGAACTTCGGGTTGTTCGCATCACCGGAGCGTGACGAACTCTTCGACATCAACGACTTCGATGAGACGTTGCACGGACCCTTCGAATGGGACCTCAAGCGGCTCGCCGCGAGCCTCGTCGTCGCCGGCCGATCGCGCGGCTTCACCGCCCACGACAACCGTCATGCGGTGCATCGCGCGATGCGCTCGTATCGCGAGCGGATGACCGAATACGCGGCCATGCGCGCGATCGACGTGTACTACTCGTCGGTCGCGGTCTCCAGCATCATGACCTTCGTCGACAAGCGCGCCCGTCCGATGATCGAGACGGCCGTCAAGTCGGCGGCTCACCACGATGCGATGCACGAGCTGCCGAAGCTGACCTCCATGGTCGACGGGCAGCGCCGGATCGTCGACCACCCGCCCATCATCGTCCATCGCGACGAGGTCACGAACCCGCTCGTCAGCACGGTCCTCGGGGGCTACCGGGACTCACTCCAGGAGGACCGTCGCGTGCTCCTGGACCGCTACCAGGTCGTCGACTACGCGATGAAGGTCGTCGGGGTGGGGAGCGTCGGACTCGGCGCCTTCGCCGTCCTGCTGGCCGGTGGCGCGGACGACGACCCGCTCTTCCTGCAGGTCAAGGAAGCGCAGGCATCGGTCCTCGAGCGGTTCCTCGGCCCCAGCGGGCAACCAAGCCACGGGGCGCGCGTCGTCGCGGGCCAGCGGCGACTGCAGGCGGCCAGCGACGTGCTGCTGGGTTTCGCCGTCGGGCCGTTGGGCCATCACCTCTACATCCGTCAGCTCCAGGACCAGAAGGCCAGCGCCGTCGTCGAAGCCATGACGGCGGACGATCTCGCCACGTGGGGCGAGCTGTGCGGGTGGGCCCTCGCGCGCGGCCACGCGCGCTCGGGCGAGCCGTCCACCCTCTCGGGATACCTAGGGGCCGACGATGCCTTCGACGACGCCATAGGAGCGTTCGCCGAGACCTACGCGGACCAGACCGAGCGCGACTTCGGCGCGTTCAGCGCCGCGATCGCATCCGGCCGGATCGTCGCCGAAATGGGCGTCTAGCGACCGGCCAGAGAACCGCTCGGCGACCGGCTCGGGATCAGGCTGCGGCGGCCGTCAATGCCGGTTCCCGGCTCGTTCGGATCTTCAGCAGCTTCCGGCCCTCCTCCACGATGAGCAGCGATGAGGCCACGAGCAGGCACACGGCCCACTGATCGGGCGTCAGGCTGGTCATGCCCAGGATCCGCTGCAGGAACCCGAGCTCCGTGGCCAGCACGATGGTCAGGACGGACAGGCCGGTCGCCATCAGGAGCGGGCGATTCGACAGGATGGACCCGGCGAAGAGCGACTCCTCGGCATCCGCGGTCTCAAGCGAGGAGAAGAGGCGGAACAACGAGAACGTCGTCACGCCCATGGTCCGAGCCACCACGTCCCCGAAGGCACCGTTCGCCCAGGCCAGCACGCCCAGCGTCCCCACCGCCATCACGAGACCGCAGATGACCAGCCAGCGCATCATCCGCGGCGGCAGGATGGGCTGCTCCCTGGGTCGCGGCGGCGCCTGCATCAAGCCGTCGCGCGGCTTGCCGTAGCCGAGGCCGATCGCCTGGAAGACGTTGACCGTGAAGTTCAGCCACATCGTCTGGAGCGGGAGGAACGGGATGCCGCCCAGGATGTTCAGCAGGGACGAGCCGATGAACGTCGCGATGAACCCGAACAGGCCCGCCATCTGGAAGCGGATGTAGCGCATCAGGTTGTCGTATACGGCGCGCCCCAGGCCGACCGCCTTCACGATCGTGGCGTAGTTGTCGTCCGTCAGGATCATGACCGCGGCCTGCTTGGAGACCTCGGTCCCGGTGATGCCCATCGCGATCCCGATATCGGCCTTCTTGAGGGCCGGGGCGTCGTTGACGCCGTCGCCGGTCATCCCGACCACGTGGCCCTTCCTGCGCAGGATGTCCACGAGGTGGACCTTGTCCTCGGGCGAGACCCGGGCTATGACCCCGATGCCGTCGATCTGGCGCATCGCCTCGTCGTCGGTCATCGCGCGGAACTCGGCACCGGTGATCGCCCGGCCGGTGATGCCGAGCTGGTCGGCGATCGCTCCGGCCGTGACGGCATGGTCGCCGGTGATCATCCGGACCTGGATCCCGGCGGCGTGGGCCTGGGCGATCGCCGCCTTGGCGGCCGGCCGCGGCGGATCGACGATGCCCACGATCGCCAGGAGGGTGAGACCGTCGATGGCGGGCAACAGGTCAGCGGCAGGATCGAACGTGGCCGGATCGAAGTCCTTCTGGCCGGTCGCCATGACCCGCAGGCCTTGCGTGCCGAGGCGCTCGTTCTCGGCGAGGTAGCGGTCATGCACCGGGCCGACCGGGATGTCGGTCCCATCCGGCCCCAGGACACTGACGGCCCGGGCCAGGAGCTGATCCGGCGCTCCCTTGATGTAGCCGCGGATCACGTCCTTGCCGCTGGCGTCGGTCATCCGGTGGAACGTGGCCATCATCTTGTAGGCCGCGTCGAACGGCAGGGTCGCTACACGGGGGTAGCGCTCGCGGGTGAGCGCGGGATCCACGCCACCCTTGGCGGCCAGGACGACCAGGGCACCCTCCGTCGGGTCGCCGACGAGCCCACCGTCGCGGACTTCGGCGTCGGCGCACAGGGCCATCGGCAGCAGGTACGGCTCGAGCGGGACGTCGGGCTGACCGCCCGCGTGGGTGATCTGGCCGATCGTCGAGTAACCGTCGCCTGAGATCGCGTAACGACCACTCGTCGTCGCCATCTGGACGGCCGTCATCTGGTTCAGCGTCAGCGTGCCCGTCTTGTCTGAGTTGAGCGCGGAGGTGGAGCCAAGCGTCTCCACGGAACGGAGGCGCTTCATGATCGCGCCCGCTTCCGCGAGGGACTGCGAGCCCTTCGCCAGGATCGCCGTGGTGACCGTCGGCAGGGCGGTCGGGATGGCCGCCACCATGAACGCGACCGCGCTGAGGAACAGCTCCTGGAGCTGGACG
>Ga0075026_100001173_pt1 | contig 11025 bp, 11 predicted proteins | sample Str012_2_FD_71392 | JGI IMG/M metagenome (GOLD analysis project Ga0075026, IMG submission 71392) | Freshwater sediment microbial communities in response to fracking from Pennsylvania, USA - Straight Creek_MetaG_SC_2012 | ecosystem: Environmental > Aquatic > Freshwater > Creek > Sediment...
GCCTGCGCATGATTTCCCGCCGAGGCCGCGATCACGCCGCGCCGCCGCTCGTCTTCGGTGAGCAGCAAAATCTTGTTGAGCGCGCCACGTTCCTTGAACGCGCCCGTCATTTGCAGGTTTTCAAGTTTCAGGAAAATCGTGTTGCCCGTCTGTTTGGAAAATTTTTCGGAATGCACGAAGGGCGTGACCGCAATCGAGCCGCGGATGCGGTCCAGCGCGTCCTGGATTGCGCGGAGATTTACCATGGGCAATGTACCGGGCATCTTATCATTCATGCTGCAACTTCCACGCGGCGGTAGCGACGAACGCGAATTTTGTTCTGACGCTTGCGAGTGCGGGCAATGTCAAAGGCGGACTGCATGCGCATAAGCGTGTCCATCTTCGGACCAAAGGCCTTTTCGATCCGCAACGCCATTTCTCCGGATAGGTCGGCGTTGCCGTTGAGCAGACTCGATAGCGCGGGCCGGGAAACACATAGGACTCGCGCTGCGGCGGTCACGGACAGGTCGAGCGGTTCCAGTATTTCAGTCCGGATAAATTCTCCCGGATGCGGTGGGTTCAACATGGGCATGGATTTATTCCCCCTGGCTCAATGATAATCCTCGAAATTCACGTCACATATTTCGCGTTCGGCGTTGTCTATACAGAACGTTACCCGCCAATTCTTTGTTACGTGCAGGCTCCACGTTCCCTTCCGGTCGCCGGTCAATAGATGAGATTTCCATACCGGAATTGTCCGCAACTCGCCGACATCTTCCATGGCGTCGAGGAATACGACAATTTTCCGGAGCTTGTCCACGGCACCGGGCGGCACACCTCTCGGATTATCCTCCTGATAGAGGCGCTTCAATCCTTTGTGAATGTGAACGAAATTCCGCAGCTTCACGGGTAAAGTGTAGCCTGTAACATTACACTAGTCAATTCGGGATGCTGCTTGGAAGTCGTTTCTCGGCTACAATCCCGCCAAACGCCGATTTCCGCAGTTTCCTGAAATTTCCACCGGCTGGCGCGCGTATGGATTCTTGACGACGCGTGAGAATGGAAATACCGGCCCGATACGGAAAACTGAATATCGCGATTGCAACGCGCGACGAGGACAAACCATGAGTGAATTAACAACATCTTCGGAATCCAAAAGGTCTCCAATTGGCAGATTGGTTCGCTTCGTTCTGAAGGCACTCGGAGCGCTACTCCTGCTGATCGTACTGGCGATCGTCGCTCTCAACATTTATCTCTCCACTCGCCCAGCTCCAAAAACCGTGCGGCCGACGGGCACGATCCAGTTGCCTGCTCCCTTTCACATGGGCCGCTCGTTTATTGATTACATGACGCTGCGCGGGCAGCGCCTGTACGCCGGCTATGCCACCGCGGGCCTGGTGGGCGTGATGGACGTGACCTCCGGCCAATCTGCCGGCGCGGTCGCTGGATTTGGCCGCGCGCACGGCGTTGCAATCGTTCCTGAACGAAACCTGGGGTTCGCAAGCGACAGCGCGGACGGCACTGTCGGCGTGTTTGATCTGAAAACCCAACAAATCCTGCAAAAAATTCCCGCAGGCCTCGATACGGACGCCATCATCTACGATGAAAAATTAAATCTGGTTTATGCCGCCAATCATGACGGCAAAACCGCCACGCTGATTGACGCCGCCACGCAGAAGGCAATCGCCAACGTGCAACTTGAAGGAGAGCCGGAATACCCCCAGGCCGACCCCGCAACGGGCGTCATTTATCAGAATCTCGAAGACACCAGCGAACTAGTGGTGGTGGACCCGCAGAAGCAGGCAGTTACAAAGCGCTACAAGCTGGCTCCCTGCGAGGGCCCGACCGGGCTTGCGCTTGATTCCGCGAATCATCGCCTATTTATTGCCTGCCGCAGCAAGCATCTCATCGTGCTCAATTCGGATACGGGTGAAATTGTCGCTACTCTTCCCATTGGCGCGGGTGTGGACGGCGCGGGATACGATCCCGCGCTGCGCCGCGTTTATACCGCGAATGGAATTGGCACCATGACCGTAATTCAACAGGATTCCGCCGACCAGTATCGAGTGCTGGAAAATGCGGCAACGCATTTCGGCGGCCATTCACTGGTCGTAGATCCCGCCACGCATCGTATTTATGTGGCCTACTTCGGATCCATCGCCAGCTACGATGTGTTGCCATAACCACGCATTTCGTAGCGCCGGCGTCTCGCCGGCGGTTTAGTGGAGCTTCGACGCGGCGCAAAAAAGCCGGCGAGACGCCGGCGCTACAAAACCTCGGCGGAACCCTCGCTTTTTCGTCATGCTATTGGATGTCGACCTCTTGTAAGAAATATGAGCAATCCGCCGTGACTTACGTCTACTTGCGGGGGGCCGTCCGAAGAGCCTCTGTGAATTCTGGCGCGTCGCCAAAGCTTCCGCTACAATCGCGCACGTTGCCGCCGGCGTTTCGGTCCGCGCGTCAAAAAAAGAGGAGCGACGTTTGAGTTTCAGCCAGCGCCTGCGCGAAATTCGCGACGGTTTCGAGCCCGCATTTTGGGTTGCGAACGTCAGTGAAATTTTCGAGCGCCTGGCTTACTACGGCGCGTTTTCCTCTCTCGCCAACTATCTGCATGAATCGCTGAGCATTCCAACGGAGCAAACCGGTTCACTGACCGGCCTGTTTGGAGGCATGGTGTGGTTCCTCGCAATTCTAGGCGGCGCCGTGGCGGACCGTCTGGGATTCCGGCGCGCGCTTTCGCTGGCCTATTTAATACTGGGCTGCGCGTATTTTCTACTGGGGTCGCTGGGAGCTGCATGGATGGCGCCGGTGCGCAACTCGGTGCCGCTGCTGGGCCTGGTGGCGTTTGTGTTGGTATTGCCAGCGCTGGGCATCGCGATGGTCAAGCCGAGCGTGGTGGGAACGACGGCGCGGGCGTCCAGCGAAAATGTGCGGTCTATCGGTTATTCGATTTATTACACACTCGTAAATATCGGCGGCGCGGCGGGCCCTTACATTGCCTCATGGGCGCACCGGCACCTGGGCGTCGAGAATGTTTTCCGCGTTTCCGCGTTGAGCGTGCTGTTGATGTTTTTCGGGGTGCTGTTATTTTTTAAGGAGCCGAGGCGTTCCGGGGAGATAAAAACTGCAAGTTTTGCGGATACGGCGAAAAATTTATTTGCAGTAATGATGAACCCGCGCTTCATGATCTTCCTGCTGATATTTTCCGGATACTGGATCGTGTTCTGGCAGCAATACATTATTTTGCCGATTTATATTCACGGGTACATCGATCCGCATGCCGATGTTGAGCTGATTCTGATCACGGATGCGGCGACGGTGATTTGTTTTCAATTCCTGATGACTTATTTAACACGAAAAATTCCCGCGTTCCGCGCCATCACGATTGGTACGTTGATTTCGGCGCTGGGGTGGCTAATTGTCGCGTGGCGTCCGGCGGTGTGGGCGGTGGTGCTTTCGATTTTTGTGGTCGCGCTCGGCGAGATCGTCCTTTCGCCGCGCTATTACGAATACATTTCGCGCCTGGCCCCGCCCGGGCAGCAGGGAACGTACATGGGGTTCGCATTCCTGCCAATTGGCATCGGCTCGCTGGTCGGAGGGTGGCTGGGCGGGCGCTTGATGCACTATTACGGCGAAGTGGCGCAGCGTCCTTCTCAAGTGTGGTGGGCCGTAACAGGAATCGGAGTTGGAACCACGCTGCTGATGTGGCTTTATCATTTCATCGTAAAGACCGATTTGCCCCGCGCGGACGCCTGACGCAGTTGCCACTCACTCATGCCGATGAGAGATCGTTGCGCAAGACTGGCGGCCACACACATCAAAAAAACGCCCCGGAGGGCCGGAGCCCGGGGCGAAGAGTACGGTTTGAATTCGGTTGAAGAAAAAAACGCGGTGCCGGGTGAATCGCCTGCGTTAACCCCGCGTCCGGCACCCGCAGGAGCGGGGCCGGAACCACGGCGATACACCCAGCCCTTACGTGGTTTCAGGAAATCTAATTTGCGAAACGCGTCTTAGCCAAGAATTGCGTCTTTGAACGCCTTGGCCGCGCGGAGACGAACGACAGTCTTCGCCTTGATCTTGATCGCTTCGCCAGTTTGCGGATTGCGGCCCATGCGCGCCTTGCGATGCGCCTTCACCGCGCGTCCGATGTTCGGGATCACGAACTTGCCCGCGCTGCCCTTGGCTTCCTTGACCGCCAGCTTGAACAGTTCTTCAAAGAACTGTGCCGCGACTTTCTTGGATGTCCCGAGCTTATCGGCCATGTGCGAGACGATCTTGGACTTGCTCATTGGTTTTGCCATCTAGTTTCTTTCTCCTCCTCAGAATTGAATGGTACATGCGCGACAGCCGGCCGCTAGGCGGGCAAGCCACGCACGGCGAGCACTATACGGGGAGTGTCCGCGCAACGCAAGAAAAAACATACAAAAAGCCAGAATTGGCGCGGCTTCCAGCGGTGCCTCGCACGGGACGATGTTTTGTGCAAATTTGGACACTGCGTTTTGTCTCGTGAAATTCCCTGTCTGGCAGCGGCTGCAAATTTCCATTCGCCACTCAGCGCTCTTGCACATTCGCGCCGTGTGGTATTCTTTCATCCTAAATTTTTACGAGGAGCGCACATGGCAACCTGGAATGAACTGGAAAAAGAATTTGCGGCATGCCTGTCGTTGAGCCGGCGTCCCGTGGCTATTTCTTTCCTGGATGCCGCGCCTACAGGCGTTCCGAAATTTTCGGGCACCGAGCCCGCCGGCTGCAGCTTCTGGCGATTGGCCGCGGCGGGACGCACGTTTTACACCGTGCCGGCCGACCATTTCAATTGCGCCGTCGGCGCATATACGCACAATATTCAGCTGCCACCCGATCGCGTTCAGGAAACCGAAGCCACTCTCGGACTGATGTTCAATCTCGGCTACATTCGCCCGGAAGAAGTGCCCGGCATTCCGCAATTGCCCAAGGAACCCGCGGTTGTGGTTTTTTCGCCGCTCGCCGACGCGCCCGTCGCGCCCGGCGTGGTGCTCTTCACTTGTAAATCTTCCGCGTCAATGTTGCTGAATGAAGCTTCGATTCGAGCAGGCGCTGCGAGCGCGATGCCCTTGCTCGGACGGCCGTCTTGCATGGCTCTTCCCGCCGCATTGGCGCATGGCACGGTAACGACACTCGGCTGCATCGGCAATCGTATCTATACGGATCTCGGCGCGGATGATATGTACGTTGTCGTCCCCGGCGCAAAGCTTGAAGCCGTTTGCGACCAGTTGAGCGTCATCGCGTCGGCCAACGCCGCGCTGGAAGAATATGCTCGCGGCAAACAGGCGGCGCTGTCGACGATCTGAATGGACTCCAGTAGGACAGGCTTCAGCCTGTCGGGTTTGGGCCTGCTCAGGAAAAACCGACAGGCTGAAGCCTGTCCTACTTAAACGTGCGCGGCGAATTCCCTACAAATTTCCCAGCCCCTGATAAAATTGCGCGACTGCCTTGATTCCGCCAAAATAATTCTCCAGCGAAATATGCTCGTCCGGCGCGTGCGCGTTTTCGTCCGGCAATCCAAACCCCAATAAAATGCACGGCACCTTAAAAGTGTCATACATCTGCGTCACAAACGGGATCGAACCGCCTTCGCGAATGAACACGGCGCGCTTGCCGAATCCCTTTTCCAGCGCATTGTGAGCCACTTCAAAATACGGATGCGTATACGGCGCGACCCACGCTTTGCCGGAGCTGTGCAGATCAAGCTTGAATTTCACCGTTCGCGGCAGCAGTTTTCGTATGTGGCGCTCGAGATTTTTTGTGATTTTTTCGGGATTCTGATTCGGCACCAGGCGCGTCGAAAATTTTGCGTAGGCTTTCGACGGGATCACTGTTTTTGAGCCTTCCCCCGTGTAGCCGCCCCAGATTCCGTTTAATTCCAGCGTCGGCCGCGTCCAAAGCTGCTCGACCATGGATGCTCCCTTTTCTCCGCTGAGTCCCGGCGCACCGACCGTTTTGCGAAAGGCAGCGGCCTTCCACGGCAGCGAATTGAGCGCCTTGCGCTCGGCCTTCGACAATTTCGCGACGTCGTCGTAAAACCCGGGCACGGCCACACGCATATTCTTATCGTGCAATTTCGCGAACAGCTCGCACAGGATGGTGATCGGATTCGGCACCGCTCCGCCAAAGATTCCCGAATGCAGGTCCTGCGCGGGCCCCGTCACCTCAATCTGATAATAATTCAGGCCGCGCAGTCCGTAGGTGATGGACGGCACTCCGGCCGCGAGCATTCCTGTATCGGAAACCACCAGCGCATCCGCCTTGAGGCGCGGCTTGTTCGCATTCACGAACTCCCACAGGCTCACGCTGCCTACTTCCTCTTCCCCTTCGATCATCACTTTTAAGTTGATGGGCAGCTTGCCCGCGGTTTTCAGAATGGCATCGAGCGCGCGGATGTGAATGTGCACCTGCCCCTTGTCGTCGGCAGTGCCACGGCCATACAAATTACCGCCGCGAATCGTCGGTTCAAATGCGGGCGAGGTCCACAAGTTCAGCGGTTCGGCCGGTTGCACGTCATAATGGCCGTAAAACAGGATGGTCGGCTTGCCCGGAGCATGCAGCGATTCGCCATAAACCAGCGGATGCATTTTCGTCGGGACGATCTCGACATTTTCCAGTCCTGCGGCGGTCAGGCGGCTGGCAACCCATTTCGCGGCGCGCTCAATATCCGGCTTATGTTCGGATTGCGCGCTGACGCTCGGGATTTTCAGAAATTCGTAAAGCTCGTTCAGATGTTCATCGCGTTTGGAATCGATGTATTCGGTCAGGTTCATGGGCCGCTCCCTAATGGTGAAAACGGTGATGTATGCTGCCGGGAATCATAACGCGTTCCGCAGCTTCCGGCACAGGGAAAGAAACCTCGCGTGAAGTTCAGAAAAGCCGCGACACTCGTTGCAAAGCGGAAACACGCCCGCGACGGCGCCGTTGACGGCAATTCCAATGTGCGTCAGCATGGACGTACCATGCCCGAAACGGAAATCGACAAGGTTCGACGCAGTACACGAGTCTTCATGCGAGTGCGCGTGGTGGTTGCGGGAAAGAATGCCGACAACCGCCGATTTCGCGAAGCCTGCGAGACAATCGTCATCAACGCCCATGGCGGCTTGATGTATCTCAACCAGCCGCTCACCATGGACTGCATCGTTGTTCTCACCAATCCATTCACGCAGGAAGAGCAGGAAAGCCGCATCGTCTTTCTCGGCGATGCCACGGAAAAAGGTCAGCGCATTGGCCTGGAATTTCTCACGCCCGCGCCGCATTTCTGGGGCGTGGATTTCGTTCCGGCGGATTGGCCCGCGCCACCCCCCGACGTTCGGTCCACCTAACCAACATTTCAGTTCCCCATTGCTGCTGCAGCGAATAAAATCCATCCGATGCAGCGCCTGCCAAAGATAGAACTACACCTGCACCTGGATTGTTCGCTGAGTTATTCCGTGGTCTCTCGCCTCGATTCCGCGGTCACGCGCGCGCAATACGATCATGAATTCATCGCCCCTGCGCGATGCACCAGCCTGGCCGATTTTCTTACGCGCGCGCCGCGCGGGTTTCAGCTCATGCAGAGCGAAGAGGCTCTGCGCCTTGTGGTCGAGGATCTGTTCGAGCAGCTCGCAAGCGATGGCGTCGTTTATGCGGAAATCCGGTTCGCGCCGCTGCTTCATGCCGAGCGCGGTATGCGGCCCGATGCGATCGTCGCGGCGGTGGACCACGCAACCGAGTCGTGCATTCGCTCGACCGGAATCGAGGCACGCCTGATCCTGTGCACGCTGCGCCACTTCAGCGCCACGCAGGGACTCGAGACAGCCCGTCTTGTTGAACGCTTTCAGGGAAGCCGCGTCGCGGCGCTTGACCTTGCGGGAGACGAGAAGGGTTTTGCAATCGATGCGCATGTGCCCGCGTTCCGCCATGCAATAGAACACGAACTCTCACGCACAGCTCATGCGGGAGAAGCGAGCGGAGCGGAGAGCGTCTGGGAAACGCTACGCGAGTTTCAGCCCTCACGGATCGGCCACGGAGTACGCAGCGTGGAGGATCCTTCCCTGCTGGAATACCTTCGCGCGAATAAGATTCATCTGGAGATTTGCCCGTCCAGCAACGTGCAAACCTGCGCCGTCGCGAGTTACGCGGAACACTCCGTTAATTCCCTGTACCGCTCCGGCGTGCCGCTCGGCATCAACACCGACGCGCGCACCATCACCAATATTTCCCTAACCGAGGAATACCGGCGACTGCAACATCAATTTAGCTGGGGCAATCCGGAGTTTCTTGCCTGCAACCTGGAAGCGCTGCGCGCCGCTTTCGTGGAAGATTCCATCAAACACGAAATCTCCGGGAAATTGCGGAGCGCATATTCCAAAATCGAAGACTGATCTGAAGCGGTTTTATGACGCCGGCGTCCCGCCGGTTCCCATTCGTCCATCGCACGATCTCGGATACAATGCGGACACGCAAGGGCGGCGCGCAGGCCAGCTTTTGGTGGCGCAGACTTCAGCCTGTGGGGTTTGGGTCATCTCCGATCAAAATCCAAAGGCTGAAGCCCGTGCTACTTGACCAGCCCGAAGCCGTTCGGCCTTTTCAGTTTGTTCGCATTGGAATTCACTGAGGAACCATCTATGCGACGCCAAGGAAATCCACAAGCACACCAGGAAAACGACGGCGTGAATCCGACTCGGCGAATTTTATTGCAGCGCGCGGGGCTGATCGCCGGAGCGGCAATGATTCCCGGCATCGCAGGACGCTCAATCGCCCTCGCCGCTGACAACGTAAGCCGGGTAATGACCAGGCTCAGCACGTACATGAGCGAGGCACGCAACCACGCGTTGCCCGACGATGTGATCGAAAAAGCCAAGCACCACATCCTCGACACGATTGCCGCAATGGTTTCCGGGTCCGAGCTTCTTCCGGGGCGCGCGGCGCTCAACTTTGCCAGGAATTACGGCGGCGAAAAAATCGCCACGGTCGTCGCCTCGAATATCGTGTGCGGCCCGATCGAGGCGGCCCTGGTCAACGGCGTGCTGGCCCACTCCGATGAGACTGATGACGCGCACGCTGCTTCGCTTTCTCACCCCGGCGCTGCCGTGGTCCCCGCGGCGCTGGCAGCCGGTGAACAGTTTGGCGTTGATGGCGCACAGTTCCTCCGCTCCGTAGTGCTTGGCTATGATATCGGGCCGCGCGCAGTCGCCGCGCTCGGCGGTGTGGCGCTCCAGAGCGAAGGTCACAGGAGCACTCATAGTATTTCCGGCATCTTTGGCGCGGCAGCGGCGGCAGCGTGCGCGACCAGCTTGAACACGCAGCAGATGCGCTGGGTGCTCGATTACACCGCGCAGCAATGCTCCGGCTTCGCCGCGTGGCAGCGGGATATCGAACATATCGAGAAGGGATTTGTTTACGCGGGCATGCCGGCGCGCGGCGGCGTTACTTCGGCGCTGCTCGTCCAATCGGGCTGGACGGGCGTGGATGACATTCTCTCCGGAGCCGACAATTTCCTTCAGGCCTACGCACTCCGCGCCGATCCGGAGAGCCTCATCGACAAACTCGGTGAGCGCTACGAAGTAACACAAACGGACATCAAGAAGTGGACCGTGGGAGCGCCTATCCAGGCGCCGCTTGACGCGCTGGAAGCCCTTCTCAAGCGGCATCATTTCGATGCAAATCAGGTACAACGGGTGATCGTACGGATCGCCGCGTCTCCCTCGGTTATCGTGAACAACCGCGAGATGCCGGATATCTGCCTGCAACATATGGTCGCGGTAATGCTCCTCGACAAGACCGCCACATTTAAATCCGCGCACGACAAAGCGCGCATGGCCGACCCGGAAGTCCTGCGGCAACGCGCGAAAGTGCAGCTCATAGGCGACGCCGAACTCGAAAAAGTCATGCCTCACCGCGAAGCTATCGTTGAAATCACGCTAGCCGATGGCACGAAACTTACCGAACATATCGTGGCCGTTCGCGGCACTCCGGCAAATCCGATGCCCCGCGAGGAAGTCGTCGCCAAGGCGCGCGACCTGATGGCTCCGGTGCTCGGCGGCGCGTCCGCCGAAATGCTCATCAAGAAAATTCTAGATCTCGAAAGCGCCGGGAATATCCGCGAACTGAGGCCTTTGCTGCAGCGGGCCTGACGCTCTTCGTGGGCGGGGTTCTCGATGAAATTTAGGGAGGCGATATGAAAATTGCGTTGAACATCGTTGGAGCTCTTCTGATATTTATCGGCTCGGTCTGGTTCCTGCAGGGGATCAATATTTTACCCGGCAGTTTCATGACCGGGCAAACTCGCTGGGCCGTGCGCGGCGGCATCCTGGTTTTTGCCGGTCTATGCGGGTTGTTGCAGGCGAACCGGAAACGGAAAGGCGCGGCGTAATATTCAGACCGACAACGCCGGGAATCACGGAAATCTCTTCTCCAACATCTTTTGAGAATTACGGTATTTCTTTTCGGTCGGAACACGCGGAGCGCCGATCAAACAAAATATCAAGTTCGCTGGTACCCAAGTACGGAGAACTAGCCCTGCGGGTGTACCATGGTGCCGTTTTCGAGATCGGGAAGTATTCCGGGATACTTGTCACAATCGATGGGATCCCTTATTTTTTCGGTCCGAGAAAAGCGAAAGAAGCGGAGACACCATGCGAATACTGAGAAAATTCCTCCCCCTGATCTGCCTGTCTATTTTCTTTAGCTTGGCGTGTTCCGCCGCAACGATTACGGGGACGGTGAAAGGCCCGGACGGAGCGCCGTTCGAGGGAGCCTTCGTCCAGGCGCTGAACACGAAGACGCGGATGACGTTCACCGTCCTAACCAACAGCCAGGGCCGCTATCGCGTGGAAAAACTCCCCGCTGGGGAGTACCGAATAACTTCCAGGGCCACCGGATTCCGCGGCGACCAGCCCCCGACGCTAAACCTTACCGCCGATCAGGATGCCTCGGCGGACCTGGCCTTGCAAAAAGCCGCGATCCGCTGGAACGAGCTTTCGATTTATCAGGCCAAGCAACTGATCCCCGCGTCCGTTGGCAAGGATTCTGTTTTTACGC
>Ga0075026_100001174_pt1 | contig 11024 bp, 6 predicted proteins | sample Str012_2_FD_71392 | JGI IMG/M metagenome (GOLD analysis project Ga0075026, IMG submission 71392) | Freshwater sediment microbial communities in response to fracking from Pennsylvania, USA - Straight Creek_MetaG_SC_2012 | ecosystem: Environmental > Aquatic > Freshwater > Creek > Sediment...
TTGCGGAAGTCGAGCGGACCCTTGCGCCCGTGGCGACGCTTGCGCGCCAGACGGGCGGCGAGCTTGCGCGTGAGCGGCTGCAGTGCCTTCTTCAGGTTCTGCATCTCGTCGCGCGACGCGTGCATGAACTCGACGTCTTCGGGCAGCGGCTTGCGCAGGGTCTTGGCCATGGCCTCGGCCCCGCGGTCGGCGACGAGGCGGCGACGGATCTCGGCCTCGATCTCCTTCTTGAACTGCTCGATGCGATCGTTGTATTCGTCGGTCTCGAGGCGCTCCTCGAGCGCGGTGAGTTCGCCGCCGACTTCCTCGCGGCTCTTCTCCATCAACTTCTCGAGCATGCCGTCGAGGTCGAGGTTGCGCAGCGTGCGATACAGGTAGTACGTACCGCCGACGGGACGACCGGGTTCCATGCCGGCGAACCGTTGCACCGCCTGCTTGGCCAGCGCACGCATCATCGCCTGGTCGCCGTTCAGCAGCGCGTTCATCAGCATCTGCGCCAGTTCCTCCGGCGTCAGCTGGTCCATGCTGCCGCCCTGGGTGGCCTTGCCGTCGCCCTGGCGCAGCTGCTCTTGCATCTCGCGCCACATCTCGTCGAGGTCGCCTTCGCCCTCGCGGATGTTGTACTCGGGTCCGCGCAGGCTGAAGTACACCTCGAACACGGTCTCGAACGCTCGCCAGTGGGCGTTGTTCTTCACCATCGTGGCGCCGAGCGCGTACTTGAACGCCTCGCGGTCTTCGATGGGGATGTGTTGCACCGCCTCCATCGCGTCGAGGTTCTCGGTGAGCGACACCGGCAACCCCGCGTTCCGGAGTTCGGTGACGAACCCTGCGAGCAGATCGAGCATGACCGTTCCCGTCGACTACTTGTCGATCGAGAGTTCCTTCGCGGCCTTCGCGATGTCGGTCTGGTACTTCAGCAGGATGTGGAGGGTTTCCTTCGCCTGGGTGGCGTCGATGCTGTCGATGCCGAGCAGCACGAGCGTGCGCGCCCAGTCGATGGTTTCGCTGACGCTGGGAGCCTTCTTCAGGTCGAGCTGACGGATGCTGCGCACGATGCGGGCGATCTGATCGGCGAGGTTCTCGCTGACCTCGGGCACACGCGTGAGCACGATCTCCTTCTCGCGGTCCATCGACGGGTAGTCGACGTGGAGATAGAGGCAGCGACGCTTGAGGGCTTCGCTGAGCTCACGTGTGTTGTTGGAGGTGAGGAACACCATCGGGATCTGGGTGGCCTGCACGGTGCCGAGCTCGGGGATGGACACCTGGTACTCGGAGAGGATCTCGAGCAGCAGGGCCTCGGTCTCGACCTCGACACGGTCGACCTCGTCGATGAGCAGCACCACCGGGTCGGTGGCCGTGATGGCCTCGAGCAGCGGACGGGTGAGCAGGAACTCGTCGCTGAAGATGTCGTCGTGCACCTCGGTCCAGGAGTCGCTGTTCTTGTCGGCCTGGATGCGCAGCAGCTGCTTCTTGTAGTTCCACTCGTAGAGCGCTTTGCTCTCGTCGAGACCCTCGTAGCACTGGAGGCGGATGAGCCGCGAACCGGTCATCTCGGCGATGCTCTTTGCCAGTTGGGTCTTGCCGGTACCGGCAGGACCTTCCACCAGCACGGGCTTGCCGAGCCGATCGGCGAGGAATGCGACGCCGGCGATGCCATCGTCGGCCAGGTAGTTCACGTCCTTCAGACCATCACGGACCGCTTGAACGCTCTCGAAACGGGGAGCCATGCGGGGCACCCTACTGGTCGCCTTGACTCATCGGTCAATCGGAATGTCGCGGCGACGTCGGCGACGGGCACCGGTGAACGTTCCGCCACCGCCCGTGAGTTCGGAACAGCCGTTCCGCATGGGTTTCGGAATGGTCTACAGTCCCGAAGATCGTCGGTGCCGGGACCGTCGACGACTCCCGACCTTGGAGGCTTCCCACATGAAGAAGGCACTCGTCAGCGGTGTCGCGCTGCTGTCCGTCATCGGACTCGCAGCCGGCGCGTCAGCGCAGGAGACCACCCCACCCACACCGCTTCGGCAGCTCGGTCGGTTCCAGGAGTTGGCGAAGCCGGCCCACATCGACCTGAAGAACCTGCCCAGCCACGCCAACCCCAACCTCGTCGTGTCAGCGACGGTGGTGCTGGGTGGCGATTCGGTCATCAGCGCGTCGCGCATCGCAGCGGCGCGTGGTGAGCGGTTCGACCGCACGTCGGCGCTGCGTCGGGTGCAGCAGTCGCAGGCCGTGGCCATCCCCCGCCTGCGGGCCGCAGGTGCCACGGTGCAGTCGCGTGCCACCACCGTCATCGACGCAGTCACCGTGCGCGTGAAGGTGAAGGATCTCCGCAACCTGGCCAAGGTGGCGGGAGTCACCAGCGTGCACGTGTCGCGCCCCATCCAGCGCGACAACGGCGTGAGCGACGTGTACACCGGCGTCACCAAGGCATGGAACGACCTCGGCCTCACCGGCAAGGGCCTCACCATCGGCATCATCGACACCGGAATCGACTACTACCACGCCGACTTCGGCGGCACCAACGGCGCAGCGAAGTTCGCTGCCGACGACCCCACCATCATCGAGCCCGGCACGTTCCCCACCGCGAAGGTCGTGGGCGGTTACGACTTCGTGGGAGACGCCTACAACGCCGACCCCACGGCAGCCGACTACAACCCTGTGCCGCATCCCGATCCCGATCCGCTCGGCTGCGGCGACCACGGCACCCACGTGGCCGGCACGGCCGCCGGCCAGGGCGTGCTGAGCGATGGCTCCACGTTCACCGGCCCGTACAACGCGAGCACCATCGCGTCGCACACGTGGAACGTCGCTCCCGGCGCCGCACCTGAAGCCAGCATCCGGATGTACAAGGTGTTCGGCTGCACTGGCAGCGTCAACGACGACGTCCTTCTCGCCGCCATCGATCGTGCGGTCAACGACCATGTCAGCGTGCTCAGCATGTCGCTCGGCAGCCCGTGGGGCACCCCCGACGAGCCGCTCGCCATCGCGCTCGACAACGCCACCAAGGCCGGCGTGCTCTCGGTCGCCGCCGCCGGCAACGAGGGCGCCAACGCCTACCTCGTGGGTGGCCCGTCCACCGCCAACACGGCACTCTCCGTCGCCGCGGTCGACACCTCGTCGGCCACGTTGCCCGGCGTCGCCATCAGCGGTGCCGGCGCACTCACGTCGGGTCAGAACTCCAACGAGTACGGCTTCCCCACCGGCCCGGTCACGGGCATCACGGTCGACGTCGGTCTGGGCTGCAGCGACGGCGCCTTCGTGCCGGCCGCAGGCAAGATCGCCATTGCCCACCGCGGCGTGTGCACCAGAGTGGAACGAGCGGTGCACGCCACCAACTCGGGCGCGCTCGGCGTCATCTTCGTCAACAATGCGCCGGGGTATCCGCCGGTGGAAGGCCCCATCCCGGGCGCCAGCGTGCCGTTCGTCGGCGTTCCTTCCGGAGCGGCTGCGTCGCTCACCAACGGCCTCACGGTCACGCTGGCGGCATCTGCTCCCATTCCGAATCCGGCCTACACCGACTTCGCCGACTTCACCTCCAACGGTCCCCGTCAGGACAGCGCGGCCAAGCCCGACATCTCGGCGCCCGGCGTCAACATCGTGTCGGCACTCCTCGGCAGCGGCGATCAGGCGACCTCGCTCTCGGGCACCTCGATGGCCACGCCCCACACCGCCGGCATCGCACTGCTCGTGCGTCAGGCGCATCCCTCCTGGGGTCCCATCGCGGTGAAGGGCGCGCTCATGTCCACCGCCAACCCGGCGGGCGTCGGCAACTTCAACGTGCGTCGAGGTGGCGCCGGCATGGTGTCGGCCCGTGATGCGGTCGACACCGTGGCCTACTTCTCCACGCCCGACGGTCGCGACAGCGTGGCCTTCGGCTTCCGTCAGCTCACCGGCGACTGGTCCGACACGAAGACCGTCACCCTCACCAACACCTCGAAGTCGAACCTCACCTACGACACCTCGGCGAAGGTGAACACGCTCGGCCTCACCGGCCTCAGCGTGTCGGTGAAGCCCTCGGTGGCACGCGTCGAGGCGGGTCACTCGATCACGCTCGAGGTCACCGTGCGCATCAAGGATCCCCAGCATCTGCCCGATGCCACAGCCGACGATGGCGGTGGTCTCGCCGCCATCAGTGGTCTCGTCATCGCCACCCCGCGTTCGTCGGCGGCCGGCGTGCACACGCTGAAGACCCCGCTGATGCTCGTGCCCTACGGCGTGTCCGACATCAACGCCACCGGCCTCAGCCGAGATCGCACCGACGGCCCGTCGCTCACGAGTGCCATCCGCATCGCCAACAGCGGTGTGCACTTCGGCACGTACGACACCTATCAGTGGATCGCACACGACCCCACCGGCGACACCGTCGACCCACGGGTGCCCGACCTGCGCGACATCGGCGTGCAGCAGTTCAACGTCGATGTCGGCGTCGACGCCATGGTGGTGGCCATCAACCTCAACAACCGGGTCACCACTCACCCCACCAACGAGTACGACCTGCTGCTCGACACCAACAACGACGGCCTGACCGACTTCTACGCCATCACCGTCGACAACGGGTTGTTCACGGCGGGCACGCCCGACGGCTCGCTGCGCACGTTCCTGCTCGATGCGAACTTCAATCTGATCCGTGTGATTGGGGCATCGGCGCCGGCCAACGGCAGCACGGTGGAGGTGCCCATCATCCTGCAGGACCTCGGCACCCTCACCGGCCCCATCGGCATCGAGATCGACGGGTCCACGGTGCTCGACGCCGTGGCGCCCGACACGGCGTTCGGCATGTACGACCCCACCTCACCAGCCGTCAGCAACGGTGCGTTCGACGTCGTCGCACCCGACGCCAGCACGGTGCTGCCGGTGACGGCCAACGCATCGGCCGCTGCCGCACAGCATGCACTCGGTTGGTTGGTGGTGTCGATCGACGACGCCGCAGGCAGCCGCGAGGCCAACGAGGTGCCCTTGCGGGCATCGGGTCGCTGACCTCACCGGCCGTCGTTCACGGCCGACACCGAACAGCGGGAACGAAGGGAGCGGTCCTCGGATCGCTCCCTTCGTCGCGTCCGGGCGAACTACCCTTCACCACATGACATGCGCTGCGGAACGGGCCCTGCCTTCACCGTGAGCAGCCTCCTCAAGTCGAACATCGCCGTCGCCACCGGAACCGCGATGTCGCGCATCACCGGTGTGGTGCGCGTGGCCGTACTGGGCGCGGTGCTGGGCACTCCCAGCGCGGTGGCCGATGCCTACGATCTGGCCAACGGCACGCCCAACATGATCTACGAGTTGCTGCTCGGCGGCGTGTTGAGCAGCAGTCTCGTGCCGCTGTTCACTCGCCTGCACGAGGAGAACGACGAAGAGGGCACCAGCGCCGTCGTCACCGTGTCGGTCATCGTGATGGGGATCCTCACCCTGGTGGCGGTGTTGGCCGCTCCGCTGATCTTCCGTCTGTACTCGCTGCTCACCGCCGCCACGGTGAACGCCGACCAGTACCGGTCGGTGGGCACGGTGCTGGCGCGCATGTTCCTCGTCCAGATCTTCTTCTACGGCATCAACGCGCTCGCGTCGGCCATCCTCAATGCCCGCCGTCGGTTCTTCGCGGCCGCGTGGGTGCCCACATTGGCCAACCTCGTCACCATCGGTTCGCTGCTGCTCGTGCCCAGCGCTGCACACCACACGATCCCCACGCTCGACGACGTGCTCAACAACCAGCGGCTCCGCTGGATCCTGGGAGGCGGCGCCACGCTCGGCATCTTGGTGATGGGCCTGTCGCTGGTTCCCGCCGTCATCGCCGCCGGTGTGCGCATCAACTTCGTGCCGAAGTTCCGCCACCCGGCGGTGCAGACGTTGAAGACCCTGTCGGGCTGGGCGCTCGGCTACGTGGTCGCCAACCAGGTGGCAGTGGTGGTCATCCGCAACCTGCTGCGCGGTGGCGACGGCTCCGTGTTCGCGTACTCCCGCGCCTATCTGTGGTTCGTGCTCCCTCACGGTCTGCTGGCGATGTCGATCGCCACCACGTTCCTGCCCGAGATGAGCAGCGCGATCGCGCAGCGCAACCGAGCACGCCTCATCGACCGCACATCGCTCGGCATCCGCCTCATCGCGCTGGTCACGATGCCGGCCGGCTTCGGATTGTTCGTGTTGCGCCGCAGCATCATCGGCGCAGCGTTCCAGCACGGCCATGTCACCGCGGCCGACGCCCTGCAGACCTCCCGCGCCCTCGGTGGGTTCGCGCTGGGCCTGGTGGGGTTCTCGGTGTACCTGTTCGTGCTGCGCGTGTTCTACGCCCATCAGGACGCGAAGACGCCGTTCGTCATCAACTGCTTCGAGAACCTCATCAACATCGTGCTGGCCATCGTGTTGGTGCACCGCTACGGGCTGTTGGGGCTGGGCGTGTCGTTCGGCGTCGCCTACCTCATCAGCGCGCTGTGGGCGATGCAGGTGGTGAGCTACAAGGTGCGCGGCTTCGAGTTGCGGCCCATGCTGCACAGCCTGTTCCGCATGGCGCTCGCGTCGCTCGTCATGGCCGAGGTGGTGTGGTTCGTCGCCCGCGCCGTCGGTGCCAACTCGGGCACCGGATCCGTGCTGCGTGTGGTCGCAGGCACCGTGGTCGGTGCTGCGGTGTACGTCGGCATGTTGCTGCTGCTGAAGGCGCCTGAGGTCGATCAACTGCGCACCCGCTTCGCGAAGAAGTAGGCGGTCGGCTCAGGCGAGCAGCATCAGGTCGTCGCGGTGGATGGCCTCGTGCGCCACGTCGGCGGGAAGATCGCTGGTGCGCTGCCCCTTGATACGGGCGATCACACTGCTGTCGCTGAGCGCGATGCCGCGCGCGAGGGCGACACCTCGTTGGTCGCGCACGTCGATGACGTCGCCCGCCTCGAACTCGCCGACCACCCCGGTGATGCCGGCGGGCAGCAACGACGTGCCGCGCTCGACCAGTGCTCGGCACGCGCCGTCGTCGATGACCACGGCACCTTCCACGTTGGTGGCGAAGCCGATCCAGAGCTTGCGGGCCGGAAGGTTGCGACTGCTGGGACGGAACGTGGTGCCCACGGCTTCGCCGGCGATGGCCTGCAGCAGCACGTCGGGGCGTGATGCCTGCGCGATGACGGCACGCACACCGGCCCACGACGCCATGCGCGCGGCCGACAGCTTCGATGCCATACCGCCGCTGCCGCGATTGGAGCCCGACTGCGTGGCCGTGACCGACAGCAGTGGATCGTCGGCGGGCACTTCCTCGATGAGGCGAGCCGAGGGATCAGTGCGCGGATCGGCGGTGTAGAGACCGGGCAGGTCGGTGAGCAGCACGAGGAGATCGGCCGCCACGTTGTGGGCCACCAAGGTGGCGATGCGATCGTTGTCGCCGAAACGCAGTTCGTCGGCAGCGATGGCGTCGTTCTCGTTGACGATGGGGATGCAGCCCAGTTCGAGCAGTCGCACCAACGTCTGGCGAGCGTGGAGGTACTGGCGACGGTCGACGAAGTCGTGGGGCACGAGCAACACCTGCGCGGCCACCAGCCCGTGGCGGGCGAGCGATCGGTTGTACGTCTCCATGAGTCGGCTCTGCCCCGCTGCCGAGATGGCCTGCAGCGTGGGCATGTCGGTGGGGCGAGCGCTGAGACCCAACGCCGAGACACCCGCCGACACGGCGCCCGAGCTGACCAGGATGACCTCGTGACCCGCGGCGCGCACGGCCGCCAGTTGGTCGCACATCGTGTCGATGACCGCGGTGTCGATGACCCCGAGATGATCGGTGATGCTGGAGGTGCCGATCTTGGCGACGACCCTCACGGCTCAGACTTCCTCGCGGTACTCGAAACTGAATCCGGCGATCCACACGACGTCGCCGTCGATCGCGCCCGCCCGGGCCAGCATGCGCGGCACGTTGAGTCGCTTGAGCGCGTAGTCGATGTACGACAGCGCCTCGGGAGTGGTGACGTCGTTGAGCGCGACGACTCGCTCGACCTGCTTGCCGATGAGCCGGTACTCGTGGTCGGCGACGCGATCGACGCGGGCACCTTCGGGCTCGGGCCGGATGATGACGATGCCGTCGTTCTCGGGTTGCGACTGACGCGCCTCGAACACGAGGGTCGACAATCGCTGTACCAGCTCGCGCACGCCCTGATGGGTGATCGACGACACGACCTCGCCGTCCCAGTCGAAGATCGCGCTGTCGCTCTTCGTGCCCACCACGAGGCGCGGACGGTCGAGCAGCTCGGGCTGATACTCACCCAGCTCGTGCAGCAAGATGCGCTCCTGCTCCTGCGGGTCGGGGCCGTCGATGTTCTCGAGATCCACCATGATGCACAGCACTCGAGCGCGCTCGATGTGCTTGAGGAACTGATGTCCGAGGCCCTTGCCCTCGCTGGCACCCTCGATGAGGCCGGGGATGTCGGCGACGACGAACTCGGTGAGGCCGGGCATGCGCACCACGCCCAGGTTGGGCTCGAGCGTGGTGAACGGGTAGTTGGCGATCTTCGGCTTGGCAGCCGAGATGACGCTGATGAGCGTGCTCTTGCCGACGTTGGGGAACCCCACCAGCGCGACGTCGGCCATCAGCTTCAGTTCGAGCTTCAGCCATTGCTCTTCGCCGTGCTCGCCCTGCTCGGCGAATGTTGGGGCACGCCGGCGGTTGGAGGCGAACTTGGCGTTGCCGCGCCCGCCACGGCCACCAGCAGCGGCCATCCACCGATCGCCGTGGTGCGCGAGGTCGGCGAGCAGCTCGCCGGTGTAGAGATCGGTGACGACGGTGCCCTCGGGCACGAACACTTCGAGATCCCTGCCTCGCTTGCCGTGCATGTCCTTGCCCTGGCCGTGCACACCGTTGTCGGCCTTGCGGTGCGGGTGGTCCTTGAAGGCCAGCAGCGATGCGACGTTGCGGTCGGCGACCAACCAGATGTCGCCACCCTTGCCACCATCGCCGCCATTGGGGCCGCCGAAGGCCACCGGGCCTTCACGACGGAACGACACACAGCCCGCGCCACCATCGCCGGCCTGGACATTCAGTTGCGCTTCATCGACGAACCCGCTCATAGGACCCTCTGAGGCTATCGGCTGGCCCCTGGGATGAGGGATGACGGGTGTCGACGTCGACCGGTCGAGCATCGGTACGCTGCGGACGATGGCCGAGATGGACGAGCGTGCACACCGTTGGGCCGCCACGATGGCGGGACATCGACTGCAGGGTTCGGTCGCGGGCATCCAGCTCGCGCACGCCGACTCGTGGGCCGGCAGCGGCAGCAAGCTGCTACTCCCCCGCGATGCCCGAGAGGCTCGCGAACACGAGATGCTCTCCACCCTCGCCACCCGTTCGCACGGTGCCGGCGAACGGGCCATCGACGAGGAAGCCGATCCGTGGCGCACGTGTTTCGAACGCGATCGCGATCGCATCCTGCACGCGGCGGCCTTCCGGCGGTTGGCCGGCAAGACGCAGGTGTTCGTGTTCCCCGACGACCATCAGCGCACCCGCCTCACGCATGCGCTCGAAGTGGCCCAGGTGGCAGTGTCGGTGGCCCGCGCGCTGGGCCTCAATGTTGCGCTGGCCGAGGCCATCGCGCTCGGTCACGACTGCGGCCACGGGCCGGGCGGCCATGCCAGCGAAGACGCGCTCAGTCCCTACGTGCCCGGCGGGTTCGACCATGCCCCGTGGGGTGCCGACGTGACACTCACGTCGCTCAACCTGTGCGAGCAGACGCTCGACGGCATCCGCAACCACTCCTGGAGCCGGCCGGCGCCCGCCACGCCAGAGGGTGAAGTGGTCAGCTGGGCCGATCGCATCGCCTACGTGTGCCACGACTTCGAAGACGCCGTGGCCTCCGGCGTCGTGGATCCGCACACACTCCCGGCGTTGGTGCGCGACCGGTGCGGCATCACGCGCCGCGAACAGCTCGGGGCCTTCATCTACGGCATGATCGACGCGGCGGCCCACACCGGCCGCATCGGCATGGTGGATCACCAGGCCGAGGCGCTGGCCGAGTTTCGCAGGTTCAACTACGAGCACATCTACTTGCGGCCCGAGTCGCAGGCCCAGGCACGTGCGGTCATCGACCTGCTGCGGGCGCTGGTCGAGCACTACGCAGCCGAACCCGAGCTGATGCCCGACGGCGCCGACCGCGACGACCCGCTGCACGATGCGGTGGCCTACGTGGGCGGCATGACCGATCGCTACGCGTGCCGCCAAGCCATCGCCCTGCTCGGCTGGCCGCTCGAACGACTCCCACGCGGCGTCGACACGCCGGTGTGAGCGCGCGACGAGTCGAGCGGTGGGTGCACCGAGGCGCGTGACCCGGACCGCCGCGAACAGGCCCTCCGCACGATCTCGATGGTGGGGGAAACGAGGTCACGCACTCTCATCGAGCAGCGAGTCGAGCGGCAGGTGCGCCAGCTCGCGAGCTTCGACGGGTGACAGACCGAACATCTCGAGCAGCACGGCCGCCAGGTCGTCGACCCGCTCGGCCGACATGCTGGGGTCGCGCTGGCGCAACGCCACCAGGCTGCGCATGGAACCCGCCGCTGCGATGAGGCGGATGTCGAGGTCGTCGACGGCCAACTCGCCCGCTGCGAGCGCCGCCTCGACGTCGGCGAGTGCTCGCAGGCTGTAGCCATGCGGTGCCAGATGCGCGCTGGGGGGCAGGCACATCATCACCGTGGCGATCTCGGGATGCGTGTCGGTCATCCTCCCGTAGAGACGGAGACGAGCGGCGAACACTGCCAGCACGCCACGAAGGTGGTGGGTGCGCGCCACCAACGACTCCTCGAACTCCTCCAGCGCGGCGGTGGCGGCCGCTTCGAACACGGCGGGCTTGCCGTCGAAATGGTTGTAGAACGACCCGAGGGCCACATCGGCGCGCTCGGTGATGGCCTGCACACTCACCTCGGTGCCGTCGAGCACCAGCAGTTCGCGCGCGGCTCGCACGATGGCGGCACGCGTGGCGGCCTTGCGTCGGGAATGGCGTCCTTCGGCGACCACGTCGACATCGGTCATGTGGTCACAGTACCGCAGAAAGTGACCTTTGACCATTCCATCAATA
>Ga0075026_100001177_pt1 | contig 11004 bp, 10 predicted proteins | sample Str012_2_FD_71392 | JGI IMG/M metagenome (GOLD analysis project Ga0075026, IMG submission 71392) | Freshwater sediment microbial communities in response to fracking from Pennsylvania, USA - Straight Creek_MetaG_SC_2012 | ecosystem: Environmental > Aquatic > Freshwater > Creek > Sediment...
GCTCTGTGTACGTTCAGTTTTAAAGATGCTGCTTTATTTTGAAGATAGTTGGGTAATGATATCGGCAAAATTGCTTTGCCCCCAGTGTTCGGCATATTGTCCGTTCTGCAACCTTATCATATCAATCACATTTATTTCCACTTTTTTATGGGTGGGTGGAATGCCAAATATTTCCCCGGTATGCGTGGCCGTTATGGTTTTACGGGTGGTTACAATATCGTTTTCCGCTACCTGTTCCTGTATGTCTACTTTCAAATCGGGAAAGCCCTTTCTTAAAACATCGTTCAGGAAATAAGTAAAGCTTTCTGCGCCATTTGGCATACCTGCCGGTGCGGCATGGTTTACCACATTGCCGGCCAGCAGCTCTTTAAAAGATTGTGCATTGCCCTGTTCAATACATTCTCTGTTAAAACGGGCTACAATTGCCTTGTTTTGCATTGTAATTTCATTCATTTTGTGACTGTTTATTTAATTACAAAACTAATGGCCATAAACAGTTCGGTGTTAAGGCTACTCGTCCAAAACCTGTTGCCCAACGTTCAATTTTTGAAGCTGGTATGCTTTGGGGGTAACACCGTAAACCTGCCTGAAAGACTGCGTAAAGCTGGAGTGGTTTTCATATCCCAATTGATGAAATATTTCTCCGGGCTTTTCATGATGATCTTCAAGCAGGCGGGCTGCAATTTCCATGCGGCGCAGCAGCAGCCATTTATTGGGGGAGCAATGGTAGATTTTTTCGAACCTTCTTTTAAAAGTTGACAGGCTTGTATTGCACAGGAAGGCCAGCTCGTCTACCTTGAGATTATTGGTAATATTTGCCTCCATGGTTTTACGGATTTGCAAATCATCAAAATGCCGGATCTCCTTTTTTTGAAACGACAGGATAGCTGCCGGGTGCTTTTCCAGAAGGTAAAGCATCAGCTCTTCAAATTTCAGGCTTTTCATTTGCCCTGAAATGGGCTGCCCATCGCGGAACATCAGCAGCAGCGAATCAATATAATGGTCAATAAACGCATCCTTTTTAACGGATACATAGGCAGCTGCCGCTATCTTTTCTTTTGGGGTATTGCGCCGGATCAGCGCATCGTATTTTACAAAAAAGTCGGTAAGCACCTTGTCATCAAAAAAAACCAGGATGCTCCTGAAAACCTGCTGCCCCGACAAATCCATCGAGGCGAGACAATTGCCCGAAGAAAGAAAATGAAATTCCTTTTCATTCACATGCACCGTAGTTTCCGCAAAATGCATGGTCTTGCGGCCGTTGATGACCAGGCTAATGGCATTTTTATGAAGAATGCTCCGGCCCTTAAAAGACCCCGTCTTCGCTTCGTAATGATGCATAATGATGGGTTCACCGGAGCTGTCCCCTCCGGAGAAAATATCCTGTGGCAGATTGTATACCTCCATAATTTGCTGCTGTTGGCGTTTTCGTGGCCCGGGCATTAAAATGCTATAAAATTGTTTAAAAAACTGGTCTTAAAATTAATACAATTAGCGCTTCCGGCAAACCGTTCAGGCACCCAATGCATACTATGCCGGCGGCACGGCGAAACGGCTGAAAAATTATTTTTGGCCCCGCGCACCAAAAGCAGAAAGGATGAAGTAACTTTAAGAACATCCTTAAAACTAATACTATGAACGAATCCATTCTATTTAAAACACCACCGCTTATTGTAGAAAAAATAAACCGCCTCTGCCGTTTATTGTTACAGGAACAGACCGCATTTGAAGAAGTAGCTACCCATATAACGGATACGGATTTGCGCTGTACCGTTCTTACACTCGCACAAAACAATCACCAGTACGCCTGCGAATTGTCATCACAGGTACAAACCATTAGTGGCATAGAATCGCCGGGTGGCCTTCCACCAGTTTTACAACCCGCTGCAACCATTGAGCACCCCGTTCTTTGCAATGAAAACGAGGTGCTGGATTTTTGCAAAATGAATGAAAAGAAAATGGTATTTGCCTACCGCGAAATACTGAATGAATCTGCCCTGTATGAAGGATTGAGAAAAATGATACGTTACCAGCTCAATGGCATACTGGTTACTTTCATGCAGCTGCGGTTACTGAACTCATTGAAGCTTTCCTGAGAACGGCCCGTTTTATTAAAAACGATTTTCTTGCAAACGAAACTTTCTTGTTTGTGGGTGATGCTTTTTATATCCTGCCCGGAAATCTGCTAACCGGCAGCATTGCACGCATGGTTAATCGCCATCTACCTGTCTGTTACTTTCTTTACCCAACAGCTTTCCGGTAACCGCTGTTTTAAAGGCGTACACAATACTGTATAAAAACAACACCCATAAAAAAAGCCCCGTTTTTAGCGGGGCCTTTTTATCATTATTTATGCACAAAAGATATTATTAATAAGGCAGAATTACAGTAACTGTTTTTCCATTAACACCCGTCCATACGGCTTTGAAATAATAGCTTCCGCTACCCGGGCATGAAGTTGGATTGCCTGCTACATCAAGACCAAAAGTAGCAGTGGTGGTTGCAAGCACAGAAACATGTTTGAATGTTCCGCTTACCAGCCTGAAACTACAGTCCTGGCGAACAACCAGCGGCGTTACAATTGAATTGGTAAATACATTGCCGAAACGGGTTGTACCCCATTCTTCGATGCCTGTGCTGGTACCATCTGTATGTGTACCGGTTTCAGTAACCACCACACCATTGTTGTACGTAAATACCCGCTGTCTTGCTACCTGCCAGGTACGTTGCGAACCATCGTCAAATGTTACAGACATATTGCTGCTGGTAATACTGTGTGTTATAGAAGGAAGGTTGGCCAGGTTGATTAACAAACCACCGCTTACATTGGTAATGGTGTGGATGCCATTCAGGGTGATGCTTTTGTTGTCGGCCACGCGTGTAATTTTCAGGCTTTTGTATTCTACACTGATGGCGGCGCCCGCATTTTTCCAGCGCATATCGCCGGGAATTGAAATAACTACAACACCCGTTCTGGTACGGTTGCCGGCACAATTGGTACCGTTATAGGTAATGGTAATTTTTTTGGGATTCACGGTTGTGTCAACCGTTACGGTAGCATCGCAGATAGACTGTACACCTGTTTCACGGCCTGTAATGGAAGCGGAAGAAGATTCAACGCTGGCGTTTACATCGTTTGAAACTGCATCGGTTTCAGCTGAAACGCGTGACTGATCGTCTGACTGCGTGGTAACCTGTGCGGTACTATCAGTGCTGGCGGTATTGTCTTTTTTACATGCTGTAAAAGCAATTGTAAGTGTAAGCGTGCAAAGCGATACATAAAGAATACTCTTTTTCATAGTTTGTTTATTTGTTTTAGGTAGTGGGATAGACGCGAACTGGTTTTAAAGGTTTAAAAGCCGGCTGCTTTTATTTTCAGCCATACTAGCAAACGCAGACCGGGCCTGCTTATTGCGGTAAAAAGGGCCGTTAAAATACCAGCCCGGTATGTGTTATGTACGATTTTGCCGGCCCGCAAACCATGCAGCTTCATTATGAGGCAGATGGCCTGGATGCTGCGGTTCCCGCCAAGTCCGCCGACTACCATATTAACAAATAAAAAGGCCTGTAAATAAGCTGTATTACTGTTGATCGCGTCTGGATTCAAACCAGAAACCTTCCCGATCCGAAGCGTCGGGATGCTCTATTCAGTTGAGCTTCGCAATATGCAATGAAAAAGCCTCACATCGCTGTGAGGCCTGGTGACCGCGTCTGGATTCAAACCAGAAACCTTTTGATTCGTAGTCAAATGCTCTATTCAGTTGAGCTACGCAGCCTTGATTTTTACAATCGGGTGGCAAATATAGAACAAAAAACAACAAGGAAAAAATTGAAAACAAATGCTCTAGGACTCGCCCAAAAACGGGTATTTATAATCCGTTGGCGGATTGAATGTTTCTTTGATGGTTCTGGCACTTAACCAGCGGTATAGATTTAATATAGACCCCGCTTTATCATTGGTGCCACTGGCCCTGGCGCCTCCAAATGGCTGCTGCCCTACTACCGCACCCGTGGGTTTATCGTTAATGTAAAAATTACCGGCGGCATGGCGGAGGCGGTTGGTGGCCAGCTCCACGGCATTCCTGTCTTGTGCAATAACAGCACCGGTTAAAGCATAGGGCGAAGTAGTATCAACTGTTTCCATTATTTTTTCGAAACCATTGGCGGGATACACATATACCGTTAACACGGGACCGAAAATCTCTTCGCACATGGTCACCGACCTGGCATTCTTTGTTTCAATAACCGTGGGCTGAATAAAATAGCCATTCTTTTTATCGCATTTACCACCCACCCATATTTCGGCCTTGTCGTCTTTTTTTGCAGCGTCTATATAAGATTTAATCTTGTCGAAGCTTTTTTCATCGATGACAGCATTGATAAAATTGCTGAAATCATCCACAATGCCCATCTTAAAACTCTTAACACCGGCAATCAGTTTTTTCTTTACTTCTTCTGCAATATTGGATGGAATATAAGCCCTGGAAGCAGCAGAACATTTTTGTCCCTGGTATTCAAATGCACCCCGCAGCAATGCAGTGGCCACTACATCCGGATCGGCGCTTTTGTGTGCGAGCACAAAGTCTTTTCCGCCGGTTTCGCCCACAATGCGGGGATAGGTTTTGTACAAGGCCATATTTTTACCAATGGTTTCCCACATATTGTTGAACACGCCGGTACTGCCGGTAAAATGCACGCCGGCAAAATCGCGGTGGTTGAAACAAATTTTGCCGAGTGTGGGCCCGTCTACATAAATCAGGTTAATGACCCCATCGGGCAGGCCTGCTTCTATCAGCACTTTCATAAACATTTGTGCCGCATAAACCTGTGTATTGGCCGGTTTCCAAACTACGGTATTGCCGCACATAGCGGCACTGCTGGGCAGGTTGCCGCCAATGGCTGTAAAATTGAAAGGTGTGATGGCCAGTACAAAACCTTCCAGCGGGCGGTATTCCAGGCGGTTGTGCATGCCCGGGCTGCTGATGGGTTGCTGGCGGTATATTTCAGATAAAAAATGAACATTGAAGCGCAGGAAGTCTATCAGCTCACAGGCTGCATCAATTTCGGCCTGGTAGGCATTCTTGCTCTGCCCCAGCATGGTAGTGCCGTTCATGTAAGGACGGTATTTGGTAGCAATGAGATCTGCTGCCCTTAAAAATATATTCGCCCGGTTCTCCCAGCTCATGGCAGCCCAGTTGTCTTTTGCGGCCAGTGCGGCATCGATGGCCTGCTGAATGTGCCTGGCGTCTCCTTCGTGAAAATGCCCCAGCGTATGTGCATGCTCGTGAGGCGGATGCAGGCTTATTTTTTTATTACTGCGGATTTCTTTGCCCCCGATATACATGGGGATGTCTGCCTGCTGGTTTTTCAGCTCCGCCAGCACTTCTTTTAATTTCTTTTTTTCTGCAGAACCTGGTGCATAACTGAGTACCGGTTCGTTTACGGGTAAGGGATAGGAGAAATAACCAAGGCTCATAATAAAAAATTAAGTAGCAAAGATAATTGGTTTCAGCCATACGTTTGGGAGCCTGGCTACCGGCAATATTACAAAGGAGACACAGGGAATATTCGCATCTGCGGCATTGCATGGAGGCAATACCGGAGCATTGCTTGGCAATGGTTACCCCCCAGTAAAACCTTTTGTACTGCTGTGGTAAAAAAATCCGCAAATTTTTACAGGTAATTAGTAAACAGGGAGATGAATGGTATTGCAACCGTACAAGTGTGCGACGCAAGAATGCCCAATAGTGATTCAAAAGCCTGGCCCAAAATTCTTATTGAATTACTCCACGCTTGATTCTTTCTCCATCATCAAATATGCCTTGATAAAACCATCCAGACCACCATCCATGACAGGCTGTATATTGCCCACTTCAAAATCGGTGCGGTGGTCTTTGATCATTTTATACGGATGGAAGACATAGCTGCGTATCTGGCTGCCCCACTCTATTTTTTTCTTTGAACTGTTTACGGCATCGCGGAGTTCATTCTTCTTGCGCAGCTCAAGCTCATACAAACGGCTTTTCAGCATTTCCATGGCCCGCTCGCGGTTGCCCAGCTGAGATCTGTCCTGCTGACAAACCACCACAATACCGGTAGGCAAATGCGTTAACTGCACTTTGGTTTCTACTTTGTTTACGTTTTGTCCGCCTGCACCACCGCTGCGCGAGGTTTCCATTTTTACATCGGCTGGGTTGATGACGATATTGATAGAATCGTCTACCAGGGGATAAACAAAGATGGAGCAAAAGGATGTGTGGCGGCGTGCATTACTATCGAACGGCGATATACGTACCAGGCGGTGTACCCCGCTCTCGGCTTTTAGAAATCCATAGGCAAAAGGCCCGTCAAACTGCAGCGTAGCGGTTTTAATTCCGGCGCCATCGCCCCATTGCCAGTCGAGCTCCGTTACAGTCCAGCCCTGTTTTTCGCCATACATGCGGTACATGCGGGCCAGCATTTCGGCCCAGTCCTGGCTTTCGGTACCACCGGCGCCACTATTGATTTGTAAAACTGCCGGCAGGTTGTCTTCCGGCTGGTTAAGCGTGGCTTTAAACTCGGTATCTTCTATGTATTCGGATGCTTTTGTGTAGGCTTCCCGTGTTTCTTCCTCGGTAGCATCGCCCGATTTCCAGAACTCAAAAAGCACGGCGAAGTCTTCTACGGCAGATTCTGTCTGCTCGTATAGCTTAACCCAGTACTCGTTCTGCTTAATGTTCTTAAGAATTTCCGTGGCCCTTTTGTTGTCATCCCAAAAGCCCGGACTCAGCGAGCGCTGTTTCTCTTCATTGATTTTATATCGTCGGTTTGCGACGTCAAAGAAACCTCCCCAGGACGGTAACCCGATCCCTCATACCCTTGATTTGTTCTTGTGTCATAGCCACGAAGATAGAAGAAAGAAATGAAATTTGGCAACTGGATTGGGGATGGGGCATTTGTTGATAATACTGCTGGCATATAACCTCGCCCGGGGATGCTGCCAACTGCTGTTTACACCGGTTTTTCTTTTGTTGTTTCCTTTTGATGCTTATATTTAGCAAGCAATCATTGTTAACCTTAATTTATTGTTTTATGCCGGTCCTCCGTTTCATCTTTGTACTGTGTTTAATCATCCTCGTCTCATCCGGCAAACAACCCTACGTAAAATCCGCTCCCGAACAGGAAGAATGGATGCCGCTGTTCAACGGAAAAGATCTGACCAACTGGGATATTAAAATAGCCAAACACGATCTGAATGAAAATTTCAACAAGAACTTTTATGTAAAAAACGGTGTCATAAAAGTGGATTACTGCAAATACAGAAAGTTCGACGGCGAGTTTGGCCACCTGTATTACAACAAACCCTTTTCTTATTACAAGCTGAAAGTAGAATACCGTTTTATTGGCGAACAGTTGGACGGTGGCCCTTCTTATGCATACCTCAACAGCGGCATCATGCTGCATTCGCAACCGGCCATCACGGTTTCCAAAAACCAGACCTTCCCGGTATCGCTGGAATTTCAGTTGCTGGCCAGCGATGAAAAAGAAAAACGCCACAATGGCAATCTCTGCACGCCGGGCACCGAAGTAAGTATGAATGGAAAAATTGTTGATGCACATTGCATCGATTCAAAATCAAAAAACTCATTTGTAAATGAATGGGTAACCGCAGAGGCCGTAGTGTATGGCGATTCGCTGATTGAGCACATCATTAATGGCGATACGGTACTGACTTACGAGAAACCACATGTGGGTGGTGGTTTTGTAAACAATGATGTAAGATGGTCATGGGGAGGCTTTGGAAAAGACTCATTGGATTGGATCAAAAAAGCCGGCACACCCCTTACATCGGGCTTTATAGCATTGCAGGCAGAAAGCCACCCGGTAGAATTCAGGAAAGTAGAATTGCTGGAACTGGAAGGATGCATGGACTCCAAAGCGCTGAACTATAAATCGTATTTTATAAAGGCCGATAACAGCAAGTGCCGGTACAAATAAAAAGCAGCTGCACTTTTTTAACACATAGGATCATCGTAAAACAGTAAAGCATAGCATTAATGCAGCTATGACCACTACTGTTTCTATGACCCTATGTGTTGTAATAAAAATCATTTTTATTTAATGCCCTCTGTTATAAAGGCAGCTACGTCTTTTTTAAATGCGGCAGCTGCTGCATTGTTAATGTACATCATGTGGCCCGCTTCATAATACTTCATGCTGATATTGTTCTTAAGCTTTTTGTCGAGCCCCAGGTGATCAAAAGTATATTCTGTACCATAAAACGGGGTAGCCAGATCAAACAAACCATTCAGCACAAGAATTTTCAATTGCGGATTTAGCGACATGGCATTGGCCAAATCGGGGGCGGTTGTGGGCGTTGCTGCTTCACCAAAAAGGCCGTTGCTGCGGGCATGTTTCCAGTCCCATTTAAAATCGGGAAATGCATAGGCGGCGGTATTGTAAGTTCTGTCTTTGTTTACTTTTAATTCGGTGGTATAATAATTCATAAACGCTGAGATAAATGCAGGGCTGATGGCATTGTCGGCAGGGTCTGTAAAAGCATATTCGCCCAGCAAATCCTGGCTGATGCCTTTGTAGCGTGCATCCAGCCTTCCGATGTCTGCATGGTCATTGCGCAACAGTTCTTTTGAATATTGCGGTTGCAATACCCGCAGGTTTGCCTTGTCTAAATAATCCTTGCTCAGCCCGGTATAGGCTACCAGTTTGTTCAATAGCTGTTCCCTTTCTGCGGCCGGCAACTGGTCGCCTTTCATCAATGCGGTTGCATATTCGCCACCGGCAAAACTTCTTACTTCTTTTAAAAAAGCAGTGAGGTCGGCCGGCTTGTTGGGCAGTTTGTTGTGAAACCAGGAAGTAGCTGCATACGTGGGAAGATTTACAATGTAAGAAATATCGTCGCCCGGAAGAAAGGACAGGGACCGGATATCGAGCACACTGGACACCAGCACCACACCATTTACGGCAATGCCCATATTGGCAGAGAGGTAATCTACCACGCCCGCAGAGCGGAAAGTGCCATAGCTTTCACCCAATAAATATTTGGGCGAATTCCAGCGCTCATTGTCCATGATGTATTGCTTCACAAACTGGCTTACCGATTTAATATCCGGATCTACGCCCCAGAAATCGGCATTTTTAGATTTGCCCGTAGCATGGCTGAGCCCGGTGCCTACCGGATCTATCAACACAATGTCCGATACATCGAGGATGGAATAATTGTTGTCTTCCAGCTTGTAGGGCGGCGGGCCATTCAAACCCGGATCGTTTACTACAATGCGGCGCGGGCCAATTACACCCAGGTGCAGCCACATAGACGAAGAGCCGGGACCACCATTGTACACAAAAGTGACCGGTCTTTTGGTGGGGTCGGTTTCTCCGTCTTTGGTATAGGCAGTATACCCTATCACCGCTATCGGTTCGTCCTTGTCATTTTTTATGACAAGGGTTCCGGCAGTGGCCGTGTAATTGATCAGTTTGTTGTCAATTTTAAGAAAGTGTTTGGTAATGTATTTCTCTGCTTTTGCAATGGTATCGGCCGGTGCAGCAGGCAAGGGAGCAGATTGCGCCTGTACAGCAGTGGCAAGCATGCCGGCCAAGTATAAAAACAGGGCCGCTGAAATCGTTTTTTTCATATCCGGTAGTTTTGGTTTGGGGAAATTTATTATGGTAAGATACAAAAAGATGGATTACCCGGTTTTTTTTATCGCATTCCCAACCAACAGGTATAGGTTCTTTAAAATCCACGGCGCACGAAACAATGCCGCCCCCTTCAGTCAAGAATCTAAAATGAGGTGGTGCAAACATTGATAAAAACAGAAAACTACCGGTACCGGGTACACGATAAAATTTTTTGTAGTTTTTTGACTGTGCGGATACAGCATTGTTGAATGGGGGGGCTGCGATTTTCCTGATAAAATTTTTGAATATCAAACTTTAATGCCGTCCACAAAATGCAAGGCTGGCAGGCATTTACAGGGCAAACGGCATTTAATAGCCCTTGCCAATTGTGCATAACTAAGTGCACAACAGGTGCAAAACAGGAAGGCTGAAAATTTGGAAAAGGATATAATGAGATCGTATCTTCCATTTGCAATTGAGAAGAAAAGAAATCTGTAAAAAGATAGAAAAGAATCTCAAACGAAAGCATCGGGTTTAGTAAAGCGTACAAGCTTCGGCAGGTACAAAAGACTAGATTTGGTGCTTTCTGCTTTTGTGGGCTCAAAAAAAACTGCCGCATAAGTGCAGCAGTTGTATACATTGATTGGCAAATATTTTCAGGCGCTAACCCTTAAAGGATTAAAGGTTGTTGTCTTTTGCCAGTAAACTGATCTTTTCTTCCAAATCTTTCTGCAGGTTGTGCGCTTTGTCCAGCGCAACGGTACGCGTTTCAAATTTCTTCTTCAGGGTTTCTGCAAGATTATTGGCCTCGTTTAATTCCTGGTAAAGTCTTGTCAATTGCTCTTTGGATTCAATATCGGGCCGGTCCTGGTTACTGGTCTCCTTCTTCAACTCTTCAATTTTTTTGCGGGTAATTTCCAGGTTGCTGGCCAGTTCGGGCAATTGAACTTGCAGTGAATCAATTTTGCGGGAAACCGACTGCTTCATTTGCTGCAGCTGCTGCACCTGCTTTGTTTTGTTGTTGTCTTTTCCCTGTGCGTATACCAGTTGCACACACAAAAGGGGCAATAATAGTAGAAATGGTTTCATGGCCTGTTTTTCAATTGGTTTGGATAAATGCTGCACTATAACGCTGCAAAGGGCAAACCTAGTATTTCCGCTTAATTTTTTTATTCTAATAATACGGAGCAAACGCGTAAAAACACGCGAACCCAGGTTTTAATTTCATTCAAACAGCTGGATAGTAAGGAGTTTTGTGTCCCATTTTCATCCAATCCCGGAGAAGACGGATGCCGGTTTTTTGATTTTTCTTTATCCGCATTGCATTTTTTGTGCGAGTGGTTTGAATTGAAGGGGTGCTACAAAAAAAACGACCCTCATTTGAAG
>Ga0075026_100001178_pt1 | contig 11003 bp, 9 predicted proteins | sample Str012_2_FD_71392 | JGI IMG/M metagenome (GOLD analysis project Ga0075026, IMG submission 71392) | Freshwater sediment microbial communities in response to fracking from Pennsylvania, USA - Straight Creek_MetaG_SC_2012 | ecosystem: Environmental > Aquatic > Freshwater > Creek > Sediment...
CGGGCGCGACCATGTTGCACAGCGTGTGGCCCTGACACAGCTCGGCGTTGACGATGACGCGCACGTCAGGCCCCCGCTTCCGCTTCCGCACGAAGGTTTTCCGGTGCAGGCGCGGCGTCGAGGTGCGCCTGCCACGCTTCCATCACCTCGGCGAGCGGCGGACCCTCGCGCCGGCCGGGGGTGAAGGTTGCCGGCAGGTGCTTGTACCCGTTGATCACACCGATCGACTCGTACTGCACCGTGCCCGCCTGGTCGACGCGGTAGTCGGGGAATCGCCGCAGGCACTCGCGCAGCATGTGCTTGAAGCCGAGCCGGGCCAAGTTGGAACCGATGCACCTGTGCACGCCGAGACCGAACGCGGCGTGCGGGTTGGGGAAGCGGTCGAGCACGATCTCATCGGGATTCGGGAAGGACGCGGGGTCGTGGTTGCACATCGCGAACGACAGGAACACCCGGTCGCCTTCGGCGAATTCGTAGCCGCCCATCTCGCAGTCCTGCGTGATCGTGCGCCCACCGCCCTGCGCGGGAGTGAAGTGGCGCAGGAACTCCTCGGTCGCGCTGTTCAACAGGTCGGCGTCGTCGACCAGTCGCGCGCGCTCGTTGGGGTGCGTGTCGAGCCAATTGAGCGAGCCCGCGAGCAGCGACGTGGTGGTGTCGAAGCCACCACCGATGAGCAACGACACCGTGCCGATGATGCCGTCGTCGGGCAGGAACTCGCGCATCACCTTGGCGTTGAGCAGCGCGGTGATCATCCCGGGGCGGGGATCGGTCTTGCGGATCTGCACGTACTCGGCCAACCGCTCGACCATCCGGAAGGTCACTTCCATCATGTGGTCGAAGTTCGGGCTGTCGGGCGGCGTGTACACCTGCATGTGCGCGGGCTCGCAGTAAATCTCCCAGTCGGCGAGGGGTAAGCCGAGCATGGCCATGGTCAACACCGCGGGAACGATGTTGGCGAAGTCGTCGACGAAGTCGAGGCGGCCGGTCTCGATCACGTCGTTGATGCAGGCCCGGGTGAAGTCGGCGATGAGCGGTTCCCACTTCACCACCGCGGCCGGCGAGAGATACGGATTGAGCACGCGCCGGTATTCCGATTGCTCGGGCGGGTCCATCTCGATGAAGCCGCCTCGGGTGGTGCCGCGCTCGGGGATCGAGATGCCCTGGTACCCGTTACGTTCGCCGGTGGGATCGTGATCGCTCGACACCAGGTCGGGGCGCTTCGACAGCGCGCTGAGCGCGTCGTGACCCGTCACCACCCAGAAGCCGTCGTGTTTGGTGCTCCACGCCACCGGACACTGTTCACGCAGTTCGTGCGCCTTCGCCGGGTAGGTCTCGCGGTAATCCGGCGAGTGCTGGTCGAACTCGACTTCGACCCGTTCGTCCGTTGGCATGGCACCCCCCGGTCCCCACGTAGCGCGTGCAGTCGCAGGCTACGCGATAGACCATGCACGTGTCAGAGTCCTTGCTCGACGGTGCGCCGCTGCTCGACGAGATCGCTCTTGGTGACCCGACCTTCTTCATGCGTAGCGATGTCGACTCCGCGTTCGCCCGCGTGCGGGCGGAATCGCCCGTGCATCGCACCACCGACTTGGGTGTGCCGGCGGGCCCCGACTTCTGGTCGGTGACGCGCTACGAGGACGTCCGTGCTGTGTCACGCGACTTCGGCACCTTCAACAACGCGCCCAACATGGTGATCGAGGACTACGCGCGCTCGGGCAACAGCATCCTGCACCTCGATCCACCCGAACACACCCGTCTCCGCTTGATCGTGAACAAGGGCTTCACTCCACGCATGATCGAGCGCCTGCAGGACGACGTGCGCGAGCGCACGCGCGCACTCCTCGACACGCTGCCTGCGGCCGAGTTCGATCTGGTCGACGCGTACGCGGTGCAACTTCCGTTGCAGGTGATCTGCGGCTTGCTCGGTGTGCCGCCGACCGACGAACCGTGGCTACTCGACTGCCTGGTCCGGTCGTTCGGCGTCAGCGATCCCGCCAACGACCTTCCCATCAGCGAGCGGGTGCGGGTCATGGAGGAAATCGGTGCCTACGCGCACGAGCTCGGGCGCCTCCGGCTCGACGACCCGCGCGACGATCTCACCACCGTGCTGGTCAACGCCGAAGTGGAGGATGACGACGGTACGCGCCATCATCTCCTCCCCGGCGATTACGCGCGCTTCTTCTCCACGCTCGCAGCCGCAGGGAGTGAGACGTCGCGCAACGGCATCGCGCACGGAGTGTGGCTACTCGACCAGCACGCGGACGAGAAGGCCAAGCTCGTCGCCGATCCCGAGCGGTTGTTTCCGACCGCGGTCGAGGAGATCGTCCGCTACTCGAGCCCGGTGATGCACATGCGGCGCAACGTCGCGGTCGACACCGTGCTCGCGGGCCAGCCGCTCGCGGCGGGCGATCGCGTCGTCATCTGGTACCGATCGGCCAACCACGACGAGACTGTGTTCGACGATCCCGCGCGCTTCGACGTGGGCCGTACGCCGAATGACCACCTCGGGTACGGCGCGGGCGGTCCGCACTTCTGCCTGGGCGCGCACCTCGCGCGCATGGAGATCCGCATCGCGCTCGAGGAGCTCTACCGCCGCGTCCCCAACCTCGTCGTCACCGGCGAACCGGAACGCGCCGCGATGCGACAGATCAACGGCATCAAACACCTGTCGGTGTCACGCCGGGCCGTTTCAGGCGGGTAGGTGTGCGCCGACATCCTCCCCGGCTACCAGGCGGCCGGTGAGCCCCATGTCGAAGTAGTCGCGCCACGCCGTGATCAGCCCGTTCCGAGTCTCGAAGGTTCCCATCAGCGGAACCGGCGCCATGATCCCGTTGGCGGTGACCTCGTCGACCCGCTCGGTCAGCACGGTGTCGCCGTCGACCGCGAGGTTGCGGATCACGAACGCGATCGGCTCGAACATGTCGAACTGGAACTTCAGCGACGCGAGCGTCGCGTCGCGACCGATCGCCGGATCGCTCCCGACGTTGTGGTACACGACCTCGGCATCGAGCAGCGCTTCGCACGCGGCGAGGTCTTTCCTGCCCACCGCGGTACAGAACTCCTCGACGATTGCTCGGGCGTCAGCCATGGCTCGTTCCTCTCGGCTCGGCGTACATACAACGTGTATGTCTCGGTAACATACACCCTGTATGTCCAACCGGGGCGAGGCGACGAGGCAGGCGCTCGTCGCCGCGGCCCGGGAGCTGTTCGTCACTCAGGGCTACTTCGCCACCGGAACCGAGGAGATCGTCGCCCGCGCCGGCGTCGGTACACGCGGCGCGCTGTACCACCATTTCGCCGACAAGCAGGCGCTGTTCCGCGCCGTGTTCGAGACCGTCGAGGAAGACCTGCTCGCCCGCGCGGCTCCCACCGCGGTCCCCACCGATGTGTGGGACGCGCTCGTCGCCGGGCTCGAAGGCTTCCTCACCGCCGCGCTCGAGCCGGAAGTGCAGCGAATCATCCTGGTCGACGGACCTGCGGTGCTCGGGTGGAGCGAGTGGCGTGAGCTCGAGGCGAGGTACGGCATCGGCGCGATCGAAGCCGCGCTCGTGGTCGCGATGGACGAAGGAACCATCGGCCGGCAACCGCCGCGTGAGCTCGCACACCTCATCCTCGCGGTGCTGGACGAAGCGGCGCTGCTCGTCGCGCATTCCGACGATCCGGTGACCGCGCGCGCCAACGCGGGCGCGGCGCTGCGCCAGCTCCTCGACGGACTCCGCGCTAGCTGACGACCGCGCCGCGCACCGGCGCTTCGAGCACCCCGACGAGCACGTCGGTGAGGTTCTCGACGAACGTCGGCTCGTCGAGCTCGGGGGAGCGGTGGGTCGATTCCATCACCCGCGCCCGCTCGGCCATGGCCACCGTCATCAGCATGATCAACTCGACGACGCGCTCGCGCCGCACGGGAGGAGCGACCTCGGGTGGTCGCTCCTCGAGGACGCCGAGGATCTCGCGCAGGTACGGTCCGGTGCCCGGTGCAGGGTCGCGCCAGGTGTTGAAGCGGGCCGACAGCTGCGCCACGATGCGCAGGTAGTCGCGTCCGTCGGGACGCGCGAGGTGCGCGGCGTAGGGCACGACCAATGCGGCCACGAGATCGCGAGACGGCGCGTCGCGGCCGACCACCGCGAGCATCTCGCCCCGCGCCACGTCGGTCGGGTCGCCGTGCCGCACGAGGATGGCATCGAGCAGTCCCTCGCGGGAACCGAAGTGGTAGTTGAGCGCAGAAACGTTGCGTTGTTCGGCGGCTTTGGTGATCTCCCGCACCGTCACCTGGTACAGCCCGCGCCGCGCGAACAGCCGCTCCGCCTCGCGGAGCAGCCGTTCCTTCGTGGCGGTGGAGTCGCGCGGCACTCGCTACAGCTGCGCGAGCGCGCTCTCGGGAATCACCGTGGGCCACTCGACGTCACCGGGCAGGGGCTGGCTGAAGCGGGGGTACTTGGGTTGCGCGGTCGCCCGGTAGCGATCGGTGGAGTGGGTGCGGTCGGGATCGAACTGCGGGATCACTTTGTCGCCGAAGAGCTCGAGGCAGGCGAGCACCTCTTCGTGGTGCATGCCCTCGATGGGCAGACCGAACACCAGCTGGTCCATACCGACGTCGCCCCACGCGGCGATCTGCTCCGACACCTCGTCAGGCGTGCCGCAGAGGAGGTAGCCGCCTTCGATGAGGCCGTCGAGCAACGCTTCTTCGTCGCCGGCAGCGAGGTCGCGCAGCGAAACTGGCGTGCTCGGCCACGTGATCGCGTCCTGCGACTTCGGCATCGTGTCGTGGTACAGGTTCACCATCGTGACGAGGTAGCCACGACCACGACGCAGCGCGATCGCGCGGGCTTCTTCGCGCGTCGGGCAACAGATCACCGAGTTCGTGATCATCATGTTGTCGTTCTTGAACTGACCGATCGGATCGGTGCAGTTGGCCACGCCTTCCTTGTAGGCCTCGATGCGGCCACGAAGGTTGAAGATCGGCTCGAAGTTGAACGCGATGGCGCCGATCCCGAGCTCGCCGGCGCGCGTGAACGTGGGCGGGTTGCCGCACGCCACCCAGATCGGGGGGTGACCCTTGCCGTACGGCTTGGGCAAGACGTTGTGAGGCGTCGGCACGGTGAACGTGTCGCCGGCAAACGTGTAGTCGACCTGCTCCCACATGCGCGGGATCTCGCGCACGACCTCTTCCCACTCGGGTTTGGTCGAGTTCTTGTCCATGATGTTGAAGCTGGCGAGCTCGTGGCTTCCCGCGCCGCGACCCGTGCCCCACTCGAAGCGGTTGTTGGTGAAATGGTCGAGCATGGCGGCGCGCTCGGCGTAGCGCACCGGGTGCTCCTTGCGCGGCGACAGGCTGTTGATGCCGGTGGAGAGGTGGATGTAGTTGGTCTGCGCGGCGATGTATCCCATCACGACCTCGGGCGCCGACATGTGCGAGTACTCGGTGAGGCTGTGGTGCTCGCCCAGCCACGCGTACTTCCAGTTGTGCTTGTCGGCGAAGATCACGTACTCGGCCTCGCGGGAGAGCGCCACGTGTTCCAGCTCGGTCTGGTGGGCGGCCGGGCCGGGGATGTAGCCATTGAGGAAGATGCCGAATTCCATGGAGAACTCCTTGTGCGGGGCGGTCGAGGTGCGTGCCGGTCGACTCGTTCTAATGGTAGGTCTTAAAACCTGACGAGTCAACCCGCACCGCGGAACTGGTGTGCCACGATTCCCGCAGGAGGCGACTGCCATGGAATTCACCGAGACCGACGAGCACGCGATGCTGCGCGCCGCGGCGAGCGAGATCGCGGCCGGTTTCGGCCACGAGTGGTTCCGCGAGCGCGCCCGCTCCGGAGGGCGCGCCGAAGAGCTCTGGCAGGCGCTGGCGGAGCCCGGGTTCCTGTCGGTGCACCTCCCCGAGGAGCACGGCGGGGGCGGTGGTGGCATGAGCGAGCTGGTCGTGGTCAGCGAGGCGGCGGCGGCGCAAGGGTGTCCGCTGCTGCTGATCCTCGTGTCGGCCGGGATCTCGGCCGAGCTCCTGGCCCGCTTCGGCACCGACGACCAAAGAGCGCAGTGGTTGCCGGGACTGTGCCGGGGCGAGAAGGTGGTGTTCGCCATCACTGAACCCGACGCCGGTTCGAACAGCCACAACCTCGCGACCACCGCGACGCGCGACGGCGACGGGTACCGCCTCCGCGGTACGAAGACCTACATCTCCGGCGTCGACGAGGCGCCCGCCGTGTTGGTGGTCGCTCGCACCAGCATCGACGCTGAGACCGGGCGCGGCATGCTGTCGCTCTTCGTCGTCGACACCGATGCGCCCGGTCTCGAACGCACGCTCATCCCGGTGGAGATCAGCGTGCCCGAGAAGCAGTTCCAACTCTTCTTCGACGACGTCGAAGTACCGGCCGACCGCCTCCTCGGCACCGAAGGCGACGGCCTGCGCCAGGTGTTCTTCGGTCTCAACCCCGAGCGCATCCTCAGCGCGTCGCTTTGCACCGGCATCGGTCAGTACGCGCTCGCGCGCGCGTCCACGTACGCCAACGAGCGCGAAGTGTGGGGTACGCCGATCGGTCGCCATCAGGGCGTCGCCCACCCGCTTGCCGAAGCCAAGATCGAGCTCGAACTGGCGCGCCTCATGATGCAGAAGGCGGCGTGGATGCACGACCATGCCGACGACCGGGTTGCCGCGGGCGAGGCCGCCAACATGGCGAAGTTCGCCGCGACCGAAGCCGGCCTCCACTGTCTCGACGCGGCCATCCAGACCCACGGCGGCAACGGCATGGCCAGCGAGTACGGCCTCGCCGACCTCTGGGGTCTCGTGCGCCTCCTGCGGATCGCGCCGGTGAGCCGGGAGATGATCCTGAACTTCATCGCCCAGCAGTCCCTCGGTCTCCCGAAGAGCTATTGATCGGCGCGGTGCGCCAGGAGATCGACGAGCGGGCAGACTGAGCGCATGCGGGAAGCGATTGCGGGACGGTTTGTCGGTCATCGGGTGGCGCGGGTCGAAGACCCGCGGTTGCTGACGGGCACCGGGAGCTACGTCGACGACGTGACGGTGCCGGGGATGTTGCACGCAACGTTCGTGCGCAGCCCGTACGCGCATGCGGTGATCCGCGGTGTCGACGTCGCCGCGGCGCGTCGGCTCCCCGGTGTCGTCGGCGTGTTCACCGGCGCCGACATCGCCGAGATCACCAACCCGTTGATGGGGTTGATCCCGCTGGAGGGCCTCTACCACCCGGTGTTCTACGCGTTGGCGACTGATCGTGTGCGCATGGTCGGCGACCCGGTGGCCATCGTGATCGCGGAGACGCGCTACGTCGCCGAGGATGCCGCCGGTCTCGTGGTCGTCGACTACGAAGAGCTCACACCGGTGGCAACGATGGACCACGCGCGCGATCCGGCCCGTCCGCCGCTGTGGCCGGGCGCCAAGAGCAACGTGCTCTTCGAAGAGCGCGCCGACTTCGGGATGGTCGACGCCGGGTTCGCGGCGGCTGATCGCGTGATCAGCGAACGGTTCGTGCAACACCGTTACTCGAACCAGCCGATGGAGACGCGTGGGTGTGTGGCCGAGGTCGACCCGGTCGCCGACACCGTCGTCTACCACGCCGCCACACAGAACAGCCACGTGTTGAAGTGGTCGCTCGCCGCGCTCACCCGCCGCCAACCGGTCTGGCGTTCGCTCGTCGACATGGCCCACCAGCGCGAGCGGATGGCCCAGCTCGGTCGCAAGGTGCGCGCGTTCGCGCAGTCGAGCGCGGGTTCGATGGAGTCGTCGCCGTCGACCAACAAGGCGTTGGCCCAGACGTTCCTCCGCGAGCCCAGCCGCATCGCGCATCTCGGTCGCATGATCTTCGGGGTCGTGGCGCGCGATCCAGCCACCTATCCCCGAGTCACCGCCCAAGACATCGGCGGCGCATTCGGCGTGAAGGTCGGCGTCTCGCGAGAAGACATCGCGGTGCTCGCGGCCGCGCTGGCGTTGGGTCGGTCGGTGAAGTGGATCGAAGACCGCAACGAGCATCTGCTCGTCGGCGGGCAGGCGCGCGAGGAGACCGTCGACATCGACGCCGCGTTCCGTGCCGACGGCACGCTGCTCGGCCTGCGCGTGCATCTCACCATGGACCAGGGCGCGTATCCGGGGTTCCCGTTCGGGGCCGCGATGTTCACGCGCATCATCCGCACCATGATCCCGGGGCCGTACCGCGTCCCGGCACTCCGGTTCGCGTCGACGATCACCGCGTCGAACAAGGCGACGTACGTCGCGTACCGCGGGCCGTGGGCGGTGGAGACGTGGGTGCGTGAGCGGCTGCTCGACATCGCCGCGCGCGACCTCGGCCTCGGCCGCGACGAGATCCGGCTTCACAACATGATCGGCCCGAGCGAGTTGCCCACGCCGATGATCACCGGCCCCACCCTCGACGTGCGTATGTCGGCGCGCATCACCCTCGAACGTGCACTCGAAATCGCCGAGCTCGATGAGTGGCCGGCGCGGCAGACGGCCGCCCGCGCGGAGGGCCGCGTGCTCGGCCTTGGATTCGCCACGTTCATCGAGGCCGCGCCCGGTCCGCCCAACTTTGCCGAATCCATCATGCCCGGGGGGAGCGCCCTCACGGCTGGTGAACCGGCGCGCACCCTGCTCGAACCCGACGGCACCGTGTCGGTGTTCACGCAGCAGATGCCGCACGGGCAGGGCCACGAGACCACGCTGGCGCAGGTGGCCGCCGACGAGTTGAGTGTTCCCATCGAACAGGTGCAGCTGCGCTTCGGTGACACCGCGATCACTCCGTTCGGGCTCATGGGTACCGGCGGGAGCCGGTCGGCGCCCATGGCCGGAGGTGCGGTCACGTATTCGGCGCGCCATCTGCGCGAGCAGATCGTCGAGCGCGCCGCAGACCTGCTCGAAGCATCACCCGACGACGTCGTGATCGACGACGGTGCGGTGTACGTGCGCGGCGTACCCGCGCTGTCGGTCAGCTTCGCCGACGTTGCGACCGCGGCCGGTTCCGCGCCCTTGCAGAGCGCCCTCGACTACGACGGCGGCGAAGGTGGCTGGGCGCAGGCGACTCACGTGTGTTGGGTCGAAGTCGATCTGAACACCGGGCGCGTGCACATCGACCGCTACGTCGCGGTGGAAGACTGCGGCGCCCTCATCAACCCGGCGGTGGTCGACGGACAGATCAGCGGCGGCGTCGTTCAGGGAATCGGCGCGGTGCTCTACGAGAAGTCGATGTACGACGACCAGGCGCAGTTCCAGGCGGGCACGTTCATGGACTACCTGCTGCCGACCGCGGCCGAGGTGCCCGACATCGAGATCCACCACATCGAGACGCCCACCGACATCGAGATCAACTACCGCGGCGTCGGTGAGGGCGGGATGATCGTCGCGCCGGCCGCGCTCACCAACGCGATCGAGGACGCGCTCGCGCACCTGGGCGTGCGCATCACCGAGCAATACCTGCCGCCCACGCGCATCCTCGAACTCGCGGGTGTGATCCCGACCGCGTGACCGTCCTGGCTACACCGGGCTCGACGGCTGGTTGGGGCCGTTGAGGTTCTGACCGCCGTCGGCCGAGAGCATCTCGCCGGTGACCCAGCCGAGCGCGAACAGCGCGCCGGCGACCTCGGCGATGTCGTCGGGCTGGCCGACCCGACCGAGCGGCACGCGTTTGGCCGCGGTCTCGAGGAACCCGGGGATCTCGGTGACCCCCGCGGTCAGGCCGGTGAGTGTGAAGCCGGGTGCCACGCCGTTGACCCGAATGCCGTGCGGTCCGAGTTCGCGCGCCGCGACGCGCACGAGCTGGCGGAGCCCGGCCTTCGCCACGCTGTAGTGCGCGAAGCCGGTGTCGGCCACACGACCGGCCGCGGAGCTGTTGACCACGATGCACCCGGGGATCCCGGCGTCGACCATGCCGCGCGCCGTCAGCCACACGGTGCGGTAGACCGCACGCAGGTTCACGTCGACCACGCGGTCCCACTCGGCGGCGTCGAGATCGAGGAACGGCACCATTCCCGACACACCGGCACCCGCGAACACGTAACGCGGCGCGCCCAACTCGGCAACGACTTGCGCGTACGCGGCGTCGAGCGCAGCGTCGTCGGACACGTCGCACACGATCTCGAGATCGGCAGGGCCGCCGTCGTTGGGATCGAGCGACGCCACCCGGCATCCCTCGCGTTGCAGCAGTTCGCACACCGCGGCCCCCATGCCGCTGGCGCCGCCGGTGATCAAACCGACGCCGGGTTCGAGGTTCAGCACGACGGCACGATGGCGACGCGGCCGGCAAGGCGTTGCTGGGTCACGGGCGCAGCATACGAGCGCGCAACGAGCGTAGGCTCGTTCGACGCACGCGATCCCGGGGGAGCCCAGCATGGACATGAACGATCTCATCCTCGTCAGCGTCGACGACCACGTCGTCGAACCCCCCGACATGTGGAAGCACCATGTGTCGAAGGCCGACTTCGAGCGTGCGCCGCGTGTGATCCACAAGGACGACATCGAGGCCGACGTCTGGAGCTTCGAAGGCGCCGAGATCCCCAACGTGGGACTCAACGCGGTGGCCGGCCGTCCGCCCGAGGAGTATGGGTTCGAACCCACCGCCTTCGACGAGATCCGGCGCGGCGCATACGACATCCACGAGCGCATCCGCGACATGAACGTCAACGGCGTGCTCGGTTCGATGTGCTTCCCGTCGATGGCCGGTTTCTGCGGGCAACTGTTCAGCCGCACCCCCGACCGCGAGCTCGGCTACCGACTGCTGCAGGGCTACAACGACTGGCACATCGACGAGTGGTGCGGCACGTACCCCGGTCGCTTCATGCCGCTCGCGCTCGCGCCGATCTGGGATCCCGAGTTGATGGCGGCCGAGATCCACCGGGTCGCGGCCAAGGGCTGCCACGCGGTCACGTTCTCCGAGAACCCCACCAAGCTCGGGTACCCGAGCTTCCACACCGACCACTGGGACCCGTTCTGGCGCGCGTGTGAAGAGACCGGCACCGTCGTGTGCCTGCACATCGGCTCGTCGTCGTCGATCGCGATGACGTCG
>Ga0075026_100001179_pt1 | contig 11002 bp, 8 predicted proteins | sample Str012_2_FD_71392 | JGI IMG/M metagenome (GOLD analysis project Ga0075026, IMG submission 71392) | Freshwater sediment microbial communities in response to fracking from Pennsylvania, USA - Straight Creek_MetaG_SC_2012 | ecosystem: Environmental > Aquatic > Freshwater > Creek > Sediment...
GCCGCTGCGCTGATCGGGATCTTCCTCATCGCGGAACGGGTGCGCCCGGCGCAGCTGCGACCGCTCGTCGCCCGTGGTCACCGCCACGACGTGCTCTTCGTCGTCATCAACGTGGTCGTCGTCCTCCCCCTGGTGACCGCGCTGACCCTGTCCCTCGCCGACGTCGTGCGACAGGTCGCGCCGTGGGTGATTCTCCCCAGGCTCGGGCTGATCCCACGTTGGGGTGCGATCATCGTCATCCTGGTGGCGATGGATGGCTGCAACTGGTTGGTGCATCTGGCAAATCATCGGGTGCGCATGCTGTGGCGGTTCCATGAGCTCCACCACTCCCAGGAGGACATGAACGTCCTGACGGTGTTCCGGACCCATCCACTCATCCATGTCTCGTACGTACTGGCCGTGGTTCCCGCGCTGGTGCTCCTCGCCAACGGCGAGCTGCCGGCCTTGCTGCTCGTGGTCTACGGCGGTGCGGTGGCTCTTGCGCACTCCAACACGAACCTGAGCTTCGGACCGCTGGGACGAGTCTTCGTCAGTCCGAACTACCACCGGATCCACCACAGGGTGACCGGACCCCAAGACGTGAACCTCGGTTTCGTTCTGACGATCTGGGACCAGTTCTCGGGTCGTGCGGTGTTTCCCACGCCCGAGACCATCAGAGCCGACACCGGCTTGCCGCAACGACCGCTCCGGGTCGAACAACAGGGATCTCGTCCGCAGCACTTCACCGTGCTCGGCGCGCAGCTCGTAGGACCGTTCCGCCCGCTAGCCGATCCCGCTGCGCTCGAATCCATCAGGGATTCCACGCGATCCGCGCATCCTGACCGCGACGAGGCCCCACCGGTCCACCACACGGAACCGACATCGATGACACCGATGGCGCCCAGCCAGTGGCCAGCGGCACCGTGATGAGCGCGCCCGGGCGACGTCCGGCCGAACGGCTACGCCCCGTCTTCGCGACAACATCCTCAGGGCTCCCTGTGGACGTCGCGCTCCTTGCTGTACGTGTTGCCCTCGCCTGGGTCTTCATCTACTACGGTGCCGCGAAGCTCTTCGGGGCGTTCCCGGGCGAGGGCCTGCACGGCATAGACCAGACAGCCCTCTACATGTCGCAGACCGCGCATCTGCGACCCGGAGAGTTCTTCGCTGTCCTTGCCGGCCTCATCGAGTTCGGCGGTGGAATCGCCATGGCTCTCGGCTTCTGCACCCGCCTGGCCGGGTTGGCCCTGTTCGGCGACATGGTGATGGCGATGATCACCGTCACGTGGGCCACCGGACTCCTCTCGACCAGCGTCCCTCCCGGTTACCAGCTCAACCTGGCCCTGGCCACCTTGGCACTCACGGCGACGCTCATCGGTGCCGGCCGATTCAGCATCGACGCCCTCATCGCCCGCGCACTCGGTCAGGCGACGACGGTCGATGCACCGAAGGGCAGCCTCGCGCAGCCCAGGACCGGCTGACCCGGGATCCCCAGATTGGCGACCGCCTCCATCGCGCGCACCCCGCCCGCTCAACGGCTTCTCCGGGTGGGTGCCAACATTGTCGGAGCGGGCAGCGCTGCGCTGTTCGCCTACTCGTTCTTGCAGTTCTACCTCGAGTCGCACCGCCCGATCGGCATCATCTTCTTCGCCCAGCAGACGCTCGTGGCGCTCGCCTTTCTCATCCGGCGGCCTGCGTCAGTGGTGACCCGCCGCGTGGATGACTGGCTGCTCGCCTTCGCCGGGACTTTCATGGGTGTCCTCTTCCGGCCGACAGGTGAGCATCTGCCGTGGGGGATCTGGGTGGGCAGTGCCGTGCAGCTGGTCGGTGCCACCATGGCGGTGACGTGCATCCTGACCCTTGGGCGCTCCTTCGGCTTCGCCGCTGCGGACCGAGGTCTTGTGACCCGTGGCGTCTACTCCATCGTTCGACACCCGATGTATGCGTCGTATCTCCTGCTCGAGTCGGGCTACCTGCTGCAGAGCCTGTCCTTGTGGAACGCCGCTGTTCTGGTGATGGGCACGCTCTGCAACGGCGGTCGGGCACTCGTGGAGGAACGCCTGCTCGCCACCAACAAGGACTACCTCGCCTATCGCCTTCGGGTTCGCCGAAGAATCGTCCCCGGCGTGTGGTGACCGCGTCCGTCGACTCAGCGCGACTCGCGCCACACTCGCTCGAACGGCAGGCGCCAGGCGTGCGGTGCGATGAGCTGGTGGATCGCGTTGGGGCCCCACGTCCCCGGTGCGTACGGCTTGACCGGCGGCGGGTCCTCGATCAGCGGCTCGGAACGGGCCCAGAGGCTCTCGATGCCCTCGGCGGTCGTGAACAGGGTGTGGTCGCCTCGCATGGCGTCGAGGATCAGCCGCTCGTACGCCTCGAGGACGTCGCGCGCCCTTTCGGTGTCCTGCGTCGAGAACTGCATGCTCAGCTTCTCGAGTCGCATCCCCGGTCCCGGACGCTTGCCGTAGAACGAGAGTGAGACCTTCGACGCGTCGGCGAGGTCGAAGGTCAGGTGGTCCGGACCGGCCGAGCCGACCCCCGAGTTCAGCGGGAACATCGTGCGGGGCGCCTCGCGGAACGCGATGGAGATGATGCGCGCCCCTTCGGCCATCTTCTTGCCCGTGCGGAGGTAGAACGGGACGCCGGCCCAGCGCCAGTTGTCGATGTCGCAGCGCAGCGCGATGAACGTCTCGGTGTCGGAGTCCGGCGCGACGCCGGCCTCGTCGAGGTAGCCGGCGTACTGACCGCGGACGACCTGCGCCGGGTCGATGGGCAGCATGGAGCGGAAGACCTTGTTCTTCTCCTCGCTGATCGCACGAGGCTCGAGCGCGGTCGGCGGTTCCATGGCGACGAAGGCGAGGACCTGGAGGAGGTGCGTCACCACCATGTCCTTGTACGCGCCGGTCGACTCGTAGAACCCGGAGCGCTGCCCGAGGCCCAACGTCTCCGGGATGTCGATCTGCACGTGGTCGATGAAGTTGCGGTTCCAGATCGGCTCGAACAACCCGTTGGCGAAGCGGAACGCGAGGATGTTCTGGGCAGCCTCCTTGCCGAGGAAGTGGTCGATCCGGAAGATCTGGTTCTCCTCGAACGTCTCGTGCAGGTGGTCGTTGAGCACGACGGCGCTGCCGAGGTCGGTGCCGAACGGCTTCTCCATGATCACTCGCGAGTTGCGTACCAGGTCGGCCGCGCGCAGGGTCGCGATGACATCGAACGCCGCCTTCGGGGGGACGCTCATGTAGTGCAGTCGGCGTACGTCAGCCCCGAGCTCCTCCTCGGCGGTGGCGACGGCCGCGGCCAGCCGGTCCGCGCCGGCATCCATCGGCACGTAGGTCAGGTGCGACGCGAACTCGCGCCACTGCTCCGGCGATATCGCGTGGTGACCGCCGAACTCGGTCACCGCAGCCTCGGCGAAGGCTCGGAACTGCTCGTCGTCGAAGTCCTCGAGCGAGGTCCCGACGATCCGCATCGGCGGCGCGAGCGACGAGCTCGCGATGTGGACCAGTCCCGGGAGCAGCTTGCGCCGGGCCAGGTCGCCGGCTGCGCCGAACAGCACGATCACGTGCGGCGCGGTCCGCTCGCTGCTCGGCCGGGCCGGCCGACCCCCGGGGGCGGGGTACGAGATGGTCTCAGCAGGGTGCTCGCTCACCGCTCGATGATGATGCATCCGCGCGGCGCGCACCCCCGCAACGGGCCAGGAGGGGCGAACTGCTCGACCGCAGGCTTGGAGGCGGTCACGTCAGCCGACGAGGCGTCGAGATGGTGGGTTCGGCGACGTGGGCGATGGACCGAGGCAACGACGCGCAGGCACGGAACCGCCACGCGTGGTTCCGCTTCTGGAACCTCCGTCCTGGTTCTACCCTGCGGCCATGGGGACCCGGATGCGGGGGCGAGACGCAGAGCTGGCCACGCTCGATCTCTGGTTGGCCGAAGGGCACGCGGTCGCCCAGGCGGTGCTCGTCGCGGGCGAGGCCGGCCTGGGCAAGACGACGCTGCTGGCCGAGCTCGCAGACCGCGCATCGGCGACGGGGCGACGGGTGCTGCGCGCCCGCGGCATCGCCACGGGTGCGACGCCGCCGTTCTGGATGTGGAGCCAGCTGCTCGGCGACCGGGAGGCGGACGTCGCCGACCGGTTCGCCTTCGTCGACCGAGTGCTCGGCGCCCTGCGCGCCGAGGCTCCCGCGATGGTCGTGGTCGACGACGTGCAGTGGGTCGACGAGTCGTCGCTCCGGACGCTCGCCCTCGTGGTCTCCCGACTCGGCGGGACCGACGTACTGGTCGCGTTGTCGCTGCGCACGCATGATGAGCTCGAGGGGTGGCGGACGGCCGGCGAGGACCTGCTGGCCGCGGCTCAGCCGCTACGGGTCGACCTGGCACCACTGACGGATGACGTCGCTGCACAGTGCCTGCGGCTGGCCGCAGGGCACGACCTGCCGCCGCAGGTCGTGGAGCAGGCGCTCGCCCTGGCCAGGGGCAACCCCTTCTACCTCACCGAGCTCGGCCGAACCTCGCGGTCGTCCGGAGCTCTCACGGTTCCAGCCGTGGTCTCGGAGGTGATCGGACGCCGGGTGGCGCGCCTGTCACCAAGTGCGCAAGAGCTCCTCCACGTCGCTGCCGTGCTCGGTGACACCACCGACATCGCAGTCGCAGCACGGTGTCTCGGCCGCGATCCGCTGGAGTGCCTGCCCGCGGTCCAGGAGTCCCTCGACGCCTCGCTGCTCGAGCGGGAAGGCAGTGCGGTCCGGTTCGCGCACCCGCTCGTCCGCACCGCGCTGCTCGCGTCGTTGTCGCTCCAGCGCCTCGTCGCTCTCCATCGTCGGGCCGCCGTCGAGATCGAGGACCTCTACGCCGATGGGCTGGATGATCACGCCGCGAACCTCGCACGCCTGTGGTCGGAGGTCGTCGTCACCGGTGAGCGCGAGCCCGCGGTTCGATGGGCACGTCGTGCCGCCGACATCGCCTTCGCCGCGCTCGCCTTCGAGGACGCGTCACGGTTCTACTCCCTCGCGCTCGACTCCGGCGGTCCCGCGCTCGACGACCGTACGCGCGCCGGCCTGCTGCGTGATCGCGCGGTCGCCGATCTGCGCGCCGGTCGGATGCCGGAGGCGGACGCCGGATGCCGTGACGCGACTACTGCAGCGCGGCGCACGGGCGACGCGCGTCTGCTGGCCTCGGTCGCCCTCGCGCTGGACGCGATCGGGGTCCGCACCTGGGACCGGCCGATCCGCGACCGGTGCGAGGAGTCGCTCGAGCTGCTGGACGGCGACGACCCGGCGTTGCGGGCGCAGCTGTTGTCGCGGCTGTCGCACTGCCTCATGTACGACGGTGACTGGGCCGGCGCGGCGTCGACGAGCGCGGAGGCGCTGCGCTGGGCGGACATCTCCGACGACGACGAAGCCCGCCTCGCGGCCTACCGCGCCCGTCAGCTCGCCGCCAGCGGACCCGACGGCCACGACGAGCGCGTCGAGCTCGCGACCCGCATGACCGCACTAGGGGAACGCCTCGACCGCCCCGACGTGGAGATGTGGGGCCGCCTGTGGACCATCGACACGCGGTGGGAGCTCGGCGACCTGTCCGCCGTGGCGACCGAGACCAGCCGGCTGCAGATGGCCACCGAGCGCGTCGGCGGCCCCGTCGCCCGATGGCACCTGCTCGTCGCGCGGGCCGTGCTGTCCCAGGCGCAAGGACAGTTCGACGACGCGCGGGCGATCGCTGGTGAAGCCGCCGACCTGCTGCGCTCGACCGGCCACCCGGGCTGGTTCGGCGGCTTCATGGCCCTCCTTGCCGGGATCGGGCACCACCGCGGGCACGAGCCGATCGAGACCGATCCGCCGGAAGGCCAGGAGGGCGACCCCGGCGAGACTCGGTCCGCGCTGTTCGGCTACCTCGGCCCCGCTGTGAACCTCGCCGAGAACGGGCGCCTCGACGATGCGCGCCTGCGGTACCGAGCGGCCGGACCGCCGAGGACGTGGGACATCCCTCCCTTCTTCGAGATCAGCGCCCTCGCCGCCACCTCGATGATCGCGATCGAGCTAGGTGACCTGGACGACGTGGCGTTCGTCCACGATCGGCTCTCACCGTGGCGCGGCCGTCATCTGGTGGGCGGTGCCGGCGTCGGCAACTACTTCGGACCGGTCGAGCTGGCTCTCGGCCGATGCTCCGCGACGATGGGCGATCTCGACCAGGCCGAGAGCGACCTGCGCGAGGCACGTGCGATCTGCGACGCGATCGGCGTACCCGGTTTCGGTGCCGAGTGCGACGTCGAGCTTGCCGACGTCCTTCGACGCAGTGGCAGATCGGACGAGGCGACGACCCTGCTCGATCACGCACTCGTGCAGGCGCAGAGGTTGGGGATGACGCGCTTCGTGACCCGCATCGCGGCGATGCAGGCAACGGTCGAGACTCGCCGGACGTCAGGGGACGACCTCACGGCGCGCGAGGTCGAGGTCGCCCGGCTCGTGGCGCAGGGACAGTCCAATCGCGAGATCGCCGCGACGTTGGTGCTCTCGGAGCGCACGGCGGCCAACCACGTCCAGCACGTGCTGACGAAGCTCGGCATGGTCCGGCGTGCTCAGATCGCCGCCTGGTGGCCGCGATCTGAGTACGCAGATGAGTAGTTCTGCGGATTCGGGGTCGACTCCCCCGCTCCTAGCCTCCGGGTATCCGCTCCAGCCACCAGGAGGACGACATGCCCTACGTGCACATCACCAAGACACCCGGCAAGGACCTCGACGACTACCGCCAGATCGTCACCGCCGTCGGAGAGACGCCCGTCTCGGGACGGATCTCGCACTACGCAGGAACCGACGACGGCTCGCTGCTGATCGTCGACGTGTGGCAGTCACGCGCCGACGCGGACAGGTTCACCGCCGAGCGACTCTTCCCGGCCTTCGCCGGGGCCTGGGGACGCCCGCCCGAGGACACCCTGATCCTGGCGTACGACGCCGAGGTCGTCGATGCGTGACGACCAGCGCGGCTATGCGTCCGGCATCGGCTGGGCCGCGCTCACCGTCATCGCAGCTGCCGCGCTCGGGAAGCCACCGACGCCGTCCTCGAGCACGGCCGAGGTCTCGAGCTACTTCGTCGACCACCAGCAGGCGGTCGCCGTGGGGAGCACCATCAGCGCCGTCAGCGCCCTTCTCTTCCTGCTCTTCGCCGTGTCGCTTGCCGATCGGCTCTCCGCCGGGTGGCCGGCAACCGTCGTCCGCGCGACGGCGGCCGTCATGGCGGCTCTCGCTGTGCTGGGCGGCGCGCTTCAGGCGGCCCTCGCTCAGGCCGCACCGCACCTGGACGCATCCGCGGTCAGCGCCGTTTGGACCGTGGTGTGGCCGGTGTTCTACCTCACCCCTCCGCTGGTCCTGAGCCTCTTGCTGGCCAACGTCGCCTTCGGCGTCCAAGGGACGACGGTGCCGCGGTGGGTCGGGCTCAGCGCCGGGATCCTGGCGGTGCTGGCGTTCGTCGCCGGCGTCGCCGGCATGATCACCGCCTCGACCACTGCGTTGAACCTGGGCTTCGCCGGTCTCGTGCTCACCATCATCTGGGTGCTCGCCACGTCGATCGTCCTGTGGCGCACAGCTCCCTCCGAGATGGCCGACAAGCCGGCACTGCTCGCGCGCTAGCAGCATTCCGTGGGTGCGGGGCCGATACCCCGCACCCACGGAACGATGTCGTCCGCCGGAGGACGTGGGCGCGGCGTGACGTGCCACGCGGTGCACGGCCCGCTCAGCTGCGGACGCGGTAGCGGAGATAGACGACACCGTCGCCGAGCCGGCGATCGTCGAGCAGCTCGAGGTCGGTGCGGGAGCCGCGAGGCAGCGCGGGCTTGCCACCGCCGACGCTCACCGGGCGGACGAGCAGATGGCACTCGTCGACCAGTCCCGCGCCGAACGCCTGGGCCGCGAGGTGCGCGCCACCCACCATGAGGTCGCTCGTGGCGGCGGCCTTCATCTGGCGCACCGAGTCGACGTCGAAGGTGCGCGTGAGCCGCGTCCGGGCGGTCGTCACCGCGTCGGCGGTGGCCGAGTAGACGACCTTGTCGGCTGCCTGCCAGACCCGCGCGAACTCGGCCGTGAGCTCGGACTGCGCCGCCAGCGCGGGGTCGGTCTCCCAGGGGGCCATCGTGTCATAAAGGCGCCGGCCGTAGAGGTGGGTGCCGACGGGTCGGACGAGCTCGGTGATGAACGCGAACACGTCGTCATCAGTCGCCGTCCAGGCGAAGCTGCCGTCTTCGTCCTCGATACAGCCGTCGAGCGACACGTTCGACACGTAGATCAGCCTGGCCATGCTGCTCTCCTCGAGGACCGCCCGTGTCGGCGTAGGTGCTGCGTCGCGTCAGCGGATCACGGCAGGCGCGGTCGTCGCCCGTCCGACGGCGTGACCGTAGGCGTAGGCGCGCACCTCGACCACCAGCTTGCGGCCGCGCCAGGACGACGACAGCACGAGGTAGTTGCGGCTCATCAGCGCCACCTGCACGCCGTTCACCAGGAACCGGTATCGGTAGTAGGCGGGCTTGAGCGACCACGTACCAGCGGTGGCCTTCGCCGCGGCTCCGACCTTGGGCGCAGCGACCAGCACCGGGCGGGTGCGCGCAACGGGCGCCGTCAGGACGGGTACGCGCACAGGCTTCGAGAGCGTGCTGGCGCTGCCCTTCGCGTTGACGACCGTGGCGCGGCACGCGAGCCACTTGCCGTACGCCGTCGCGGGGACGCGGACGGTCGCGCGGACGGCGCCGCGGAGGAGGACGCCACCGACAGTCCACTTGTACGTCATGGTGCCGCCGGAGACGCTCGCGGCGCAGCGGGCCACCAGACCGACGCGCACCGTGCCGGCGACCTTGGCGGCGGCCAGCACCGTGGGCGCGGCCGCCGAGGTGGTCACGGGGTGCACGCCGGTGCGGAGGCTGCTCGCCGCCACGTACTGCAGGTCCTGCGTGTACGGCGTCGTGTCGACGACGGCGGGCGAGGTGACCGAGGTGACGGTCCTGCCCGACCGGATCACCGACACGGAGACCCTGCCGGCCCGTAGAGGCGCGATGCACGCGGAGAGTCCGGCGGCGACGCTGCAGCGGGTGATCACGCCACCGACGTTGATGGCCACGACGGCCGGCGCGACGAGGAAGTTGAGCGACTCCACGGTGTTGCGGGGAGCCGTGCCGCCGCGCCACTTCTCCAGGCGCGTCTGCGGGAAGGACGGCTTGGCGGCGAAGGGCTGACGGCGGTGGGTCAGGTAGACGCCGTCGCGCACGATGGTCGGCCGCACCCCGGTCTTGAACCAGGTGATGTAGAAGGCCATGAGGTCGAGGAACGCGTAGCCGTGGTAGACCGACGGCGCGATCTCGCTGTTCTCGGTGTAGTCGTTCCACGTGGGCAGCAGCACCCAGTCGGCCTTGCCGCGCAGGGCGATCGACCAGGTGTCGCGCAGGTTGAGCGTGTTGGCCGCCTCGTCGTAGATGCCTTCACGCATCCGCGAGTCCTGCACCGAGACTGGCTGCATCCACATCTTGCCGAGCGAGTGGACCTTGGCGATCCGACCGATCGGCGAGGTGGAGTAGGTCGCCGTCGGCGGGTTCCACTGCGGGTTGCGCGAACCCCAGTTGCCGATGCCGATGCTGATCGGGGCGAACGACGCACCGTAGGCCTGGTCGTTGTTGAGCACCGGGAACAGCGCGACGGGCAGCTTGTACGTCGACGACATCGACGCCATCCAGGTGCGCCACCACGCGACGGTGCGCGAGTCGGCGTGGAACGGAGACACGACGAGCCGGCCGTCGGCGTAGCGGTAGGCGGCCGGGTAGGCGGCCAGCTTGGCCACGGCTGCGGCGATCGAGGCGGAGTCCTTGCTCGCCAGGGCGCTCATGTCCGGCTGCAGCATGATCTTGAACGTCGGGCTGACCGCGTGCGCCGCGGTGAGCAGCGTCGTCATGTTCTTCCAGCCCTGCGTGGTCGCACCGATGGTGACCAGGTCGAGGGCGAAGCCGTCGATGCCGGCGGCACGCGCCTGGCGGACCTCGGTCTCCATGTCCACGAGACGCCACGCGCTCGTGGACAGGACCGAGCGGGTGCGCGGGCGGTCGCGGAGGAATCCGCCGTACGCCTTGTGCACGCCGCCCTCGCCCGTCGGGTTCAGGTAGTTGACGGTGTAGTAGTCCGACTTCGCCGACTTGTTGTCGAGCGAGACGGGAAGCGTCGGGAGGTAGTGGGCGAAGACGAGCTTGGACGACGTCGAGAGCGCCGGCTTGTCGAAGGGCAGCCACGGGGTCGATACGGCTGCCGATGCGACGGGGGCGTTCGCGACACCGACTGCGGCGATCAGTCCGGCGACGAGCGCCGGCACGACCGCTGCTGCGGTGACGCGCACGGCCGTGCGTCGGGTCGGACGACCGACCGAGCTGTGGCGTCCAGTTCGTTCCTGCCTCACGAGCAATCCTCCTGACCGTGCGCGCGGACAGTGGGCATGCGCCGCACCTGCGCGTCACGTTCCTTGCGTGAAGGTCGTCGGTCGAGGTCGGGGACTTGAGTGCATCCCGCCCCGGTGCGGCCCCTGGGGAATGAGGATGGCCGCCCGACGACGGAGTCATCTTGTCACCCGTTCGGCGTAGGCATGAACGTCTGTCGTCACTCCGGAGCCGCGTCCCGACGACATCGTCACGGCGCGTGACGCAGAGGCGGCCACGCGGGAGGGGTCCGACATCGCCCGGCGTTCGCGCAGGTCAGCGCGACGCGCCCGTAGGGGACCTCCCGACGTGACGGACGGGGCGGATGTGACCCAGGGTGGTCATGGGGTGACGACCCCCTCACCGAGCGACGCCGTCCTCACGCAGCGCGTTGTGACCGACACCACGCTGACGACACGCCGGATATCGGGGCGCCCTCGGCGTGTCGTCGATGCGCCGACCGACGCTCGGGCGGAGCCCGGGGGTCAGGGCGAGACGTAGAACGTGTACTTCGCGGCGCTCGAGTCGGTCCAACCCGAGGCAGCCGGCTCGAACCAGGCCTGCACCGTGTGCGTCCCGGCCGTGAGGACGCCG
>Ga0075026_100001180_pt1 | contig 11000 bp, 10 predicted proteins | sample Str012_2_FD_71392 | JGI IMG/M metagenome (GOLD analysis project Ga0075026, IMG submission 71392) | Freshwater sediment microbial communities in response to fracking from Pennsylvania, USA - Straight Creek_MetaG_SC_2012 | ecosystem: Environmental > Aquatic > Freshwater > Creek > Sediment...
CAGGTTCCCCCCTCCTTGCGAAGCAGGGAGGGGGGCAGGGGGTGGGTCCGACCCCCTGCCCCCCACTTTAAAAACATCATCATGAAACTTCTTCAAGCCATCCGTTACGCAGCCCGCGGCATTCTCATGTTCTTCCGATCCGAACGCAACGGGGCCATCCAGGTGAGCGTGGCCGTGGTCACGATGATGGCGGGCATCTTCCTCCACATCTCCACAACGGATTGGATCCATGTCGTGATGTGCATCGGTGCGGTATTTACGGCAGAGATGCTCAACACCGCGATCGAGAAACTGTGCGATATGGTAAGGCCGGAGAAGGATCCGCGCGTCCGCGACATCAAGGACCTGGCGGCCGGTGCTGTGCTGGTCACCGCTATCGCGAGTGCCGCCATAGGCGGCATGATCTTCTTGCCCTACCTGCGAGAATTAGCGAATTAACGAATTGGCGAATTCGCGGATTGAACAACAGATCGCTGGCGGGCAAATTTCGCGGACTAAATGCCAGCGAGTGGGCAGGTGGGCGGGGTGATTGATTCGGTGAATTCGCCAATTCGCCAATTCGTTAATTCGCTAATTCTTATAACATGAAAAAATACTTCCAGGGAACAGTCCTCGTTTTGATCCTGTCCCTCAGTTTCGTCCTTTTTCTGGCCCTTGCCCGTGTGGTGTGGACGGGCCGGTACACATTCGCGTTCCTGCCCTGGAACCTTTTCCTGGCAGGACTCCCGTGGCTGATCAGCCAGTCCCTGGGCAGATCCGGGAAGTTGGCTGGATACCAGCGATGGACTTTGTTCTTCCTTTGGCTGTTGTTCTTCCCCAATGCACCCTACCTCGTTACCGACCTCATCCATTTCGATCCTGAGCCGGGTATCCCCGTTTGGTTCGATGTGATCCTGCTTTTCTCTGCTGCATGGACGGGTTTGTGGATGGGGCTGATGTCGCTGCCCCCCGTGGAACGTTTCCTCGCCTCCTCCTGGGGGATGTTCCGCATGCGCATCGCCATGCCCCTGCTCCTCTTCCTGTCCGCTTATGGTGTGTACCTCGGCCGGGTGTTGCGGTGGAACAGCTGGGACATGTTCACCCGTCCCGGCGCGATCCTCTACGATACCGCGCTGCGGGTACGGCATCCCTTCCATCACCTGGAGACCTGGGGCCTCACGGCCATGATGGGCGTGCTGCTGTGCATGGTGTACTACGGGATGAAGGCCGGAAAGATTCGCGAATGGGCGAATTAGCGAATTTGCGAATTCCCCGGATCGAGCCCGCTTACGAAAAACCCCCTCCCGGTATGCTCAGGAGGGGGTTTACTATTTTTCAGCGACCGGCTGTTCAATTCGGTAATTCGCGAATTCGCTCATTCGCGAATTAGAAGTCTAGTCCCATCGCGAAGTACCAGATCGGTTTGCCCTGGAAGAAGCCATTCATCGGCCAGCCGGCGTCCAGGCGCAGGAAGTATCCGAGCAGCGTGCTGCGCACCCCGAAGCCATAGCCTCCGACAAAGGGACCGATGCCGCCGGTCTTGATGTTGACCGTGACGGGCGGTGCCCCATACACAACATTCGGGCGCTTCATGTCGTGGAGGAACTGCCCGTTCCAGGCCGTGCCGAGGTCCGTGAACTGGATCACCTGGAGGTTGCGCAGGAAGGCATTGTTTATGGGACGGTTGAAGAAGGTCGATACAATGGGCAGCCGGAACTCCGAGTTGATCGTGACGGCGTTGTTGCCATTGGCCACGTTCTGGTTGTGTCCACGAAGGTTGAGCGCCAGGGTCTGGAACGTGTAGGTCTGGTCCGGCGCTGGCCGGTTGGCACTGTTGAACTTGGGAGAGAACCAGCCTTCCACGCCGCCGAGATAGTAGATAAGCTTCTGGTTGCCGAAAGAGAAATCTCCCGCGCCCCGAACCGCCCAGATGAAATTGCGATAGATGGGATAGTAGTAACGGATGTCCGTACCCAGGTTGAAGGTGTTCTTGCCCTGGGTGGCGCCGTTCACCAGATTCGTGCTCACATCGAAATAGAATTTGTAGCGGAGACCATGCCAGATATCCAGTGCAGGATTGATGGTGTTGTCATGAACATACTCCAGGCGCATCAGGCCGTAGCGAAGCACACTGTCCTTCATGGACAGGGTGGGCGGGTAGTTGGCATCGGAACGGATCGTCACGCGGTCACTACGGTAGCCGACATGCGCCCGGAAGCTCCGGATCTCGTCAAGCGGGTAGGTGAGGTCAACCTGGTAGAGGCTCGAGAACATTTTATTGTCCAGGACGCTCTTGATGGTGCCGGGTTCGAAGATCGGGTAGTTGTTGAAGTTGGAGCGGTAGAACATCATGCCCCAATCCAGGCGATGCTTCTGATTCTTGAACGACACGAAATAGTCGTTGTCGCGCAGGTTGGTCGATATGCGGATGCCGCCGGTGAACTTGATGTCCTCCATCAGGTCGGAGATGCCCATGCGGATGATGCCGTTGAACACGTCCGTATTGGATAGGTAGATCGGTCCAGAGCCATAGGCATAGGGCTGATAACGGTTCACAAGCACACTGTTGTCGAAGCCGGCCACGATGTAATCGGAGGAGAACTTCAACTTGTAGTCGTACAGATGCGCTGTCTGGAGAACGGATTCCTCCTTCTGCTGGAACAGGGCCTCCGGTACAGCGTTGATCGCGGATGCCGAGTCCTTGGACTGGTTGTCGAATTCTGTCTGGAACAGGTCGTTCGACTTGGAGGCACTGTCTTTGTTCTCCGTCTTCTGGAACAGGGTCAGCCCGGAGTGTTTCTTGCGATCCTCCTCCATCAGCTTCTTGACATATTGCGTCGGCCGGGCATTGATGTTTCGCCGCTTGAGCACATCGTCATTGATCTTGAGCTTGTACAGGAACTTCAGGTCCCCTTCGCGACGCACCTCGCTGACGAGGTTGTTGTCACCCGCACCACGGGTCTCGAGCAGGCCGCTCTGGTAGTTCGTGATGGGAAAAACATAGGCGCTGTCGCTCGTAATGGACATGAAGCCCACCGAGTCCGGTTCCTGCTTGCCCCATGCTTTGAGGGTGGAGTCAAGCTCCTCGCGGGGTGGGTTGCGGAGGATCTCGTCTCCGACCTTGACGAGGGTGTCAAGCCCTGCGCGCTTGGTGGTGAAGAAGCCGGCATAACGGTTGGCGATTCCGTTCTCTTCGCTCACGAAAGTGAAGTGGTTGCTGTTGTATTGCAGGGGCCAGCGGCCATTGCCGTACTTCATGTCGGAAAGCTTGGTGATCTGGCGGAACTCGGAACGATTCCAGTTGTCGACCAGGAACACGTTGAAGCGATACTTCGATGGGATGACGGTGTCGCCCTTGGGCGCATCGCCATAGGGTCGGTTCGAACTGAAGATGATGCCGGTCTTGTTGGGGAAGGCGACGAAGGAAGGATCGATGTCGTCGTAGGGATCGTTGGTGATCTGTTCGGCCTTTTGGTCCCCGATCTTATAGGTCCATATATCGGACTGGCCGTTCTTGACGGCGCTCATGACGAGGGTGTTGGCGTCGAGCATGAATTTTGCGTCCTGGATCAGCTGGAAATCGGGGATCTCCTGCTTGTTCATCTTGATCTTCTTGACAAGATCGTAGATGAACATCCTGATCTTGCCTTCCTCGGTATAGATCACGAGCAGTTTGGAGCCTTTGGGGTCCCAGGCCAGGATGGGATAATTCGGGTTGATCTCGCTCTGGTAGTTGATGGTGCCTGACTTCAGCAGGGTCTTACGATCATCGGAGGGGTTGTCGAGGATGACCTTGTAGATCCCTTTCCTGAACTGCACCATGGCATAGGTGTTGTTGCGGGGGATCGGGTTGGCCTGGAAACGATAGTAGTCCTTGCGCGTGTTCACTTCTTCGAGGGCCACCACATTACCCTTGGGCTGGTTTCGCCGGCCGCGCAGGTCGTTCTGGTATTGCTCGGGCTCCTTCTCCATGAACTGGGCCAGCAGCTCCTTGAACTTCATCTTGGTGATGCGCTGGCTGGCGGAGTTGGTGCTTTTGTAAATGCGTGCCAGGTACAGGAAGTAAGTGGTGTTGTCCTTGCGGTAGTTCTCTTCCATGAAATGCCAGAAGGCATGTCCGGCGAGGTCAGGCTCTTTGAACGCGAACTGGTAGAAATTCCTGTAGTTGCCGGAGAGCAGGGCCGATTTGAGTTTGTCGTCCAGGGCGGGGCTCCAGTTCTCTGCCGCATAGGCGATGTAGCCATCGGTCAGCCATTTGGGAAGGTCCAGCAGGGCCTGGTTACCGGCGAATTCGCCCAGGTCATCCCCGAAGAGCAGGTTTTCGACCAGGATCTTGGAAATGCCTTCGCGCACCTGGCGGGCCAGGTCGTTCAGGTTGCCATTGTAATAGACGATGAGTTTGTTGTTCACCAGCCGCGTCACCCCACCGGTCTGCTGCCAGTCGATGCCCAGTCCGATATTGGACTGTTTGTAGTCCGTATAGCTGTTGTAAACGACGATGTTGCCGCGGCGCTGCAGGCTGTATTCGATGAACTCCTCCAGTTGCGGGAGCTCCTGTTCGGCCACCTGGGCCACGAACTTGCCGAGGGCAAGGCCACCGCTGCTGAAATATGTGTTGAAGTTCCGGGTCTGGTAGAAGCGCCACTTGAAATTCTTGTACTGCACGCGGTTCTTACCGAACACGACGGAGCTCACCTGGGCGGTACCGGAAAAGGAGAGGATCAGCAGGATGGTCAGGAACCCTGAGAGTTTTCGCATAGATCTTTTATTCAGAATATTCGCGGCCAAGCCCCACTGGTCATACATTTGCCGGAACCGCCTTTAAAATTAATCTTTTTACCCACACCGGCACCACGATGTTAATGGTTAAAATTTTCACTTTCAACCCCCTGCAGGAGAATACTTACCTGATCCACAACGAGAAGGGGGAATGCATCATCGTCGATCCCGGATGTTACGATGAAAGGGAGCGGGACACGCTTTCGGACCACATCAGGACGCATGATCTGAAGCCTGCGTTGCTTTTGCAAACGCATTGCCACCTGGACCATGTCTTCGGGGTCAAGTTCGTGGCCGAAACCTGGGGGTTGGAGCCCCATTTCCACCCCCTCGAGCAGCAGCTGTTCGACCTGGCGCCGACCGGCGGATTGATGTGGAACATGCCTTTCGAAGGTTGGGCCGGGGCCTGTCACCACCTCCCTGCCGACAAGCCAATGGTCTTCGGCGAAGACCAGCTGGAGGTCCTGTTCACCCCGGGGCACTCGCCGGGCAGCCTGAGCTTTTATCATGCAGCCGGTGGATGGGTACTTTCAGGGGATGTCCTGTTCCGGGAAAGCGTCGGCCGGTCCGACCTGCCGGGTGGAGATCAGCGGACGCTGGAACGGAGCATCCGGGAGGTTCTGTACCGCCTGCCGGATGAGACGGTCGTACTGTCGGGCCACGGACCCTCCACGACCATCGGCCATGAGAAAAAAAGGAACCCTTATGTACCGGGATAGAGCATTTTACCCAGCACCGGTATCCTGACCAACTCCCGCTTCTCGACCTTCACGATCAGGGCCATGAACGCCAGCAACTCGACCAGGCCGAAGGCATGGGTCCACCACACGGACGGAGAGAAATGCCGGAAAAGCTGGTGCAGGCCATAGAGCAGCAGGCAGATGACCACATAGGCGGTCAGCTTTTTCACCGCATATGGGACCGGGTAGTACTTCTGCCCGAGGATATAACTCGCGACCATCATGTACCCGTAGCAAAGGGTCACCGAGATCGCGCAGGCCACGAAGCCCAGATAGGGGATCAGCGTGTAGTTCACGACGATGGTGATGACCGCCCCTCCGATGGTGATCCAGGCGCCGGTCAGGTTGCGGTTCGTGAGCTTGTACCAGATGGACATATTGTAATACACGCCCAGGAAGATGCGCGAAAGCATCAACATGGGCACGATGCTGAGGCCAGCCAGATATTCCGGATGCTTGCGGACGCCCATGAAGTGCTTCCAAACGTCCAGGAACAGCGACACGCCGAGGAAACAGAAGCAACAGGCGATCACGAAAAACTTCATCACGCGCGCATAGACCTTCGGCGCATTCTCGTCTTTGGCCTGCTTGAAGAAGAAGGGTTCCGCACCCATGCGGAAAGTGTTGATGAAGATGACGATCAGCAGGGCCAGTTTGTTGTTGGCGCTGTACACGCCATTGGCCGACTTGGCCTCTTCCACGGTGCCATGGTAGCGGTGCACGATCATGAACCGGTCGATGGTCTCGTTGATCATGCCGCCGAAGCCCACGATGATCAGGGGCGCCGAGTAAAGCAGGATCTCGCCCATCAGCTGGCGGTTGAGCTTGAAGCGGAAGGACAACATCTCCCTGCCCAATAGCAGAATGGTGGCTGCGCTCGCGATCAGCTGCGACAGGAACACGTAGCCGATGTCGATCGAAGGGTTGTAGAGGGCTGCCCAGACATCGTTCCTGCCTTTCTCATAGTGTCCTTTGCACAGCACCAGGAAAAACACCACCATGCCCGTGTTGATGACGATGTTCAGGATCTTGATCAGCGCAAACTTGCGTGGCCGGCCCTCGTGCCTGAGTTTCGAGAAAGGCAGGACGACGATGGTGTCCAGGGCTACGATCCATACGACCCAGCGCACGAACTCCGGGTGCTCGGCCACCTTCATGAGGTCCGCCAGCGCCGGTACCGCCAGCAAGAGGGCGGCGGTGAAGACGATGGTGGTCCCGATCAGGCTGGTCATGCCCGTGTCGTACACCTGCCGCTCGGGGTGGGTATTGTTGAACCGGAAATAGGAGGTCTCCATGCCATATGTGAACACTACGTTCAGGAAGGCGGCCATGGCAAAGAGGATCGAGATGTCCCCGTACTTGTCCGAGGCGTAAATGCCCGTGAGCAGCGGGGTCAGCAGGTAGTTCAGGAACCTGCCCAGGATATTGCTGAAGCCGTACCAGAATGTCTGGCCGGCCAGTTTCTTGATGCTCAAAGGCCTTTTTGATTTGGGGACAAATGTACACTCATAAACGGAGCCGGGGAGGGCGATATTTCTCCAGGAATGCTGAATTTTACATTAACCGGTCACGGTGAACCATTAAAACACAGCGAAATGAAAAGTATTCTTATTCTGGCCATTGTATTCATGGCCTTCGACGTACAGGCACAGACCCGGTCCATCGACCCGGTCAAAAAGTATGAGGGTACCGTCGAATTCCAGAAGACACAACAACCTTGCACGATCCTGGAGTTCAACTATCCCGCAAACGATGTGGAGAAAGGCCTGGAGGAGTATGGCAAGAAGTCCGGCGGAAAGTTCTCCACCGTCAAGGGCTGGACAGTGGCCAAGGGGGCCCGGCTGGAGAACCGGGGCAACAAATATTTTGACGTCTACTACAAGGTGGAGGGCAAAGGCAAGGGCGACAATGCGAAGTCAACGGTGTACATGATCCTGGCCGAGCCCGGGGAGAACATCATCGCCCGGCCCACCAACGCCGAGGGCATCGCGATCGGAACCGCAGTCGTCTCCGGGGCCGTTGTCGGAGGAATGGGCGATCAACTGGGGGAATATGACCTGAAAAAGCGCATCGCTGCACAGGAAGACGATCTGAAAGCGGCGCAGAAGAAATACGACAACCTTGTCGATGACGGGAAAAGCCTGGAATCCAAACGGCAAAAACTGGAGAAGGAGATCACGGACAACCAGAATGCACAGGCGACACAGCAACAGGAGTTGGAACGATTGAAAGGCTTGCTGGAACAGCTGAAAGAGAAGAAGAATTGATCCTCACCCTCCGGGTTTGGAATATCGGGGGTCTCTTAAATACGTTGTGTCGGTCAGTGTGCGGAGAAAGGACAGCAGGTCCAATTTCTCTTCGTCGCTCACACTGATCCCTTTCTGCAACAGCGGGTCGGTGGTGGCCGTGTGGATGACGCCGGTACGATAGTGGTCGATCACGGCACCGATGGAATAGAATCGCCCGTCATGACCGTAAGGTGCGCTCTGGTAGACATTGCGCAGGGAAGGCACCATGAATTTCAGGTAGTCGTTGGGATCGCGGGTGATGCGCATCCGGCCGGAATCGTTCAGTACGGGGTCGACGGAAAGTCCCGTGTTGTGGAAGCTGAGATCGGTGAACAGCGGCTCGGGATGGCAGGTCGCGCATTTCGTCTTGAAGATCGTGTAGCCACTCTGCTCACCCAGCGTGAAGCTCGCCTGTCCTCTCTTCACTTTATCGAATTTTGCATTGCCCGAAACGATGGCTCCCATGAACTGGGCCAGGGCTTTCAGCATGCGTTGGGAATTGATCTCTTCGGTGCCGAAAGCAGCTTTGAACTTCGTCGGGTAAGCAGGGTCGGCCTTCAGGCGGTTGATGACCTCAACAACGGATTCCGCCATTTCATTGGGTGCCGTCAATGGGGCCAGCGGTTGTACTTCCAGGTGGTTGATGCCGCCGTCCCAATGCAACACGGTACGCCAGGCCAGGTTGAAAAGACCGGGGGCGTTTCGCCGTGTGAACTGGTTGTTGAACCCATGACTGAGCGGATGGTCAAGCGTTGCAAAGGCAGCGAACTGCTGATGACAGGAAGAACAGGGGAAGTTTGAATCCTTCGACAGCTTTCCTTCATAGAAAAGGGCGCGTCCCAATTCGAATCCTTCCTTCGTCAATGGGTTGTTCGCGAAAATGGGTTGCGCTGAGGGGAAGCCTTCCGGCACTTCAAGCGGCATCGGGGTGGGACTCGCACCGGTCGTGCCACCACCAACATCATTCTTACGGCAGGCCTCGACCAGGAGCACGGCCATGGTCAGACCAGCAAGGATCCATATCGTCGTCTGGCGCCTCATCATGGATTGCCCACCTTGGTGACTGAAAACAGGTTGGCGTAATTGTCCGCATACAGCACGGAGCTTGCCCCGGGTGTCATCATGAAGGGGATCGATGATATGGGCAGATCATGCGTGGACCGGAACCATTTGTCGATGTCGACGTCCACCGTCAGCGCCAACGGCGTATTCGCGGTGAGGACATAAGACTTGTTCCCCGGGAAAGACAACGTGACCCAGCGTTGGGTGGCTTCGACTCCGGCATATCCGCCGATATGATATTGAAAACGTTGGCCGGGATCGGGCGAGGAGGGCGAGGTGCCTTCCAGTTTGGCCATGATATATCCTGAGTTCCAGGTCCAGAACATGCCGTTCACCGGGTCAAGGGCGCCGGTCTGAGCACCACTGACGTTGCGCAGGCTGTCCACGCCGATCATGAATCGGATCTTGTCGAAACCGATCCGGCCCATCATGATGTTGAAGGTGCGGGTGGTCGTATCCGATGCGTCCACCAAATGGTAGCTTTCTTGTTCAGCACTGCTCGCACCAGCTTCATCAGAAATGGACAGGTTGCTCATGTAGAACTTGAATGCGCTGACGCTGTAGTCCTCGCCCAGGTCGTTCGTATATGGCCGGTCCAGGACCAGCTTTGTTCCATTGGCGATGATGTTGAGCTTGATGGTCAGCGGGCTCAGGTCGCTCTCCATGCTCTTGTCCTTTTTGCAAGACGCGAACATGCCTGCCATGATCAATAGCGCGACACAGGCGGTCAGCTTTCTGCCGACCAGTTCCTCGGTCCGCGGTCCCGTTTCGTATCCGATCTTTGTTTCTTCCATGTGAGCCTTTTTTCGATGGCGGCCTTGCCGGGTCTGGTGGAGATGCGTGCTTTCTTCCGTTGAAGGGCGCCGGTCACCAGTTGATTCATTTTCTCCACCACCCGTTGCTTGTTGGCCAGTTGACCACGTTCCACCTGGGATCTCACCAGCAATACGCCTTCCGAGTTGATCCTGTTGGCCAGCTTCTGGTGGATCAGCGGTTTTTTGTCATCCGGTATCAGCCGACTCTTGTCCACGTCCCACATCCCCTCGACCATGCTCTCGACCTTGTTCACATTCTGCCCGCCTTTTCCTCCACTCCGCGCCGTCCTGAATACGATCTCCGGGTGAATGTCTATCTTCATCCTTTAAAGTTACTCAATCCCCCCGCATTTCCTATGCGCACTGTCATTCAACGAGTTAGCTCGTCATCGGTGGAGGTTGAAGGCCGCATCACGGGAGCCGTGGACCAGGGTCTGCTGGTGCTCCTGGGCATCGAAGATGCTGATGGGCCGGATGACATCACCTGGTTGAGCAGCAAGATCGTCAACCTTCGGATCTTCAACGACGAACAGGGCGTTATGAACCGTTGCGTGACCGAGGTCGGAGGCGGCATCCTCCTGGTCAGCCAGTTCACCCTGCATGCCCAGACGAAAAAAGGCAACCGGCCCTCCTATATCAAGGCGGCCCGGCCGGAGACGGCCATACCACTTTATGAGTCCATGATCCAACAATTGGGAAAGGACCTGGGCAGGCCCGTCGCCACCGGCATCTTCGGTGCGGATATGAAGGTGTCGCTGGTGAATGATGGGCCGGTGACGATCATGATAGATACAAAGAATAGAGAATGAGTCAGGTTTTAGTTTCACTTGTCCGCTGAAGGCTTAAGCCTTCAGCGGATGGCAGATCGTTTTAAGGACAATTACATCCGCAGAAGGGTTAACCCTTCTGCGGAATTGAGGCCTGATCGAGCCGCTGCAGGTCTTGAACTACAAAGGAAAGTATCACCTGAACAACCCATAACCTAAAACATATAACCTATAACTCAACATGCCATGACCCTCAGCGACACGCAAAAACAGGTTGACGCCTGGATAAAGACAACAGGCGTCCGCTACTTCAGCGAACTCACGAATATGGCCATCCTCGCCGAGGAGGTGGGTGAACTGGCGCGGCTCATGGCCCGGACATACGGTGACCAGTCGTTCAAGGAATCGGACAAGGGCCGTGACCTGGGCGATGAGATGGCCGATGTGCTCTGGGTGCTCATTTGTATGGCCAACCAGACCGGTGTGGATCTGGAGGCGGCTTTCCGGAAGAACATGGAGAAGAAGACAGAGCGCGATGGGGAGCGGCATAAGAATAATTCGAAGTTGTGA
>Ga0075026_100001181_pt1 | contig 11000 bp, 12 predicted proteins | sample Str012_2_FD_71392 | JGI IMG/M metagenome (GOLD analysis project Ga0075026, IMG submission 71392) | Freshwater sediment microbial communities in response to fracking from Pennsylvania, USA - Straight Creek_MetaG_SC_2012 | ecosystem: Environmental > Aquatic > Freshwater > Creek > Sediment...
CGCCTTGTAGCGCTGGAAGACATCCTTCAGCGTGCGACCCCACGCGGTATGGACGGCGAGCGACTTGTTGGCCGTGACCGGGCCGTCCACGAAGCTGAACGTCGGCCCGCTCGCGTTCCGCGCCCGCATCTGCTCGAACGTCTGCTCCCGCTCCCACAACTCGAGGACGGCACGCTCGTGCGCGTCGTAGTCGGGCTCCCTGGGCAGTGGCGCGAGCACCAATCAATTCTAGTGAGGGAAGACGTTCGTCCCCCGGCTCGTTCAGACTTCTGTCAGAGTTCGACTCTTGTGACCGAAAGGAACGCATGTCCACCGCAGTGAAGATGGAAACCTTCGACCAAGAGGTCCTCCAGAGCGACATCCCGGTTCTCGTCGACTTCTGGGCGGAATGGTGCGGACCGTGCCATGCCGTCGCGCCGGTCCTCGACCGCATCGTCGAGGAGCACCCCGGCAAGCTGAAGCTCGTGAAGGTCAACATCGACGAGGAGCACGAGCTGCAGCAGCGCTACGGCGTGCAATCGATTCCGACCATGATCCTGTTCAAGGACGGCGAGCCTGCTGCCGCGGTCGTCGGCGCACAACCGAAGGGCGCCATCGAGCGCTCACTCGGCCTCGCTGTCTAAGGCTTCTCCACCCCTCCCCCTGTCTGAAGGGCCGGCTCTGCCGGCCTTTCGGACATTCAGGGCCGGTGCTTGCCCTGCCAGGCGGCGAGGACGTCCGGGAGGGCCGTGAACGCAAGCTCGTCGCGGGGCGGCAGCTCGTCGGCCCCGAACCACCGCAGCTCCACGACATCGTCGGCGGCCTGCATGATCCCCGCGACGGCGCGCGCCTCCCAGAACAGGTTGAGCGTCGAGCCGGCGTCGGGAGCCTCGCCGTAGACGTCCATCCAGATCCCGTGGAACACGCCGGGCTCGATCTCCAGGCCCGTCTCCTCGCGAAGTTCCCGCCGCAGGGCGTCCAACGGATGCTCGCCCTCCTCGACGAACCCGCCCGGGGTGTCCCAGCAGCCCTCGAACGGCTCGGCGGCTCGACGCGCGAGCAACAAGCGGCCGGCCTCGTCGACGACGAGCGCGCTGGCGGTCGGCTTCGGATTGGCGTAGACGACGAGATCGCACGCCGGGCACCGAACGAGCGCAGGCAGGCTCTCGAGTTCGAGGTCCGCGCCGCACCTCGGACACAGCTTCCAGCCGAACAGGATCCCCACGAAGCTACCGTACTCCCATGAGTCCCCGTTTCGTCCCGGCGTCCGTGACCGAGCTGCAGCGGGTCGGAGTGCTGGCGGGCCTCTCGGGCGAGACGCTCCGCCAGCTGGCCGAGCGGATGCGGCGAGAGGAAGTTCCGGCCGGAACGCGTTTGATCACCGAGGACGGCGCCGACGACCGCTTCTTCGTCCTGCTCTCCGGTCTCGCGGCGGTGTCGCAGCGAGACCGCGGCGGACGCTCTCTGCTCCGGCCCGGCGAGGCGTTCGGCGAGGTCGCGGCTGCCCTGGGCACCACCCGCACGGCGACGGTCACCGCGATGACCCCGTGCACCGTCGCGAGCTGCGACCGTGCGACCTTCGCCGAGCTCGTCCGGCCCGTCTTCGCGGACGACGCCTGACTCAGCCGGGCGGATCGAAGGCAGAGACGGCGTTGCTGCCGTCCCCGCCGACGATGATCACCCGCCCGCTTCGGAGTACCACAGCCGCGGCGTTCGCGAGCGGGGCGGGCAGGCGGACGGCCACGATGGAGGCACCGCTGCGTGGGTCGATGCGCACGATCTCGCGTGCCGTATCCCCGCCGACGAGCCAGAGATAGCCGCGCGCGGCAACGAGCGGAGCATGAGCGACGGGCGCGGGCAGCGAGCCGATCCGGGTCACACTGTGGTGCACCGGATCGATCTGCAGGATCGCAGCCGACGGGCCGGCCGGGGTGACTCCACCGACGGCGTAGAGCGAGCCGCCGAGCGAGGCGACGCCTGCGTAGCGGAGACCGGCGGGGAGCCGGGCCACCGTCGTCGTGCGGTCCCGCGGCCCGACCCGGAGAACCGCGCTGGCGAATTTCGACCCCGTGTAGCCGCCGACCAGGTACACGTGACCGCGGAGGACCGCCGCGCCGAGATCCGAGAGCGGCTCGTCGAGCGCATGGATGCGGCGCGCGACACCGGTTGCAGGATCGACGCGGACGACGTCCGGCGCAGACACGGCTTCGCCACCGCCGTAGAGCAGCACCGCCTTGCCGAGCAGGACCGCTGCGGCATCGTGAGTCGGCGACGGGAGCGATCCGACCGCACGAAGCTTCTCCGGCGAGCCGAGCAGGATCTGGCGCGACGACGAGCCGGCGACGAGCCCGCCGAGCACCATGATCCGACCGTCCGGAAGCGCAACCGCGGCGACACGCGACGCGGCCGCCGGGAGTGACCCGATCCGGGTCACCCGGACGGCGCTCGGGGCCGCCGCGCGGTGTGCCTGCAGACGGCGCGTGGCGACGAACGGGATGTGGAATCCCGCGCTCGCCGGCAGGAAGTCCATCCCGTCGGGCTTGCTCAGGTAGCCGACGGAAGAGGAGGCGTGGTCGGTGTGCCCGTACTGCCAGACGATGCGACCCCGCTTCGGGTCGACGATGACGACGCGGTGGCGCCAGTCGTCGTTGATCGCGACGAGACCGTTCGGCAGGCGGATCGCGAGCGACGGCCGGTCGAGCCGGTTCGGGCCACTCGCCGCCCCGAACGACCACAGGACGCGGCCGGAGGTCGTCATCTCGACCACGCGCCCGGGGGTGGTGAACCCGGACACGAGCAGGTGGCCGTTCGGCAGCAGTTGAGCGTCGGACGGATACGAGACGGGCGAGCGGATCGACCAGACGAGCTTCCCGGCGCGGTCGAGTCGGTCGATCCACCCGCCGATCTCGGTCACCAGCAGTCCGCCGTCGGGAAGCGGCGTGTCCCCGTTCGGGCTCGCGAAGCCGCGTGGCGGATCGTGGGCGCAGCTGCCGCCGAGGACGCGGAGGACAGAGTGATCCGGCCGCAGTTGAACGATGCGGCAGTTCTTGATGTCTGCGACCGTGGTGATCCCGTCCGCGAGCCGGTAGGCGTCGTCGGGCGCATCGAGATACCCGGCTCCGCTCCCGGCAACGCCCGCATGACCATAGGTCCAGATCGTCCGCTTTCCCGCGAGCGAGACCTCGACCAGCGTGTCGTTGAACTCCTCGTTGGTGATCACGGCCGCGAACCCCGGGGTGAAGAAGGCGTCGTCCGGCTGCCGCAGACCGTCCAGCTGCCAGACGATCCGCTTGTCCGGCGCGAGGATCAGGATGCGGTCGTTGTTCCGGTCGGCCACCAGCAGGTACCCGGGGAGCACGCTCGACCGGACGAGCGGGAGCCGAAGCGGTGAGACGAGGCGCGCGACCGGCGCCGGAGTGCGGGCGGCCGGGGCCGTCTGCGTCGTCGTCGCCGCCCGCTGGGCCGCCGAGCCGCACCCGGCCGCGACGAGAGCGACCACCGACAGGCAGACAACGCGCCTCACGCGCTGGAGTATCGCTGCAGCACGGCATTGCCGCCCTGAGGGTCGGCAGGGGACGCGTGGGCGGAGCGACCGGCTCGTACCGGTCTAGCGGCGGCGATCGGCAGGCGTCAGCGCCCGGTTGCCTCGGCGAGCACCGCGTCCGAGAGCCTGGGCCAGGCCACCTTCGCCCAGTCTCCGAACTCTCGCGTCGTCAGCGCGACGCAGGCCAGACCGACGGCCGGATCGACCCAGAGAAACGTCCCGCTGCCGCCGATGTGCCCGAACGTCCGAGGTGAGGTGAGCGTGCCTGTCCAATGCGGGCTCTTGCCGCTCTTCAACTCGACACCGAGGCCCCAGTCCATCGGCGTGAAGCGGCCGAAGTCGGGTAGGACGCCGTCGAGGCCCGGGAACTGCACCGACGTCATCTCGGCCAACGTCTCCGGCGCGATCAGGGTCGGAGCGAGGAGCTCGCGACCGAGCGCGAGAACGTCGTCCACGCAGGCGTGCATGCCCGCGCCGGGGTGCCCCGCGGGATCGAGCTCGATCCCGAGCGGCTCGCACACGGCTGCTCGGACGTACTCGGCGAACGGCATCTCGGCCCGGAGCTCCAGGTGCTCGCCGAGGGCCCCGAAGCCTTCGTTCGAGTAGATCCGCCGGCGGCAGGGCGGCGCGATCGGCACACCGCCGTGGAAGGGCAGGCCCGAGGCGTGCGCGAGCAGGTGCCGAACCGTCGACCTCGGCGGCCCGGCCGGCTCGTCGAGGTCGAGAACGCCCTCTTCCGCCGCGACGAGAACGGCAAGCGCCGTCACCGGCTTCGAGACCGACGCGAGGCGAACCGCGCGCCGCGTGTCGCCGCGCGTCGCGATCGCCCCTTCTGCGCGCGTGACCCCGGCGGCCGCGAACGGCACATCCCAGTCGTCGATCTGGCGGAGTGCGTCCACGGGGCGCGATACTAGCCCCGAGATGGAGCGGCGCTTGATCTCGGGGCACTCCCCGTTCGAGCCGGTGGCGGGATTCTCGCGCGCTGTCGTGGCAGGCGACCGGATCTACGTCTCGGGCACCGCACCCATCCCGCCGGACGGATCGCCGCCGCCCGAAAGCGCCTACGAGCAAGCGCGCCTCTGCCTGCACATCATCGCCGAGGCCATCGCGCGGGCGGGAGGCAGCATCGAGGACGTCGTCCGGACGAGGATCTTCATCACGGACCCGTCCCACTGGGACGAGGTCTCACGCGCCCACGGCGCCGTGTTCCGGGACATCCGCCCTGCCGCCACGTGTGTCGTCACAGCGCTGCTCGACCCACGCTGGAAGGTCGAGATCGAGGCCGAGGCGGTCGTGCCGTGACCGGCTCACAGCTTCTTCCGGCAACGGTCACCGGGAAGGGCTCGTTCTACGCCGGCAGCGTCCTCGATCACCGCTTCGGCACGAGCGACCCGTTCACGGTGGGCGTCGAGGAGGAGTACATGCTTCTCGACGGCACGACGTTCGACCTCGTCCAGCACATCGACACCGTCCTCGCCGCGGTCAAGGGACACGAGCTCGAGTCGCAGGTCAACGCCGAGCTGATGCAATCGGTGCTCGAGATCGCCACACCCGTCTGCCACAACCCGGGCGACGTGATGCGGGAGCTCGTGAAGCTCCGCGGCTACGTCTCGGGGGTGGCGCGTGCCAACGGCCTGCGGGTCGGCTCCGCGGGAACGCATCCGTTCAGCTTGTTCGAGCGGCAGCGGATCACTGCCAAGGATCGCTACCACCAGCTCGTCGACGCACTCCAGTACGTCGCCCGGCGCGAGCTGATCTTCGGCATGCACGTCCATGTTGCGATCGACGACGCGGAGAAGGCGATCCAGGTCGTGAACGGCCTGCTCCCCCAGCTCGCGCCGCTGCTCGCGCTCTCGGCGAGCTCGCCGTTCTGGCGGGGCGAGCCGACCGGCCTCGCGTCGAGCCGCCAGATGGTCTTCGCCGCGTTCCCCCGCTCGGGCCCGCCGCCCCGCTTCCGCGACTACGAGGACTACGCGGCGGTGGTCGGTCAGCTCGAGCAGACCGGCTGCATCGCCGACTACACGCACATCTGGTGGGACATCCGCCCGCACCCGCGGCTCGGCACGATCGAGATCCGCATCTGCGACGCCGTGACGCGCGTCGAGGACGCCGTCGCGATCGCGGCCTACTGCCAGGCGCTCGTCAAGCAGCTCAGCGAGACCTACGACGCAGGCGGCCAGATTCCGTCCTTCCACCGGATCCTCACCAGCGAGAACAAGTGGCTGGCCGCCCGTTACGGGCTCGAGGCCCCGGTGATGGATCTCGCGACAGGGCGACGCAACCGGATTCCGATCGCGCAACTCGTCCGGCGAACGCTGCGCGAGATCGAGCCGCACGCGCGGGAGCTCGGCTCAGAGCGCGAGCTGGAGGAGATCCGCGCGGTGCTGGCCCGCGGCAACAGCGCCGAGCGGCAACTGCGGATCTGGAACGCGAACCGCGACATCGTCGAGGTCGCCGAGGCGATCGCGGACGCGACCGAGCGCGTCGCGCCGACGGCCTGATCGGCTAGCCGGCTTCGACGATGCAGGCGTCGTGGGCCGAACGGGCGATCCGCCGAATCGTTCGGACCGAACCGTTCGGAGCGAGCACACACACGGTGCCAAGATCGAGCGAGGGTGTGACGGCCGCCGGACGCCCGAGCGTGAGGTCCGCTGCGCCGTAGGTGACGTTGTACGAACCCGCGGGAACGGGTACCGTCCGCACGAGGGACCCGTCCAGACGATGGACGCGCAGGGTTCCGCTGTCGCCGCTCGTGACATAGGCCCGAGATCCCGAGAACGCGATGTGCTGCGGCGGCAGATCAGCCGCCAGCAGCCTCGGCGGCTCGCTCCCGGCTGCCGCGTAGACGGCGATGGCACTCCTGCTCCCGGAGGTCACCCAGATCTGGCGGTCGCCCGGTGCGAACACGACGTCATGGGCCAGGAACGGCGGGACGACGGTGCGGACGAGCCGGGGTCGGCGCGAGTCGGAAAGGTCGAGAACGGCGATCGCACGAGCCTTCGTCCCGAGCGCCGTCCACAGTGCCCGGCCGTCGCTGCTCACCGAGATATGCCTCGCCGGGCCCGGGACACGCGTATGGTGAACGACCCGCTGTCGGACCAGGTCGACCGTCACGACCTCGGCGCTCTTCGAATCGCTGACGTACGCGATCCGCTCGGACGGGTGCATCGCCGTGTAGCGCGGCTCGCCGAAGCCGACGACCTCTCCGAGCACCGACAGCGTCGCCGCCTCGACGATGCTGAGACGCCCGTGCCCGGTGTGCGCCACGACCGCGTAACCGAAGGCGTTGCTCTCGATGCTCCGAGGCCCGGCGGCAGTCGGAATTCGCTTGACGATCCGGCGCGACGAGAGCTCAACGGCCACCAGGCGCGCTTCGAGGTCGGCGGTGACCAGCGCAACGACACCGCCACCGGCCCGCGCAGCGAGTACGCGGCGAGGCACGACCGTCGCAAGCAGCGGCGCTCCGGCGGCAATCAGAAACGTGCGGCGGTTCATGGAGGTGATACGGACTGGTGCTCTGCAGAGGTCCCGCCGGCCGCAGGGACCTCGAACGGTGTCACGGCCGTATCTCGCGTGTGGACCTGGGCGACTCCCCGGATCGTATGGTCCTGCGGTGGCCCAGCGAAGAGCCCAGGCAGGACGGGACGAGCGCGCCTGGGTGCAAGGAGCTCAGGCCGGATCGACCTCGGACCTCGAGGCGCTCTTCCGCGCGTACTGGCCGCGCACGTTCCGCGCCGCCTACCTCGTCGTGCATGACGCCGCGGCAGCCGAGGACATCGCCCAGGAGTCGTTTCTGGCTGCAATCCGTGCTCTCGACCGCTTCGACCGCAGCCGGCCGTTCGGGCCGTGGCTGCACCGGATCGTCGTCAACCGCGCGATCGACTGGTCGCGCGCCCGCGCGCTCCGTGCCGAGACCGAGCTCGACGAGCGGACACCGGCGGCCGGTGAGACAGGCGTGCAGATCGATGGCGGCGTCGTTGCCCGCCTCGGGGCTCTTCCGCCGGAGCATCGTGCAGTGATCGTGCTGCGCCACCTGCTCGAGTACACGCCCGGCGAGATCGCCGAGCTGCTCGACCTGCCACGCGGCACCGTCAACTCGCGGCTGCGTCGCGGCCTCGACTCGCTCGCGGAGGAGGTCCGGTGAAGCACGAGCTCGAGCGCGTCGAGATCCCGGGCGAGCACGAGGCCCGAGAGCGGGCCTGGCGCGTCGCGAGCGCCGCCTTCGCCGCACGCCAGCCGGCGCCGCGCCGTGCTGCACGACGACTCGTCGCTGTGATCGCGATCGCCCTGGTCGCCGCGGTCGTTGCGGCAGCGCTGTCGTCTCCCGGACGTGCGCTGCTCCACTCGATCCGCCTGACGATCGGCGTGAAGGGCGCGCGCCCGGCGCTTTTCTCGCTGCCGACCTCGGGCGCGTTACTCGTCCATTCCGGGAGCGGGCTCTGGGTCGTCCAGGCCGACGGATCGAAACGGCGGCTCGGCGGGTACACGTCGGGGTCGTGGTCGCCGCACGGCCTGTACGTCGCCGCCACCACGACGAACGAGCTGGCCGCCCTGACTCCGACCGGGGCCGTCCGTTGGTCACTAGCACGCCCGTTGGTGCGAAGGCCGCGCTGGACCGGCACGACGACCGACACGCGCATCGCCTACACGACGCGCGACGAGCTGCACGTCGTCGGGGGCGACGGCCGAGGCGACCTGAGCCTCGGCAGCGCGCCGGACCTGGGTCTCGCTCCGCTCGCGTGGAAACCTGGTCCGCGTCGCGTGCTGGCGTACGCCCTTCCCGAGCAGGGAATAGTCCGGGTCATCGATGTCGACGCGAAAGGCGAAGAGGTCTGGAGCGAGGCGATCGCGGGGAAGGTGAGCGAGCTCGGGTGGTCGTCGGACGGTCGGCTGTTGCTCGTCGCGACGACAGGCCCGAACTCGGCGGCGGTCGGGCTCTACCGGCTGCCGAGTCGCCGCCCGGTGTCGGTCTTCCGTGAGGCGCCGGGCCTCGTCGCAGCGGCGCTGCGCCCCGGCACGCATCAGGTCGCGATCCTCTCGAGGCCGGGCGAGGTCGCCTCGGTGAAGCTCGGCAGCAGGACGATCTTCAGCGCCGCAGGCGATCTGCGCGGACCCGTCTGGTCGCCCGACGGGAAGTGGCTGCTCGTCGGCTGGCCCGACGCCGACCAGTGGGTGTTCATTCCGGTCAGAGGCGGACGGGTGCAAGCGGTCGCGAACATCTCGGCCCAGTTCCGCTCGCGCACGCTTCCCCGGATCGAGGGCTGGTGCTGCGCGCAGCCGTAGCCGCGGCGGCAGTCGCGCGCATGGCTGCCGGCCGGGCCGATGCGGTGCTCGTCTTCGACACGGGCACCGGGCGATCGAGACTCATACACGTCGGCGGTCCACCCACGGGTGTGGCCGGCATCGTGCGGTGAGGAAGCACCACGCTGCAGCCGTGCTGGCCGCAGCGCTCCTCCTGGGCGCTGCCACGGGCTGCGGCGGCGTTCACCAGGTCAACGTGACCCGCCACGTCGTCGACCCGAGCACCGGCATCTCGGTCGCCCTGCCGGCCGGCTGGCGGTTGAACGACGACCTCGCCAACGGGCCGGGTGCCGTGATGCTGTCCACCTACGCCGTGCGGCGTCCGGGCGACGTCGGCGAGACCCCACCGCAAGGCAGGACCTGGCTCCTGCTGTGGGACGGAGGCCCGATCTGGGCGTTGCCGGGGTGGGCGCGCCAGCTCCGGCCGCTGCCGTGGCGGCTGCCGGCAGAGAACGGGTACGAGGGGTTCGGCTCGGCCCGCCGCGTTGTGTTCCGTACCGCAGGACACGAGTTCCTGGCATTCGCAAAGGGCAAGACGGGCAGTGATGTGCTCGCGATCCTCGGGAGCATCCGCGTCACGCCGTTCGGGCGCTCACTCGCTCTTGTCATCACGAGGCGCACCGTCGAGGGCGTCCAGGTCTGGCGGGTCGGCAACCCGCGCAGCGGGAGACGCCTGATCGTCGTCGGCTGCCCGCGCCTCGCGCGAGGCTGCAGCGGCTTCGCCGTCACCAACCGCCTCGTCAACGGCCCGGCGCCCCTCGCAGCCGACCTCTGGGTGATCCAGCAGCTGCGCGGGCGAGAGGACGTCCTCGCCCGCCTGGAACACCAGCTGCGGCCCGAGGCGACGATCCGGCTCGGCTCGATCAACAATCCTGATCCGTGGACGCGCCGTATCGTCGCGCTCGCGCGTTAGGCTCGGTCGGTGCTCGCGCCCGGCGACATCGTTCCCGCGGCTCGCGTCTGGCAGGCGCCGGGCGAGGACCCGCAGCTGCTCCGCGAAGCGCTCGGGGCCGGGCTCGTCCTCCTGTGCTTCTACCCGTTCGACTGGTCGCCGACCTGAACGAACGAGCTTCTGCTCCTGCGTGACAGGGGCAACGACTTGCGTGCTGCGGGGATCCGCACCGTGGCGATCTCGCGTGACTCGCCGTGGTCGCACCGCGCCTGGGCCGAGGCGCTCGGCACCGGAGACGCCGTGCCGCTGCTCTCCGACTGGGACGGCGAAGCGACGCACGCCTTCGGTGTCGAGACCGAGAGCCGCGGGATGCGCGTCGCGACGCGCAGCGCGTTCCTGCTCGAGGACGCTACGGTGCGAGCCGCATGGACGCTCGGGCCGGAGCTGCCGGACATCGACGAGGTGATCGCGGTCGCTTCGTCGCTCTCGCCCTAGCGATCTTCGCGGTCTGCGCGGTCGTCGCAACCTGGCCGGCGTCGCGCCACGTTCCCGGACACTACGTCGCGAACACGGCGCCAGGCTTCGGCGAGCAGGCCGGCGGCGACTACCTGCAGCTCGCGTGGAACTTCTGGCTCCCCGGGCACCAGCTCCAGCACGGCCACGCCCCCTGGCTCGACCCGTACTCCTTCCAGCCGGAATCGCCGGTCCGCCCCACCCTGCAAGGCCTCGTCTTCGGCCTGCCGTTCTGGCCACTCGAGCGCGCGTTCGGCCCGGCGTGGGCCTACGACCTGCTGCTGCTGGCGACGTTTCTCGCTGCGGGCGGCTTCACGTGCTGGTGGCTTCGCTCACTCGGGCTCCCCCGCGGGCCGGCACTCGTCGGCGGCGTCGCGTTCGCGCTTGCGCCCTACCGGCTGCAGCAGAGCACCGGCCACCTGCTCGGCTGGATCTCCTTTCTCCTCCCCGCGATGCTGCTCGCGCTCGAACGGCGCCGCTACGTGCTCGCCGCGCTCGCACTCACTGCAATACCCCTCTCCGGCCAGGTGCACCTCGCGCTCGGGGCGATCCCGCTCTACATCGGCTACACCTGGGTGCGCCTGCCACGCTGGCGACCGCAGCTGCTGGCAGGAGCCGGGGCGCTCGCGGCGATCGTGGCCGGAGAGATCGTGCAGCACACGGTGATCGCGACCTCGATCGTCTCGGGCGGTCGCTCCCTCGGCTCGGTCTCGCACTACTCCGCCACGCTCGCCGACTTCGTCACCCGATCGAACGCGAACGGTGTCGAGC
>Ga0075026_100001183_pt1 | contig 10992 bp, 9 predicted proteins | sample Str012_2_FD_71392 | JGI IMG/M metagenome (GOLD analysis project Ga0075026, IMG submission 71392) | Freshwater sediment microbial communities in response to fracking from Pennsylvania, USA - Straight Creek_MetaG_SC_2012 | ecosystem: Environmental > Aquatic > Freshwater > Creek > Sediment...
GCACGGGCAGGCGCGCCAGCGCGGCCCGGCCATTGACCGAAGCGGGGTCGATCCTCCCAAGACGCTCGGCATAGGCCGGCGCTTCCAGCGCCTTCCGCAGCACGTGTGGCAACCGAGCGAACAGCTCTTGCTCGCGCAGGGCGGGTTCGCGCGTCTCCAGGGCATCGTAATGATCGGTCATGGGTCTACCCGGCGACTCGTTGCGATTGTGTCGTGCCTATTACGTGGTATCAGGCGCTATCGGTATCGGAGTTGTTCCGGGGAACGCAATGGCTGAAACACATTCCGCCCAGGCCGTCGATCCGTCCGACTCCGACGATATTGTCCGGCTCCTGAAGAGCCGCATCATCGCGCATTCGCTGCCGCTGTGGTCCGGGGAGGGCTGGGACAGCAAGGCCGGGGGCTTTGTCGACCGGCTGACGCCCGACGGCCAGGTCGACCGGCTCGCACCGCGGCGGACATTCGTTCAGGCCCGTCAGATCTACTGCTTTGCCCGGGCTGCCGAGGTCGGCTGGTATCCGGAAGGCCGCGAGATCGCGCTCAGGGGATTGGATCATCTCCTGACCAAGGCCAAAGGGCCCGACGGCCGGCTGGGTTTCGTCCATTCGCTGGCGCCCGATGGTGCCGTGCTGGATTCGCGGCGCGATACCTATGACCACGCTTTCGTGCTGCTGGCGCTGGCCAGCGTGTATGCGCTCGATCGCGACGCGCAGGTCCGGTGCGAAATCGACGCGCTGTGTCATTTTCTGGATACGCAACTGCGCTCACCACACGGCGGCTTCGCCGAGGGACAGCCGGCGACCATGCCGCGGCGGCAAAATCCGCAGATGCATCTGTTCGAAGCGATGATCGCGGCGTTCGATGCGACCCATGACATGGTGTTCCAGAACCGGGCCGGTGAGTTCTTCGGCCTGTTTCTGGCGAACCTCTACGACAAGCAGAAACAGGTTCTGGGCGAATATTTCGAAGACGACTGGTCGAAGATCGAGCCCGTGATCGTCGAACCCGGACATCTGGCCGAATGGGTCTGGCTGTTGAAGGGATTCGAACGGATCACCGGCTGTCCGACGGGACGCTACCGTTCCGAGCTGCTGGCGTCGGCGCTCCGCTATCGCGACGAGGCCACCGGATGCCTGGTCGATGAGGGCAATGCCGCCGGCGGCATCAAGAGGTTCAGCCGGCGCTGCTGGCCGCAGACCGAGATCGCCAAGGCGTGGATCGCGCAGGCCGAGGCGGGCGAACCGGGAGCGGCCGACGAGGCGCGCGGGGCGTTATCGCGGCTTGAGAGCCATTATCTCCGGCACACCGTCGCCGGCGGCTGGTACGATCAGTTCGACCGCGATGGCACGTCGCTGGTCGCCACGATCCCTGCGTCTTCGTTTTATCACGTGCTCTGCGCGGCCGTGGAGGCGGAGCAGGTGCTTGGCTAGGCCCAGTGCAACGCTTACAGCCAGCGCTTGCGCCGCTTGAAACTCTTCAGGTTCTTGAAGCTCTTGCGCTGATCGCCGGCCCCGCCAAGATAGAATTCCTTCACGTCCTCATTGTCGCGCAATTCGCCGGCACTGCCGTCGAGCACGACCTTGCCCTGTTCCATGATGTAGCCATGGCTTGCCACTGAGAGTGCCGCGCGCGCATTCTGTTCGACCAGCAGGATGGTGACGCCGAGATCCCGGTTGATCTTCTGGATGATCCCGAAGACTTCCTTGACCAATAGCGGCGACAGTCCCATCGACGGCTCGTCCATCAGGATCATCTTGGGGCGCGCCATCAGGGCGCGGCCGATTGCGAGCATCTGCTGCTCGCCGCCGGAGAGATAGCCGGCGAGCCCCGTGCGCTCCTTCAGGCGCGGGAAATAGTCGAACACCATCTCGATATCGGCGCCAACCTCGTCGTCGCGGCGGGTGAACGCGCCGAGCCGCAAATTCTCCAGTGACGTCATGTCGGCGATGATGCGGCGACCTTCCATGACCTGAAAGATGCCGCGACGGACGATCTTGTCGGGGTCGATGCCATTGATGCGCTCGCCGTCGAAGAGGATTTCCCCGCGCGTGACTTCGCCGTCTTCGGTCTTGAGCAGGCCGGAGATCGCCTTCAGCGTCGTCGATTTTCCAGCGCCGTTGGCGCCGAGCAGCGCGACGATTGCGCCTTTCGGTACTTCCAGGCTCAGGCCGCGCAGCACCAGGATGACGTCGTCATAGACCACCTCGATATTCCGCACGTTGAGCAGCGGGACATCGGCGGTGACTTTCGCAGCCGGGCTTGTTGTCTCGACAGTTTCGATCATTTCCTGACCATCTTCTGCCGTCATCCCGGGTTTACGGGGATGACGGCTGAGTGCTGGGTATGTTCAGCCCGATCCTACCAACCCAGCCATTCCGGCTTGCGCGGCAGATCGATCGACGTCACCTTTTCCAGCTTGATGGCGCCATTCTTCACGAGATCGTTGAGGGCTCCATCGGTCGCACCTGAAACTTTCATGCGATAGATGTCGACCTTCATCGTCGGGCGGTGGTCGGCTTCCGTCCACGTGGAGGGATTGCAGACGCCCTCCATTCCGGCTGGCACCCAATCCTTCTTCTGGTAGAAGCCTTTCTTGACATTCTCGCCGGTCGCCCCGCCATTCTTGGCCGCCCATTCGATCGCTTCCTTCATGTAAAGCGCGGTACAGACGCCGGTGACGTAGTGTACCGGGCGATAGGCCGTGCCAGCCGCATCCGATATTTTGGAGATATCCATCACGGTCTTCATGCCGGGTGCGTTGCCGCCCCAGGCTACTGCCGTGCGCAGCGGGAACACCACGCCGTCGGCGGCGTCGCCGGCAGCCTTGGCAGCGTTCTCGTCCATCCCCCAGACGTTGCCCATGAATTGGGCGGTCACGCCGGCGGTCTTGCAGGCCTTCAGCACCGAAATGTTGGAGCCGGCGGTATTGCCGAGATAGGCGTAGTCGGCGCCTGCACTCTTGAGCGTCAGGCATTGCGCGCTGAAGTCGCCCGGTGCCAGCGCGAACACGATCGGCGGCAGCACCTCAAAGCCGAGGTCCTTGGCAAGCGCTTCACCGGCTTCCTTGGGCGCATTCGGGTAGGGGTGATTGGCGCCCATATGAACGTATTTGGGCTTTCCCGATTTGCCCTTGGATTTCCAATCGGCGGCAGCCCAGGTCAACATGCCGCGAAGGGCATCGGAGTAGGTCGGCCCATAGAAGAAATTGTAGGGCGCAGCCTTGGCCTTGCCGCCAGTGCCTTTGGGATCGCTGAGGGCGGCGGCGTAGGAAGCCGACATATCGGGGATTTTGTCATCGGCGAGAAAGCCGGTCAGGGCCTCGGTATCGGCGGTACCCCAGCCCATGATGGCCGCGACCTTATCTCCGCCCGACCATTTCTTGTATTGCGCGATCGCGCGCGGCACCTGATAGCTGTAGTCGACCATGTCGACGTTCAGCTTCTTGCCATCGGCGCCGCCGTTCTTGTTCGCCCATGCAAAGGCGTCGGCCACTCCTTGCGAAAACGGGGTTCCGACATCCGATGTGGGGCCCGACAGATCGGCGAGTTGACCGATCGCGATTTGCGCCTGCGCAGCACCCGCCGTACCAGCCAGAAGCAAGGCCAGCGATGTAGTTCTGAGTAATGCATTGATCGTCATCGTTTTCGTTCCTCCACTTGAGATCTCTTCCCGCTCCCTGTCCCGTTCCGACCTCAATGCGAAAACGGGTAGAGTTTCCAGTACGTCTTGATTTGCCGCCACCGATGAGCCAGCCCGTCCGGCTCGAAAATCAGGAATGCGATGATAATGACGCCGATCGCGAACTCGCGCAGAAACGCGATATTGTTCTTCAGCCCGAGAAACTGGTCGATCGGACTGCCGCGCAGCGCGGCGCTGAGCAATTCCATCGATTCCGGCAGCAGTACCATGAAGGCCGCGCCCATCAATGTGCCCATGATCGAGCCGATGCCGCCGATGATGATCATTGCCAGGAAGATGATCGAGCGGTCGATGCCGAACCCTTCGTTGGAGACGACCAGATTGTAGTGCGCGTAGAGCGCGCCGCCGACGCCAGCGAAGAATGCCGCGAGGCCGAATGACAGGGTGCGGTATTTGGTCAGGTTGATGCCCATGATCTCGGCCGAGAGATAATGGTCTCGCACGGCGACCAGCGCCCGGCCGTCGCGCGAACGCATCAGATTTGTCACCAGCACATAACAGGCGACGACATAAGTCAGCACCACGTAGAAATATTGCCGGTCGCCGCGCAGCCTCATTCCGAAGATCGAGAAAGGCTCGGCGCTCGCCGGCACCGATCCGCCGGTGAACCATTCCGCGCGCGCGAAGAAGTCGAGCAGGATATACTGCGCCGCGAGCGTAGCGATCACCAGATAGAGGCCCTTCAGCCGCGCCGCCGGCAAACCGAAGATCAGGCCCACGGCGGCGGTCACCACGCCTGCAAGCGGAATGGCGAAGAACACCGGAATCGAGAATCGGTTGGAGAGGTAAGCCGACGTGAATGCGCCGAACCCGAAGAAAGCGGCATGACCGATCGAAATCTGCCCGGTGAAGCCGACCAGGACATTGAGGCCGAGCGCCGCAATTCCGAAGATGCCGATCTGGATCAGGATGCTCAGCCAGTATTCACTCAGTACTTGCGGCGCGAAGCAGATCAGCATGATGCCGACGATCACCGCGTTGCGGCTGGCAGCGGTCGGAAAGATCGTGGTGTCGGCGGCGTAGCTGGTGCGGTAATCGCCGGCGGGAATGAGAGAAGGGGTTGCCATTTCGATCAAACCCGCTCGATGTCTTTGGTGCCGAACAACCCGTACGGCTTGATCATGAGAACGATGATCAGGACATAGAACGGAGCGATCTCGAAGAGATTGCCCCAGTGCAGGTATTCACTGTCGATGAAGTGGGCCACGTTTTCCAGCAGGCCGATGATGATGCCGCCCAGAACCGCGCCGCCGACGCTGTCGAGCCCCCCCAGGATTGCCGCCGGAAATACCTTGATGCCGTATCCGGACAGGCCCGAAGAGACCCCATTGACGACCGCCACCACCACCCCCGCTACCGCCGAGACCGTCGCCGAAATCGCCCAGGCAATCGCAAATACATTCTTGACGGAGATGCCAAGCGACTGCGCGACCTGCTGATTGAAGGCCGTGGCGCGCATCGCGAGGCCGTATTTCGAGACGCGGAAGAACCAGGCCATGCCGCCCATCATGGCGACCGAGACAACCAGACTCATCAGATAGACCGTCTGTATTTTCAGGCCGAACACGGCCACGGTCTCGGTCGTGAAGATTTTCGGAAATGGTTGCAGGTTGACGCCGAAAATCCATTTCATCAAAGCCTGAAATGCCGTCGACATCGCAATCGTAACCATGATCACCGAGATGATCGGCTCGCCGATCATCGGGCGCAGGATCACGATCTGGATCGCGATGCCGAACAGGAACATGAAGACCAGCGTGACGGGCATGCCGATATAGAACGGCACCTCGTACCTGGTGAGCATGACCCAGCATACCCATGCACCGACCAAAAGCAGTTCGCCCTGCGCGAAATTGACGACCTGGGTCGCCTTGTAGATCAGCACGAACGACATCGCGACGACGCCGTAGAGCGTGCCGACCACGAGGCCGTTGATGAGAAGCTGGATCAGGAGCTGGCTGTTCATCGGCAGCGGATTTCTCTTTACTCGGCGGCGTCGGCGACTGGCGCTGTGTGCGACAAGCCAAGATCGACCACCGGAAGCGTCGTACGAATGCGCTGTGTCGAACCATCCTGGAAGCGGATGACGGTATCGATATCAATCGCGGGCCTGTCGTTGTAGACAGCGTCGATAATGTCGGCATATTTTTCGTTGATGACGTTGCGGCGGACCTTCCGCGTTCGCGTCAATTCGCCATCGTCGGCGTCGAGCTCCTTGTAAAGCAGGAGAAACTTGGCGATGCGCTGGGCCGGCGGCAAGGTCGCGTTGACGCTCTCGACCTCCTTGCGCAGCAACTCATAGACCTCGGGACGGGACGCCAGATCGGTATAGGTCGTGAACGAGATACGCTTTTTCTCCGCCCATTTCGAGACAATCGAAAAGCGGATGCAGATCAGCGCGGCAAGATAGTCGTGCCCTGCGCCCAGCAAAACGGCTTCGGCGACATAGGGCGAGAACTTCAGCTTGTTTTCGATGTATTGCGGGGAAAACCGGTCGCCGCGCGAGGTCTCCGCGAGATCCTTGATGCGATCGATTACCACGAGCTGCCGGTTGCCGTTGAAATAACCGGCGTCGCCGGAATGCATCCAGCCGTCGCGCAGGTCGGCGGCGGTCGCCGCTTCGTTCTTGTAGTAGCCGACGAACATATTGGGATGCCGTACCACGATTTCGCCGACGCCGTTGGCGTCGGGCTGCCTGATCTCGATTTCGATATTGTCTGCCATCGCAACGCCGCTGGTATCGGGATCGACGGTGTCCGGATGATGCAGCGTGAAGGCCCCCAGCGTCTCGGTCTGGCCGTACAGCGTACGCAATGGCACACCCATCGCCCGGAAGAACTTGAAGGTGTCGGGACCGAGGGCGGCGCCGCCCGTTCCGGCCGAGCGCAACCGCGTGAAGCCGAGGCGATCGCGTAACGCCCGGAACAGCAGCACGTCTGCGACCGCCGAATGCTTGCCGTTCTCCAGTGCCGACAGTCCGGCCTTCATGCCGATTTCGTAGAGATTTTGCTTGAGTGCGGACGAATCCATAACGCGTGCGCGCACGTCCGCGGCAATCGACTCCCAGACCCGTGGCGCGAAGAGAACGAAGGTCGGCGCGATCTCGCGGAAGTCATGCATCATGGTATCGGACTGTTCGACGAAACTGACCTTCATTCGGCTGAGCATGCCTTTTCCGAGGGCATAGACCTGCTCCATGATCCAGGGCAGCGGCAGCACCGAGACGTATTCGTCGTCGGGGCCCTTGGGATCGAAGGCCAGATATGCCGCGCAATGGCGCAACACGCGGCCGGCCGTCAGCATCGCGAGTTTCGGGTTGGAGGTCGTACCCGATGTGGTACAGAGGATGGCGACGTCCTCGCCATTGGTTGCATCGACCAGACGATCGTACAGTCCAGGTTCGCGCGCGGCGCGCTCACGGCCCATGGTTGCCAGCCGGCTGGCTTCGATCAGGCGCGGGTCGTCGTATTTCCGCATCCCGCGCGGATCGGAGTAGACGATGTGGCGCAGGTGCGGAACGCGATCGTCGAGTTCCAGCAGCTTGTCGACCTGCTCTTCGTCCTCGGCGAACACCAGTTTGGTTTCGCCATAACTGAGAAGATACATCACCTCTTCGCCCAACGATTCGCGGTACATGCCAAGGCTGGCAGCGCCGATGGCATGCGAGGCGATTTCCGCGGCAATCCAGTCGGGCCGGTTGTCGCCGATGATGCCGATGACATCGCCATGGCCAAGCCCGAGTTCGACCAATCCCAGTGCAAAGTCGCGGACGCGGGCCTGATGGTCATCCCAGGTGAACACGCGCCACAGGCCGAAATCCTTCTCGCGCAACGCGATCTCGCTGCCATGTTCGCGGGCGTTGAGCCGCAGCAGCTTCGGGAAGGTGTCGGCCTGCGCGGCGCGGCCCGCATAGTCCATCATGCCGATAACTCCACCGCGACGGGCTTTTCGGTAAAGTCTTTCAGGGCTTCGTCTTCCTCGCCGAGATAGGCGCGCTTGACATGGGGGTCGGCCAGTACGGCCGCAGGCTCGCCTTCCGCGATCTTGCGGCCGAAGTCCAGCACCATGACCCGATGGGAGATGTCCATCACCACGCCCATGTCGTGCTCGATCATCATCACCGTCATGCCGAACTCTTCATTGAGGTCGACGATGTAGCGCGCCATGTCCTCTTTTTCCTCGAAGTTCATGCCGGCCATCGGCTCATCGAGCAGGATCAGCCGCGGCTCCAGCGCCATGGCGCGGGCGAGTTCGACGCGTTTGCGCAGGCCGTAGGGAAGGGTGCCGGCGGTTGCCTTGCGCACCGACTGCAGGTCGAGGAAGTCGATAATCTCCTCAACCTTTTGCCGATGCTCAAGCTCCTCGCGCCGCGCCCCGCTCAGCCAATACAGCGAGCCGGTGATGAAATTGTTCTTCAGCAGATGATGCCGCCCGACCATGATGTTGTCGAGCACGCTCATGTGGTGGAACAAAGCGAGGTTCTGGAAGGTGCGACCGATGCCGAGCGAGGGCCGGGCGTTCGGGTTAAGCGCGGTGATATCCTTGCCGTGATAGAACAGATGGCCTTCGGTCGGCTTGTAGCGGCCGGAGATGCAATTGACGATCGAGGTCTTGCCGGCGCCGTTCGGCCCGATGATCGAGAAAAGTTCACCCTCGTTAACGCCAAAGCTCACCTCGGTCAGCGCGCGTACGCCACCAAAGCGCAGTGACACCCCGCGCACTTCCAACGTGTAAGCCACTTATTCCCTCCGGATAAGGCGCTTGACGCGCTCTCCATGGTTCGTCGTCGGTCAGGCAATCTTACATCGGCAGTATTTGGTAAGCCATCCGACTATTGGTCGGTCGAGGCGGGCTGGCCGGCGACCTCAGGCAATTCTGGCAGCGCCTCGGGGCCCCGGGTCATGCGCGTTAAGGTCGCACCGGCGACCCACGACTCTTTCGCGCATACAACCTGTTGCAATCATCGAAGGTCGAATTGAATCACCTAAGCCACTGATTTGAAAGAGCTATGACATTAGACTCCAATCGAGGCGAGTGCTATTGCCTGCGGCGCGGACGGAAGCGCTCTTGCGCGCGACATTTGGCTGCGCGAATGGGGGGCGCTGACAGGCTCCGCAGGTCCCGGCGCGGCCAGCGGTTTTTGGAGAAGATATGTCGGCACAGGATTCAAGACGGCGCGTTGCGCTGATTACCGGCGTCACCGGCCAGGACGGCGCCTATCTCGCCGAATATCTGCTCGGTCTCGGCTACACCGTACACGGCATCAAGCGTAGGTCGTCCTCGTTCAACACCGCGCGCATCGATCACCTCTATCAGGATCCGCATGCCCGCAACGTGCCCTTCGTGCTGCACTATGGCGACATGACGGACTCGACCAATCTGATCCGGCTGGTGCAGCAGATCAGGCCGACGGAAATCTATAATCTGGCGGCCCAGAGCCATGTTGGCGTCAGCTTCGAGAGCCCCGAATATACCGCCAATGCCGATGCCATCGGCGTGTTGCGGTTGCTGGAAGCGATCCGGATCCTTGGCATGGAGAAGGAGACGCGTTTCTATCAGGCATCGACCTCGGAGCTTTACGGCCTGGTTCAAGAGGTGCCACAAAAAGAGACCACGCCGTTCTATCCGCGCTCGCCCTATGGCGTCGCCAAACTCTACGGCTACTGGATCACGGTGAACTATCGTGAGGCCTACGGCATGTTCGCTGCCAACGGCATCCTGTTCAATCACGAAAGCCCGATCCGCGGCGAGACCTTCGTGACGCGCAAGATCACGCGCGGCGTGGCCCGGATCGAGACCGGGCTCGAAAACACGATCTATCTGGGAAATCTGGAGGCCAAGCGCGACTGGGGCCATGCCCGGGATTACGTGGAGGGCATGCACAAGATATTGCAGGCAGAGACTGCGGACGATTTCGTGCTGGCGACCGGCGAGACCCGCTCGGTGCGGGAATTCGTCGAACTGGCGTTTGCTGAGGTCGGTCGCAGCATCGAATGGCAGGGCAAGGGGGTCGAGGAAACCGGGGTCGACCGGAAATCCGGCAAGACCGTCGTGCGCATCGATCCGGTGTATTTTCGTCCGACCGAGGTCGATCTGCTGATTGGCGATGCCAGCAAGGCGCGCGAAAAACTGGGCTGGAAGCCGAAAACCACGTTCCCCCAGCTGGTCAAGGAGATGGTGGCCGGCGATCTCGCGGCCGCCGAGCGGGAGGCCGCGAATGGCAAACATCCCGTTTGAGCTGAAAGGCAGGACCGTCTTTGTTGCCGGGCATCGCGGCATGGTCGGATCGGCGCTGGTGCGCAGGCTCGCGCGGGAAGATGTCGAGGTGCTGACATTGGACCGGAGCGAGGTCGATCTCCGAGACCAAACGGCCGTCGGCCATTGGTTTGCAGCCAAACGCCCCCAGGCAGTTTTTCTGGCTGCCGCCAGGGTCGGCGGCATTGTCGCCAACAACACGCTGCGCGCCGAATTCCTCTACGACAATCTGGTGATCGCCGCGAACGTGATCCACGCGGCGTACCTCAACAGAGCCGAGAAGCTGATGTTTCTCGGCTCGTCCTGCGTCTATCCCAAGCTGGCGCCGCAACCGATGCGCGAGGATTGCCTTATGACGGGGCCGCTGGAGCCGACCAACGAGCCCTACGCGATCGCCAAGATTGCCGGGATCAAGATGGTCGAGGCCTACCGCGACCAATACGGCGCCGACTTCATCAATGTGATGCCGACCAACCTCTATGGGCGCGGCGACAATTATCATCCGGAATACAGCCACGTCGTTGCCGCGCTGATCCGGCGTTTCCACGAAGCGAAGACGTCGGGCATCGGCAATGTGGCGGTATGGGGCACTGGCGTGCCGCGGCGTGAGTTCCTGTATGTCGACGATCTCGCCGATGCCTGTATCCATCTGATGAAAACCTATTCCGACAAGGAGCTGGTTAATATCGGCACGGGCGAGGACATCACGATTGCCGAATTTGCCCGCTTGGTCGCCGCAATCGTCGGCTATACCGGCGACATCAGCTTCGACATCTCGAAGCCCGACGGCACGCCGCGCAAATTGCTCGACGTCAGCCGCCTTGCCCAGCTCGGCTGGCGCGCCAGTACCTCGCTGGACGACGGCATCCGACTGGCCTATCGGGCGTACCTGGCCGAAATGAAATAATTGCGGGTCAGCCTTTTGGCATTGGCGGTCGCCGGGAGCCCAGCTTGTCCTCGATTGAGAAGCTCGTCCTCAGTCGCTAGGATGGCATCCCGGCTTTCTGGTCGCCGAGCCGCGAGCAAGGTGTTGGAGTG
>Ga0075026_100001184_pt1 | contig 10992 bp, 8 predicted proteins | sample Str012_2_FD_71392 | JGI IMG/M metagenome (GOLD analysis project Ga0075026, IMG submission 71392) | Freshwater sediment microbial communities in response to fracking from Pennsylvania, USA - Straight Creek_MetaG_SC_2012 | ecosystem: Environmental > Aquatic > Freshwater > Creek > Sediment...
CAGCGATAAAATACGCGTTGCTGTTATTGGCAGCGGCATTATGGGTTTTAACGATATTGACACCGCACTAAAAGTACCCGGCATTGAAATTGCCGCCGCCTGCGATTTGTATACCGGCCGGCTGGAAAGAATGAAAGAACTGTACGGAAAGGATTTGTATACCACCCGCGATTACCGTGAAATACTGGACCGCAAAGATGTGGATGCCGTAATTATTGCCACCAGCGATAACTGGCATGCCCGCATCAGCACAGATGCCATGAACAAGGGCAAGCATGTATACTGCGAGAAACCCATGGTGCACAAGATCAGCGAAGGCGCTGGAGTGATCAAAACCCAGCAGCAAACAAAAAAAGTAATGCAGGTGGGCAGCCAGGGCATTAGTGGCGTTGATTATTTAAAAGCAAGGGAATTGTACCGGGCCGGCGAAATTGGCACACTCAACTGCATTGAAGCTACTTACGACCGGCAAAGTGCACTGGGCGCCTGGGAATATACCCTGCCAACAGACGCATCGCCAAAAACGGTTGATTGGGACCGTTATATTGCCGGCACACCCAAACAGCCTTACGATGAAAAGAAATTTTTCTGGTGGCGCAATTACAAAGACTTTGGCACCGGAATGCCGGGCGATTTGTTTGTACACCTGGTTACCGGTATTCATTATGTAACCGGCTCCAAAGGGCCTTCTTCTATTTATTCTGCCGGCCAGCTGGCTTACTGGAAAGACGGCCGTGATGTACCCGATGTAACCACCTCCATCATGGATTATGCTGAAACGCCCGAACACCCCGCCTTCCAGGTGATGCTGCGCGTTAATTTTATCAGTGGCACCGGCGGTGGCAGCTCCGTTAAATTTATTGGCAGCGAAGGCATACTTGAAAAAACCGGCGAGGGACTGAGCATAACGCACAGCCTCATGCCAAAAGCCCCGGGTATTGGCGGATGGGATGCATTGAGTACCTATCCGCAAGCCATGCAGGACATACTAAAAAAACAATACGATCAAAAATGGCTGCCGGCCGACCAGCAGGCATCCACAAAACCGCCCATCCGTTTTAAAAAACCAGAAGGCTACAGCGAACATGCAGACCATTTTATAAATTTCTTTGAAGCCATCCGCAGCGGCAGCCCGGTGATTGAAGGACCGGTTACGGCTTTTCGCGCAGCAGCACCCTGCCTTGCCAGCAATGAAAGCTATTTTCAGAAAAAAATCATCTATTGGGATGCAGAGAATATGAAAGTGCAGGACAAATAATTCTTTACTGCGTAAATACATGGCAGTTCATTTTTCTGAAATAGCCATGTTTTTAACTTACTCCTATACTAATTTGAATACAATGGGCGTTTAACAGTCGATTGCACGATTCAAAAAGGATCGGCTTACACAAAAAACCCATCTATTCAATGAAAAAACTACTCTTTGTAGCCCTTGGCGCTATTGGCGTCTTCTCTGCCGAAGCTCAATCTGCCGTTAAATTGTACCGTTACAACAACGTTTCCACAAGAGACCATCTGTTTACAACCAATTGGGACGAACTGGGCAATGGAAAATATGGTTACCAGTTTGAAGGTGTTGCCGCATATGTATTTTCAACCCAGGTAGAGGGAACTGCTCCATGCTACCGCTATTTCAACAGTTCCAACCATTTCCATTTTTACACTTCCAATCAGGCAGAACTGGGTAATGGAAAATACGGGTACCAATCAGAAGGCGTGGCATTTTACGCTTACAGTACCGCTATAAAGTCCACTGTGCCTTTTTACCGTTTTGCAAATGCCGGCAATGGAAGTCATTTTTATTCGGCCAATTATGATGAAGTGGGCAATGGCAAATATGGCTATAAAGACGAAGGCACGATGTGTTACGTTTTAAAAGATGAGACCACGGCCAATAATGCCGTAGCGGCATCATTGGTAGCACCTGCACAAGGTTTTTTGAATACAGCTGCAGATGTTGCGCAGGCAGATACCACCGCCCACGGCGTATTTTATAGTAAAGGCAATGCCGTTAAAGGCACGGTGCACATGTACAAGCAGGATTATCACAACGAAGGTATTCCTGCTGAACCAATGGTTACAGCCTGGGAATGTGAAGACGGAAAACTCCGCAATCCGGATTTTGGACAGATAGACAGTGCCCGTATTGGCGACCTCTTTTTTACACGCATCAATTACCGTGAAAGAGGTTTTATGAGTGTTGCGGATGAACAAATGAACCTGGTACGCATGCTCACAGACGGGCCCAAAGCTTCCGCCTACTTTCTTTACATCTACAATAAATCCACAAAAACCTATACCCATTCTTTTTATGTTCAAAAAGTAAATGAGAAAAAACCGGTGGATGTACAAGCCGGACTTTGGAATATCACATTTAAAAAGCAGTTGGCAAAACTCTTTGAAGATTGCAGTACCGTTGCTGCCAAAGCCGAAGAAAAAGCCTATGGCACGGGCAAGCAGGCCGTTATTGCTGCCACCCGCGATTATAATGAATCCTGTCATTAATAAAGGAAGTCAATAAATTTTTACAGCTGCTGCAGGTGAAACTACCTGCAGCATTTTTTTTGGAAGAAATCAATTGCCCGCGTGGCAAAGCCAACCGGACATCACAATCTTGTCACCCAAAAATCATCCTTCTTTATTTCATTTTTTACAACCCCGTTTGAGAACCTGCGGAGATTGTATGGCACTGCGGTTGGTATAGCTGAATAGCTTTATTTTGCTGCATGGAACATATCATTGCCTACAAAACACTACTGGCTTTTACTGAAAATATTTTTAAACAAATAGGCTGCAGCAACACCGATGCAGGCATTGCTGCCAAAGCATTGCTGGCTGCCGATTTGCGGGGCATCGATTCTCACGGTGTGGCTCGTTTAAGTGGCTATGTTCGTTTGTGGGAAGCCAAGCGTGTAAATGCAAAACCAACCATTAGCATTGTGCATGAAACAGCTTCTACTGCAGTAGTAGATGGCGGCAGCGGCCTTGGTCTTGTAGTGGCGCCCTTTGCCATGCAGGTGGCTATCGATAAAGCAAAACAAGTGGGTACCGGTTGGGTAAGCGTCAACCATTCCAATCATTTCGGCATTGCAGGCTATCATGCCATGATGGCGCTTGAACACGATATGATTGGCATTGCCATGACCAATGCCAGCGCCCTGGTAGCACCTACTTTTTCCATTGAACGGATGCTGGGTACCAATCCCATTTGTGTAGCCATACCCGCAGGCAATGAACCCGCGTTTGTAGCCGATCTTGCCACCACCACGGCCGCCAATGGTAAGCTGGAAATATTGCAACGCAAAAGTTTGCAAGCACCCACCGGCTGGATACAGGATAAAGATGGAAACGCCTCTACCAACCCGCACGAACTGAAAGGTGGCGGCGCTCTATTGCCATTGGGTGGCGACCGTGACCATGGTAGTCACAAAGGATATGCACTGGGTGCAGTTGTAGATATTTTTTCAGCGGTATTGAGCGGCGCCAACTATGGCCCCTGGGTACCGCCATTTCCGGCCTACGTGCCCATGCCAGAGAACCAACCGGGCAAAGGCATCGGTCATTTTTTTGGGGCCATGCGCATAGATGCTTTCCGGACCGCCAGTGATTTTAAACTTCATATGGACCAATGGATACAACGCTTCCGGATGGCCAAACCCATCAATGAAACACAAAAAGTATTGATCCCCGGCGATCCCGAACGCGAAGCGCAGGCAGAACGCATGCAAAACGGCATCCCGTTGTTAAATGCAGTAGTACAGGATTTAAAAGATTTGGGTGAAAGGTTTGGAATAGCCTGGGAAATGCCGGATGCCTGAACTTAAAATTGCTGCTATCATTTTAAGTTCGGGTAGCCAATCCTACGCTGTGTTCATGCTATTATCAATTGCCTGTAAAACTCATTTCCTGAACTGAAGAAATCCGACAACCGACATCCGCTATAACCCGTTATCTTTGCTGCCCAAATTATTTTTTAACTAAACTCCTGCTGATAGCGGGATTGGGGGGGAACAATGAAAATTATGAAATTTGGCGGTACCTCTGTAGGTAAGCCCGAACGTATGCACCAGGTGGCACAACTGGTAACAAAAGACGATGAGCCAACGATTGTAGTATTGAGTGCACTGAGTGGTACCACCAATGCACTGGTGGCCATTGGTGATAGCTTAAGCAAGGGCGAGAAAGAAGCCGCCAAGCAGCAAATAGATAAACTGGAAGCACATTACCATCAATTTATAGCAGACCTGGTAAAGACGCCCGAAGCTTTGCAAAAAGCAAAGGCCATCATTGCCGAACATTTTGAATTCTTAAACATCATTCTCAAAATATCTTTCAACGAAGCATTAAACAAAGACATCCTGGCGCAGGGAGAACTGCTGAGCACCAAATTGTTTTGTGTATACCTCGGAGAAAAAGGCATTGCCCATCATTTGTTGCCGGCGCTTGATTTTATGACCATCGACAGTTATGATGAACCGCAGATAGGAAGCATTAAAGTAAAACTGGCGCAAATTTTAAAACAGCATGAATCAAAGAAATTATTCATCACCCAGGGATATATCAGCCGCAATGCAAGGGGCGAAGTAGACAACCTGAAACGCGGTGGCAGCGATTACAGTGCTTCGCTGATTGCCGCCGCCATTAATGCCAGCGTTTGCGAAATATGGACCGATATTGACGGTATGCACAACAATGATCCGCGTGTGGTAAAACAAACCAGGGCCATTGAGCAACTCAGTTTTGAGGAAGCAGCAGAGCTGGCTTATTTTGGCGCCAAGATTCTGCACCCTGCTTCTATCTGGCCTGCGCAGCAATATAAAATTCCGGTAAAATTGCTGAACACCATGCAGCCGGATGCAAAAGGCACTTTAATTACAGAGCTGGCAGATGGTAAGGGCGTAAAAGCAATTGCTGCAAAAGATGGTATCATTGCCATTAAAATAAAAAGCAGCCGCATGCTGCTGGCCTATGGCTTTTTAAGAAAGATTTTTGAAGTATTTGAAAAGTACCGTACGCCCATCGATATGATTACAACTTCTGAAGTGGCGGTATCACTGACCATCGACAGTACTTTACACCTCAAAGAAATACTGAAAGAGCTGGAACCGTTTGGCAATACCGAAATAGACCACGACCAGAGCATCGTATCTATTGTGGGCAATGAACTGGCTTCTACAGAAAACCTGCTGGCCAAATTGTTTGATTCGCTGAAACCCATACCGGTGCGCATGGTTAGCTATGGCGGCAGCCCGCACAATGTATCCGTTTTAATTCCGGCTGCTTACAAAACACAAACCCTGCAATTGCTGAACAAAGGATTGTTTGGACTGGATTAATACAACAGTATTTGCGATACTAAAAAGCCCCTTCAAACAGAGGGGCTTTTTTAATGTATTGCGCAGGTTTTATTACGGTTGCTGCTGCTGTTGCTGTTCCTTCAGCACATTGTCGTTGTATTTCCTGTTCTTCAGAATATTCACATAAGTAAGGGCCAGGCGGTTATTATAGTTTTCGTACGATTTCTTGGCCCATTCAACCGCTTTGTCCAAATCGCCGTTGATTTCACTAATGATGGCCATATTGTAGCAGGCCCTGCCGGCAATTTTGCCGCTGGCATTGTTGGTTTCTTTCAGCCACACTTCTTCGGCACCCTTCCAGTTGCCGGTACGGGCCATCCGGGTAGCAATGGTAAAATTGTCTGAGCCTTTGATATAATAATCGCGGTATACTCTTATCCAATAAGGAATCAATCGCAGCGCATAGGCATGACCGTTTTGATTGCCCGCTTCTTTTACCGCTTCTTTACGGTTGATCAGTCCACCAGCAGCGGCCACCGGGTTAAGCCCCCTGGCAGAATAGTTGAGTGTTTTACCAGCAGAATATTCGTCCAGGATATTGCGTCCGCGGGGGTCATAAATACGCCAGCCGGTTTTTACCAGGGTTTGCATACTGGCTTCATGTTCCAGTGCAGGCACGTTGCCCAGCGGCGTTTTCAACGAGGTGGGGATTGCCGCATAATTTATTTTGGTATCTGTATCAAACAGTTCAAGCGAAAAAACAGCATCGGCATTGTTTTCTGCGCAGATTTTCTCTACGGCTTCCCAGGACAAAGGTGCCGGGAAGAAACCGGGTGCTGCGTTATTGGTTTCCGTGCCTGCCACGGGTTTGATGCCGGCAAAGCGGTTGTTTTTCCAAAGTTCATCGGTGAGGCCGGTAATGCTGGCATCGGCACCGGCTGCATCCAGGCCCGGGCCCTCCATGGTCATTACTTTGTCAATGGCATCCACCACTTTATTTTGTTTGGCTGCCTGGCTGCGGTTTACCACGGCCACCGTCTTAATATCCTGCGGAAGAGATACCGGTGCGGGTTGCAGCACGCTGATGTACACAAGATTGGTGCTGCTACAGGAAGAGAAAATAACAGCCATCAGCAATATGGCAATAAGTATTTTCATTGCATTGGATTTTGTATATAACGCTTAGTGGGGGCATTTGGTATGTGGTTAACCCGGCCCGGAACCGCTGGTTAGGCCGATTGGATCAATACCATAAAGAGTATGATTTTTTTGGGGCCCCGCATTAATGCCCCGATTAAGCATGCTTGCGTCGCACCCTTGTACCGTATTGCTTTATTGGGCTACAAGCTGTCGGTGATGGTTAACTTATTTGAAAGCAAGGCAGCTGTTAAGGCAATTCGGTCCGCAACCTATTTCAACAACGCATTCTTTTCCATCCAGGTCTTTAGCCAGTCCATCCATTTTACATCGGTCGTTTTGTTGTTCATGCCAAAACCATGACCACCTTTTTCAAACAAATGAATTTCTGATGGCACCCCGTTTTTTTGCAGGGCATCGTAAAAAACCAGGCTATTGGCCACTTTTACGCCGCCATCGTCTTTGGCATGTACTAAGAAAGTGGGTGGTGTTTCATTTGTTACCTGCAGCTCATTGGAGTAGTACGCAATTTTTTCGGCAGCGGGGTTTTTGCCAATCAAATTGTTTCTTGAGCCAATATGCGCAAGACTGTCAGAAAAGCTGATAACCGGGTACAGCAATACCATAAAATCAGGACGCAGGCTGATTCTTCTCTTTTCTTTTATTACCGCATGGTTAAAATGTGTTCCTGCAGTTGATGCCAGGTGGCCACCCGCAGAAAAACCCATGATGCCGATTTTATTTTTATCGAGACCCCATTTTTTTGCTTCCTTTCTTACCAGCTGGATGGCTCTTTGTGCATCCTGCAATGGACCGATTTCTTTGTTTTCCATCAGGCTGTCATCCGGCAACCGGTATTTCAGTACAAAAGCGGTGACGCCCCATTCGTTCAATGCCTGCGCTACATCGGTGCCTTCATGCGAGTAAGCCAGTATACCGTATCCGCCGCCCGGGCAAATAATTACTGCAGTGCCATTGGCTTTTTCTTTGGGAGGCAAGAAAGCCAGGAGCGTTGGCGCAGAAACTTTGCTAATACGCAGGATGCCGTCTTTGCCCATTTCAGATTTTTCGGCGCTGGCAATGGGTTTTGCGCCGGGTACTTTTTTGTACAGTGGAATGATTTCCTGTGCGGGTAGTTTTGTCATTGCTGAAATCAGTAAAAGGGAGAATAAAATCTTTTTCATACACAAATATATTGGCAGAGGTGAAAGGTTGAGCTATTAGGTCAGTGATTTGAACTGTTGAATAAGGATGCTTCCGTAAAAGTGAGCAATTTGCGTGGCAAAGCAGCAAATTGGCAACAACAATGTTTACTCTTTATTCAAAGGCCGGTTCAAAAAAAACAAGAGATACAATATAAAACTATTTTTATTACCGCATAAAAAAGCCCCGCAGCAATGCAGGGCTTTAATGTTATTATCATCACTTTGCTTTAGATAACAATCATGGCATCGCCATAGCTAAAGAAACGGTATTTGTCTTTGATGGCTTTTTTATAGGCTTCCATGGCCAAATCGTAACCGGCAAATGCGCAGGTCATGATCAGCAAACTGGTTTTTGGCAAATGAAAATTGGTTACCAGCGCATCGGCTATATTAAATTCGTATGGCGGGTGAATGAAATGGTTGGTCCAGCCTTCGGAAGGTTTCAGTAATTTTTCTGCCGTAAAAGAACTTTCCATGGCACGCATGGTAGTGGTACCAATGGAACAAATGCGGTGCCCTTCTTTTTTTGCTTTGTTTACAATATTGCAGGCGATGTCTTCTATGTGGTAATATTCTGCGTCCATTTTGTGTTTGCTGAGATCTTCTACTTCAATGGGGCGGAAAGTACCAAGCCCGGTATGCAGGGTTACTTCGGCAAAACGGATGCCTTTTATTTCAAGTCTTTTGATGAGTTCCTTGCTGAAATGCAAACCTGCCGTGGGTGCGGCTACAGCGCCTTCGTGCTTGGCGTATACGGTCTGAAAACGCTCTTTGTCTTCTTCGTCGGGTTTGCGTTTGATGTATTTGGGCAAAGGTGTTTCGCCCAGAATTTCCAGCATCTGGCGAAATTCTTCATCGGTGCCGTCCCATAAAAAACGGATGGTACGGCCACGGCTGGTGGTATTGTCAATTACCTCAGCTACCAGTTCATCGGTTTCGCCGAAATAGAGTTTGTTGCCCACGCGTATTTTACGGGCCGGGTCTACAATTACATCCCACAAACGGTTGGGCTTGTTCAGTTCGCGCAGCAAAAACACCTCAATCTTGGCACCGGTTTTTTCCTTACGGCCATACATACGCGCAGGAAATACTTTTGTGTTGTTCACTACAAAAACATCCTTGTCGTTAAAATATTCCTGGATATCATGGAAATGTTTGTTTTCCATCTGGCCGGTATGACGGTGCACTACCATAAGGCGGCTGTCTTCACGTCTTTTAGCAGGGTTCTGGGCAATAAGATTAAGGGGAAGATCAAAACGGAACTGTGAAAGTTTCATGTATCAAACGGGTTTAAATAGCGCCGCATGATAGAAACTAAATCCGGTATGTTTCAGAAACCAGAAATTTGTTCCTGAAAACCTGTGTTTGAAACAGGTCTCTCATCATGTTACGGCATGATTTTAAAGTGTGCAAATGTACGGTAAAAATAGCAGATTGCAATAAAGGAAGAACCCAGGGATGTTTTAAGTGATAAGGCATAGGCTTATCTGACCGTCACCTTTGGCATTTGAACAGGTTTATGGCGGAGCAAAACCTTAAATTTTAAACAGCTTGCAGCGCCAGCGAAAGGGCCATTGCAACGCTTTCCCCGTCCATAGCGGCGCTTACAATGCCACCAGCATAACCGGCGCCCTCGCCTGCCGGGTAAAGATTTTTTACCTGCGGATGCTGCAGTGTTGCTGCATCCCTGGGCACCCGCACTGGCGAAGAAGTGCGAGATTCTGTGGCCACCACAATGGCTTCGTTGGTAAGATAGCCGCGCATTTTCTGGCCAAACGCCCTAAAGCCCTGTTGCAGGTTTTTAAAAACAAAGCCAGGCAATACTTCCTGCAGGTTTACAGAATGGGTGCCGGGCAGGTATGAACAGGCGGGCAAACCGGCCGAAGTTTTGCCATTTACAAAATCGCCCATCCGCTGGGCTGGCGCTACAAACTTGCCACCACCGGCTGCAAATGCTTTTTGCTCCACAGTTTGCTGAAAGTACATGCCCTGCAATGTCGGTTCTGTTTCAAACTGTTCCCGATCAGTCAACAGCGCTTTTTCTTTTTTAAAGTAATCCTGAACATTCTTTTCACTCACTTCTGTTACCATGCCGGAATTGGCAAATGGATTGTTGCGTTTGGAAGGGCTCCAGCCATTCACCACCAGTTCATTGGCATTGGTGGATGCGGGTGCAATAATGCCGCCCGGGCACATGCAAAAAGAAAATACACCCCTGCCCGCTACCTGCTGCACCAATCCGTAAGCGGCGGGTGGCAGAAAATCGCCGCGGGAGCTGCAGTGGTATTGAATACTGTCTATTAAAGACTGCGGATGCTCAATCCTTACGCCCAGTGCAAAGGGTTTTGTCTCAATCAGAATTTTTTTATGGTGCAGCAACTGAAAGATATCGCGGGCAGAATGACCGGTGGCCAGAATAACGGCATCGGCTTCAAACAGGTCGCCGTCGGCGGTTTTTACGCCGGTAATGCGGTTGCCGCTAAGCACCAGGTCCACCACCTTTTTTTCAAAAAGAAAAAGGCCGCCGCTGCCGGTGATTTGCTGGCGGATGGCGGTAATAATCTGGGGCAATTTATTGGTACCAATATGCGGGTGTGCTTCGTACAAAATATTTTCTGTGGCGCCAAACTGAAAAAACAATTGCAGAATGCTGTTGATATCGCCACGTTTGTGACTACGGGTATATAATTTCCCATCGCTGTAAGTGCCCGCCCCACCCTCTCCAAAACAATAATTGCTTTCGGGGTTGATGATACCGTCTTTATTGAGCAATGCAAGATCCCTTCTTCTTTCGCGCACATTTTTACCTCTTTCCAGCAAGATGGGCTGAATACCCAGGCCGATTAGTTTCAACGCAGCAAACAAACCACAGGGCCCGGCGCCAATGATGATTACTTTTTTTGCCGTCTTTGAAAGGTCTTTAAAAACTACCGGGGTAAATTGCGCGGCCACAAAGGGCTCATTAATAAATGCCGTAACGGTAAGATTTACCCAGGCCTGTTTGCCCCTTGCATCAATAGATTTTTTTTGAATGCGGTACCCTGTAACAGCAGCGGCTTTTACGCCAGCACTGCGGGCAATATACTGGGTAACAAGCTGTGCATCGGCTGCTTCGGATGGCAGCAGCTTGCAGGTGATTTGCTGTTGCATAAAATGTGTCTGGTATTTTACCGGAAAACAAGAGTGCGAAAATAGACAATTGAAGCCAGAATGCAGTTTGGCCGCCGTATAGAACGAAAGCTGATTTTATTAAAAAATTTTTGAACGATTTAAATGGCCGGGGAATAAATATTTGTATCTTCAGCAGGAGGGGCTTTACCAGGTCATTGCATTGCAGGGGTAATTCGTTTTTC
>Ga0075026_100001186_pt1 | contig 10986 bp, 9 predicted proteins | sample Str012_2_FD_71392 | JGI IMG/M metagenome (GOLD analysis project Ga0075026, IMG submission 71392) | Freshwater sediment microbial communities in response to fracking from Pennsylvania, USA - Straight Creek_MetaG_SC_2012 | ecosystem: Environmental > Aquatic > Freshwater > Creek > Sediment...
GAAATGGGTCGTAGAGCGAGTCCCCGCGATCGCTTTTGTGCTGAGGTTGCCGGTCTGTTTCTAGGTTGCTTGCACCTGCTTGACCAGACGAAAGGCGATGAGCTAGTCGCAGTTTGTAGGAAACAATAACCATGCGGGTCTCTGTTGCACTATGCACGTTTAATGGTGCTAGATTTCTGCTTGACCAACTCAGGAGCTTGGCTGCCCAAGAGCGCAAGCCAGACGAAATCATCATCTGCGACGATCAATCGGAAGATGACACTTGGCAAATCATCGAAGAGTTTCGTCGACGCGCCGACTTTGAAATCATCGCCACAAAGAACCCGCAGCGGCTCGGAGCAACGAAAAACTTCGAGAAAGCAATTTCTCTCGCATCAGGAGATATTATTTTTCTTTGCGATCAGGACGACATATGGCACCCAAGGAAGATTCGTGTCTTCGAGACTGTCTTCTCACAGAATCCACAAGTGTGTCTGGTCTTTTCTGATGCGTCGGTTGTAGATCAAGATCTAAGGCCTCTTGGCTATTCCGTTTGGAAGCGATTCGGATTCAATGCAGCCGGTCGACGTGCCGTGCGAGATGCGCGCGCCCTGGAGGTTCTCTTGCGAGGAAATGTGGTGACAGGTGCGACTGCTGCCTTCCGATCCTCGCTTTGCCAGATTGCATTGCCGATTCCCTCAGACTGGATTCACGATGGATGGCTAGCCCTCATAGCCTCGGCGATCGGTGGAATTGCCTTAATTGAAGAACAGCTCATAGAGTATCGGCAGCACTCGAGTAATCAAATAGGCGGGACAAAGATGACGCGCGCACAAGAGTTGCAATGCGCGAGGCAGACTGGATCCGCTGAGTATGTTCTAGTAGCTCAGCAGTACATAGAGGCTTTACGAAGGCTTTCGGGGAAAGAAAGGGATTGGCCGGGGAAGTCGACTAGTGCAGCGCGTCATAAGCGACTTATCGCCGGGAAAATACTTCACACTTATCGACGTGCTGAAATCCACAAGCGTTTTGCAGGACGGTTGTCCATCGTTCTTTCAGAATTGATTACCTGGCGGTATTTCAGATATTCGAACGGTATGAAGAGCGCCGCAAAGGATCTATTCCTGTGGGAACAGATAGGTTAAAAGGAAATTAAGTCAGGAACGGTGAGTATTCTGAATCGACGGATTAATTGGAAGTTCTTGCGGTTAGCGGCGACGGTAGCGTTGGAAATCATCGGGTTGATGCATTGACGATGACCGCGCGAATGGCTGCCCGCTGATTGCGTGCATCGCATGCATTGCTTACTGATGACTGCGATTGGGCGTGGTGGTCATGCTGAGGGTTGAGGCGATGTTCTGGCCGCGCCGAGTGGACAGGGGTTTTGCAGAATGGCTGACAGTTCATGCGACAGCGTGCGAGTACTGTGCATCGGTGAATTGTCTGCCAGGGTGCGTACGCGCTATTTTCTGTGACGCAGCGACAGAACGCCGGGAGAACTTCAAACTGCAAATTGATGAGTCGAAATCTCCGTTCTAGCAGGCTGCTGAAAAAGGCTTGAACTTGCTCATCTTATTCATGCCTAATGTTGAGTGTATTGAAGCCGAGGTAGTGCGATGCGCGGTCAGGTGAACCCTCAAGCCCATATGTTCAGCTACTTTTCTCTGGAGATGCGCGTACCGGCCAAGCACCCGCTGCGCTCTATCAAAGCGTACACCGATTCGGCACTCAAGCAGATTCGCCCGGTGTTGGATGGGATTTACAGTGAGATAGGCCGTCCCTCGATTCCACCGGAGCGCTTGCTTAAGGCGCAACTGCTGATCGCGCTGTACTCGGTGCGCTCGGATCGGCTGTTATGCGAGACGCTGGATTACAACATTCTGTTCCGCTTGTTCCTGGACATGGGTCTTGATGAGCCTTCTTTTGATCCCTCCACGTTCAGCAAGAACCGTGAACGGCTGGCCGGTGAAGAGGTGGCCCTGAAGTTCTTTGATGCCGTGGTGCGAGAAGCGCGCGCGCTGCAGCTGCTCTCCGACGAGCACTTCAGTGTCGATGGCACACTGATTGAGGCCTGGGTCTCGATGAAGTCGTTCCGACCCAAGGACGGCGGGGGAGCGGGCCCCGATGCCGGCGGTGATCGGAACTTCAAGGGCGAGCGGCGCCGCAATGACACGCACGCGAGCAGCACGGACCCGGAAGCGAAGCTGTTGCGCAAAGCATCGGGCAAGGAAGCCAAGTTGTGCTTTGCCGGCCATGCGCTGATGGATAACCGTCATGGTCTGATCACCGATGTGGCACTCACTCCGTCGGTGGGCGTGACGGAGTCTGAAGCGGCCCTGGCACTGGTGGCCCGGCGGCGGCGCAAGCGCCTTCGGCCCAGGAGCATAGGCGGCGACAAGGGTTATCACAACAGCCGATTTGTCAATGCCCTGCTCGCGCAGCGCATCGCTCCGCATGTGGCCATCAACGCCGCTCACTTCTCCACCGGATTGGGCAATGGCACGCTCGAGTCGGCCGGTTATCGGGCCAGTCAGATCGTACGCAAACGCATCGAACAGTTCCTTGGCTGGGGCAAGACCGTCGGCGGCTTGCGCAAGACCCGATTGCGCGGCGTACGGCGCAACAAGCAGATGATGTGTTTGACCGGGATGGCCTACAACTTGGTGCGCATCAGTCGAATGTGTCCGGCCACAGGATAGGTGTCTGCGTGACCCAAAGGCGATCCAAACATGCAAAGATCAACGAAAATAGAGATTCGATGCGGTACTGGAACCACAACATCACTTCGATCGAGAATTGGACAAATCTCACCCATGCATAAAATCTTCAAAACACAGCCTTTTTCAGCAGCCTGCTAGTGCCAGTTGCCGGGGAAGTTGCGCCGGGGGGGGGCGACCCGTAGTGATCGACCGGCTCGCGGTGACGCGCCGCAAAATCCTGGCCGCGGCTGGCAGGCAGATGATAGGTACGTTGTGGTCAGCAAATTACTGGTGAGATGCTCCTGGGGAACGCCGCCAAGGCGCCACAGGGCCCCTTGCAGCCCCGCGCTCGGGGGCTCGACACTAGGGGGTCCAGCAGGTTAAACCACATCTACAGGATGTAGATCTGCCAGATCCGCTTGACCGGAATCGTTGGTCTGCGCTGCCAGCTCAGTCCCCGGAATAATTCTGTCCGTGCCCGCCAGAATCCGCGGCGGTACCGTTGTCTTCCCGCACTTTTCAATGGCAGGCAATACCGTCTGCCTAATTCCTTTACGGGCGTGAACACACACTTAAAGCATTATGAGTGAATCACTGTTTTCTTAGCTGCTATCATCGCCAGGAGAGGCATCAACTTGGCACAAGTGACTTCATTGAGTTCCTCGAGTGAGATCCTTGACTCACATGACCTGATGGCGCTGCTATTGAGGCGGCGTTGGGTGATTGTTGTCAGTACAGCATTTTGGACCGCTGCGATGGTGGCGATTGCAGTTCTTTCAACCTCAATATATCGGGGCACCGTTGTTCTGATGCCGGCTAATTCGGATCGCGGGTCGCTGACCGGCCCACTGGGTTCCGCACTCGGTTCAGTTGGTGGCTTCGTAGGCCTGGCTGGGATTGATCTCTCTTCTGGATCTTCAAATATTGAAGAGGCTTTGGCCGTTCTTCAATCGCGCCGATTCACTGAAGAATTTATCAAGGCCAATGGACTGTTGCCGATCCTTTTTGCTAGGCAATGGGATAGTGAAATGCGTAAGTGGAAGGTTTCGCCCACAAAGCAGCCGACATTCGCTCGTGCCTATCGTCTCTTTGATGAGGACATTCGTACCGTTTCGAGGAACACGAAGACTGGGCTGATCACGCTGCAGATCGACTGGAAGGATCGTACGTACGCGGCCAACTGGGCAAATGACATGGTGCAGCGTCTAAATGCAGAGATGAGAGCGCGGGCCATTTCCAAGGCAGACGCTTCGCTTGGATATCTGCGAAATGAGCTCTCCGCTACAGCCGATCTCGGTACTCGCGAGGCAGTAAACAGGCTGATCGAAAGCGAAATTAAGCAGCGCATGCTAGCAAACGTTACTCAGGAATATGCGCTGCGTGTTGTTGATCAGGCCATGGTGCCCGATGCAGCGGATCCTATCAGGCCGAGGAAGGGCTTGCTGATCGCCGCTGGCATGATTGTGGGTTTTTTGATTGGGGTGGTTTGGGTTCTAGTTCGCAGGCTATATCCGTAGACAGCTTCCGTTGTTTGACAAAATTGCGCCGTGGGTATTGGAGGGTCTGTGTCGTCTGCAATGCGTGGTGGATGCAATGGGTCTACGATGCCGACATTTTTCTTGTGCGTAATTGGTCAATGCCTGATTTGCGGATAATGGCTGTGCTTGTGGTTTATGAGCGTGCGCTTCAAGAAGTTCAAGCGTGGTCCTTTCTATCTGGGCATCTCGCAGCCCCCGAACACCACGGGTTGCGCCTGCAACAGCTAGTTGTCTATGACAATTCGGCGCACCCCAAGGCCGCATTTGCTAAAGAAATTGCTGGATGTACGTACGTACACAACGCGAGCAACGGTGGTACAGCCGCGGCATACTCTTATGCAATACGCATAGCGGCGGCGGCGGGAATTGAGTGGCTTATCTTGTTGGACCATGACACGCTGCTTCCGCCCCGCTACTTAGAGGGTGTCGCCGCTGCCTTGAGAGTAAGTGACGCGGCGACAGCGGCAGCCTTCGTACCATGGGTCTATCATAGAGAACGAGTTATTTCGCCCAGCGTTGTTACAAAGGTGGGCACAATTTCCCCACTTCAGCGCGGGCGGAGTCTGACCCGGGTTGATAGCATTACGGCAATAGCGTCAGGGAGTGTGCTGAACGTGCGGATGCTTGAGACACTGCTGCCGCTACCGCATGGACTCTGGCTGGACTATGTTGATCATTGGATATTTCGTCAGCTTCACTTGCGCCACCAATTAGTTGTAATTCTTGAGCAGGTGCTTCGTCATGCACTTTCGGTCGAAGATCCAACACAGCTAAGCAAGCGCAGGCTATTTAGTATTTTGGATGGAGAGGCGCTCTTTCAGAAGTCGTTGGGCTCTGCCGCTCGGATTGTCTACCCATTTCGAGTTGTTGCCAGGGCGATTCGTTATTTATGTATCCGGCCACGACTCGCCTTGTACACGTTTTCTTGGGCCTCGCGCCAGTGAGGATACGTCATTTGATTGACGTTCTACTTTTCGCCACGTTGTTTGAAGTTTTCATCGGCGGTGGTGGAAGATTTGTGTCAATTGGGCCAATTTCATTGCGAATGTTGCTATTCATCGCATGTGTAAGCATCTCTGTCATGGCAGCGCTGTTGAGGTGGCGACAAGATGGCGGGCAGATGGTGGCGTATGGTTTGGTGTTGGCCTACCTCTTAATTCACGTCTTGGGAATTACTATTGGCGCCATGAGGGGCGCTGAGCCCGGCGCCATCTTCACTGAGTTTCAGGGGACTCTGTACTGGCTGGCTGCGCCTTTCTTTGCCATGGAGCTACAAACGTCAGTTATGGTGAGGCGAGCAAGCGTGCTCATTCAATCTGCGGGCATATTGCTAGCGGTATCCTATGTATTGTTGCTTGTGGGCATTGCGGTTGGGGAGATAAATTTGGGTGCGGTTCTCTCGGCAGTTGCCGATAACGATGATTTTGGGTCCCGTGGCTATGGATTGCTGTTCTATAAGAGTTTCCTCTATGTGGGCCTTGCGATCGTCTTTGTGGTCGCAAAGCGTAGCCGGTGTTGGCTCCCATTGGCGATTCTGATGGGTATGGCTCTAGTGCTAACGTTGACCAGAGGCTTCATTTTGTCAACGGCAACCGCCGTGTTGCTTATGTTGGTTATTCAAGGGCGGAAAATTTCGATTGTCTTGGGGCTGGCTGCTATATTGGGTGCTGTCTTTATTGCTTGGAGTTACATCCCTTCGATCGACGATTCCTTCGTAAGTGCTCGTGAGACCTCCAACAGTCAGCGTCTGGACGACATGTCTTTCATGCTCAACCATGCATCTGTAGGCACATTGGTATTTGGTGAAGGTTTTGGGTCTCCTATCAATGGACGCAGCAACATCGAGAACACTTATCTTTGGGCCTTGTGGAGGATGGGCATAGCTGGTGTTCTATTCTGGCTCACGCCACTGGCATTGTGCGCTTACTATTACTTCAAGAGTCGGAAAGGCAATAGTGACGGGCTGGCTTCGGCCTACTTTTTTGGTGCAGTACTTGTATATGTTCAGACAGCGACTAATCCATACCTGAACAATACGATCGGTCTAACGTTTGTGTTGTTGGCTATATTTTCACTTCGGACGCTGGCCAAAGGCACGGCAAGTCAGATTGGCTTGATCTCTGCTAGCTGTGGGCTCGGCGAAACGCAGCTATTGCCGCAGTGACTGACGCCGTCTCGGTCGTGATGGCCATATACAACGGTCGCCGGTTTCTTACTGAGCAGGTCAAGTCAGTCATTTCTCAACTGCAACCCGGCGATGAACTGATAGTTGTTGATGACGCATCCACTGATGGCAGCGCGGCACTGGTAGGCACGTTTCCGGGTGTCACAATTGTAAGCAACGATAGAAACGTTGGCGTTCTTCGTAGCTTTGAGCGGGGCCTGGCCCTAGCGCGCCACGATATTGTTTTTCTCTGTGACCAGGACGATGTCTGGCTAAATGGTAAGCGGTCCGCATTTGTTGCTGAGTTCGCGCGCGACGCCGCCATTTGTGTGGTGGTATCGGACGCGGAGTTGATTGACGCGAAAGGTACGGTTATCGCTGGCTCATTCATGGCCCATAGACGTGGCTTCGCGGGCAACCTTATTAGTACGCTTTGGCGAAACCGGTATCTTGGCTGCGCGATGGCTGTACGACGGACGCTACTTCAAATCGCATTGCCATTCCCTGGATTTATACCCATGCACGACATGTGGTTAGGTGCGCTGGGTAGCGTCACCGGGCGTGTAGTGTATTTGTCGACGCCTTATCTGCAATATCGTCGTCACGCTAACAATCTCACGCCTAGCACTTCGCAGCGGCCGTGGACTCAACTGATTCTCTGGCGGCTCGCGCTTATGCTAGCGCTCGTACAGCGCCTGGCCGTTGTGAAACTAGGCCTGTTCAGGTATGGCGCGCGTACTGTACGTGGGTCTCGGTGATAGCTACAATTTGTGGCGTCAAAAGGTACTGAATCTAGTGAAGATGTTGCCGAGGTTACTTGACGCTGCGAGCTAACGTCGCGCTCGCATTCGGATAGCTATTAATCCTGTTTGGGGTCGAGGGACAATGCGAGTATTGATCACCGGGGGCGCTGGATTTATTGGCTCCAATCTTTCGTTGGCGTTAGTAAGGTCCGGACATGAAGTTACCGTGCTTGATTCCCTCTCGCCACAGATTCACGGAAATACTCCGAGAGCATCTGCACTTTTCAAGTCCATCGAGGATCGGGTGGCGTTCGTCGAGGGCTCCGTCACTGACGAATCGGCATGGCTGCTTGCACTAAAGGGCCAAGAGGCAATTGTGCACCTCGCAGCGGAAACCGGCACTGGCCAATCGATGTACGAAATAAAGCGCTATGTCGATGTAAATATTGGTGGTACTGCGCTGATGTTGAATTTGCTTGGGACTTGCCCGGGTTCCGTGCGCAAGATCCTGGTGGCGTCCTCGCGGGCGCTGTACGGTGAGGGGAAGTACCAGTCCTCCGACGGCATTGTGTATCCGCCGGCACGCCGGCAGGAAGATTTGGCAGCCGGTCGTTTCGATCTCTATTGCGAAAGAACCAACGCGGCGTTGAAGCTCCTGCCGACCGATGAGGAGTCGAAGATTCATCCGTCCTCTGTATACGGCATCACCAAACAAACTCAAGAGCAACTGGTGATGACCGTGTGCCCGGCGCTAAGAATCGCGGCGACCGCGTTGCGCTATCAGAACGTCTACGGTCCGGGACAATCGCTATCGAACCCGTACACTGGGATATTGTCTATTTTCTCGACGCTTCTTCTAAACGGCAAATCAATAGACGTTTTCGAAGACGGCTTGGAGAGCCGGGACTTTGTCTTTATCGACGACGTCATCGAGGCGACCACGCTCGCGCTGCTCAAGCCAGAGGCGGATGGTCATATCGTCGGCATTGGCTCCGGCACACGAACAACAGTAATGACGGCGGCCGAGACTCTACGAGCCAAATTTGAGCAAGATGTCGACATCAATGTTTCTGGTACATATCGCCTTGGGGACATACGTCACAATTATGCGGATATTTCGAAGGCGAAGCGGTTGTTGGGTTTTGTGCCGGCAGTAGATTTTGATACCGGCATTGCGCACTTTGTGCAATGGGTGATGCGTCAACCAATTCCGATGAGCGACTACGACAAAAGCATTGGTGAGTTGAAGAGCAAGGGATTGATTCGCGGTTGAGAGACGATGGAAAGGACCAAGGAAAGTTATCGTGTAGGACCCGGAAGCAAGGAGCACATATTGCTCGTTTGCCCCCCAGTGTTTTCGTATCATTTTTCGATTATTGCTGAACTACAGGCCATGGGCCTGAGGGTGACCTGGTGGGATGATCGCGGTCATGATCGGATATTTATCAAGATTGCTCTTCGACTGGCGCCCAACGCTGCTCGTGGCCTGCTGACTGGGTTTTTTCTCAAGAAACTACGGCTAGTGGCCGCCGCGCCGATATCGCGGATATTGATTGTCAAAGGCGACGGCATGTCTGTGGCTGTCATCAGTGCATTGAAGCGGCAGTTCCCTGGCGCTCGCCTATCGTTGTACTTGTGGGACAGCGTGGATAACGCTCCCCATGCGCGACAAATTGCCCCTATGTTTGACTTAGTCGCGACGTTTGATCTGTCCGATGCGGGTCGTTTTGGGTGGAAGTATCGGCCACTCTTTGCGAGGGGGGAGGTACTGAATGTCCAGCTGGCCTCCGGTGAGCCGCTGTACGATTGGTCCTTTATCGGGACATTGCATTCAGATCGCTATCGTATTGTAGAGAAGCTACGGCAGTCAGATCCTTCTCGAAAAACTTTTCTCTTCGGCTACTTCCCTAGCCGGTTGCTGCTGGTTATGCGCGTACTCTCCGGTCTATCGTTGAAGAAGTCTTCGGGCTGGGTAATTTCAACAAGCGCCATGCCTGCCGCTGGCGTTTCCAGGGTGTGTCGCTCTTCTCGGGCAACGCTAGACGTAGAGCATCCGCTTCAGCGTGGCCTGACAATGCGCACCATCGAGACGTTGCTATCAGGGAAGAAGCTCATTACCACGAATCGACACATCTTGGACAGCGATCTGTTTCACCCTTCGCGGGTGCACGTTATCTCGCGCCAAATGCCTAAAGTCCCGAAGTGTTTTTATGACGAGCCGTTCGAGCCCTTGTCTAACGCAATCGGTGTTACTTATTCTCTGCGACACTGGATAGTCGATCTCATTGGCACTCGTCCTCAGGAGGTATGATCAGAGGCAAATTCCGATTCGGCACGTCACCGACCACGTGCGGGTGTAGATAGATCGGATTATGGTGATCGGCGTTCCGCTACCGCCCGGTAGTGCCCCGCGCGATCTAGGAAGCGCTTTTCAACCAGGTGCCACATTGCGGCCGCGGAAAGGCCACTTGCGGCGAGGACTGCCAACAGATAAAGCCAGGGTTGTCCGCCAAATACGTTGAAGTGAATCGCCAACTGGATGATCGGGAAATGCAGGATATACAGCCCATAAGAGAAATCGCCATACTTGCCAAAGTTGCCGACATAAAGGAACAATCCCGCAGAGACCACAAGAATAGCTAGCGCAAGTGGCTCGATCCACGGCAATTCATAAACCTGATTCAGGCACATTACGAGCAAGGCGGAAATCGCAATCCAGTTTATATTGTGCTCGAGAATGTTGACGTAGTAGTAAAGAAGGGCTCCCGCTGAGAAATACGAGAGCTGTGCGGGTAGTTGGTTCGATAGCTCGACGTAGATTGCGGACCCTGTACGTAGTGCCATGCCAGTCATCAAAGCGGCGAATCCTACAGAGGAGATGTAGATTAGGGAAAGCAAAACTAGCGCACCGAAACGCCGCACGCCAGCTACGATGATAGGCACCAATAGGTAGAACATTGCTTCTATCTTTAGTGTCCACAACGAGCCGTTCACAGCACGATTGAGGTGAGACTCAAATACACCGGGCAACGAACCTTGGATGAAGTTCAGGAAAGTAAGGTTCGATGCAATGTATTTGACCCACGTCCAGGAGAAGTACTGAAGCAATGAGACAGAAGAGACTGACCAAAGCCCGAGCGCGGATAGCAAGACTACTGTTAGGTATGCGGGGTAAATGCGGCGCACCCGCTTCCTGGCGTAGCTGGCAAGAGTAGAAGAGCGGTCGTAACTCATCACTATTAAGAATCCACTAACGACAAAGAAGCCCCTTACTGCCAGGGTTGACGACAATACGTGCGCGACCCAGGCAAGCTGCTCGCGACCGGAAAGAGTGTATGCGTGCGAAAAACAAACGAACGCAGCAAGGCACAAGCGGATCAAGTCGAAGTTATTTCTGCTCAAGCGGTCGGCATGAGAGGGCAATGGTGCTTTCTTAGTCATCTTTATGACTGTGAGGTCAAGAATTCGAACTTTCCAGTGCGCGCTTAGAGTGTCTGGTGCTTGAACTCGGCAAGGGGCCAGTTGTCCCTCAGCGAATTGTAGCGGAGTCTCGCCGAGCAGCAGAATCTGTCGAGGACACAATCATACTTGGAACAGACTTAGGCAGAAAGTTTAGCGCGCCAGTTGTGCTACCAATAGAATAACGCAATCTTGGTAGGCGGCAATGGGAAATGCACTGGACTTTTCATGAACTAGCGGACGGGTATAGTGCAATGTTATTGCGGGGATTACCTCGACATGTCCGCGTGACTTGCGGGTGTGTTTTGCGCAGCGTTGCAGTTTCATTGCCTGTGATGGCGCCAAGTATTCTGATCGGCTTGCTAACCGGTGATCGCTTGGTACGCGTAGTAGCCCAAAACCTA
>Ga0075026_100001187_pt1 | contig 10983 bp, 12 predicted proteins | sample Str012_2_FD_71392 | JGI IMG/M metagenome (GOLD analysis project Ga0075026, IMG submission 71392) | Freshwater sediment microbial communities in response to fracking from Pennsylvania, USA - Straight Creek_MetaG_SC_2012 | ecosystem: Environmental > Aquatic > Freshwater > Creek > Sediment...
CTTCAAGTCCGTCGCCGAGTCCTTCGAGTCCACGGTCGCACGCGTCGGCCTCGAGAAGTACGGCGTCGTGGGCGATCCCTTCGACCCGACCATCCACGAGGCCATCAGCCACGAGCTCAGCGCCGAGGTCACCGGACCCACGTGCACCACGGTCTTCCAGCCGGGCTACCGCTACAAGGGACGAGTCCTGCGTCCCGCCATCGTCGCCGTGAGCGACCCCGAGTCCTGAGAGGAGGGACGCCGTGAGCCAGAAGGACTGGTTCGAGAAGGACTACTACAAGGCGCTCGGCGTCCCCAAGGACGCGAGCCAGGCCGACATCAAGAAGGCGTTCCGGGCCCTCGCCAAGAAGCATCACCCGGACTCGAACGAGAACGACCCCAAGGCCGAGGCGAGGTTCAAGGAGGTCTCCGAGGCCTACGACGTCCTGTCCGACGAGAAGACTCGCGCCGACTACGACGAGACGCGCGCCATGGCGACCTCCGGGTTCCGCATGCCCGGCGGCTTCGGCGGTGGCGGCGCCGGCTCGGGCCAGGGCGGCGGAGCGACGGCGTTCGACCTGTCGGACCTGCTCGGTCGGGCCGGCGGGTTCGGCGACGTCTTCGGTGGCGTGTTCAACCGCGGCGGCGGGGGTGCGAGCACCGGTGCGCGTCGGCCGCGTCGTGGCTCGGACATCGAGAGCGGCGTGACCCTCTCGTTCGACGAGGCGCTCACCGGTCTCACGCTTCCGTTGCGGCTCACCAGCGAGGCGCCGTGCGCCGTGTGCGCCGGCACCGGAGCCAAGGCCGGCACCACACCGCGACTGTGCCCCACGTGCCAGGGCGCGGGTCAGGTCAACCGCAACGCCGGCGGCTTCGCGTTCCCGGAGCCGTGCCGCGAGTGCCGCGGACGCGGCATGGTCGTCGACGACCCGTGCCCGACCTGCCACGGCAGCGGCCACGCGCCGTCCACCCGGACCGTGCAGGCGCGCGTCCCCGCCGGTGTCAAGAACGGCCAGCGGATCCGCTTGCGCGGCAAGGGAACCCCCGGTGAGAACGGTGGTGAGGCGGGTGACCTCCTCGTGGTCGTGACGGTCACGCCGCACCCCGTGTTCGGCCGCTCCGGCGACAACCTCACGATCGACGTGCCCGTGACGTTCGACGAGGCGGCGCTCGGCGCCGACATCGCCGTACCCGTGCCCAACGGCGGCACGGTCAAGGTGCGCCTGGCCGAGGGGACCCAGAACGGGCGGGTGCTCCGGGTGCGCGGCAAGGGCGTCCGTCGCAAGGACGGCACCAACGGCGACCTGCTCGTGACGGTGCAGATCGCCGTCCCGGCGAGGTTGTCGTCGGACGCGCGCGACGCGCTCAAGTCCTACGCCGACGCCACCGCCGGGCAGGACCCGCGCGCCGAGCTCATGGACCGCGCGAAGGATGCGAAGTCGGGAGGTGCGTGATGGACGAGGAGCGAGTGCGCCCGGACGACGCAACCCCGGTCTACGTCATCTCGATCGCGGCCCAGATCGCGGGGCTGCACCCGCAGACGCTGCGCCAGTACGACCGGCTCGGACTCGTCTCGCCGGGTCGCACCGAAGGTCGCAACCGGCTCTACTCGCTGCGTGACATCGCGCGGTTGCGCGAGGTGTCGCAGCTCTCGGCCGAGGGCGTCAACCTCGCCGGCATCCAGCGCATCCTCGAGCTGCAGACCCAGCTCGACGAGATCCGCGCCCAGTTCGGCACGCTCCTCGCCGAGGTCCAGCGACTGCGCCCCGGGATCGGTTCGCGCCCCGCACCGACCACCGGTCCGGGCAGCGAGCCCTCCACCGCCGTCGTCGTCTGGCGGCCCCGCCCCGCCGACCGTCCCCGCGCGGCCGAGAGAGACCGCCCCCGCTCATGACGTACTGCTTGCTCCGCATGAAGGTGCCCCAGGCTGCGCTAGAAGCAGCCAGCGCGCCCCACTGCATCCACAACCACCGAGACACGTCCCCACCGACGTTGCCACACAACCCGTAGAACGAGAGGCCCCGCTAGGGGGACGCAGCCATGGATCTCAGCTTCACGACACGCACCCAGGACGCGATCTCTGGCGCCGTACGCCGTGCCTCCCGTGCCGGCCACGCGCAGGTCGAGCCGGTGCACCTCCTCGAGGGACTTCTCGAGGACCGCGACGGCATCGCCGCCGCGCTCCTCGCCAACCTCGGCGTCGACCACACGGCGCTGATGGCCGCCGTGAGCTCGGCCATCTCGGCGATCCCGTCGGCGAGCGGTGACACCGTCGCGCAACCGTCGATGTCCAACGCCGGCTACCGGGTCATCGGCGCGGCACAGGACGCCGCCCGCGAGCGCGGCGACGAGTACGTCTCCACCGAGCACCTCCTGCTCGCGCTCGCCGCCGACCGCGGCGACGCAGGCAGCCTGCTGCGCAGCCACGGCGCCGGTCCGGTCGAGGTCGTCGACGCGCTCGCCGCCGTCCGAGGCGACCGCCGCGTCACGTCCGCCGACCCTGAGGGGTCGTTCCAGGCGCTGGAGAAGTACGGCGTCGACCTCACCGCCCTCGCTCGCGAGGGCAAGGTCGACCCGGTCATCGGTCGCGACGAGGAGATCCGGCGCGTCGTCCAGGTGCTGTCGCGGCGTACCAAGAACAACCCGGTGCTCATCGGCGAGCCGGGGGTGGGAAAGACCGCGGTGGTCGAAGGACTCGCGCAGCGCATCGTCGCCGGCGACGTCCCGGACTCGTTGCGCGGCAAGCGGTTGGTGTCGCTCGACCTCAGCGCCATGCTCGCCGGCGCGCAGTACCGCGGCCAGTTCGAGGAACGGCTCAAGAGCGTGCTCGACGAGATCAAGGACAGCAACGGCCAGGTCGTCACCTTCATCGACGAGCTGCACACCGTGGTCGGCGCCGGCGCCTCGGGTGACTCGGCGATGGACGCCGGCAACATGCTCAAGCCGATGCTCGCGCGCGGCGAGCTGCGCATGGTGGGTGCGACGACGCTCGACGAGTTCCGCGAGCGCATCGAGAAGGACCCGGCGCTCGAACGTCGCTTCCAGCAGGTGTTCGTCGGCGAGCCCAGCGTCGAGGACACCATCGGGATCCTCCGCGGCATCAAGGAGAAGTACGAGGCGCACCACAAGGTCGCGATCAACGACTCCGCGCTCGTCGCTGCCGCCACGCTGTCCGACCGCTACATCACCAGCCGCTTCCTGCCGGACAAGGCGATCGACCTCGTCGACGAGGCCGCGTCGCGCCTGCGCATGGAGATCGACTCGTCTCCGGCCGAGATCGACACGCTGCAGCGCCAGGTCGACCGGCTCAAGATGGAAGAGCTCGCGCTGGAGCGCGAGACCGACGCCGCGTCGATCGAGCGGCTGGCCAGGTTGCGCGCCGACCTCGCCGACAAGACCGAGGAGCTCTCCGCCATGCGTGCCCGCTGGGACGCGGAGAAGGAGGGCCTCGACCGAGTCGGTGACCTCAAGATCCGCATCGACGAGCTGCGCATGCTCGCCGAGCGCGCCCAGCGCGACGGCGACTTCGAGCAGGCGTCGCGACTGCTCTACGCCGAGATCCCGGCGCTCGAAGAGCAGCTGGCGCAAGCGGTTGCGGCGTCGAGCGACCGCGCACGCATGGTGCGCGAGGAGGTCGGCCCCGACGATGTCGCGGAGGTGGTCGGGGCGTGGACCGGCATCCCCGCGGGCCGTCTGCTCGAGGGCGAGACCGCGAAGCTGCTACGCATGGAGGACGAGCTCGGTCGCCGGGTCGTCGGCCAGCAGGAGGCCGTTCAGGCGGTGTCCGACGCCGTACGCCGTGCCCGCGCCGGCGTCGCCGACCCCGACCGCCCCACCGGCTCGTTCCTGTTCCTCGGCCCCACCGGCGTCGGGAAGACCGAGCTGGCGAAGGCACTCGCCGAGTTCCTCTTCGACGACGAGCGCGCGATGACCCGCATCGACATGAGCGAGTACGGCGAGAAGCACTCCGTGGCGCGCCTCGTAGGCGCGCCGCCCGGCTACGTCGGCTACGACGAGGGTGGCCAGCTCACCGAGGCGGTGCGACGTCGTCCGTACAGCCTCGTGCTGCTCGACGAGGTCGAGAAGGCGCATCCCGAGGTGTTCGACGTCCTGCTGCAGGTGCTCGACGACGGTCGGCTCACCGACGGTCAGGGCCGCACCGTCGATTTCCGCAACGCGATCCTGGTGCTGACGTCGAACCTGGGATCGGCGTACCTCGCCGACCCCTCGCTGTCACCGGAGCAGAAGCACGACGCCGTCATGGGCGTCGTGCGGTCGACGTTCAAGCCGGAGTTCCTCAACCGGCTCGACGACACGGTGCTGTTCCACCCGCTCGGCATCGCGGAGCTCACGAGCATCGTCACGATGCAGGTCGTCGCCCTGCAGAAGCGGCTCGCCGACCGTCGGCTCACCCTCGACGTCACGGACGCCGCCCGGGAGTGGCTCTCGCTCAACGGGTTCGACCCGATCTACGGCGCCCGCCCGTTGCGTCGCCTCGTCCAGAGCGCCATCGGCGACAAGCTCGCGAAGGCGATCCTGTCCGGCGCCGTCAGCGACGGCGACACCGTCCGGGTCGACGTCGCGGACAGCGGCGACTCCCTCGACGTCACGTCCACCTGACCCACCCCGTCGTCGTTACCGCCCGAACGTGCGGAGAACGACCGATTCTTCGTCACTCCGGGCGGTAACGCGGAGCGGGACGAGGTCGTGGGTTGACAGTCGTACTTAACCTGTGCGTTAAATACAGGCATGACGGTGGTGCTGGAGGACTCGCTGGACGCGGTGTTCTCGGCGCTCGCCGACCCCACGAGACGAGCGATCCTCGCGCGCCTCGCGGACGGTGACGCGACCGTCACCGAGCTCGCCGAACCGTTCCCGATCAGCCTCCCGGCGGTCTCACGGCACCTCAAGGTGCTCGAGGGCGCCGGGCTCATCACGCGAGACAGGTCCGCGCAGTGGCGTCCGAGCCACCTGCGCGCCGAGGCACTGAGGGACGCGATGAGCTGGATCGAGCCCTACCGGGCGCTCTGGGACGAGCGCCTGGACCGGCTCGACGAACACCTGCGCCACCTTCAGGGCGAGACCGACGTCGCGCCCTCCCGCCCTACGAGAGGACGCTCGTCATGACCGATGTCACCCAGTTCCCCGGCTTCGACCCGACGCAGAAGCCCGAGCACATGCTGCGCCTCGAGCGCGACTTCGACGCCCCGCGCGAGCTGCTCTACCGCGCCTTCGTCGACGCCGACCAGCTCTCTGCCTGGTTCGGCCCGGTCGGCTACCACGTGCCGCGTGAGTCGGTGTCGATGGACGTACGCGTCGGCGGCTTCCAGAAGTTCAGCATGGGCCCGGTCGGCGGTGCGCCCGAGGAGTTCAACCCACTGACGGCCACCTTCACCGAGGTCATCGAGAACGAGCTGCTCGCCGGAAGCGAGGACGTCGAAGGGATCCCCGGCTTCGAGGGCGTCTCGAAGTTCTCGTTGCGCCTGGAGTTCCACGACCTCGGCGACAACCGCAGCCGGCTCGTGATCGAGCAGGGCCCCTACACCGAGTTCATGACCGACATGGCCAGCCAGGGCTGGCTGAGCTCGTTCACCAAGCTCGACACGCTGCTCGCCGCGGCCTGACGCCGAGCGACGAGGTTCCGGAGGAGCGATGGCACAGGTCGTCTCCACGCTGTTCATGTCCCTCGACGGAGTGGTCGAGATCGATCCGGCATGGCACTTCCCCTACTTCGACGAGAACATGGGCAAGGCCGTCGGTGAGGACTACGAGGACGTCGACGTGCTCCTGCTCGGACGCGTCACCTACGACAGCTTCTCCGGAGCGTGGCCGGACCGGGAGGCGGCCGGGGGTGAGGACTCGACGTTCGCCGCGCAGCTCGGCGACGTACGCAAGGTCGTAGCGACACGCGGCGACCAGGATCTCGGCTGGCGCAACGTGGAACGACTGCGCGGCGACCTCGGTGATGCCGTCGCCGCTCTCACGGCCGAACCGGGGGTCGACAAGGTCCTGGTCGCGGGCTCGGTGTCCGTCGTCCGTCAGCTCTTGGCGGCAGGGCTCCTCGACGAGCTGCGGCTGCTCGTGCACCCGGTCGCCGCGCGTCGTGGCATGCGGCTCTTCGAGGAGGGCGAACCCCGATACGCGTTGCGCCTGCTGCACTCGGAGGCGTTTCCCACGGGCGTGCTGCGCCTGGTCTACGCCCGCGGAGAGCTCCCGGGCACGGAGGGGTACGCCGAGATCACGGGAAACGTCCCCGGGGCCGCGCAGCACTGACCGACGTCGTCACGAGGGGGCGCGGCCGAGCCGAGAGGGGGTTCGGCCCGGCCGCGTCGTCCGAGGAGCGCCGCGTCAGCGGCACACCTCTCCCGGCCAGTCCTGCGCCGGGTCGAGCTCCGCGGCGATGCGCCGGACCAGGGCGCCGAGATCCGCGGTCGACTCGTAGCGGTACATCGGGCCGGAACCATCGCGCAGCAGCAGGCTCACGTGCGCCACGCCGCGCGCGGACAGGGGAGCCGGCGCCCGGAGGAGCCCGACGAGCGCCTCGAGGTCGGCGCGAGCGGCGGCGATCCTCGGCAGCACCGCCATCGACCGTCGGGTGCGCCGGTCGCCGTACGTCCGACTCGCGTCGAGCAGTCGCTCCACGCAGCCCGCGAGGGTCTCGCGGGTGCGTGCACGGGCCAGCTGTCGAGCACGCACCGCGACCAGCACGTCGGACTCCGGCGGTACGCCGGCGACGAGCTCGCGGTCGAGGCTGTCCGCATGGAGCCGCGCCCGCAGACGCTGCCGCCAGGTCACCCGTCGTACGTAGACGCCGGCGTCGTCGACGAGCAGGACGAACGGGGTACGGCCGACGTCCAGCAGCGCCGGGGCGTCGTCGGGCCAAGCCGGGGGGATCCAGGCGGCGGCCATGGTGCTCACCCCCATCGGTCCGGGGTCGTGCTGGTCCATGTCCAGACTAGGTGCACATCACGCGATGTTGCCTGCCGACGATGGCCCCCCGAGCCGTCGCCCGCGTCACGTCGGTCGCTGTCACGACTCCCCGGTGCCGTCGACGGCCGAGTCGGCGTCGAACGTCCAGGTGAGCATCACGTGGCTGCTCGGCTCACCCGCACCTGCTGAGGTGTACGTCGCGAGTGCAGCGTCGTTGTCGTGGTCGGTGAGCACCCACATGCCGTAGCACCCGAGCTCGCGGGCGAGATCTGCGAGCGCGGCAACGAGTGCACGTCCGTGTCCGCGACGTTGCGCCGAAGGATCGACGGCGAGCTCGTAGAGGAACATCTCGGTGCCCTTGTCGGGGTGCGTGGTCTCCACACCGCTCACGAAGCCGATGACAGCACCGTCCTCGCGCGCGAGCAGCAGATGGTGACCCGGCTCGTCGAGGAAGCGGCGTACGGCATCGGCACGGACCGGGTCGTCGTAGAGGTGCGCCGCGGACTCGAGCTGGGCCGCCGTGGTGGCGAGCTCGATCATGCGAACGCCCTCCCCAGCCTCATGAGGGCCTCGACGAGCACCTCGGGTCGCTTGCAGAAAGCCCAGCGCACAAAGGGTCTGCCCGCATCGGGGTCGTCGTGGAACACCTCGTGCGGGATGGCGACGACGCCGGCGCGCTGCGGCAGGTCTCGGCAGAAGGCCCAGCCGTCGGTGTAGCCGAGCGGCCGGACGTCGGTGGTCGCGAAGTACGTCCCCTGCGGCACCGTGGTCGGGAAGCCGAGCGACACGAGTCCGTCGCAGAGCAGGTCGCGTTGGTGCTGGAGCTCGTCGCGGAACGTCGCCCAGTAGTCGTCGGGGAGCGCGAGTCCTTCGACGACCGCCCACTGGAACGGCCCGCCGGACACGAACGAGAGGTGCTGGCGCGTCACCCGGACGGCCGCGACGAGGTCGGTCGGGCCGGTCGCCCAGCCGACCTTCCACCCGGTCATCGACAGCGACTTCCCGGCGCTGCCGATCGTCACCGTGCGCTCGGCCATACCGGGGAGGGTGCAGAACGGCACGTGCTCCGAGCCCTCGTAGACCAGGTGCTCGTACGCCTCGTCGCTGATGACCCAGAGGTCGTTCTCGGCCACGACGTCCGCGATCGCCGTGAGCTCGTCGCGCGTGAAGACGCTCCCGGTCGGGTTGTGCGGCGAGTTCAGCAGCAGCACGCGGGAGCGCGGCGTGACGGCCGCACGCAGGGCAACGACGTCGGGCCGGAAGTCGCCTGCGGTGAGCGGCACCTCGACCCGACGGCCGCCGGCGAGCGAGATCGCCGCGGCGTAGAGGTCGAACCAGGGCGAGAACATGACGACCTCGTCGCCGACGTCCACGAGGGCGAGGAGCGCCGCGGCGATCGCCTCCGACGCGCCGGTCGTGACGACGACGTCGGTCCTGCCGTCGATCTCGATCCCGTAGAACCGTCGCTGGTGCTCGGCGATCGCGTGACGCAGCTCGGGCACGCCGTGCGCCGGCGGGTACTGGTTGCCGCGACCCTCTGCGATCGCGCGGATCGCGGCGTCCTTGACCACCTGGGGACCGTCGGTGTCGGGGAAGCCCTGCCCGAGGTTGATCGACCCTGTCGCGACGGCGAGGGCGCTCATGTCGCCGAAGACGGTCGTGGCGTGCTCGCGCATGCGCGGCACCAACGGTGGTTCGCGACGGGTCACGACGCGAGGGTACTGGCGGCCGTGGGAGGGTGCGCAGGTGAGCACTCTCGTCGTCACCGGAGGATCGCGCGGCATCGGCGCTGCCGTGTGCGTGGCCGCAGGCGCGGCCGGTTGGGACGTCGTGGTCGACTTCGTCCGCGATGCCGACGCTGCCGATGACGTCGTGCGTCGGATCAGCGCGTCGGGCGGTCACGCGCTCGCGGTCCAGGCGGACGTGCGCGACTCCGCCGGCGTCGAGGCTCTGTTCGCAGCGGCTGACGCGTGGCGCGGTCCGGTGACCGGCCTGGTCAACAACGCCGGCATCTCGGGCGGGTTGGCACGCGTCGACGAGGTGAGCGAGCAGGCGTTGCGCGAGGTGCTCGAGGTCAACGTCGCGGGCCCGTTCCTCTGCGCCGGTGCCGCGGTACGTCGTATGTCGACCCGGCACGGCGGCGGTGGAGGCGCGATCGTCAACATCTCCTCGCGAGCAGCAGAGCTGGGCGGTCCGGGGGAGTACGTGCACTACGCCGCGAGCAAGGCGGCGATCGACACGCTGACGGTCGGGCTCGCCCGTGAGGTCGCCACCGAGGGCATCCGCGTCAACGCCGTCGCCGTGGGTCTCGTCGACACGGAGTTCCACGCCGCAGCCGGAGAACCGGGTCGTCCCGATCGCATCCGTCCCAGCGTGCCGATGCAGCGGTCCGGTGCTCCGGAGGAGATCGCGGCGGCCGTGCTCTGGCTCCTCTCCGATGCCGCGTCGTACACGACGGGCACGGTGCTCGCGGTGTCCGGCGGCCGATGACGCTCCGCGGGTGACCACCGGCGTGCGTGGACACCGCGGTCGGCGTGCGGTCGCTGACGCGCGGTGGGATCCACGACAGGAGAGGATGAACGCATGACGACGGCGTTGATCACCGGGGCGACCGCGGGAATCGGTGCGGAGTTCGCCCGCCAGCTGGCGGCACGCGGCGACGACCTGGTGCTGGTCGCGCGCGACGAGTCGCGTCTCTCGGCGTACGCCGAGGAGCTCGGTGCGCGCCACCGCGTGCGTTGCGAGGTGCTGGCCGCGGACCTCGCCGACCGCGAGCAGCTCGCGTTCGTGGAACGAAGGCTGCGCGACGAGACGCGACCGATCGACCTGCTCGTCAACAACGCGGGCTTCAGCGTCAACCAGGGCTTCCTCGGGGGCGACCTCGACGCCGAGCAGCAGATGCTCGACGTCCTCGTCACGGCGGTCATGCGTCTCACCCACGCGGCGGTCCCCGGCATGGTCGGTCGTGGGACCGGCGGCGTCATCAACGTGTCGAGCGTCGCGGGCTTCATCGCCGGCGGCACGTACTCGGCTGCCAAGTCCTACGCGACGGTGCTCAGCGAGTCGGTCGACCGGCAGCTGAGCGGCACCGGCGTCCGCGTGATGGCGCTGTGCCCGGGGTTCACGCACACCGAGTTCCACGAGCGCGCCGGCATCGACGTGTCGCACCTGCCGGACTGGATGTGGCTGGACGCCCCGCAGCTCGTGGCCGCGGCGCTCACCGACTTCCGACGCGGCAGGGCGGTGTCGATCCCCGGCGGTCAGTACAAGGCGCTCATGACGGCGGCACGCTACGCGCCGCGACCGCTGGTACGTCGAGCCTCCGGCGTCCGCGGACCCGATCGTCTCCGCCCGCGAACCTGACGCAGTAGGTCGAGGCGCCGGTACCGTGGACGGACGCGCCGACAGGTGACGATGGGCTCTTGGTGCCATCGCTGCCGCGACGCGTCTTCTGGCCGATCGGGAGGACGCATGCTCGGATCCGCAGATGGCGTGGCGTTCCTGGCTTCCACGGACCTGGACCGCTCCGAGGTGTTCTTCCGTGACGTGCTCGACCTCCCGATCCTGAGTCGGTCGCCGTTCGCGTGCCTCTTCCGCTGCGGGGCTTCGACGCTGCGCGTCACGCGGGTCGACGAGCTCCGTCCGCAACCGTTCACCGTCTTCGGCTGGACCGTCGTCGACCTCCGCTCGTCGGTGGAGCAGCTCGGCGAGAGGGGAGTCGGGCTGCTCCGCTACGACGGGCTCGACCAGGACGCCGACGGTGTCTGGACGACGCCCGGCGGAGACCTCGTGGCGTGGTTCCACGACTCCGACGGGAATGTCCTGTCGCTCACCGAGCTCACGGCGACCTGATCGAAATCGCGGAGCGCGCCCCGCAGCGCACTCCGTGCGTCCGGACGAGACGGCAGCTGAGTCGTCGACCCACTGCTGAGTTCTTGTGGACGACGCGCCGGTGAGCGGTTCCTGTGGATGCTTCTTGGACGAATCTTGTTGATTGCCAACGGTTCTCGGCCCACCCGACTGTCAGAGGTGGTCCGTAGGGTGCTGGCATGTGCTCGACCACCGACCAGACCC
>Ga0075026_100001188_pt1 | contig 10982 bp, 8 predicted proteins | sample Str012_2_FD_71392 | JGI IMG/M metagenome (GOLD analysis project Ga0075026, IMG submission 71392) | Freshwater sediment microbial communities in response to fracking from Pennsylvania, USA - Straight Creek_MetaG_SC_2012 | ecosystem: Environmental > Aquatic > Freshwater > Creek > Sediment...
TGCCTGAACTGCTGCGCATGCCCGAGGTCGCGGCCGGCGCGACGGAAGCCGTGCTGTCCACGTGGAACGTCGTCGTCGGTGCGGAGTTCGCCGCCGGTGAGGCGATCGTGACGGTCGAGACCGACAAGGCGATCGTCGACGTCGAGGCCGAGACCGGTGGCGTGATGCTGCGTCAGCTCGTCGGCGACGGAACGCATGTCGAGGTCGGTTCCCCGATCGCGGTGTACGCCGCGGTCGGCGAGACCGTCGCCGACGTCGACGCGTTCCTCGCGCAGATCGGCGTCGACTCGGCGGAAGCGCCTCCCGCGACCGGCGACACGCCGGCTGCCGCCGTCGCGACGAGCGCCCCGGCTCCCGCTGACGCTCCGTCGGGCAGCGCGGAACGGGTGTTCGCGAGCCCGCTCGCACGCAAGCTCGCCCGCGACGCGGGCGTCGACATCGGCGCGATCACCGGCAGCGGCCCCGGTGGCCGGATCCGTCGTCGCGACGTCGAGAGCCACCTCGCGAGCGCGCCCGCGACGACGCCCGCCGCGCCCGCACGTCCGGCACCGGTCGCCGTCCCTGCCGGTGCGGCGGAGTACGTCGACGTCCCCAACACGAGGCTCCGCAACGCGATCGCGGCGCGGCTCACCGAGAGCAAGCAGACCGCCCCGCACTTCTACCTCCGCGGCAGTGCGCGCGTCGACCGGCTCCTCGCCCTGCGGCAGGAGATCAACGCGGGTGCGGGGCCGAAGGTCTCGGTCAACGACCTCGTGGTGAAAGCCGTCGGCCGTGCGCACACCCTGGTGCCCGACCTCAACGTGATCTGGACGGGCGACGCGATCCGTCACTTCGACCAGGTCGACATCTCGGTCGCGGTGGCCACGGAGAACGGACTGGTCACGCCCGTCGTCCGCGGCGTCGACCGGCTGTCGCTGCACCAGCTCGTCGCGGCCACCCAGGACCTCATCGTCCGGGCGAAGGACAAGAAGCTGCAGCAGAGCGAGCTCGAGGGCGGCACAATCAGCGTGACGAACCTCGGCATGTTCGGCACCGAGGAGTTCGCCGCGATCATCAACCCGCCGCAGGCGGCGATCATCGCGGTCGGCGCGGCGCGCCAGGAGCCGGTCGTCGTCGACGGTGCTCTCGCCGTGGCCAGCGTCATGCGCGTCACGCTGTCCGTCGACCACCGACCGGTGGACGGAGCCACGGCGGCGCAGTGGATGAAGGTGTTCGTCGAGCTGCTCGAGAATCCGGCGCAGATCCTCGTGTGACCGTGCGGTTCGGGCGATCCCGCGAGCTGCAGCTCAGCGGCAGGCCGCAGCGCGCAGGGCAGGCAACGACGCCCCGGTGATGGGCACCGTCCACGAGTAGTCCAGTCCTCCGACCGTCGTGGTGACCGGGACCGTGCGGTCGTCCGTAGTGGACCCGCAGCGGGTGTGCCAGACGAGGACGGCATCGGACGGTGCCGCGCCGTGCACGGTCGCGCCGGTGAACACGGGTCGGGCGTCCGCGGTGAGACCGCTGGGGTCGTCGCCGAGCAGGACCTGTGCCGCCGCGTCGGTGGTGACCTGGACGCGAAGGACGATCGACAGGCCACGCGGGTCGACGGTCGCGTCGTCGTGATCGACGGTCGACCCCAGCACCCGCACCGTCAGCGCCGGCGGCGTACCGCACCGGGTTCGTGCGGCGGCCGCGATGGAGGTGCGCTGGCGCTGGGTCAGGGTCGTGAGCGCGAAGGCGGAGGGTGCCTCCCCGGGCGGGCCGACCGACCAGGTGAGGGCCGTGGGCGTCGGCGTGGTCGCACCGGCGCAGGTCGCGATCGGCAGCCGTACTCGGACGCTGGTGCTCGACCTCGGGGCGATGACCTGCGAGTCGGCCATCGACAGCGTGTCGACGTTCGCCACGTCGACGGCGGTCACCGACAGCGGCAGGTTCCCGGAGTTGCGCAGCACCACGTCGAGCGCGGCCCACGGTCCTCGCCCGGGTCGCGCGCCGACGGACACCACGCGCAGCGACCGCGACGCGACCGAGCCCCAGCACGCGCGAACAGAGGCCGCGGTCAGTGCGTCGGCCCCGTCGAAGGCCGTGACACCTGTGGTCGCGGACGGGTCGCCGACCGGCGACAGGACCACCTCGTACGACGACCCCTCGACCGTCGCGAGCACGCGGTCGCACGCCGGCTCGACGAGGAACGACTGGGTTCCCGCGTCCGACCGGGTCTCGACCGCGCTCGCGACCGCGTCGCCGCTGAGTCCGACGATGCGGGTCGTGGCACGGCCCGAGGGTGCGCTCACGGCGTACGACGCAAGGATCCGTGGGGCGGCCGACGCGTCGGCGCGAGGGACCACGCGCGCGGAGACACCGTGCACGTCGGCGGCGGTCGGGACCGCGACGGGGCTGCGCGTCGCGACCACCAGCGCGGCGGCGACGGCAGCCACGATCCCGGCAGCGACGAGCCGGCGGCGGACGGTCGATCCGGTGGTCGAGCCGGTCAGCGCCGCGTCGAGGAGACGGCCCGCCCGCGACACCGGTTCCGCGGTCTCGTCGTCGACGACGTCGCCCGCACGGGAGTCGAGGGGGAGGCCGTCATCGTCGAGCTCGAGCCGCCCGTCCATCTCTCACCTCGCGGCGAGCGTAGGCCGCCAGCACCGGGACCGCACCCGCGTCGCCGGGGCACCCGCGGACCAGGCGCCCCGGCACCGGTTCACAGCGACGGGATGATCCGGCGCTCGCGGAGGGTGGCGAACAGGTCGAGGAAGGAGTCGGCCGAGTCCTGGTAGTCGAGGAAGCCGGCCTTGCGACTCTTGCCCATGTCGGCGAACGTCTCGACGGTGCGGCCGAGGTCGGCGTCGGTGTGCCACCACGACGCGAGGTCGGTCGCCTTGTAGGGCTCGAGGCCGTCGCGCTCCACGAGCCTGGCCCAGACCTCGTCGGCGTGACCCATGCGGTCCTCGAGCGGCGTGGGCTCGCCGGAGTACTCCGCGGCCTCGACACCGAGGCCCTCGGCGACCCGCTTCCACATCTGCCGCCAGCGGAAGACCTCGCCGTTGACCGTGTTGAACGCCTCGTTGCGCGCCTCGGGTGCGGTGGCCGACCACGCGACGTGGCGGCCGAGGAGCCGCGCGTCGGTGATGTCGGTGACGCCGTTGTACTGCTGCGGGCTGCCGGGGAAGACGAAGGGCTCGCCCGTCTCGCGGCAGATGCTGCCGTAGATCGCGAGGGTCACGCCCATGTTCATGGCGTTGCCGAGCGCGTAGCCGATCATCGTGTGCGGCCGGTGCACGGACCAGGTGAAGCCCTGGGTCTCGGCGGCCGCGAACAGGATGTCCTCCTGCGTGTAGTAGAAGTTGTCGAACGGCAGGCGCTCCTGGCTCTCCCGGAACGGCGTCTCCGCCGGCGCCTTCGCATACGCCTCGAACGGCCCGAGGTAGTGCTTGAGTCCCGTCACGAGGACCGCGTGCTGGAGCTGCGAGGTGCGCCCGAGCGCGTCGAGGGTGTTCTGCAGCATGGCGCCGTTGACCGCGATGTTCTCGGCCTCGGTGTCCTGCCGCTGCCAGGTGGTGAACACCAGGTCGGTGATGCCCTGGTCGGCGACGGCGCTCTCGATCGACGCGGTGTCCAGGACGTCGGCGTAGACGTGCTCGACGCCGGGGACGAGGTGCTTCGCCGAGCGGGACAGGCCGACGACCCGGAAACCCTTCTGGAGCAAGGCGTTCGCCGAGTTGTTCCCGGCGATGCCGGTGACGCCGACGACGAGTGCGGTGCGGTCCATGGGAGCTCCTGGGGTGGTGGGAGGACGGCCGGCGGCGCCCGACCGCGAGAGGTGTCGGGCGGACGTAGCCGGCGGAGTGGATGGTGCCCCGTGCTGGACACCCCGTCAAGTGTTGATTAACGTTCGTCGCTACACACCGCGCGGCGCCACCTCGGTGCGCGACGACCGTCGAAGGGGGACCAGCCGTGCCGGCACGGGTCGATCGCGGAGGGCTCGGCTGATGGCCGCGTCGCGTCCGATCCGAGCAGCGGCTCCCGGTACGGTTCCCTCAGGTCGATCCGAGAGCGGGGGTGGTGAGCCAGTGGCGGAGATGGTGAATCTCGGGGCACGGCTGCGCGACGTCCGGTTGCGCTCGGGCCTGTCCCTGCGCGAGGTCGCCCGTCAGCTCGGGGTGTCGCCGTCGTTCGTCTCCCAGCTCGAGAACGGCAAGTCGCAGCCGTCGGTGGCCACCCTGTACTCCTTGGCCCAGCTGCTCGAGGTCTCCATCGACGAGCTCTTCTCGGTCGACGGGCCTCAGGTCGACGGCGCCGCGCCCGTCCCGGTGCTGGCAGCCGTGAGCGAGACCCGCCGTGCCGAGGACGTGTCCGGGCACCCGCTGAGCCGGTCCGACTTCAGTTCTCCCATCGACGCTTTCCCGCGCGACGCAGGTCAGGCGCGGGTCTCGGTGAGCCGGCCCGGTGAGCGGTCGCGGCTCGAGATGGACACCGGCGTCGTGTGGGAGCGCCTCGTCGACAACACCGGTACCGACCTGGACTTCATCGAGATCATCTACCCGCCGCACAGCAGCTCGACGAACGACGACCGGATGCTCCAGCACGCCGGTTCCGAGTTCGGGTTCCTGCTCGAGGGCGAGCTGGAGATCACGGTCGGCTTCGACGTGTTCATGCTCCACCCCGGCGAGGCGCTGGGCTTCGACTCCTCGCAGCCGCACCTGTTCCGCAACCTCGGCGACACCCCCGCGCGCGGCATCTGGTTCGTGCGCCACCCGCACTCCTGACGGGTGCACCCGCGTCCCGGTCATCGGGACGACATGCGCGGAAACGTCGCGGCAACCCTTGACACGGCCATCGCCCGCCGTTCAGTATTCGTGAACATTCGCGCCATCGCGTCCGTCCACCCGAGCGGATCCCGCGTTCGCCCACCCCCGTGAGGTGCCCGTGCGTGCCCTGCAGTTCGTCGCCCCCGACCAGTACGCCGTCAACGACCTCGAGATCCCCGAGATCGGCGACGACGAGGTGCTGCTCGCGAGCCGCAGCGTCGGCATCTGCCACTCCGACATCGAGCTGCTCGCAGGCCGCTACATCATCCCGTTCGAGTACCCGGTGATCCCCGGGCACGAGTGGTCGGCCGAGGTGGTCCGCACCGGGCGCGGCGTACGCGGCCTGGGTGTCGGCGACCGCGTCGTGGGTGAGTGCGTCATCGGTGTCGAGCACTTCGGGTTCAGCATCAGCGGCGCGGCAGCGGAGTTCTTCGTCGCGAAGGAGTCCTGGCTGCACAAGCTCCCCGACAACGTCAGCTGGACGCAGGGCGCCCTGGTCGAGCCGTTCAGCTGCGGCTACTACGCCACGGTGCGTGCCGACAACCTCGACGCGAGCGACACGGTGGTCGTGCTCGGTGCCGGCCCCATCGGCCTCGGCGTCGTCGCCGCGACGGCCGGCAAGCGGGCGCGCGTGATCGTCGCGGAGCCGTCGGCCGCGCGCGGAGACCTGGCGCGCCAGCTCGGTGCCGACGAGGTCGTCGATCCGACGTCGGAGTCGTTCCTCGCGCAGGTGCAGGACCTCTCCGACGGCAAGGGCGCCTCCGTCGTGATCGAGGCCAGCGGCAAGCCGTCGGCGATGGCCGACGCGCTCGAGGTCGCCGGCTTCCGCGCCCGCATCGTCTACATCGGCATCGACGTCGGCGGGAGCGCCCCGGCCAAGCTCGGGCTCTTCCAGTCCAAGGAGCTCCAGGCCCGCGGGATCATCGGGTCGCCCGGTGTGTGGCCGCAGACCCTGCAGTTCCTCTCGCGCAGCGGGGTCGACCTGAGCCCGCTGGTCACCTCGACCTACTCGCTCGCCGAGGCCGACCAGGCGATCGGCGCGGTCCTCCAGGACAAGTCCCAGGTCAAGGTCCACATCACGTCGTCCGCGACGCTCTGAGAACGGCGACGACGACATGCGCGCAGGCGTCCTCCATGCTCCGCACGACCTCCGGGTCGAGGACCGTCCGGACCCCGCCCCCGGACCCTCCGACGTGGTCATCGAGGTGTCCTACAACGGTCTCTGCGGGACCGACGCCACGGAGTACAGCAAGGGACCGATGATGGTCCCGCTCGAGAAGCGCCACCCCGGAAGCGGTCACGTCGGACCGACGACGCTCGGTCACGAGTTCATCGGCACCGTGGTGGACGCCGGCGCGGACGCCCGGTCCTGGATCGGCAAGCGTGTCGCGTCCGGCGCCGGGGTGTCCTGCAGGCACTGCTCCTGGTGCCGGCAGGGCCGGACCAACCTGTGCGCGTCGTACTACACGCTCGGGCTCTCCACCCACGGCGGACTGGCGGAGCTCGTGGCCGCACCGGCCTCGACCCTGGTGGCGATTCCTGACGGCTGCGCCGATCTCGAGGCCGCGCTCGCGCAGCCGTTGGCCGTCGGGCTGCACGGGGTCGACCGGGCAGGGATCGCACCCGGGCAGCGGGTCGTGCTCCTGGGTGCTGGCGCCATCGGCACTTTCATTCTCGCCGGCCTCGACGGGCACGAGGGCCCGGTGGCCGTCGTCGACATCGACGAGGGACGGCTCGCCGCCGCGCGCCAGCTCGGCGCCACGGAGACCCACCTCATCGCGCGCGACGCGACCCTCGACGACCTGCGCGACCTCCTGCCCGACCCCGTCGACGTCGTGATCGAGAGCTCCGGCGTGCCCGGCGCTGCGGCCAAGGCCCTCGGCCTGGCAGCGCGCGGCGGACGGGTCCTGCTCGTGAGCCTGGTGAAGACGCCGCAGGAGCTGGTGCTGTCCGACGTCGTGCTGCGCGAGGTCGACGTGATCACCACGGTGGCTCATGTGTGCGGCACGGACCTCCCCAAGGCCCTCGACCTGCTCGCACGCACGCCGCTGTCGAGCACGCTCGGCGTGTCCACGGTCGCGCTCGAGAACGTGGTGGCCGACGGCCTCGACCCGCTCGTCGCCGGCACGGCCGGCGGCAAGATCCTCGTGGACCCGCGCCGTGGCTGAGGTCGCGGTCCTGGGGACCGGCCGCATGGGTGCCGCCATGGTCCGACGGCTCGTTGCTGCCGGGCACACCGTGGCCGCGTGGAACCGGTCCCCGGGACCGGTTGCCGCCCTCGTCGAGGAGGCGGCGTCCGACCTGCTCCGTGCCGCCACGAGCCCGGCCGACGCGGTCGCCGGAGCTGAGGTCGTCCTGACCATGCTCACCGACGGTGACGTGACCCGTGCTGTGCTGCTTGACACCGCCGTCCTCGGATCGCTGTCGCCCGGAACCGTCGTCGTGGACCTCGGGACGAGCGGTGTGGCCGCCGCCGAGGTCCTGGGACGCGAGCTGTCGGCGGCGGGCATGCGGTTCGTCGACGCCCCGGTCTCCGGCAGCGTCCCTGCCGTCCTGGCGGGGACGCTGCTGGTCATGGCGTCGGGCGACGCCGAGGCAGTCGAGGCCGCCGAGCCGGTGCTGTCCGCGTTCGCGCGCAAGGTGCTGCGGGTCGGAGACGTCGGCGCCGGCCAGGTGATGAAGCTGGCGGTGAACCTCGTGGTCCACGACCTCAACGCGGCAGTCTCCGAGGCACTCCGCCTTGCCGAGAACTCCTCTGTGTCAAGGGAAGACGCCTACACAGTGCTGCAGGAGAGCGTCGTCGGTGCTCCGTTCGTGCAGTACAAGCGCCCGGCGTTCCTCGACCCGGAGACGCCGGTCGCCATGAGCCTCGCGCTGGTCGAGAAGGACCTGCGGCTCATCACGGAGCACGCGCGCGCGCACGGCGAGGCCGCGCCGGTCACGGAAGAGGCGCTTGCCTCCGTGCGTCGTGCCGTCGAGGCCGGGATGGGGCAGCGCGACATGGCCGATCTCAGCCGCCTCGCGGCGGTCTCGGACCCGGGCGAGAACCCCGTCCTCTGATCACGGTCCGGTCACAGCAGCGTTTCGCTGCTGTCAACCTCTTGTGAACGACCCACCGCCTTTGTACAGTCCTGCGCAACACCTGGGGTGTGGCCCAGAACACACAGGTCAGCCTCACCGAACATCGCCCGGTTCGCCCGATCGCCCCGACGAGGAGATGCGATGACCACGACCGTCGAGACCCCCGTCGCCACCGCGTCCCGCGGTCGGCGTCCGGTGTCGCGCGGCCTCGTCACCGTCCTCGTCGCCCTGGTCCTGCTCTTCGCCGCCGGGTTCCTGGTGGCTCCGAGCAGCGTCAGCTCCGGAGCGATCCAGTCGATGCTCCCGTTCGCGTCGGTCCTCGCGATCATCGCCCTCGGGCAGACCCTCGTGGTCATGCAGGGCGGCATCGACCTGTCGGTGCCCGGCTCGGTCTCGCTCGTCATCGTGATCGTGACCCACCAGGCCTACGGCGACGACTCGAAGGTGCTGCCGGCCGCGCTGGCTGCGCTCGTGGTCGCGCTGCTCGTCGGCGTCGTCAACGGCTTCCTCATCGGCCGGCTCGGGCTCAACGCCATCGTCGCCACGCTGGGCATGAACGCCCTGCTCTACGCCGCGGTCCTGGCAGTCTCCGGCGGCACGCCGCGGCAGACCACCGACCTGCTCGCGAGCATCGCCGCCGGCACGTCCCTCGGGATCCCCAACGCGGTCTACTTCGCCGTCGCCGCCACCGCGGTGACCACCCTCCTCGTGAAGCGCACCGTCGCGGGCCGTCGCTTCGAGGCGGTCGGCGCCAACGGCCGTGCCGCCTGGGCGACCGGCCTCAAGGTCCAGCGCCACCGCGCCGGCGGCTACGTCGCCGCGCAGTCGCTGTACTGGCTCGGCGGCCTCCTGCTCGCGGGGATCCTCAACAAGCCCACCGCCTACCAGGGCGATGCCTACCTCCTCGCGTCCGTCGCAGCCGTCGTGCTCGGCGGGACGTCCCTCCTCGGCGGTCGCGGCAACCTCGTCGCCACCGCGCTGGCCGCGCTGTTCCTGACCCAGCTGGACCAGTTCGTGCTCGCCCTCGGCGTGAACTTCGCCGTCAAGACGCTGGTGCAGGCAGCGGCGTTCGCCATCGGCGTCGCGCTCTACACCATCGACTGGGGTGCCCTCCGGAAGAAGCTCTCCGGCGGACGTGCCCCTGTTCCAGCAACACCCTGATCGACCGGCTCCTGATCGACCCGGCTCCCTGATCGACCTGGCTCCTCTGCCTCTCCCGTACGTCGAACGGCTCGTTCCAGCCTCCGCACGTCACGCGACAAGAAAGGTCACCCGCATGTCCCGACCCACCACCGCCCTCCGCCTCATGGCGGCTGCGGGCGCCGCGGCGCTGCTCCTCAGCGCTTGCGGGAGCTCCTCGGACAGCTCCAGCACGGCCGCGTCCGGCTCCCCGGCCGCGAGCGGCTCCAGCGTCGCCGGCGCACCCGCCTGGTGCGGCTCGAAGCAGACGACGCTCGGGCTCACCGACGGCTTCGGTGGCAACAGCTGGCGTCTCGTGACCACGGCCGCGGCCAAGGACGAGATCGCCAAGTGCCCCAGCGTCACGGACTTCACCTACGCCGACGGCCAGGGTGACACCCAGAAGGCCATCTCCGACATCCAGGGCCTCGTGGCCAAGGGCGTCGGCGCGCTCGTCGTCTTCCCGGACGCCGGCAACGCGATCCTCCCGGCCCTGCAGAGCGCCAAGCAGGCCGGAGTCGTCACCGTCCCCTACCGCGTGAACCCGGGCGGCACCGACGGCACCGACTACGACGTCTGGGTCGGCGCGGACTTCGTGACCGACGGCAAGAACTGGGCGACCTGGATCAACAAGAACCTGCCCAACGGCGGCAACATCCTGTTCCTGTCCGGCCCGGCCGGCAACAGCCAGGGCGTCGACGAGCTCAAGGGCCTGCAGTCCACGCTGACCCCGGGCAAGTACACCTTCATCGGCCAGTCGCCGTTCGAGGTCACCAACTGGGACCCGGCCAAGACCCAGCAGGTGCTCAGCGCCGCCATCGCGAAGTACCCGAAGATCGACGTCATCGTGTCCGACTTCGGCCCGTCGCTCGTCGGTGCGCTCCCCGAGTTCGAGAAGAGCGGCCGCTCGATCCCGGCGCTCGTGACGTCGGACGGCAACGTGCTCTCCTGCTTCTACGAGGAGCACAAGGCGAAGAACCCCGACTTCAAGCTCTTCACGGTCGCGACCGGCAACGACAACGCCCGTCTCGCGGTCGACTGGGCCGTGGCCCTCGCGACCGGTGGCACCCCGCCGTCGTCGAAGCAGTTCGAGGCGCCGACCTACGAGGACTCGGTCAGCGGCACCCCGAGCCCCGTCACCTGCAAGAAGGACCTTCCCGGCGACATCTACCTCTCCGCGCAGATGTCCGGTGCGGACCAGGCCAAGCTCCTGAAGTAGTGCGACCACGGGCCGGCCGGCCGGGACCTCCCGCCGGCCGGCTCGTGCCACTGCTGCCGATGCAGCGCCTGCCGACCAGATCCACCCGCGTGCCGCGGAATGAGGGATGAACGCGTGACCGAGCACACCACCACCGTCGTCGCCGAGTCGACCATGGTCCTGTCCGGGATCAGCAAGAACTACGACGGCGTCGCTGCCCTCACCGACGTGTCGCTCGACATCCGTCCGGGCGAGGTCCACGCCCTCCTCGGCGAGAACGGCGCGGGCAAGTCCACCCTCATGGGCGTCGCGTCCGGCACGACCGCACCCGACACCGGCACCATCACCGTCCGCGGCCAGGTCGTCGACCGCCTCACGCCCGGCGAGGCGACGCGGCTCGGCATCGCGATCGTCCACCAGCACCCCGCGGTACTCCCCGACATGACGGTCGCGGAGAACATCCGTGTGGCGGTGCCGGCCGAGTTCCTCGGCAAGGGCGACGAGCAGGCCGTGACCATGCGCGCGATGCTCGACGACGTCGGCTCGAGCGCCCACCTCGACGACCGCGTCGGCCTCCTGAGCGTCGCCCAAAGGCACCTGCTCGAGCTCGCCAAGGCGCTCGTCGTGAGCCCCTCCCTGCTCATCCTCGACGAGCCGACCGCCCCCCTCGGGCCGGAGTCCGTCGACCTGCTCTTCGAGCGCGTGCGCCGCGCGGCGTCGCACGGGACCGC
>Ga0075026_100001189_pt1 | contig 10982 bp, 9 predicted proteins | sample Str012_2_FD_71392 | JGI IMG/M metagenome (GOLD analysis project Ga0075026, IMG submission 71392) | Freshwater sediment microbial communities in response to fracking from Pennsylvania, USA - Straight Creek_MetaG_SC_2012 | ecosystem: Environmental > Aquatic > Freshwater > Creek > Sediment...
GCCGTGGCTGCTCGAGGCCGCGCGTGCCGGTGCCGATCCGGCGGAGCCCACCCTCGGTGCCACCGCCGAGGTCGCGGAGATGCTGCGGGCGCGCGGCGCATGCTTCGCCGCCGAGCTCGGCGAAGCGACCAACCGCCTGCCCCAAGACATCGAACGCGCACTGTGGGACGGCGTGGCGCGCGGGTTGCTCACCTCCGACGGCTTCGGTGCGATCCGCGCTCGGGTCGGCCGGAGCGCCCGGGGCGGGGTCGAGGCGGCGCGGCTGTCGCGGCTCATGCGGGGTGCGCGCGCGAACGGTGTCGCCGCGGGTCGTTGGTCGCTCGTGCCGGGCACCGGTGCCGACGTCGACCGCGAAGAGCTCGCGGAGGCGGTGGCCGAGATGCTGCTCAACCGCTGGGGTGTGGTGTTCCGCGACCTCGCGCTGCGCGAGTCGATCCGGTTTCCCTGGCGCGACGTGCAGCGCGCGCTCCGCCGGCTCGAAGACCGTGGTCTGGTGCGCGGTGGTCGCTTCGTCTCCGGGTTCAGCGGCGAGCAGTACGCGCTCCCGGCTGCGGTGGAGCAGCTCACCTACGCACGCAAGCTCCCGCGCACCGGCGAGCGCGTCACCGTGAACGCGACCGACCCCGTGAACCTCGTGGGCCTCGTGGTCCCGGGCGAAGCGGTCACTGCGATCCGTACCAACCGGGTGATCTACGTCGACGGCCTGCCCGAGACCGCCGACGCGAGCCTCGAGTCGATGACCGCCTGAGCGCCACCGCGCCGCGAGAGGGATCAGGTATACGGTGCGCGCCATGACTGACGTGAACGAGACCCAGAGCCGCAAGGCCTTCCGTGAGCTCCTCGCCTCCCTCGCCGAGGTCGACGAGCGCTACCTGAGCAGCGACTTCGGTGTGACGAGCGAGCAGGACGATACCGACGGCCATCGCTTCCTGATCCACCTGCTGGAGACCGCGCTCCACCGTGAGTTCGAAGGTGATCCCGAGCATCCCGGGTTCACGAAGTGGGTGACACCGCGTCGCAAGGTGCTCGGCGACAACCCGGATGCGATCTACTTCGACGCGCCCGTCGATCCCCGCTACACGTACCGAGTGCGCGGGAACATCGGCGGCGCGGTCTACACGTCGATCACGATCGATGCGGGCACTGCCGACGGCGGGTACGCGACCCGCACCGCGGGCGTGATCAACGACACCAACTTCGACGTCGCGTCCGACGGCAGCTGGGAGGTCACCCTCGGCGGCCCGCCGCAGGATCGCAACTGGATGGAGCTCCCCGACGACGCCGGGCACCTCACCACTCGTCACTACTTCGAGCTCGCCGAGCCTGCGGGGGCCGACCCGACGCGAGTGGTGCCGCTCACCATCGAGCGCATCGGTGACGATGGTCCGCCGTCGGCACCGACCGACGCGTCGGTGGCCGCAGGGATCCTCCGGGTCAACAACTTCGTGCGCGGGAACACGCTCGAGCGGCCCCCGCGCAGCGAGCAGAAGCTGCCGTCGTTCGTGTCGATCGTCCCCAACGTGTTCCCGAAGCCGGTCGTGCCGGGAGACCTCGGCCTCGCCGCGTTCGACGCCGCGTACTGCTCGACCAGCTACGTGCTCGCGCCCGACGAAGCGCTCGTGGTTACCATGCGCTGGCCGGAGTGTCGCTTCGGCAACGTCACATTGTGGACGCGCTTCCTGCAGACCTACGACTACGCGCACCGGCACTGCGGGCGCAACCGGGCCAACACCACCCTCGAGCCCGACGGCAGCTTCCGCATCGTGATCGCGCACGAGGACCCCGGAGTGCCCAACTGGCTCGATACCGAAGGGCGCCCGAGCGGGTCCGTGTTCTGGCGGTTCTTCCTGCCGGAGGGCGACATCGAGACGCCGCAGGCCGAAGTGGTCAAGCTCGCGGACGTGCGCGCATCGGCGTGACGTGATGCGCGCGGCTACGCCCGCGACGATCGCCCCTTGTGACCGGTTGACTGTCTGCGGGTGGTTCAGAGAGGGAGGGGTCGAGTGCCGGAGTTGCCGTCAGGGACGGTCTCCTTCTTGTTCACCGACCTCGAGGGTTCGACGCGCTTGTGGGAGGAACATCCCGGGGAGATGGGGGGCGCCCTCGCGCGCCACGACGAGATCCTGCGGGTTGCCATCGAATCGCACCGCGGTCATGTCGTCAAGACCACTGGTGACGGCGCGCATGCAGCGTTTGTGACGGCGTCGGATGCGATCGACGCGGCCGTGGCTGCGCAGTTGTTGCTCGATGCCGAACCGTGGCGGGATACGGGCCAGTTGCGCGTGCGCATGGGCATTCACACGGGTGGTGGCGAGCTCCGTGACGGTGACTATTACAGCAGCGCGGTGAACCGCGCCGCGCGGCTGATGTCCGTGGCGCACGGCGGGCAGATCGTCGTCTCGCTCGCGACCAGCGAGCTGGTGCGCGGCACGACTGTCGAGCTCATGGATCTCGGCATGCATCGCCTGCGCGACCTGGGCGAGCCCGAGCACGTCTTCCAGGTGATGCATCCGGGGCTGGGCCGCGAGTTCCCGCTCTTGCGATCCCTTGACGCGTTCCCGACCAACCTCCCGCTGCAGCTCACCACCTTCGTCGGACGCGATGACGATGTCGCCGAAGTTCTCGAGGCGGTCCACCACAGCCGCGTCGTCACGCTCATCGGCGTCGGTGGTGTGGGCAAGACCCGGCTTGCGGTGCAGGCCGCCGCGGAGGCCCTCCCTCGTTATCGCGACGGCGTGTGGCTGTGCGAGCTCGGCCCGCTCAGTGATCCCGCGGCGCTGCCCGACGTGGTCGCCGCGTCGCTCGGCGTGCAGCAGCGGCCCGGGCAGTCGATGACCGAGAGCCTGGTCGCAACGCTCCGATCGAAGGAGCTGCTGGTGGTGCTCGACAACTGCGAGCATCTGCTCGACGCGGCCGCGCAGCTCGTCGCGGCGCTCATGGCCGCGTGCCCGAGCATGACTGTGCTCGCGACCGGACGTGAGGGGCTGGGCGTTCGCGGTGAGCGGATGATGATGGTGCGGTCGCTCCCACTTCCGGGCGAGGGCGCGGCAACCGAGGAGATCCTGGCCGCGGATGCGGTCCAGCTGTTCACCGAGCGCGCCGAGCAAGCCGGGGGCCAGTTCGAGCTCGACGAGGAGACTGCGGCCACGATCGCCCAGCTCTGCCGCCGTCTCGACGGGATCCCCCTCGCCATTGAGCTCGCCGCCGCTCGCACGCGCATGATGAGCCCCCACGAGATCGCGGCTCGGCTCGACGAGCGTTTCCGACTGCTCACCGGCGGCAGCCGAACCGCGGTGGAACGCCATCGCACGCTCCGCCAAGCAGTCGATTGGAGCTACGACCTGCTCGACCCGCGCGAACGCGCCATCCTCGATTGCCTCGGCGTGTTCGCGGGCGGGTTCACGCTCGGCGCCGCGGAGGCAGTGGCGAGCGGTGGCGACGTTGATCCGCTCTATGTGCTCGACGGCGTCACGCAACTCGTCGACAAATCGCTGGTCGTCGCCGAGCGCGAAGACCACGGCACGCGGTATCGCCTCCTCGAGACCATCCGCCAGTACGCGCTCGAACGACTTGAGGAGAACGGCGCCACCGACGCGCTCCGACGCCGGCACGCGCAGTGGTGCGCGCAACTCGTCGCCGACGCCGCCGCCGGATCACACGGGCCCGACGAGCCCGAGTGGGTCACGCGCATCGACCGTGAGCTCGACAACCTCCGCGCCGCCATCACCTGGGCAACCGGCGCCAACGACATCGAGCTCGCCATGGGGATCCTCGGTGAGGGTCCCCGGCTCGTGATCAACACGTCGTACGGGTACACGCTCAGCCCGTGGGCAGCCGCCGCGCTCCGTATCCCGGGCGCGACCGATCATCGGCGGCACGGTGCTGTGCTGGCGTTACGCGCGGCTGACCACCGACGCCACGACCGTTTCGTCGATGCCGAACGAGACGCCTGTGACGCGATCGACGTTGTCTTGCGGCCAGAAAATTCGTTCTCCAGCCTCCCGTGGGGAGTGCTCCTCCAGGTGTATGCGTACTTGGGTCGCGCGGAGAAGTTCCTCGCGCGCCATGAGGAGTTCCTGAGCGCGGTTCGGCTTCACGGCGACGACTATGACGTCGCGTTCAGCCTCGCCCTCGTCGCGATCAACCTCATGGCGCTCGGTCGGGCCGAGGACGGCCTCGACCTCGCCGAAGAAGCGATGGTCATCGCCGAGCGCGTGGGTGCCCCGTCGGTGATTGCCATCACGGCGAACGCGCTCAGCGGAGCGGTCGCCCAGCAAGACCCCGAACTGGCCGCGTCGCTCGTTGACGTATTTCTCGCGAACGCGATCAGCATTGGTGCCGACCTGGGCGTCAGCCAAGCGCTCGGCAGTCTCGGTCGCATCGGGGTCAATGCCGAGGATCCACGATGGGCGACCCGCTTGCGCGCCGTGGTGGATCGCACCTACGACGCCGGTGACACGCGGCTGCTCCTCGTGCAGCTCGACAACTACTCGCAGGCCCTCCTCCAGATCAGCCGCTTCGAGCCTTCCGCACTGCTCTACGGAACCATCGGGCGCCACGCTCAACATCTTGTGAACCCGATATCGATCACCCGGCGCGAAGCGCAACGCGCGGGTCTCACCGCCGCGCTCGGCGAGGATCGATTCCTCGAACTCGTCACCGACGGCGCGGGTCTCGACGTCGCCGACGCCGTCACGCTCGCCCGTCAAGAGCTCGACCGTGTCATCGACGAGGCGGCCAACGCCTGAGCCCTCGCGCGGAAGGTCAGGGCTCAGTCGGTGCGATGCTCGCCGGCTCCGGGATCGGAGTCGTTGTCGAGCCGGTGCAACCTCGTGTGGTTCGCGGCCCAGGTCGTGATGCCGACGTATTGGAACTCGAGCACGGCGAGCACGATCCCGGTGATTGCCAGCGCGACGAGGATGCGGCCGACACCCGCCATCACACCGACGGCGACGGTCGCCCAGCTCGCGGCCGCGGTGGCGTACCCGAGCACGCCGCGCGCCGAATCGTGGAAGATCATGCCCGCGCCGATGAACCCGACGCCGGTGGCCACCCCGGCGATGACGCGCCCGTCGTTGCCGTAACCATCGGCGACCACCGCGAATGTGGCGGCGCCGAGACCGAGGAGCGCGAAGGTACGGGGGCCGGCCGCATTCCCGCGGATCAGGCGCTCCAGACCGACGAGGAGGCCCAGGCCCGCGGCGACTGCGACGCGCAGGATGGCCTCGCCGTCGTTCACGTAGCCCCGGGTCATCGCATCAGTATGTGCGGCGGGCACCGCCGTTGGTGTCATATCTCGGCGTTACGATCCGTCTCGCCATGGAACAGCCTGCGTTCGAGCTCGACGACGAACCCGCGGAACCGACCTTTTCCGTCGGTGAGGTCACCACGCTGGTCAGCGATGCAGTGCGCCAGGTGTTCCCCGCATCGGTGTGGGTGCGCGGCGAAGTGCAGAACCTGAAGCGATCGGCGAACGGCCACACCTATTTCTCGCTGGTCGAGAAGGCGGGCCGCGGCGACCGCGTGCAGGCCCGCCTCGACTGTGTCCTGTTCCGCGACGACCGGCGGGCCGTGGACCGCGCGCTCGCCGACGTACCCGGCGCCGAGCTCGGGAACGACGTCGACGTCCGCATCCGAGGTCGCCTCGCGGTCTATCCCGCGCAGGGCCGGATCCAGCTGGTCATGACCGCGATCGACCCCGTGTTCACCATCGGCGGGATCGCGGCCAACCGCGAACGGGTGCTCCGGGCGCTGGCTGCCGAGGGGGTGCTCGATCACAACGCGCGGCTCACGTTGCCGGCGGTACCGCTGCGGATCGGGTTGATCACGAGCGACGGCAGCGCCGCGTACCACGACTTCGTGCACGAGCTGGAGACGAGCCCGTTCGCGTGGCGGGTCGTGCTCGCCGACGTGCGGGTGCAGGGTGCCGCGGCTGCACGGCGCATCGCGTACTCCTTGCGTGAGCTCGCACACCTCGACCTCGATGCCGTCGTGCTCGTGCGCGGCGGTGGCTCCCGCGCCGATCTCGCCGCGTTCGACACCGAGGTCGTCGCACGGGCGATCACGGTGATGCCGGTGCCCGTGCTCGTCGGCGTCGGACACGAGACCGACCGCAGCGTGGCCGACGAAGTTGCCCACACCGCGTGCAAGACGCCGACCGCGTGTGCGCAGATTCTCGTCCAACAGGTGGGCGGGTTCGTGGGCACGCTCGACGCCGCCGCGCACCGTGTCGTCGGGCGAGCGCGGTCGCGCACCGCCCTTGCCGCGCAGGAGCTCGACGCGGCAACTCGGCGCGTGCGCCGCGCCGCGCCGGCTGTGGTCGCACGCGCGGGTGCGCAGGTCGAGCGTCGGCACGGTCGGATGCAGGAGCTCGGGCACCGACGCACCCGTGATGCCGCGGTCATGCTGCGCGAACGCGAACGTGCGCTGGTGGCGATCGCGGGGCGTCACCTCGAGCGCGCCACGCTCCGGCTCGACGCGGGCGAGGTCGCGGTGCGAGCGCTGGATCCCCGGCGGGTGCTCGAGCGCGGCTACACCATCACCCGCACCGCCGACGGCCGCGTGGTGCGGCGGGCGCGGGATGTCGGCGCCGGCAGTGAGCTGGTCACCGAGCTCGCGAACGGACGCGTCATCAGTCGAGTCGAAGTTGCGGAGGACACCGATGAGTAACGGGGCGGGCGAGATCGGTTACGCGGACGCCATGGCCGAGCTGGGCGACATCCTCGCCGAGCTCGAGCGCGACGACCTCGATGTCGACGTGCTGGCCGAGCGGGTCCGGCGAGCGGGTGAGCTCATCACGCTGTGCCGCGCCCGGATCGCACGCGCGCAGGCCGACGTCGAAGGCATCGTCACCAACCTCGACTCGTTCGCCGCGGTGGGCGAAGGCGAAGACAGCTCTGAGAGTTAGCGCTTCTGGCCTGCGAGGGAGCGGTTCTTGAACTGGGCCTTCACGTAGTCACGGTTCAAGAGCGCGATGAAGTCGATGCTGATCTCCTTCGGGCACGCCTTCTCGCACTCGCCGTGGTTGGTGCACGACCCGAAGTACTGCTCCATCGTCTCGACCATGTTGACGACGCGCGCGTAGCGCTCGGGCTGGCCCTGCGGGAGCACACCGAGGTGCGAGACCTTGGCGGCGGTGAAGAGCTGCGCGGCGCCGTTCGGGCAGGCAGCAACACACGCGCCGCAGCCGATGCAGGCGGCTGCGTCCATCGCGAGATCGGCTGCTTCCTTCGGGACGAGGATCTCGTTGGCGTCGCGGGCGCTGCCCGTCGGTGCGGTGATGAACCCGCCGGTTTCGACGATGCGGTCGAACGCGCTGCGGTCGACCACGAGATCGCGGATGATCGGGAACGCGCGTGCGCGCCACGGCTCGACCGTGATCTCATCACCGTCGCGGAACTTCCGCATGTGGAGTTGGCACGTGGCCGTGCCAACTTCGGGACCGTGGGCGCGCCCGTTGATCATCATCGAGCACGATCCGCAGATTCCCTCGCGGCAGTCGTGGTCGAACGCGATCGCTTCGCGCCCCTCCGCCACCAGGCGGTCGTTGATCACGTCGAACATCTCGAGGAACGACATCTCGGGGCTGATGCCCGTGGCGTCGATGGCCTCGAACGCACCCGTGTCGCTCGGGCCAACCTGTCGCCACACCCGCAGCTTGAGGTCCATTACTTGTAACTCCGCTGGGCGAGGTGGACGTATTCGAACTCGAGCGGTTCCTTGTGCAGCGTCGGTGCGTTGCCGACGCCGTCGAACTCCCAGGCCGCGACGTACGAGAAGTTGTCGTCGTCGCGCAGCGCCTCGCCTTCGTCGGTCTGGTGCTCGAGCCGGAAATGCCCGCCGCACGACTCTTCGCGGTTGAGGGCGTCGATGCAGAGGAGCTCGCCGAACTCGAGGAAGTCGGCAACGCGACCGGCCTTCTCGAGCGACTGATTGAGGGTCTCGTGATCGCCGAGCACGCGCACGTCGGCCCAGAACTCTTCCCGCAACGCGGGAATGTCGGAGATCGCCTTCTCCAGGCTCTCCCGGCTGCGTGCCATCCCGCAGTTGTCCCACAGGATGTCGCCGAGCTGACGGTGGAAGTGGTCGACCGACTGGCTGCCGTTCGTCGACATGAGCCGTCGCACCTGGTCGTGCACACCCGCTTCGGCATCGCGGAACACCGGGTCGTCGACTGGCACCGGCTGCGTGCCGAGCAGCGGCGCGAGGTAGTCGGAGATCGTCGCGGGGAGCACGTAGTAGCCGTCGGCCAGGCCCTGCATGAGCGCGCTGGCGCCGAGCCGGTTGGCGCCGTGGTCGGAGAAGTTGGCCTCACCGAGCACGTACAGCCCGGGCACGTTGCTCATGAGGTTGTAATCGACCCAGAGCCCGCCCATCGCGTAGTGGACGGCGGGATAGATGCGCATGGGCACCTTGTAGGGATCTTCGTCGGTGATGCGCTCGTACATCTCGATGAGGTTGCCGTAGCGCTCCTCGATGACGTCCTTCCCGAATCGCTCGATCGAGTCGGCGAGGTCGAGGTAGACGCCGTTCTGCTTCGGCCCGACGCCGCGACCGGCGTCGACTTCGTGCTTCGCGGCGCGCGACGCGACATCGCGGGGCACGAGGTTGCCGAAGGTGGGGTACCGGCGCTCGAGGAAGTAATCGCGCTCGCTCTCGGGGATCTGGTCGGGGGAGCGGCCGTCGGCCATCTTGGCGGGCACCCACACGCGGCCGTCGTTGCGGAGCGACTCCGACATCAGTGTGAGCTTCGACTGGAAGTCGTCGCTGCGCGGGATGCAGGTGGGGTGGATCTGCGTGTAGCAGGGGTTGGCGAACAGTGCGCCCTTCTTGTGCGCGCGCCATGCGGCGGTGACGTTGCTGGCCTTGGCATTGGTCGACAGGTAGAAGACGTTGCCGTAGCCACCGGTGGCGAGCACCACTGCGTGGGCGGAGTGCGACGTGATTGCGCCGGTGATGAGGTTGCGCACCACGATGCCCGCGGCGCGGCCGTCGTGCGTCACGAGGTCGAGCATCTCGGAGCGTGGGTTCAGCTCCACGTTGCCGAGCTGCACCTGGTGCATCAGGGCGGAGTAGGCGCCGAGCAGGAGCTGCTGGCCGGTCTGGCCCCGTGCGTAGAACGTGCGCGACACCTGCGCGCCCCCGAACGAGCGGTTGTCGAGCAGCCCGCCGTACTCACGCGCGAAGGGCACACCCTGCGCAACACACTGGTCGATGATGTCGACGCTGAGCTGCGCGAGCCGGTAGACGTTGCCCTCGCGGGCGCGGTAGTCGCCACCCTTCACGGTGTCGTAGAAGAGGCGGTACACGCTGTCGCCGTCGTTCCGGTAGTTCTTCGCCGCGTTGATCCCACCCTGCGCGGCGATGCTGTGCGCGCGTCGCGGCGAGTCGTGGAAGGTGAAGAGCGTGACGCGGTAACCGAGCTCGCCGAGCGTGGCGGCCGCCGATGCGCCCGCGAGGCCGCTCCCGACCACGATGATGTGGTAGCGGCGCTTGTTCGCGGGGTTCACGAGCTTCACGTCGAACTTGTGCTGGTCCCACTTCTGCTCGATCGGTCCCGCAGGGATCTTGGCGTCCAGCGAACCGATCATCTGGTGACCACCCCAGTGGTGATGAGCAGCGGCATGCTCACGTTGCCGACCGTGATCACCACCGCGAACGTGATCGCGAAGTAGCGCCGCCAGATGTTCCAGCGGGGGTTGTTGAGCCCGAGGCTCTGGAACATGCTCCACGCGCCGTGGAAGATGTGGAAGCCGAGTGCCAGCATCGCGAAGATGTACGCGATGGCGACGGGGACGCGCTCGAAGCTGTAGAAGAGATTGTCGTAGGGATCGCCGCGCACGAAGTGTGGGTTCGCACCACCCCAGGTGAGATCGAACAGGTGGAACACGAGGAAGAGGGCAACGATGATGCCCGTCCACCGCATCGTGCGCGAGGCGAAGTTGGCGGCGACGTAGTCACGCTTCGCCTGGTACTTCGTGGGCCGTGCCCGCTGGTTCATGCGCGTGAGCTGGTAGGCGGCCACGATGTGGCCGACGAATGCCGCGATCAGCACGACCCGCATGCCCCAGAGCAACACGGTGCGGGGCAGCGCCGGCTCGCCGAGCGTGCGGAGCCACTCGCCGTAGACGTTGATGTGCTCCTTGCCCAGGAACACCTTGAGGTTCCCGGCCATGTGGGCCGCGACGTAGCCCAGCAGGATGATCCCGCTGACTGCCATCACCCACTTCTTGCCGACCGCCGAGCGCCAGAACCGTGCGAGGAAGTGCCCCTGCGGTCGCGGCCTGGGAATTGGGGGCCCGGCGTAGCGGGCGAGGCGCGAGGCGTCGTCCGCACCGGGATTCTGCGCTGCGGTCGAGAGCTCTTCGTCAACGCGTGCCACGAGACCGAAAGTTACGTCCACCGTCCGCGATTTCGTGTATCCGGGACCGTCGGCTCAGGTATCAGCCCCCTCGCTGCCGATACTCCACCGGACCGCGACAAGGAGCTCCCACATGCGGATCACCCGCAAGACCGCCGCCGCCCTTGCCGTGTCCGGCGCAATCACCGTCGGCGCGGCGCTCGTCGCCGCCGCCGCGGTGTTCAGCTTCCCGGTTTTCGGCTTCGGCCCCGCCGCGAGCACTTCGGCGCAGCCGCCACCCACCTCCGTGGTGGAACGCACCGTCTACGACGATCACTACGTGACCCGGGCCCCGGCCGGCGGAAACGCGGGCGCCGGAGGTTCTCCGGCGAGCACGGGCTCGCGCGGGGCACCCGCGGTCCCCGTCGCCGCCACGACCGGTTCGGGCACGGGAACGGCCCAACCGGCCTCGGCCGTCGTCGCGCCGTCGCCGACCACGACCCGGCCCCCGATCCCAGCCGGGTGTCAGGAGCCGGAGTGGGAGCCGCAGGACGGCGGCTGGCACTGCAAGGGCGACTGATGGCGCGGCGACGCAAGGCCGCGCCCGCGGGACGCGTGATGGCGACGGGCATGGGAGTGTCGG
>Ga0075026_100001191_pt1 | contig 10975 bp, 9 predicted proteins | sample Str012_2_FD_71392 | JGI IMG/M metagenome (GOLD analysis project Ga0075026, IMG submission 71392) | Freshwater sediment microbial communities in response to fracking from Pennsylvania, USA - Straight Creek_MetaG_SC_2012 | ecosystem: Environmental > Aquatic > Freshwater > Creek > Sediment...
GTATATACATGAACCACCGTGTAAATTCAATCATCTTCCTATTCCTTTAAAAGATTTTGCGCTTAACCCTACCCACTGCACAATAATTTTTCTATCAATTTGTTATGAGTGCTGTCCTACCAAAAAAAAGGCCATAATTAACCTTGGATTAACCTACTGCGATTAGCAAAATGAAAAACCAAACGATAATTTTGCAGTCCTGATTTTCAACAGTTCAAAGGTGAAGGAATCCAGGCAAGCACAATAAAATGGTCTACCAATCACATTAACCTATGCAAAAACAAACCAGAATTCTTTTTTTTGCCTTCTTTATCATTTCGATCATGTCGGGGGCCCAAACGCCCTCTGATACTTTACATCTTCGGCTAGACAGCGCCGAGAGTATGTTCATTCGACAGAACTACACCTTGCTTGCGCAGAAGTACAATATCGACGCGCAGAAAGCACAAATCATCCAGGCAAGACTTTACAGTAATCCAAACCTGGCGGTTGCCTATAGCTTGTACAATACGAAGACCAAAGTGTTCTTTCCCACCGGGAATGGAGAGAATGGTGGGAATTTCGCTGCGGAACTTTCCCAGCTCATTTATCTTGCAGGCAAGCGCAACAAACAAATTAAAATAGCCGAGCAAAACGCGAAGCTGGCCGAGTACCAATTCTTCGACCTTGCGAGGACCTTAAAATATACCTTACGAACCGATTTCTTTAATATCTACTACCTGCAAAAATCCGCTCGGGTGTACCATGAAGAGATTAGTTCACTACAACAAGTGGTCAACGCATTCAATGAACAGCAGGGAAAGGGTTACATTTCTGAAAAGGAAGTTATTCGCATCAAGGCCCAGCTTTACAGTTTGCAGACTGAATACAGCGGACTGGTTAACCAGATCAATGACATCGAAAGTGAGCTAAGGCTCATTTTGCAGGTAAAGGATGTTAGCATCGATCCCCTTATCGACAGCAATACATTGACCAACCTGGATCCATCTAAGTATCCGCTGAGCACCCTGCTTGATTCGGCCAGCAAAAACCGAACAGACCTCTTAATGGCAAGAGCTACGACCGAAGCCAGCAAATTGAATTATGACTATCAGCGCTCATTGGCAGTGCCGGATGTGACACTTTCCCTGGCCTATGATCAGCAGGGCAGTTATATCAATAATTTTAACTCGATCGGAGCCTCTATTGATCTGCCCTTCTTCAACCGGAACCAGGGTAATATCAAATCTGCGAGGGCAAATATAGAATCGAGCAATGCGGCTCAAAAAAGTACAGAATCCACGGTGGAAGAGAATATTTTCAGATCGCTGCAAAAGGCTTTTACCAATGAAAAGATGTACAGGAATGTCGATCCGAAATTTCTGGACGACTTCAACCGTTTGCTGCACGAAGTTTTGGTGAACTATCAAAAACGAAACCTTACGCTGCTTGATTTTTTAGATTTCTACGATTCTTATAAACAAAATATCCTGCAGTCGAATGCGCTTCAGTTTAACAGGGTGAGTGCGTTCGAGGATCTGAATTTTTATACAGGAACAAACTTTTTTAACAACCAGTAAAAACATCAAGATGAGATATGCCCGCGCACGGTACGGAATAATATGGATGCTGCCAGGCCTGGTGGCAGCCTGCCTTTCTATGGTTGGATGCCAGTCCGCCGAACCGAAAAATGCTGACGAAAAGGCAAAATATGTGATACCCGATTCACTCGTGAAACTATTGCAGATCGATACGGTTGCTACTTCCAAGGTTGTCAATGCTATTACGCTAAGTGGAAAAGTAGATTTTAATGCCGACAATGTAGTGAAAATCTATCCTCCCCTGAGTGGGATCGTGCAGAATGCAACTGCTATGTTGGGTGACTATGTAAAGGCTGGCCAGGCCCTCGCTGTCATTAAGAGCTCCGAGATGGCTGGCTACAGCAATGATCTCACTACTGCGGAATCGAACCTGCAAGTAGCTCAGAAAACACTAGACGCTACCAATGATATGTTCAAAAGTGGGCTGGCCTCACAAAAGGATCAGGTTATGGCAGAAGCCGGGTTTAACCAGGCTAAATCCACGCTGGAAAAAGCACAACGTATACTTCAATTGAATGGAGGAAATAAGAACGGCGAATACACAGCGAAGTCACCGATCAACGGATTTATCGTAGAGAAATTTGTGACGAACAACATGGTTTTACGTGCTGATAATTCGACAAGCCTTTTCACTATTTCCGATCTTAAAGTGGTTTGGATTATCGCCAACGTATATGAATCGAATATTCCGTTCATCAAAACAGGTGATAGCGTTGACATCAGCACACTTTCGTACCCCGGAAAGATATTCAGAGGCAAGGTTGATAAGATTATGAATGTGCTGGACCCCACCAATAAGGTCATGAAGGTTCGTATCGTGTTGGCTAATCCCGACTACCTGCTCAAGCCAGAGATGTTTGCCAATGTAACGGTCAATACTACGGAGAACAAACAAATGCTGAGCATTCCTTCATCTGCACTCATTTTTGACCATAGCCAGTACTATGTGCTCGTTTATAAAAGTCCGTCCGACGTGTCGATCCGGCCGGTAAATGTGGTGAATACGGTAGGCAACAAAGCCTTCATATCGGGAGGCCTGACGCAGGGAGAGAAACTTATAGCCTCACCCGTGGCCATTTTGATTTACCAGGAATTAAACAGCTAGACCCTAAACACATTGTCTGATGAACAAAGCACTCAAGAGCATTCTCGCTTTCTCTCTAAAGAATAAATATTTTGTTTTCTTCGCAACGGCAATCATGGTCATCTATGGGGTTATCACCTTTAAGAATATGCCCATCGAGGCATTCCCCGATGTGACCAATACAGAAATCACCATTATTACCCAATGGCCGGGCAGAAGCGCGGAAGAAGTAGAGAAATTTGTGACGATTCCAATTGAGATTACCCTTAACCCGGTTCAAAAGAAAACCAGCCTTCGCTCTACCAGCATCTTCGGTTTATCTGTCGTGAAATTGATTTTTGATGACGATGTGCAGGATACTTATGCACGCATGCAGGTGAATAACCTGCTCGGCAATATCTCGCTGCCCGACAACATTACACCACAGGTCCAGCCTCCTACAGGGCCGACGGGAGAAATTTTTCGTTACACACTCGAGAGTTCCTTTCGCGATCCGAGAGAATTGAAAACGACGCAGGACTGGGTTGTTGATCGTGAATTGCGCTCCGTTCCGGGTGTAGCAGATATTGTGAGCTTCGGTGGAATGGTAAAGACTTATGAAATCAGCGTTAATCCGCATAAACTTTCCAACTTAGGAATTACTCCGCTGGATGTTTACAATGCGGTAGCCAAAAGCAACATCAATATCGGAGGTGATGTAATTAAAAAAAATTCCCAGGCTTATATCGTGCGGGGTATTGGAATCCTGAACAATATCAACGAGATTAAAAATATTATCGTCATCAACATCAACGGTATTCCCGTATTAGTAAAAGATGTGGCAGACGTTTCAATCTCCAATCTTCCCCGGCTCGGTGAAGTGGGAAGAACAGACGCTGTTGACACCGCTGCGATGAGAACGCTGATCAAAAATCCCGATGCGGTGGAAGGAATCGTGCTCATGAGAAAGGGCGAAAACCCTGACAAGGTTATCCAGGCACTCAAACAGAAAATCATAAAACTGAATGAACGTGTGCTGCCGCCCGACACCAAAATAGTTTCCTTTTACAATCGTGAGGATCTCATTCATTATGCCACACATACGGTAATGCATAACCTCATTGAAGGGATATTGCTGGTGACGCTGATCGTTTCTTTGTTTATGTTCAACTGGCGAACGACGCTCATCGTATCGATGATTATCCCTTTATCGCTGCTCTTTGCTTTTATTTGTCTCCATCTCATGGGGATGTCCGCAAACCTGCTTTCGCTAGGTGCAATAGATTTCGGGATCATCATTGATGGCGCCGTAGTAATGGTGGAAGGCTTATTTGTTCTATTGGACCATAAGGCCAAAGAAGTCGGTATGGAGAGATTTAACAAGCTGGCAAAAATGGGAATGATCAAGAAAAAGGGTGCTGAGCTGGCAAAGGCAATCTTTTTCTCCAAAGTTATTATCATTACCGCCCTGCTCCCCATTTTTGCTTTTCAGAAAGTGGAAGGAAAAATGTTTTCTCCGCTGGCGTACACACTGGGTTTTGCCCTCATTGGCGCATTAATATTCACATTAACCCTTGTACCTGTAATGGTTAATACGCTGCTTCGCAAAAACGTTCGGGAAAAACACAACCCCTTTGTACATTTCGTTACGCTGCGCATTATGCAGGGATTTCGGTTTGTGTTCGGAAATAAAAAAACTTCGCTGATCATCTCCCTGGTGGTAGTGATACTCGGATTTTATTCGTTCAAGTTCCTCGGATCCGAGTTCCTTCCGGAACTCAATGAGGGCTCGATCTGGGTTCGCGCAACAATGCCTTACAGTATTTCGCTCGACAAATCCGTTGAAGTGGCAGATCAGCTAAGAAGTATCATGATGACATTTCCAGAAGTACGAAAAGTGGTGTCACAAACCGGCCGCCCCGATGACGGAACCGATGTAACCGGTTTTTACAATAATGAATTTGATGTTTCACTCTATCCGCAAGAGGAATGGAAATCCAAGATCACGAAGGATGAGTTGATCGAGAACATGAGAAAGAAATTATCGGTCGTTCCCGGAGCCGAACTGAATTTTTCCCAACCGATCATGGACAATGTGGAGGAAGCAGTTTCGGGCGTGAAAGGTTCTATCTGTGTGAAAATTTTTGGCGACTCCCTGGATTATATGGAAACAAAATCAGACGAAGTCAATAATATCCTAAAAACCGTAAGAGGCATCGAAGATCTTGGGGTGATTAGAAATATTGGCCAACCAGAACTCGATATCGACCTCGACCAGGCAAAAATGGCTGCCTATGGAGTCGCTACAGTAGATGCTAATGCGGTTATTGAAATGGCGATCGGAGGAAAAGCCGCCACACAACTATACGATGGAGTAAAAAAATTCGATGTGCGCATTCGTTTCCCTGAAGAATTCCGAATGTCTGATCAGGATATCGGTAACCTGATGGTTCCTACAGAGAGTGGTTCCAAAGTGCCTATACATGAGATCGCAGATATTAAGCAAAAAACGGGTCCCTGCCTTATTTTCCGGGATGATAATGAACGTTACTCGGCGATCAAATTTTCTGTTCGTGGTAGAGATATGGGAAGTACCATCGCTGAAGCGCAGGAAAAGGTCGATGCAAAAGTAAAACTGAAAAAAGGATACAATATGGTATGGCAGGGGGACTTTGAAAATCAGCAGCGCGCCTCTAAGCGATTGATCGAAGTGGTGCCAATTAGCCTTTTGCTGATTTTCCTTCTTCTCTTTATCATGTTCGGAAATCTAAAAGACGCGGGCCTGGTTTTCCTCAACGTTCCTTTCGCTGTTGTGGGGGGTATCGTGGCTTTGCTGATAACCGGTACCAACTTTAGTATTTCTGCCGGAATTGGTTTTATCGCATTGTTTGGGATTTGCATCCTGGAAGGCGTATTACTGATTTCAGCATTTAAATACAATCTCGAAAGAATCAAAAGCGAGAATCCATTATTCACGGCGATCAAACGCGGAGTAAATTCTCTGATACGTCCGGTTCTAATGACCGCCCTCATGGCAACGATCGGATTGATGCCAGCTGCGCTTTCGATGGGAATCGGATCGGAAAGTTCAAGGCCTTTGGCAAGAGTTGTTATTGGAGGATTGATTTGCGCAACTATTTTCTCACTACTGGTTTTCCCTTTAGTATTCTCTATCGCGTACCGAAGAGTAGATACGAAACACCAAAGTGAGAACGATTACAAAAACTAGTTCGAATAGTCATAAAAAAATCGAGAGCGCACTCAAAAAAATTGCGCTCTCGATTTTTTCCCAATAATGATCTCGTAGTTAAACTGCAAAGGAGGTGCCGCAGCCGCAGGTCTTTGATGCATTGGGGTTACTGAAGCTAAATCCCCTTGCATTGAGACCATCCTGCCAGTCGATTTGCATGCCCAGCAGGTATATTTCGTGAGCTTTGTTCATGACAAATGACAGATTGCCGGATTCATATACCGCATCGGCATCCTGTTTTGCATCAAACCCAAGGATATAAGAAAGCCCTGAGCATCCACCACCTTTCACACCCACACGAAGAGATTGTGTAGGATCGAAATCAGGCGCATTCATCAACCGGCCAATCTCTTCAACTGCCTTTGGTGTAAAAACTATCGGCGCATCTGTAATTGTTTCCATTTTATTGATTGTATATGCAAAGGTACGAAGGGAAGTTCATAGTCAGGATTCAAAAGTTGATAGTGCGTATTGGATGGTATTTTTAATTGCCAGACTCTCAGTAGTAAATGTCCTATCAACTATTTACTCCCGACTAAACACTGCAGATTGTTCTCAAAACTCGTTTTACCTAACATCAATCCCATTCCCTATTTTTGTTTCAACAAATCAATTTCATGTCAATATCACCCAGCGAACTCATATGGGGCGTAATCATTGCCGTATTGCTCGCCGGCGCCCTCGCCTATTTATTTTGGAAACAAAGGAAAGAAGTAAAAGCCGGCATTAAACCTACAGCAACCATGGATGTTAATACAAAGCAACTTCAACTGCAGGCCTACGAACGATTGATGCTGCTTACCGATCGCATTTCATTACCAAACCTGGTATCCCGGGTAAACCAGCCTGGATTCAGTATGAAGGAAATGCAAATGATGCTTACGCAGAGCATCAAGCAGGAGTTTGAACACAATATTACCCAGCAGATCTATGTTTCTCAAGAGGCGTGGGATGCGGTGAGGAATTTCAAGGAACAAAATCTGCTCGTGATCAACCAGGTAGCCTCTTATTTGCCGGCCGAAGCTTCCGGGCACGATCTCAACAAGAGTATTCTGGAAGTATTGATGCAAAATCCAAAAGCTTCTCTTCAAAATATTGTTTCCGATGTATTGAGTTTTGAGGCGAAGAAATTGATGAAATAACAGGAACGTTAATCAGAGAGGTATTTAGCTTTTTGCGCATGAAGGATCACAACGAACGCCTTACTGATTCAGGGATCGCCATCAACCCGGTATATTCGGCAAAAGACCTGCCTCCAGGCGCGGCATCCGAACTACCCGGAGCCTTTCCATTTACCCGCGGCATCCAGGCCGACATGTACCGTGGCAAGATATGGACCATGCGTCAATATGCTGGATTCAGCACCGCAGCCGAAAGCAACAAACGATATCATTATTTATTAAGCCAGGGCGTTCATGGACTCAGTGTAGCTTTTGACCTTCCAACACAGATCGGCTACGACAGTGATCATGCACTGGCGGAAGGTGAAGTGGGTAAGGTTGGGGTAGCCATCGATTCTATCCGTGATATGGAAGCGCTTTTTAAAGGGATCAAGCTGGAAGAAGTGTCGACTTCCATGACCATCAATGCAACCGGTTTTATCCTGCTGGCTTTTTATGTGGCACTGGCAAAGCAGCAGGGAGCAGACCTTCACAAAATCACTGGTACCATTCAAAATGATATCTTAAAAGAGTATGCCGCCCGCGGAACCTATATCTACCCTCCCAAACCTTCAATGAAAATTGTTACGGACATTTTTGAATGGTGCGGACAGGAAATCCCACGATGGAATACCATCTCCATCTCCGGGTATCATATCCGGGAGGCAGGAAGCACAGCGGTGCAGGAGATTGCCTTCACGCTGTCTAACGGCAAAGCCTATGTGAAAGCAGCGATGGAACAGGGACTGGATATCGACATCTTTGGGAAGCGGCTCAGTTTTTTCTTCAATGCCCATAACAATCTTTTTGAAGAGATCGCGAAGTTTCGTGCGGCGCGGCGCATGTGGGCAAAGATTATGAAGGAATTAGGCGCCAAAGATCCGAAGGCCATGATGCTTCGATTTCACACCCAAACCGGTGGAAGTACCCTCACTGCACAACAACCATTCAACAATATTTCCCGGGTCACGATCCAGGCGCTCGCTGCCATATTGGGTGGCACACAATCTCTCCATACTAACGGTTATGATGAAGCGCTGAATCTGCCGTCGGAAGAAGCGGCCCGAATCGCACTGCGAACACAACAAGTGATCGCATTTGAAAGTGGCATTGCTGATACGGTCGATCCACTGGCGGGAAGTTATTTCGTAGAAAAATTGACCGATGAAGTCGAAGCCGCCGCCTGGGAACTTATTCACAAAATTGATGCAATGGGTGGAAGTGTTAGCGCGATTGAAGAAGGATTCATCCAAAATGAAATCGCACGCTCGGCTTATGAATACCAGCGTAAAATTGAATCCGGAGAAAAGATCATCGTCGGACTCAATAAATATTCCAGCGTCGAAAAGGAATCTGCAGCAGCTTTCAGCATCGATGATTCGATCCGCCAGGTGCAAACTCAAAAATTACAGGAGCTTCGAAAACAAAGAAACCCGGCCAAATGCGATCAAACACTGCAACTATTAAATGATAAAGCAACTGCCGGGGAGAATATCATGCCTACAGTCATTGAAGCCGTAGAGAATAACTGCACCCTTGGCGAAATTGCCGATACCCTCAGAGAGGTTTTTGGAGAATATAAATAAGACCAGGCCTGTATAGCTTACAGCGGACTGGCATCTATCACCACCACTTTGGCAAGGATCGCTGCGCCCGGAGGATTGATAGTACTTCCATCCACGGCATGCAAATCAATAACAACCTGACCAACAGAATGAATGGATCCATAAGAAATTCCATCAAAAACTTCAGGAATAGCTTCATAATTTGCGCCATTATCGAAGGAAAGATAAACCACCACTGCACCATTCGTTTGTAAAAAATTGTCAATCTCCGGAACTTTCAGCGAAGTAGAATAACTCAGCCCATTGTCAGCGGTTCCCCAACCGCTGGAATTCAAGGTGTAAATTGCTGAAAAAGCCTGGTCAACCTTATTGGTGACCGTTTTCGTGCAGGAAGAAAACAATACGACAGAACATAACAAAGCAGCAACAAATTTCATAGCATTGATTTAGTGGTTTAGAACAATAGAAACCCGAAAGGTTTAATCACAGACTTTATTTTAACAAAAATATTGCCAAAGCGGCGAGCCAGTGCGATCACCGTGACTCTTTTAAGTTATTTAGCATATCCTTAGTCATTTTGGAAAGATCATATTCACGTTCCCAACCCCAATCATTTCTTGCCACGGAATCATCAACACTTTTTGGCCAACTGTTGGCGATTGACTGGCGGTAGTCCGGGGCATACTGAATGTTGAAACCGGGAATATGCTTTTTGATCTCCGCACCAATTTCTTTAGGAGAAAAACTCATGCCAGATACATTGTAAGCAGTGCGAATGGATATTTTATTGGAATCTGCCTCCATCAGCTCAAGCGTAGCACGGATGGCATCGGGCATATACATCATTGGCAGATAAGTATCTTCTTGTAAGAAACACTTGTATTGCTGGTCTTCCAGGGCATCATAAAAAATTTCAATGGCATAATCGGTCGTGCCTCCACCAGGAGCAGATTTATAACTGATCAGGCCGGGATAGCGAATGCTTCTCACGTCTACGCCCCAACGCTGATGAAAATAATTACACCAAAACTCCCCGGCATACTTGCTGATGCCATATACGGTGATAGGTTCAATGATGGTATGTTGCGGGCATAGATCTTTGGGAGAGGTAGGTCCGAATACGGCGATACTGCTCGGCCAATAAACTTTTTGGAGTTTTTCTTCCCGGGCAATATCCAGCACATTGAGTAATCCCTGCATATTTAAGTGCCAGGCGAGGTTGGGATTTTTTTCACCGGTAGCACTCAGAATGGCCGCGAGTAAATAAATCTGTGTAATATTTTGCCGGATCACCTGCACGTGGAGCATCTCCTTGTTCATTACGTCAAGGGAAACGTAAGGGCCCGTTCCTTTCAGCAATTCGTTTTCTTCGCGCAGATCGGATGCTACAACATTTGCATTGCCGTACATTTTTCGCAGCGCCTGGGTAAGTTCCACACCTATCTGACCGGACGCGCCAATGACCAAGATTTTTTCTTTCGCTATGGACATGATTTTTGCTTGTGTATCGGCAAAAATATTCCATATAATCGAACAAAAATTCGCTAATTTTCTAATGAATCTACTTTGCACCCATGAAGAGTTTGCGTGTCATGTTTTTTTGTGTCACTGTTTTATTCATCGTGTCCTGCATGAAAACCGATTCCACACCTCGTTTTGACGGCGACTTTGTTATAACAGCCGACCTCCTTCACTTTCCACAATCAACAATGTATGTTGATGGCGATACTTCCAGCAATGATTTAGCGTTGGCTACCAATGGCAGCCACAGTCAGAAGTGGAAAATTACGGGAGTCAATCATCAAAATTTCTCAATTCTTGCTTCCGACTTTCCCGGTTATGGTTTGCACTTCGATGGCCAAAGCAGCCCAAGACTCGAGAAAGTTCCAGCCTCCACAGATCAGAGTTATTTATTCAATATTACACAGACAGAACATAATTCGTATGCGATACAATCGGTTGCCACCGGCCAATACCTTTATGTACCAACTTGCGAAAAAATGCTCATGAATAGTTGGGTAATCTGGGCCTATGATGTCAATTTTACTTCAGATATTACGCAATGCTCTGCAAACTACAGCACTGCCGACACCTGTTACTGTGTTTTCTCCTTTCATTTGGTAAAGCAATAAGCAGGGTTATATTTCTCTTAAGCCAAAACACTACTTTTGCAGGATGAAAAATTTTCTGAAAGAAGTTTTTGCACAACAGCAATATGATGAAAAGAATTTCTTCCTGATCGCGGGCCCCTGCGTGGTGGAAAGCGAAGAACTGCTCCTGGAAGTAGCGGAGAAAGTTTCATCGATCTGTAAAAATCTCGGAATCCCGTATATTTTTAAATCGTCCTATCGCAAGGC
>Ga0075026_100001192_pt1 | contig 10973 bp, 6 predicted proteins | sample Str012_2_FD_71392 | JGI IMG/M metagenome (GOLD analysis project Ga0075026, IMG submission 71392) | Freshwater sediment microbial communities in response to fracking from Pennsylvania, USA - Straight Creek_MetaG_SC_2012 | ecosystem: Environmental > Aquatic > Freshwater > Creek > Sediment...
GGGCAGCCCGATCTACGGCATGCCGATCCTCGAGGCCTACAAGGCCAAGACGGTGATCGTCAACAAGCGCTCGATGGCCTCGGGTTACGCCGGCCTGGACAACGAGCTTTTCTACATGGACAAGACAATGATGGTCTTCGGCGACGCGAAGAAGGTGGTCGAGGAGATGGTCAAAGCTGTCGAGTAGCCCCTGCGCTTATTTCGGGGAAGCGGCAGAAGTTGAAATGGCGGCGCGCGCTATTTCAAGGTGAGCCCGGGCGGCTTTGATATGCCGCCAGCCATTGGCTCTTGTGAAACTTTTTTGCCGTATCTTTTAACAAGGAATAGAATTTACAACCTTGTTAAAGACATTGCACGTGGACTACCCCCACCGCGCCGGCCGCTTCATCCAGCAGACCACCGGCTACAAAGCGTTTGTCCCGGCGCCGCTGCCGCCCGACCCGCCCATCGAATACAGCGGCCCGTTACAGACCCTGCTGTCGGAGGCCGACCGCAACATCGGCCGCCTCGATGCGCTGGCCTCGATGCTGCCCAACCCCGACCTGTTCGTTGCGATGTACGTTCGGCACGAAGCCGTACTGTCGTCGCAGATCGAAGGCACGCAAAGCACGCTCGAAGACGTTCTCGCCTACGAAGCCGATGCAACGCGCGACGACACGCCAAAGGACGTGGAAGAGGTCGTCAATTACGTGCGCGCCATGAACCATGGCCTGGCGCGGCTGCCGGAGCTGCCACTGTCGCTGCGCCTGTTGCGCGAGATTCACGCCGAACTGATGAAGGGCGTGCGCGGCGGCGACAAGTCTCCCGGCGAATTCCGCACTTCGCAGAACTGGATCGGCGGGCGCGGAAGCACGCTGCGCGATGCGGCCTTCATCCCGCCGCCGCCGCACGAGTTGATGGCCTCGCTCGGTCAGCTCGAATCCTTCCTGCACAACGCGCGCGACAGCGTGCCCCTGCTCATCCGCTGCGGCCTCGCGCACGCGCAGTTCGAAACCATCCACCCGTTTCTCGACGGCAACGGCCGTGTGGGCCGCCTGCTCATAACATTGATGCTGTGCGAGGAACGCGCGCTGTCGCGCCCGCTGCTCTACCTCTCGCTGTACCTCAAGGCGCACCGCGCCGAGTACTACGACCGCCTTACCGCGATCCGACTGCGGGGCCATTGGGAGCAGTGGTTGATGTTCTTCCTGCGCGGCGTAGCCGTCACGGCGCAAGCCGCCACCCGCACAGCACACGAGATCGTGGCCCTGCGCGACGCGCATCGCAGCGGCGTGGCCAAGAACGCCAGAGCGCTGGCTCTGCTCGACCACCTGTTTCGTCAACCTACCGTGTCGGTCAACCGCGTGGTGCAACTCATGTCGTGCACCTTTCCCACTGCTTCCAAGCTGGTGCGCGACTTCGAGTCGCGCGGCTGGTTGAAGGAGCTCACCGGCTACGGCCGCAACCGGCTGTGGCGCTACCAGCCTTACGTCGATCTGTTCCATCGCGAAGCGCTCGACGCGTCGGTCGGCGCGCCGCAGGCCGTTCCCGCGCAGGTGACTGGCAATGCGCCGGGCGCTGCGGCCTGACGCGACGCCCGCATGCCCACGCTGGATTGGCTCAACCGCGAAGACGCCTTTCGCATCGCAGCACGCGTGCCGACGCGCGTGCTGCGGCCGCATGCGGCGGCGCCGGCCACGGTCGGCGATGCCGCCGCGGCGAGAGACAACCTGCTCGTGCAGGGCGACAACATTGAGGCGCTGGCCGCGCTGCTACCGTTCTACCGCGGCCGGGTGAAGTGCATCTTCATCGACCCGCCGTACAACACCAAGAGCGCGTTCGAGCACTACGACGACAACCTCGAGCACAGCCAGTGGCTCAGCACGATGCTGCCGCGGCTGCAACTGCTGCGCGAGTTCCTGCGCGAGGACGGCTCGATCTGGGTGACGATCGACGACAACGAGGGGCATTACCTCAAGGTGTTGATGGATGAGGTGTTTGGGCGGGGAAATTTCATCGCGTCCTGTGTCTGGCAAAAGCGCTACTCGCGCGAAAACCGCGAAGCCATTGGCGACGTTCACGACTACCTACATGTCTACGCACGGCAACCGGAAAGGTTCAAGGCTGTTCGCAATCTCGTACCCATGACGGAGGCTCAGTCCAAGGTCTATCGCAATCCGAATAATGACCCTCGTGGACGTTGGCGTCCGGTGCCTATGACGGCGCAGGCAGGGCATGCAACACCCGAGCAGTTTTACGAGGTCGTGACGCCGAGTGGAAAGTCGTACCGACCACCTGACGGTCGCTGCTGGGGCATCGCGAGAGCGACATACGAGCGTCTATTGATCGAGGGGCGCATCTACTTTGGCAGGAGCGGAGATGCGCAGCCAAACATCATTCGCTATCTGACTGAAGTACCGGGCTTGGCACCTTGGACTTGGTGGCCGAGCGACGAAGTGGGTCACAACGACGAGTCGAAGAAGGAAGCCAACGCACTTTTCTCAGGAGAGATCAGCTTCGGAACCCCAAAGCCTGAGCGCCTGATGAAGCGCATCCTAGACATCGCCACCAACCCCAACGACCTCGTCCTCGACAGCTTCCTCGGCAGCGGCACCACCGCCGCCGTCGCGCACAAGATGAGCCGCCAATGGATCGGCATCGAGATGGGCGAGCACGCGATCACGCATTGCCTGCCGCGTTTGACCAAGTTGGTCGAAGGCGAGCAAGGTGGCATCAGCGCCGCGGTGAACTGGCAAGGCGGCGGCGGCTTTCGCGTCATGCAGCTCGGCGCGCCGCTGTTCGACGCCCACGGCGACATCCACCCCGAGGTGCGCTTTGCTGACCTCGCGGCCTTCCTGTGGATGCGCGAGACCGGCAGTGCGCTCGAAGCCCTCGCGCGCGGCACGCCGCTCGTCGGCAGGCATGCGGACACGGCCTACTACCTGCTCTTCAACGGCGTACTCGGCGACAAGCACCCGGAAAGCGGCAACGTGCTCAACGGAGCGGTGCTCGACGCGCTGCGCGCTGCCTGCTGGCACGCGGGGCCGAAGGTGATTTACGGCGAGGCCTGCCGCCTGGGCGCGGCGCGCCTGGCGGCCGAGGGCATCACGTTCAAGCAACTGCCGCACGCGGTGCCGAGGTAAGGAACACGATGCCCGCCTTCGCCCTCAAGCGCTACCAGCAGCAGGCCCTCACGGCGCTGGAGAACTACCTGCGCGCCGCACGGCTGCACGGCGCTCGCAGCGCCTACGAGAGCGAAACCGGCTATGGCTACAACCCCGAGCCTTTCGGCGAGCTGCCCTGCGTGTGCCTGCGCATCCCCACCGGTGGCGGCAAGACGCTGCTGGCGGCGCATGCCATCGGCCGCATGGCGCGCGAGTGGCCCTCGTTCGCTCCACAGCCGCTGGCACTGTGGCTCGTGCCGAGTGAGACGATCCGCGCGCAAACTCTGGCTGCCCTCACGAAGCCCGGCCACCCCTTCCGCGAGGCGCTGGCCGAGGCTTGCGGCGAGGGCGTGCGGGTGTGCGCACTCGACGAAGTGACCACGCTTGCGCCGCAGGAATTCGACGCCCACGCGGTGGTGGTGGTGGCGACGATCCAGAGCTTTCGCGTCGAAGACACCGGCCAGCGCAACGTCTATGCGTTCACCGAGGCGCTGGAGCCGCATTTCCGCAGCCTGCCGGCGGCTGCGCTGCGCGCGCTCGACGGCCTGCCCGATGCGTTGGTCACGGCCGACGACGCCGCCAGTGCCGACGCCGGGCGCGCGATGCTCGAACGCTTTGTCGGCCAGCCGCGCTGGAGCCTGGCCAACTGGCTGGCGCTGCGCCAGCCGTATGTGATCGTCGACGAGGCGCACAACACCAAGACTGAGCGCAGCTTCGAGGCGCTGAAGCGCCTGAACCCGGCGCTGATCCTCGAATTGACGGCAACGCCGGTGCCCAAGCGCACCAACGTGCTGTTCCACGTTTCGGCGCAGCAGTTGCAGGCCGAAGCGATGGTCAAGCTGCCGATCGTGCTGGCCGAGCACACGCGCGGCTGGCAGGCCGCTGTGTTCGACGCGGTGCGCACGCAGCGGATGTTGGAAGGCGAGGCCCAGCAGGAAGAGGCCGCGGACGGGCCCAACAAGGGTGCCTACATCCGCCCCATCGTGCTGCTGCAGGCGCAGAACAGCAACGAGCCGGTGAACGTGGACGTGCTGCGCGCGCATCTGGTCGACGAGCTGCACATCCCCGAGGCGCAGATCAAGGTCGCCACCGGCACGCAGCGTGAACTCGACGGGCTGGACCTGGCCGCACGCGATTGCCCGGTGCGCTACATCATCACCGTGCAGGCGCTGCGTGAGGGCTGGGACTGCCCGTTCGCTTACGTGCTGTGCTCAGTGCAAAGCATCCGCTCGGCCACCGCCGTGGAGCAGTTGCTCGGCCGTGTGCTTCGCATGCCTTACGCCACCACGCGCACGCGGCCGGCACTTAATAAGGCCTACGCACATGTGACCGAGGCGCAGACCGGCATGGCCGCGAACGCCCTCGCGGACCGGCTGATTGACGGCATGGGCTTCGATCCGCTGGACATGGCCTCGATGGTGGCGCCGATGCTGCCCTTTGACCTGCCGCGCGACGACGGGCCGCTGTTCGCGCCGGCAGTCCCCGCGTTGCCCACACTGACGCTTGACCTTCCGGCCGGCAAGGCGCTGCCGCAAGCGGCTGCCGAAGCGGTGGCGGCAGGCGGCGCCAGCGTGTCCACCGACGGCGAACGCCAGCGCCTGCGCGTGGTGGGGCCGGTGGGCGCTGTGCTGGCCGAGCAGTTGATTGCCGCGCACAAGGGCAAACAGCGCGAACACGCCGCCGAGCAGATCGAACGCCACAATGCGTTGGTGGCCGCGACGCTGGCGCCGGTCAATCGCGGCGAGCGTTTCGCGCCGGTGCCGCGGTTGGCCTACCGCCGCAACGATGTGCAAGGCGAACTCGCGCTGCTGGAGCGCGAGGCGGTGTTCGAGCAGGTGGAATTGAACCTGCTGGCCGAGCCGGTCAGCCTGCCGGGCTTTGCGATGGTGGAGCAGGCCGCGATCTGGGAGGTGTACCTGGACGGCGCCAAGCTGCGTGTAGGCGCAGCCTCAGGCGCGCAAATGGGACTGGCCGGCGTGCGCGGGCCGGCGACCGAAGACGACCTGGCACGCTGGCTGGCTACCACGCTGCAGCACCCGGCGCGCAATGTGGCGGCCGATATCGTGCCTTCCCACTTGCGCGCCTTCGTCGTCGCTACGCTGCGCCACCTGACGTACGAACAGCGTGTCCCTTTGGAGCAACTGGTGCGGCACCAGCACATGCTGGCGCAGCGGCTGGAAGCGCGCATCGCCGATCTGCGCGACCGCGCGGCGCACGCGGCGTTTCGGCAATGTGTGCTCGACCAGTCGTGGCAGATCGAGGCCAGCCCGGCGCATCGCTTCGAATTCGGCCCCGCCTACCCGGTGCCGGCCAACAAGCGCTACGAAGGCAAGTTCCGTTTCGCCAAACACTTCTACCCGGTGGTGGCCGACCTGAAGGACGGTGGCGAGGAGTGGCATTGCGCGATCGCGATCGAACATCACCCGCAGGTACTGCGTTGGGTGCGCAACCTCGACTCGGATCCTGTGGCGGCATTCTGGTTGCCCACGTCGTTCGGACGGTTCTACCCGGACTTTGTCTGCGAGCTGAAGGACGGGCGGCTGCTGGTGGTGGAGTACAAGGGCGCGCAGATCGCGTCAATGCCCAAGGAGATTGAAAAAGGCGAGGTGGGCAAGCTGTGGGCCGCGCGCAGTGGCGGATGCTGCCTGTTCGCCATGGTATTCAAAGAACTGGGTGGGCTTGGCGCTGCACAGCAGATCGATGCCGCCGTCGTGGCGCTGCGCTAACTTCAGTCGAAACCCCGCGCTGGATATGTCGGCCCGCGCTGAAGCCAGTTCAACGGCGAGTAGGCGCAGGCGCCGTCGACCACATGCAGCGTGTAGGCCATGCGCGAGCGTGGCGAGCGGTTGGGCGCGCTGGCGTGCGGCAGGCGGCCGTCGAACACGACCAGGGTGCCAGCCGGCACTTCCAGTGGCAGCCCGGCGCCGGCTCGCGGCAAAGGTGTGCTGTCCAGGGTCTGCATCGACAAGCGGCCGTCATGACAAACATAGCGCTCACGCAGCGGGCTGCGGTGCCCTCCGGGCTCGACCCACAGGCAGCCGTTGTCGCGGGCGGCGTCTTCGAGTGCGAACCAGAAGCCGACCGCGCTCTGCGGTTCGGTGAAGAGGAACGTCGCGTCCTGGTGCCAGAGCACCTCGCCGCCGATCCGGGGTTGTTTGAAGATCAGCATCGATTGCATCAGCAGCGGCTGCGCCAGGCCGAGCCGGCACGCCAATTCAGCCAGCCGCGGATCGCGCGAGAAGCGGTCGAACACCGGGTCACGGTCGTGCAGCGCATGGCCGATCTTGTTGATCGCACGGGCCTTCGGCACCGTGAGTCGGCCTTGTTCGTCGAAGGCCTCTTCCTCGAAAAAGCAGCGCACCCGGTCCGCCGATTGGAGCAGCGCCCCGTCGGACATGCGCCCGCGGTCGCGCGATGAGAACACCGCGCCGCCGGCCGGCTCGAAAGCGTCGACGATCGCCTGGCCGGCGGCACGCAAACGGGCCACCGCTCGCGCCGAGGCAAAGCCGGGCAGCACCAAATAGCCGTCACGTTGCCAGGGGGCGATGAGATCGGGATCGTGCATGCGGGCGGTGCCGTGTTGCGTGATGGCGTCAAACGGTAGCGTGCGCTGCGAGTCGCGATAGACCGCTGCGCGCGCTGCCACGATGATGCCTGTTCGCTGCGCTGCCTGCCATGGTACGCAGCTTGCGTCACCCCATCAATGTTGTTCCTGGAGAATTCCATGTCGATGTGCCACGCCCTTTCCGTTTCCCGTCGTCCGCTCGGCGTGCACCGTGCGCTGGCAGCCGCCGCTGTCGCCGCGCTGCACAGTGGTGCATGGTCGCAGCAGGCCGCGCCGGCCAGTACGCTCGAAGTCATCACCGTTACGGCCGAGCGCAGGGCGGAGAACCTGCAGCAGGTGCCCAATTCAGTGAGCGTATTGCAAGGCGATCTGCTCGAGGTGCTGGGCACCAGCGGCCAGGATGTGCGCGCGCTGTCGGGCCGGGTGCCGAGCCTGAACATCGAATCGTCGTTCGGCCGCGCCTTCCCGCGCTTCTACATACGCGGCTACGGCAATACCGACTTCCGGCTCAACGCTTCGCAGCCGGTGTCGCTGATCTATGACGAGGTGGTCCAGGAGAACCCGATTCTCAAGGGCTTCCCGGTCTTCGATGTCGACCGCATTGAAGTGCTGCGCGGGCCGCAGGGTTCGCTGTTCGGGCGCAACACGCCGGCCGGTGTCGTCAAGTTCGATTCGACGCGCCCCAGCCTGAAAGGCAACGACGGCTATGCCAGCCTGTCGGTGGGTAGCTTCAGCACGATCAACGCCGAGGGCGCGATGAACCTGCCGGTCAGCGCCACGTCGGCGGTGCGCCTTTCGGTGCTCAGCCAGACCCGCAACGACTGGGTCCACAACACGATTGCCAGCGGGCCGACCAAGGATCTCGAGGGTTACCGCGACAACGCCCTGCGCGCACAGTGGCTCTACCAGCCAGACAAGGATTTCAGCGCCCTGGCCAACTTCCATGTACGCGACTATTCCGGCTCGGCGCGGCTCTTCCGCGCCAACATCATCAAGCCCGGCACCAACGATCTGGTGGCCGGCTTCGATCCGCACCAGATTTCGATCGATGGCAAGAACGAGTCCAAGCTGCAGAACTATGGTGCCAATCTGCGCCTGAAGTGGAGCCTGGGGGACATGGCGCTGCACTCGATCACCGGCTTTGAGCAGGTGCATACCTACAGCCGAGGTGACATCGACGGCGGCTACGGCGCCGTGTTCGCGCCACCGGCCGGCCCGGGGTTCATCCCATTCTCGTCGGAGACCGCCGACGGCATGCCCAAGCACCAGCAGTGGACCCAGGAAGTGCGGCTCGAGTCGAACACGCCCGGTCCGCTGGGCTGGCAGGCCGGCCTGTTCCTGTTCCACGAGGACTACAAGATCGAGAGCTTCAGCTACAACTCGCTGGCCCCGGGCAACCCGCAGAACGGCTATGAGCGCGTGCACCAGAAGAACGACGCCGTCGCGCTGTTCGGCAACCTCAACTACACGGTGTCGCCGGCGCTGAAGTTGCGCGGCGGCCTGCGCTACACCCACGACAAGAAGAACTTCAATGTCGAGGACTACAACAGCGGCACCTTCGGCACGCTGCCCACGCTGGCGGCTCTCGCCGCTGCCGGCCCGCTGTCGGCGAGCCCGAGCAACAGCAAGGTCAGCTGGGACCTGAGCGGCACCTACACGCTGGACACCAACACCAACCTCTATGCCCGCGCGGCCACGGGGTTTCGCGCCGGCAGCGTGCAGGGTGCGGGCGCGTTCAACAATCAATCGGTGGCGGGGCCGGAGACCAACACCTCGATCGAAGCCGGCGTCAAGGCCGACCTGCTCGACCGCCGCGCACGCTTGAACTTCGGCGTCTTCAGCTACGAGGTCAAGGACCTGCAGTTGACGGCCGTCGGCGGCGCGGCCAATTCGAACATCCTGCTCAACGCGAAGAAGGCGAGTGGCCAGGGGTTCGAGCTCGACCTTCAGGCCTACCTGGCCGAGCGATTGCTGCTCACGCTGGGCGGCGGCTACAACGACACCAAGATCAAGGATCCGGGGCTCGCGGTCGGAGCCTGCGCCACATGCACGGTCGCCAACCCGCTCAATGCTGCGGGCAAGGTGCTGATCAACGGCAACCGGCTGCCGCAGGCGCCGAAGTACACCGCCAACTTCACGCTGAAGTACAGCCGGCCGATCGCCGGCGGCGAGGTCTACGCCTATACCGATTGGGTCTACCGCAGCAGCGTCAACTTCTTCCTCTACCAGTCGACCGAGTTCACCGGCAAGGCGCTGACCGAAGGCGGCCTGCGCCTGGGCTACGCCTGGGCCAACGGCAAGTACGACGTGGCCGCGTTCGGGCGCAACATCACCAACCAGATCCGCATCGTCGGCGGCATCGACTTCAACAACCTGACCGGCTTCATCAACGAGCCACGGACCTGGGGCGTGCAGTTCAAGGCCACGTTCTGAAGGCGCTTCTTGCCAGCGCTGCGCTGCTGATCGCCGCCGCGCAGGCGTCGGCGCAGCCGGCGGTAATCTACGAGCTGGGCGGCAAGTTCGACAAGTCGTTCAACCAGGCCGCCTATGCCGGCGCCGAGCGTTGGAAGCGAGAGACAGGCAAGCCCTACCTCGAGTTCGAGATCACCAACCCGGCGCAGCGCGAGCAGGCGCTGCGCCGGATGGCCGAGCGCGGTGCCAACCCGATCGTCGGCATCGGCTTCCCGCAGGCCTCGGCACTGCAGCTGGTGGCTCGGGCCTACCCGAACACGCGCTTTGCGATCGTCGATGCGGTCGTCGCCGAGCCCAATGTACAGAGCTTCGTCTACCGCGAGCATGAAGCGAGTTTCCTGGCCGGAATGCTCGCCGCGATGGCCAGCAAGAGCGGCAAGGTCGGCATGGTCGGCGGCATGGACATTCCGCTGGTGCGCAAGTTCTCCTGCGGCTACGAGCAAGGCGCGCACTACGCAAATCCGCAGGCCGATGTGCGCGTGGCGATGATCGGCACGACCCCGTCGGCCTGGACCGATCCGGCACGCGGCGCCGAACTGGCCAAGGCCCAGATCGCGCAGGGCGTCGACGTGATCTTCAGCGCTGCGGGCACCAGCGGGCTGGGCATCATGCAGGCCGCTGCGGATGCCGGCAAGCTGGCGATCGGCGTCGACAGCAACCAGAACGGGTTGCACCCGGGCACCATGCTGACCTCGGTGCTTAAGCGCGTGGACCTCGCGGTCTACCAGGCCTTCATGGGAGTCGCGCCGGGCGTGACCGCGCTGGGCCTGGCCGAAGGCGGGGTCGACCTGGCAATGGACGGCGACAACGCCGCCCTGGTGACGCCCGCCATGCGCGCGCGCAGCGATGCGGCGCGAGCCGACATCATCGCGGGCAGAATCAAAGTGACCGACTACACTGCTGCCAACGCCTGCCGCTGACGGCACTGCGCAGGCCCCGCGCGGCCGATTGCGCTATCGAATCCCCTGATGCTTGGCGGCACCGCGCACCGCCAGAATCGGCTTTGCCCCAGGGAGCGCGCGATGGACAAGATCTGGATCAAGCATTACCCCGCCGGCGTGCCCGCCACGGTCAAGACCGACCTGTACCCGTCGCTGGTGGCGCTGCTCGACGAGAGCTTTCGCAAGTACCGCAACCTGCCGGCCTACAAGTTCATGGGCCGGACCATCACCTTCGGTCAGGTGGATGACTTGTCGCGCGCCTTCGCGGCATGGCTGCAGGCGCAGGGGCTGGCGCGCGGTGACCGCGTCGCGATCATGATGCCCAACGTGCCTCAGTACCCGGTGGCGGTGGCCGCGATCCTGCGTGCGGGCTATGTGGTGGTCAACGTCAACCCCTTGTACACGCCGCGCGAACTCGAACACCAGTTGAAGGATTCGGGCGCCAAGGCGATCGTGATCGTCGAGAACTTCGCCGGCACCTTGCAGGCGGTGATTGACGCCGTTCCGACCAAGAAGGTGGTGCTGGCCTCGATGGGCGACATGCTGGGCCTCGTCAAAGGCGCGCTGGTCAACCACATGGTGCGCAAGGTGAAGAAGATGGTGCCGGCGTTTTCGCTGCCGGGCGCGGTGCGCTTCAACGATGCGCTGGCGCAGGGGCGCGGCAAGGCGTACACCGCGCCGACCATCGGGCCCGACGACATCGCTGTATTGCAGTACACCGGGGGCACCACGGGCGTGAGCAAGGGCGCGGTGCTCCTGCACCGCAACCTGGTGGCCAACATCCTGCAGGCCGAGGCCTGGTACCAGCCGGCGCTGAAGAAGATCCCGGCCGGCGAGCAGATCATGACCGTC
>Ga0075026_100001193_pt1 | contig 10972 bp, 7 predicted proteins | sample Str012_2_FD_71392 | JGI IMG/M metagenome (GOLD analysis project Ga0075026, IMG submission 71392) | Freshwater sediment microbial communities in response to fracking from Pennsylvania, USA - Straight Creek_MetaG_SC_2012 | ecosystem: Environmental > Aquatic > Freshwater > Creek > Sediment...
CGCGGGCGTGCCGCTCTCGGAGCTGCGCAAGCCGTTCGAGCGTTACGTGCAGAGCGGCGAGATCAACTCGCGTGTCGACGATCCGCTCGCGATCATCGAAGGGGTCGCAGCCGAGTTCTCCGCGTGTTCGCAAGACCGGCTCGACGGCTTGACGGTCGACTGCGGGGAGTGGTGGTTCAACCTGCGGCCGAGCAACACCGAGCCCTTGCTCCGCTTGAATCTCGAAGCGCCCGACGCGGAGCAGTGCGAAGCGCACACCCGCGAGGTGCTCGCGCTCATCCGCGCCGGCTGACGTGGGGTTCCCGCCCGACCGCTAGTCTGCGCGGCATGGCGCTCGACCCGAAGCTTCTCGAGATCCTTGCGTGCCCGCAGGACAAGGGCCCGCTGCTGTATTTCGCGGACGAACAGTCTCTGTACAACCCGCGCTTGCACCGGCGCTATCGCGTCCTCGAGGGCGACATTCCCGATCTGCTCATTGACGACGCCGAGACCGTCGACGACGCGGAAGACGCGCGGCTGACGAAGAAGGCCGAAAGCGACGGAATCAAGCCCACGTTCGAGCAGTGACCGACACGCTCGACTTCCTGGGCGCAGTCGCCGGGCTTCCGGAACAGCTCGCCCACGCGCACGAGGTTGCCGGCGAGGTCCATGCCGACGCGTTTCCGCGCGGCGACGCGATCCGCAACATCGTCGTGCTCGGCATGGGCGGTTCGGGGATCACCGGCGACGTCGTCGCGGCGGCGTTCAACGACGAGCTGCCCGTTCCGATCACGGTGTTGAAACAGATCCGGACGCCCGCGTTCGTCGGCCCGGAAACACTCGCGATCGCGGTGTCGTATTCCGGCAACACCGAAGAGACGGTCTCGATGGCGTCGAGCGCGGTCGAACGGGGCGCGCAGCTGGTTGCGATCTCGTGCGGCGGTGATCTCGCGGGCGTCGCGCGTCGAGCGGGCGCGCTGCACCTGCCGTGCCCGGAAGGGTTCCTGCCCCGCGCCGCGATCGGCGCGCTCCTCGCGCCGTTGTTGGTCACGCTGTACCGCTCCGGTCTCGCGCCCGGCGCGCACGCGAACCTCGTCACCGCGCAGGTGCAGCTCGCGCGGCGCCGCGACCGTTGCGTCCCGACCGTCACCGGCGCGGCGAACCCGGCCCGCGAGCTCGCGCGTCGGATCGGCCGCACGATTCCGATCATCTACGGCGGCGGCGCGTTGGGCGGCGTGGCCGCCTACCGCTGGAAGTGTGATGTCAACGAGAACGCGAAGTCGCCCGCGTTCTGGCACCAGTACCCGGAGCTCGACCACAACGAGATCTGCGGTTGGGGCCAGCACGGAGACGTCACACGCCAGCTGATGTCGATCCTCGAGCTCCGGCACGGCTTCGAGCACAAGCGCCTGCAGCTCCGCTTCGACGCGACGCGCGAGATCATCGACGAGTGCGTGCACCAGGTGTTGGCAGTCGAGGCCGAAGGCGAAGGGCGGCTCGCGCAACTCCTCGACCTCATGTACCTCGGCGACTGGACGACGTCCTACCTCGCAATGCAGAACGACGTTGACCCAGGTCCGATCGACGCGATCTTCGATCTGAAATCGCGGCTCGCCGATACGCCGTAACCCCTCCGACGCGAAAGGCTCTCCCATGCCCGCAGTGCTCGTACACGGTGTCCCCGACACCGCGCAGTTGTGGGACGGCGTGCGCGCACACCTCTCGCGCACCGACATCGTCACGCCTGCGCTCCCGGGATTCGCGTCGCCGGTGCCGGACGGCTTCGACGCGACGAGAGCGGCGTACGTCGACTGGCTGGTCGCGCAGATCGAAGCGATCGGCGAGCCCGTCGATCTCGTCGGGCACGACTGGGGTTCGCTGCTCGTGCAACGCGTCGTGTCGATCCGCCCCGATCTCATTCGCACCTGGGCGGCCGGCGCGGGCACGGTCGATCGTGAGTACGTGTGGCACGACATGGCGCAGATGTGGCAGACGCCCGAGGTGGGCGAGCAGGTCATGGAATCGATGTCCGGCGACACCCTCGCGGTCGCGCTGGCCGACCTGCTGGGTGCGGACCAGGCGGCGATCGTCGCGAGTCACGTCGACGACACGATGAAGGACTGCATCCTGAAGCTCTACCGTTCGGCGGCGCCCGGCTTCGGCGACTGGCACGACGCGGTCGACGCGATCTCCCGCCCTGGACTCGTGTTCTGGGGTGCCGACGATCCGTACGTGACGGCCGAGTTCGGCGTCCGCCTGGCCGAGCGGACCGGCGCCGGGCTCGAAATGTTCTCCGACAGTGGGCATTGGTGGCCGATCACCAAGCCGGTCGAGGTCGCCGCCGGCCTCGAGCAGCTCTGGGGCTGATCTTCGGTTTCCCCGCAGGATGCAACCTCCCGGCGCCGGGATGCGTCTAGTAGACGGATAGTGGCGAAAGCGGGTCGGCGTGGAAGACGAATACGCAGCGTTGCGGGAACCGGGCGGCCGCGCCGACGTGCCTGTCGCGGATCTGAGTGACGACGGTGGCCGTACGCGGGGGCCGAAGTCGCGGCGCGTCGCCGCGGCGCTTCTGGTGGTCGCGGTCGTCGGGGCGGGCGTTGTCGTCGCGGCGCGCGTGACGAGCGACCCGAACAAAGCGCGTCGTCAGGTCGAGCCTGGTCCGCACGAGAACGGGAAGATCAGCGACGGCCAGGCGCGCGTGGACGTGCTGTCCGCGTTGAACTCGACGACCGCGTCCGGCAGTTTCAAGATCCGGTTCCGGTTGAGTGCCGATCCCGGACCGAATGCGTCGACGACGACGACAACCTGCCCGGCGTTCGTCGGCACCGAGGGCAATGTTCCGAACACCTACTCGAGCGGTGGCGGCGGTGTCGTCTTCTGCGGCGGCGACTACCCGGGTGCGGACACGAGGAGCGTGACGATCGCCGGAGAGGGGGTCGTGCACGTCGACCCGACCGCGATGGTCACGACGGCGCAGGTCCCGAATCTCGGCGAGATCACGACGCGCGTTGACGGAACGTCGGTATGGGAGGACGGCGGCGCGAACTACGGGATGACGCCGAGCTCCAACAACGGTCCGGGCTCACCGTTGGCGCAGTTCGCGAGTCTGGTCGGAGGCACGCTGGGTCGGCGCGAAGGTGCGGTCGCGATGAACAGCCTCGCGAGTCCGACCGGCTACCTCGACATCGCGAAGGAGGCGATCACCGCGTCGTCGAAGCTCGATGATGCGGTCGTCGACGGCGTGCCCGTGCACGTGTACGAGGTGACGATCGACACGATGAAGTCGCTCGACCGACCGGGACTCACGCGCGAGGAGATCTTGACGACCTCGGCCGCGCTGAAGACCCTCGGCGCGGAGGGCTACACGACGACGATCGTGCGCCTGTCGATCGACGGGCTCGGCTTCATCCGCCAGGCCCACACGGTCGTGAGCTTCGCCGACGGCGGCACGGTCACGGGCGACACGACGTTCTCCGGCTTCGGCTGTTCGTCGGTGGTGATGCTCGCCAACGGGCCGTCGATCGTCGCCAACCCCGACGGATGCGCGCGCACGACCCCGCCGTCGAGCGCTCCGGGTACGGGCACGCCGTAGTCCACCCGTCGCCCGATGGCGAGGGACACTCACCCGGGGCCGAACTTCAGTCGCGGCGCACCGACAGCGTGAAGACGTCCGGCCGCGCGTAGTGGCCGACGACGTCGAACTGGCGGCGCGACTGGCGCACGGTGGCGATGTCGACCTCTGCGTAGAGGATGCCTTCGGTCTCGCTGATCGGACCGGCGAGGATGTCGCCGTACGGGTCGACGATCACCGTGTTGCCGCGCGACATCCAGTCGTCGTCACCGCCGTAGATCTCGTCGCGACCGGGAATGTCGGCAGGGACGTCGGACCCGCGTAGGCACGAGGTGACGCCGAGCACATAACAGCGTCCTTCCTTCGCGATATGGCGCATCGACGCGACCCACACGTCGGAGTTGTCCCACGTGGGCGCGAGCAGGATGTCGACGCCCTGTTCGTACATCGCCGCCCGCGCGAGCGGCATGTAGTTCTCCCAGCAGATGAGCCCGCCGACCCGTCCGAACGGCGTGTCGAACACCGGCAACGTCGATCCGTCGCCCATGCCCCACGCGAGGCGCTCACCGCCGGTTGCGACGAGCTTGCGATGCTTGCCGAGCAGTGTGCCGTCCGGTCCGAAGTAGAGCAGCGTGTTGTAGACGGTGCCGCCGTCGCGTTCGTTCACCGGAACCGCGAGGAACACCTCGTTCTCGCGCGCGATGTCGCCGATCGCGTCGCACGCCGGACCCGGAACGTCGACGCACTGGTCGATCCAGCGCGCGTACCACGCGCCGTCGGCCCAGGGGTTGGTGCGCCAGACCCAGTCGGGGTAGGTCGGCACGAACCCCTCCGGGAACGCGATGAGCCGGGCCCCGGCCCCGGACGCCTCCTTGGTGAGCGTGCCGATCTTTTCGATCGTCGCCTCACGATCGAGGAAGACCGGGGCCGCCTGAACAGCCGCGACGATGGTGCCGGGGGTGACGTTCGTCATGGACTTCACCATCTCACAAGGCCGGAATCTGCGCTAGCATCGGTGCTCGGTCGGGCCCAGTGGGCTGTCACCCGGTGATCCGGGCCGGCCTCCGTGAAAACGATGGCGCGCCCGACGCGCTCGCAACCGGAGGACCAGACATGACCAAGATCGAATCACGCGTGCCCGCGGGCACGTTCACCGACTACAAGGTGGCCGACATCTCGCTGGCCGAATTCGGCCGCAAGGAGATCGCGCTGGCCGAGGTCGAGATGCCCGGGCTCATGGCCTGCCGCGAGGAGTTCGGCACGAGCAAGCCGCTCGCGGGCGCCCGCATCACCGGATCGCTCCACATGACGATCCAGACCGCGGTGCTCATGGAGACGCTCGTCGCACTCGGCGCCGAGTTGCGCTGGGTGAGCTGCAACATCTTCTCCACCCAGGACCACGCGGCCGCGGCGATGGCTGCGGCCGGTATCCCGGTGTTCGCCTGGAAGGGCGAGACGCTCGAGGAGTACTGGTGGTGCACCGAGCAGGCCGTGCAGTGGCCCGACGGCGGCGGCCCCAACATGATCCTCGACGACGGCGGCGACGTCACCCTGCTGATCCACAAGGGTGTCGAGTTCGAGAAGGCGGCCAAGGTGCCCGGCCCGGAGACGGCCGACAGCGAGGAATACGCGGTCGTGCTGAACCTCCTCGCCAAGCTGCAGAAGGAAACGCCCCGGCTGTTCCACGAGATCGCGGCCGACATCAAGGGTGTCACCGAAGAGACCACGACCGGAGTGCACCGGCTCTATCAGATGCACGCGGCCGGCACGCTGCTGTTCCCGGCGATCAACGTCAACGATTCGGTCACCAAGAGCAAGTTCGACAACCTCTACGGTTGCCGCCACTCGCTGATCGACGGCATCAACCGTGCGACCGACGTGATGATCGCGGGCAAGATCGCGGTCGTCTGCGGTTACGGCGACGTCGGCAAGGGTTGCGCACAGTCGTTGCGCGGCCAGGGCGCACGCGTGATCGTCACCGAGATCGACCCGATCTGCGCGCTGCAGGCGGCGATGGAGGGCTACCAGGTCACGACGCTCGAAGACGTCGTGTCCGAGGCCGACATCTTCATCACGACCACCGGCAACCGCGACATCATCACCGTCGAGTCGATGGCGAAGATGAAGCACAACGCGATCGTCGGCAACATCGGTCACTTCGACACCGAGATCGACATCGCAGGCCTCACGGCGTTCGAGGGCATCGAGCGCAAGAACGTCAAGCCGCAGGTCGACGAGTGGGTGTTCCCCGACGGTCACGCGATCATCGTGTTGGCCGAGGGTCGTCTCCTCAACCTCGGATGCGCCACGGGTCACCCGAGCTTCGTGATGTCGAACAGCTTCACCAACCAGGTGATCGCGCAGATCGAGCTCTTCTCGCACACCGATTTCTACGAGACCAAGGTGCACGTGTTGCCGAAGCACCTCGACGAGAAGGTCGCCCGTCTGCACCTCGACAAGCTCGGCGTGAAGCTGACGACGTTGAGCGAAGAGCAGGCCGACTACATCAGCGTGCCGGTCAACGGTCCGTTCAAGCCCGACCACTACCGTTACTAGTTCGGCGTTCCTGATCAACTGATCCGTTGCTCGTCGGCGGGCCCGCGCGAAGCGCGCGAGCCCGCCGAGGGCTAAGGCCTCGCCTCGATCACGAGGTTCACCGGCGACTCGGTCGCGAGCCGCACGCGCGTGAATCCCGCCTGATTGAGCAGCTCGGTCAGACGGGCGAACCCGACCTGGTTCCCGAGACCGAGACCGACGTCCTGCGCGAGCGAAGCCGGCATGCAGATCATCGTCGACGCCGCGTACATGAGGCGCCCGAGCGGATGGTGGTTGTCCTCGGACCGATCGGCGGAACGGGGCTCGACGAGGAGCAGTGTGCCGCCGGGCGTGAGCGACTCGCGCACGTGCCGAGCCGCCCCGACCGGGTCTCCCATGTCGTGCAGGCAGTCGAAGAGACACACGAGGTCGTACTTTCCGGCGTAGTCCTTCGCACCGGCGACCTCGAAGGTGACGCGATTGGTGACGCCCGCGTCGGCCGCACGTGTACGCGCCGTCGCGATCGACGCATCGTGGTAGTCGAAGCCGGTGATCGTGCTCTTCGGGTAACTCTCGCCGAGGAGAATCGACGTCGCGCCGTGGCCACAACCGACGTCGGCGACCTTTGCGCCGGCGCGGAGCTGATCGACGACGCCGTCGAGCGCGGGCAGCCAGGAGTCGACGAGGTTCGCCTGGTAGCCCGGACGGAAGAAGCGCTCGGTCCCGCTGAACAGCCGGTGGTCGTGTTGGTGCCAGCCGATGCCCTCGCCGGTCCGGAACGCGTTCGTCGTCGTCTCTTCGTCGGCCCAGGCCGACGCGACGAAGTCGAACCCGCCGAGCAGGAACGTCGGCGCGGTCTCGTCGGAGACGAGGATCGCGTGCTCCGCGGGCAGCGTGAACGTTCCGGCGGCCGGGTCGTATGTGACCCAACCGGCGGCGGCCTGGTTGTGGAGCCATTCGCGCACGTACCGCTCCGCGAGCCCGCACCGCTGCGCGAGATCGGCGGGCGTAACCGGCCGGCTGTCGCCGAGTGCGCGATACAACCCGAGCCGGTCGCCGATGTGGATGAGGATGGCCGACATCGCCGCGCCGAGGTCGCCGACGACAGAGTGCAGGAAGTCTTCGACTTTCGTCATGTCGAGCGCTTCCGGGGTGGCACTGCTCCGGTCTTGGGTTGATGTCTTGCTCATGACGCCTCCTGGCGGGTGAGTGAACGGTTCTCACCAGGAATGGCGCTACTTCGGATGTGGCGGTGCTACATCTCCCACGCGACCGGACGCTCGGGCCGGTAGACGCACCAGGTACCGGTGTCGACGGAGCGTTCGAGGTGGGCGCCGAGCTCGGGATGCACCGCGGCGATGCGCTCGATGGCGTTGCGAATGCGGGCCGTGACCGCCTTGCGGGCCCGCTCTCCGCCGTCGCCCAGGCGGCGGGAGCGGCCGCCGATTCCGAACGCGCCGGCCGCGGCTTCGATCACTGCATCGCGTCGGGCGGCAGCCCGGGCCGCGCGTTCGATGTCGTGCGCGGCGCGGGCATCTGCGAGCTCCGCATCGAGGTCGGCGAGATGCGTGCGCAACTCGGCGCGGGCCCGGTCGTCGAGCACGGGGTCGCCGCGGTCCGCCTCCAGCGGTGCGCCCGGACTTTGGCAGGCGACGAGCTCGGCCGCGGCAACCGGCGCGCCGGGACGCGCGAGCAGGTACCCGAGATCGGCGATGCCCTTTGCGTGCGGAACGCGAACCACCCGAGCGCCGAACGCCAGCTCCCAAACGTGACCATCGCGGTGGAAGCGAGCGGCGGTGGTTGTCGGCGGGCCTTCGTTCGGCGTGCTCGTGATCAATGACTGGGCGCGTCGTGCCACTTCGACGAGGCCGATGGCTGTTGCCTCATCGAGAGCGAGCCGGGCGAGCGGGAGGGCTTCGTCGGCGCGGCCGTGCGCGTGGAGGAAGCTGGCGTGATCGACTCGCGTTTGCGCGAGCCACGAGCGGGCGCCGATGCGCGCGTTCGTCGCCGCCGCGCCGCGGTACGCCCGATCGGCGGCGTCGAGGTCGCCGGTGACGTCTGCGAGCCACGCCATGGCGAGCTCGGCCGCACCCAGGCACACCGTCGCGAGCGAAACCATGATGCACTCGCCGCGCAACGGTTGACCGAGCTCGAGCAACGACCGCGCCGCGTCGGCGTCGTGTGCGAGATAGGTCGCGCGGGCCAGCTGGAACCAGGAGGCGGGCCAGTTGCGATCGCGCAGCCGCCGGAACCCACCCGGCGCGAGCGCACTCACGATTCCGGACGCCTCCTCGAGCTTGCCTGTCTCGGCGAGCAGCATGGCCAGCGCCGCCCGGATCGCGGGGATGTCTGCCTGGGTCGCCGCAAACTCGCGGGTGGCGTCCTCGAGTTCTGTGAGTACGCCGCGTTCACGCGCGAGGAAGAACATCGTGAAGGACAGGTTGGTCATCGCCAGACCACCGAACGGTTGCTCGCCGACCGCGAAGGCCTCGAGCGCGGCGCGCTCCGCTTCGCCGTGGCGGCCGTGGAGCAGCGCCAACATCGATTGCCAGAGCAGCGGCCACCAGCGGTACGCGGGAACGCGTCGTCCATCGGCAATGCGTGTGAACGCGGTTATCTCTGCCGCCACGCCGTCGAAGTCGCCCGTCGCCACGAGATCGAACACGCGGGCGCGATGCGCGACGAGCAGCGAGACGGGGTCGCCCGCGGCGCGTGCGTGTTGCAGGATCTCGGCCGATCCCGCGAGTGCAACCGAAGCCGGACTTTCTCCGACGACGAACGCGTCGTGATGGCCTGCGAGCGCGACCACGAGCGTTCCCGGATCCGCGACGCGGCGCGCGATCGCGATGGCTTCCTCCGCGAGCGGACGCGAGCGATCGGGTTGGCTCGAGAAATAGAGCTCGACCGCGCAGCGGGCGCGCAGCCGCGCCGTCGTGGCGCTGTCGGCCGCCTGCGCCGCGATCGCGCGTTCCAACAACGCGACGGTCTCCGGATCGTTCGACTGGTACGCGAGCCCGAGGTCGGCGCCGGGATCGGCGTAGCCCAACGCGGCCCGGGCGAGCAGATCGGCGTCGTCGTCCGTCAGCAGGGTCGTCGCTTCGAGGAACCGCGTCCGCGTGACCTCGGACTCGCCTGCCTTCCGGCGAGCCTCACCTTCATGGATGAGCAGGACCGCACGCCCGCGGGGACCGAGCTCGGTCATGCCCGCGGTGAGGGCCGCGGCGTAACGGTCGGCCGCCTCTTCGTACGCGAGCCGGTCCTCGGCCGCTTCTCCGGCTGCGACATTCAGGGCGACGGCCCGGTTCCGATCGCCGAGCGGTAGTGCGGCGAGCGCGTGACGGGCCCGCGCGTTTCCGGCCTCCGGATCCGACGCGAGCGCGTCGAGGGCGCGGAGGTGCAGCCGGCGCCGGGTCGCGGGCGGGATGGTCGCGTACACGGCGTCGCGTACCAACGCGTGGGAGAAGGAGAAGCGATCGTCAAGTTGTTCCACAAGTCCGTCGGCTGCGTCTACGCCCGCGAACACGTCTTCGAGCGAGACCGCCGCGACCGCGGCGAGCGCTTCGAGTGTGCCTTCGGCGCCGATCACCGCCGCGCACGAGAGAAGTTCTGCGACAGCGCTCGATAGTCGGGCGACGCGGCGCCCGACGACTTCCGCGACTTCGGTCGGCACTTCGCCGGCGACGACCCGGCGGGGTCCGCGGCCCGTCTGCGCAGTCGCGCCGAGAGCTGCGACCAGGCGGGTGACGAAGAACGGATTGCCGCGGGTGCGGGCGGCGAGCGTCTCGATGAGTGCGGGATCGGGCGCGATGCCGGCTTCGTCGAGGAGTGCGGTCATGTCGGTCGCGTCGAGTCCGTCCAAAGAGATCGCGGGCGCACTCCTGCGGACCTCGGCGCACGCCTCGCGCATCGCCGCGGAAAGATGTTCGCCGGTTCGGAGCGTCGCGATGACGAGAACCCGACGGCGCATGAGCCCCGGCGCGAGATGAGCGAGGAGCAGCGTCGAGACGACATCGGCCCATTGAAGATCGTCGATGACGAGGATGAGTGGCGCCACGTCGGCGACCCGCTCGACGATGCGCGTGACGGCGTCGAACAACTCGACGCGCCGTGCGTCGGTTCCGGTACCGGTGCGCTCGAGCCCGAGCTGGGTCGCCAGCATCGGCGCGACGACATGCACCGCCCAGGCGTCGTTCCCGACGATGCGGCGCGCCCCCTCGCGATCGTCGCGCAGCAGCTCGTCGAGGAGCTGCGCCCACGGCCAGAACGTCGGCGCGTCGCCATCGGGCCGGCACCGGCTCCAGCACACCCGGACGGCGGGGGCCCGCGCCTCGGTGTCGCGCGTGAGCTCGTCGACGATCGTCGTCTTGCCGGCTCCCGCCTCGCCGTCGACGATGATGGCGCCGCCCGAGCCGCTCCGGGCGCGGGCTGCGGCGTCCTCCAGGTGCTCGCGCGCGGTCGCGTACCCGACGAGCCTCGAAGCCACCAGGCGGTGGGCCATCACGAAAGCGTACGACCCGCGCCGGCTCCGCGTCCGGGGAACACGCTCGCGTAGAGTCCGCACGACAGACGGGCGCAACGAGGAGTCGGAGTCTTGCAGGATCTCAACGGAAAAGTCGCGGTCATCACGGGCGGAGCGAGCGGGATCGGATTCGGGCTGGCGCGTCGGTTCGCCCTGGAAGGCGCCCGGATCGTCATCGGTGATATCGAAGCGGACGCGCTCGAACGCGCGGTGGCGGAGCTGCGCGAGTCGGGTGCCGAGGTCGAGGGCGTCGTCACCGACGTGACCGATCCCGCCCAGATGCAGGCGCTCGCCGACGCGGCCGTCGCCCGCTTCGGCGGCGTCCACGTGTTCTGCAACAACGCGGGCGTGGGCGGCGGCGGTCTGTC
>Ga0075026_100001194_pt1 | contig 10965 bp, 11 predicted proteins | sample Str012_2_FD_71392 | JGI IMG/M metagenome (GOLD analysis project Ga0075026, IMG submission 71392) | Freshwater sediment microbial communities in response to fracking from Pennsylvania, USA - Straight Creek_MetaG_SC_2012 | ecosystem: Environmental > Aquatic > Freshwater > Creek > Sediment...
GATTGTTACAGATTCGGGAAGAAAATCCCGATCTCGCGCTCGGCAGACGCCAACGAATCGCTGCCGTGGACGAGGTTCTCGGTGAACGACGCGCTCAGGTCGCCACGGATGGTGCCGCCGGCAGCCTTGCGACTGTTGGTGGCACCCATCAGTGTGCGCATCACTTCCCAGGTGTCCTCGGGACCCTCGACCACCATCGCCACGACCGGGCCGCTGCTCATGAACGACACGAGGTCGGCGTAGAAGCCCTTTCCCACGTGCTCGGCGTAGTGCTGCGACAGCGTTGCCTCGTCGAGCTGACGCAGGTCCATGGCGACGATGGTGAGATCCTTGGCCTCGATACGGGCGATGATCTGGCCGGCGAGCTTGCGGCGGACGGCATCGGGCTTGAGCAGGACGAGAGTGCGATCGGACATGGCCTCAGAGGCTATCGACCCCTCCCCAGGTTCCGGCCCGTGACGCAGCGCGTCTAGAGGACGCGGCGCAGGTAGGGACGGGCGGCACCGACGATGTAGAGCGAGCCGGTGACCAGGATGGCGTCCTCGGCGGTGGCGTCGTCGCGCGCGCGATCGATGGCGGCCTCGACGGAAGCGACCTGCACGATCTCGTCGCAGCCGATGTCGCGCGCCGCCTGCGTGAGCTCGGCCGCCGGCAACCCGCGCGGGCTCGGCGCCGTGCAGGTGAACACCACGTCGAACTCGTCGGCACGCAACGCCGACAGCATGTCTCGCGGGTCGCGGCCCTTCAGGCACCCCACCACCAACAGTCGCCGGCCCGCAGGATCGAAGTCTTCGAAGAACACCGTGGCGCAGGAGTCGGCCCCGGGCGGGTTGTGCGCGCCGTCGACGATGACGAGCGGCTGGTGCCCCAACACCTCGAACCGACCGGGCATCGAGACGGAGGCGAAGCCCTCGTTGACGATGTCGCCCGGCACCGGCGCAGCGAAGAACGCCTCGACCGCGGTGAGCGCCACCGCCGCGTTCTCGCACTGGTGACGACCGTTGAGCGGCAAGAACACGTCGGTGTAGATGGTGGTGGGCGTGCGCACATCGAGCTGCCGACCACCCAGCGCCAATTGGTTCTCGAGCACCTCGAAGTGCTCGTTGCGCACGAAGTGCGTGGCGCCGCCGGCCTCGACGAAGATGCGCACCAGTTCGGGATCGGTCTCGCCGATGACCACCGCGCTGGAGGGCTTGATGATGCCCGATTTCTCACGTGCGATGTCGGCCAGCGTGGGGCCGGCGAACTCGGTGTGGTCGATGCCGATGTTGGTGATGACCGCCACCTGCGACTCGCACACGTTGGTCGCGTCCCAGCGACCGAGCAGCCCCACCTCCACCACTGCGACGTCGACGGCAACGTCGGCGAAGTAGCGATAGGCGGCGGCGGTGAGCGACTCGAAGTAGTTGGGCCGCACGCCGGTGATGGCCTCCAGGTCGGCGACGGCCGCGATCTGCTCGGCGAAATCCTCGTCGGGGATCGGCTCGCAGTTGATGCTGATGCGCTCGTTGAGTCGCTCGAGGTGCGGGCTGGTGTAGGTGCCCACCGTGAGCCCGTGCGCCATCAGCAGACGAGTGATCATCTGGGTGGTGGAGCCCTTGCCGTTGGTGCCCGTGATGTGGATGACGGGATAGGCCAACTGCGGGTCGCCCATCGCCTTGACGATGGTGCGCATGCGATCGAGCGTGGGCGACTCGATGCGACCGGTCTTGTCGTAGCTGGCGTGGAAGTCGAGATACGCCAGCGCGTCGTCGTAGTTCATCACGATGCGCCGAGCCGGCGGCTCAGCTCGCCTGTCGGCGCGGCCGCTTGGTGACCGGCTCGCGCGGGGTGAGCGTGGGGATGACCTTGGTGGCCACCGTGTGCTCGTCGATGAGCACACTGCCGACGTCGCTACGACCAGGCAGTTCGTACATCGTGTTCAGCAACACCTCTTCGAGGATGGCGCGCAGACCACGCGCACCCGTGCCGCGCAGCAACGCCTGGTCGGCGATGGCATCGAGGGCTTCGCGTGTGAAGTCGAGGTCGACTTCCTCGAACTCGAACATCTTGCGGTACTGCTTCACGAGCGAGTTCTTCGGCTCGACGAGGATCTTCACCAAGGCATCGCGGTCGAGGCTGCGCACCGCACCGATCATCGGCAGACGACCGATGAACTCGGGGATCATGCCGAACTTCAACAGGTCTTCGGGCTGCACCTGGGCGAACAGTTCGCCCGGGTCGCGGTCGAGTTTGCTGCGCACCACGCTGTTGAAACCCATGCCGTGATGGCCGATGCGGTTCTCGATGATCTGCTCGAGACCGGAGAAGGCGCCACCGCAGATGAACAGGATGTTGGTGGTGTCGATCTGGATGAACTCCTGGTGCGGATGCTTGCGCCCGCCCTGCGGCGGCACCGACGCAACCGTGCCCTCGAGGATCTTCAACAGCGCCTGTTGCACGCCCTCGCCCGACACGTCGCGAGTGATCGACGGGTTCTCGCTCTTGCGGGCGATCTTGTCGATCTCGTCGATGTAGATGATGCCGGTCTCGGCCTTCTTCACATCGAAGTCGGCTGCCTGGATGAGCTTCAGCAGGATGTTCTCGACGTCTTCACCCACATAACCGGCTTCGGTGAGCGCGGTGGCGTCGGCCACGGCGAACGGCACGTTGAGCAGGCGCGCGAGGGTTTGCGCGAGGTGGGTCTTGCCGCACCCGGTGGGACCGAGCAGCAAGATGTTGCTCTTGGCCAGCTCGATCTCGTCGCGGCGCCCCACGGCAGCGTTCTGCTGGTACTGGATGCGCCGGTAGTGGTTGTACACGGCGACGGCGAGGATCTTCTTCGCCTCGTCCTGACCCACGACGTAGTCGTCGAGGAAGGTGCGAATCTCACGCGGTGTGGGCAGCTCGTCGAAGCGCAGCTCGCCGGTATCGGTGAGCTCCTCCTCGATGATCTCGTTGCACAGGTCGATGCACTCATCGCAGATGTACACGCCGGGGCCGGCAATGAGCTTCTTCACCTGCTTTTGCGACTTGCCGCAGAACGAACACTTCAGCAGCTCGCCCGTGTCGCCGAATTTCGCCACAGCACTCCCCTTCTGGATGGTCCGATGGACCGATCTGGCGTCAGCTCGAAGCGGTCAGCGGATCGGACCGGTGCGGTCGACCATCTCGCGCGACGTGATGACATCGTCGATGATGCCATACGCGAGGGCCTCGGATGCTTCCATCACGAAGTCGCGGTCGGTGTCGGCGTGCACACGCTCGAGTGTTTGGCCGGTGTGCTTCGACAGAATCTCCTCGAGCAGATCGCGCATCCGCAGGATCTCCTTGGCCGCCAGCTCGAGGTCGGTGACCTGTCCGTAGCCCACTTGGCCGTAGGGCTGGTGCAGCAGGATGCGGCTGTGGGGCAGCGCCAGACGCTTGCCCTTCGTGCCTGCAGCCAACAGCACCGCAGCGGCCGACGCCGCCTGCCCGAGGCAGATGGTGGCGATGTCGTTCTTGATGAACTGCATCGTGTCGTAGATGGCGAACAGCGCGGTGATGTCGCCACCGGGGCTGTTGATGTAGATGCTGATGTCCTTGTCGGGGTTCTCCGACTCGAGATACACCAGCTTGGCGCACGTGAGGCTGGCCGACGCGTCGTCGATGGGCGTGTCGAGCCAGATGATGTTGTCGCGCAGCAGGCGGCTGTAGAGGTCGTAGCTGCGTTCGCCGCGGCTGGTCTGCTCGACCACACCGGGGATCTGGTAGCCGGACATTGCGGTGAAATCCTTCATGTCGCTCCTCACGCGTCGTGATCGGGGTCGTGGTCGTCGTGGTCGGTGTTGCCGATGACGAGCGCTCGGTCGATGGGTGCGCCGGTCTCGTCGACGACCTCGGCGTGCTCGAGCAACCAGTCGAGCGCCTTGGTCTTGCGGATCTGTCCAACGAGGTCGGTGACGGCGTCGTTCTTCTCGTAGGCCTTGCGGACCTCGCTGGCCTTCTGACGCACCTGCAGCGCGATGCGGGCGTACTCGGCGTTGAGGTCGTCGTCGGACACCTCGATGGCCTCGGCGGTGGCCACGGCCCGCAGGGCCAGGTCGACCTTCACGGCCTTCACCGACTGCTCGCGCAGCGACTCGACGAACATGTTGGCGTCCTGGCCGGTGGCCTGCAGCCACTGGTCGATGCTGATGCCCTGTGCCTGGAACTGCTGCACCATGTTCTGCACACGGGCCTGCAGGTCGCCGTTGACCATGCTGTCGGGGGCGGGCTCTTCGACGAGCTCGGACAATGCCGAGGTGGCGCGATCGACGAACAGGTTGCGGGCCTGGTTGAGCTTGGTGGTGCTGATGCGCTCGGCGATCGAGACACGCCACTCGATGACCGTCTCGAACTCGCCCAGGTGCTCGCTGACCCATTCGTCGGTGAGCTCGGGGAGTTCCATCTGCTGCACGTTGGTGACCGTGACGCGGAAGTCGGCCGGCTCGGACGTGCCCGACGGCACGGCGCTGAACTCGAGCTCGTCGCCAGCCGAACTCCCGACGAGGTGATCGTCGAATCCTTCGGCGACCCAGCCCTTGCCGACTTCGTAGAGCCAGTCCTCGGTGTTGAGGCCGGGCACGGGCTCGTCGTCGCGGGTGGCCGCGAGCGTGATGGTGACATGGTCGCCGGCCTGGGCGGGGCGAGCGGCCTCCACCAGGCTGCCCTGACGTCGGCGCTCGGCCTCGACGGCCTCGTCGATCTCTTCCTCGGTGGCCATCGGGTTGGGCAGCTCGACTCGCAGGCCGCCGTAGCCCGGCACCGTGATGACGGGACGGATCTCGCACAGCGCCTCGAACTCGACCGGGCCCTCTTCGGCGCCGGCAGTGATGGACACCTCGGGGGTGGCGATGAGATCGACGTCGTGCTCGCGCACGGCCTGCGACAGATAGGCGGGGATGGCGTCGCGCAGCGCCTCGTCGCGAGCCGCCGCCAGACCGATGCGCGCCTCGAGCACCTTGCGCGGCACCTTGCCGTTGCGGAACCCGGGGAGGCGGGCCTCGCGACCGATCTTGCGGAACGCCTGGTCGATGTCGCGATCGAACTCGTCGTCGGAGATCTGGACCGTGAGCTTCACCAGCTGACGGGGCGTGCGCGGGGCAGCCTCGCCGTGGTCGTGATCGTGGTCATGATCGTGGTCGTGATCGTGATCGTGTTCGTGATCATGATCGTGGTCGTGCTCGACGGCATCGAGCAGGGTGTCCTCGGCGGGTTCAATCGTGCTGTTCACAGACCGACGACTCTATCCGGCGGCTCCCGGGTTCTTACCCCCTGGCCAGACCGGCGATGTGGGCGCGACGGGCGACGGATTACCACGCCGGCGGGTCGAATCGGGCAGAATGTGCACCATGACGTTCTGGAAGCCCCACGCGCTCGCCAAGCCGCATCCGAACCAGCTCGACCTGCGCATCGGCGACCGTGTGCAGAGCACCACCGACCTGCACGGCGTCCCGTCCGGCACGGCCGGAAAGGTCATCCTGGCCAACGGATTCAACTGGCAGCGGTACCGCGTGTTGTTCGTCAACGGCATCGAGCTGGGCGATCTCGACCAGCGCACGATCGAGCCGGTGGGCAAGACCGCCAAGCGGCTCGCCAAGGCTGCTGCGCGCGCGTGACGTTCACCTCTCTGCGCCACCGCTTTCCCGGAGCGCACGACGGTTGGGCCCGCTTCGACGGGCCTGCCGGCACCCAGGTGGTCGACACCGCCATTCGCGCCATGTCCGAGTGGCTCACGGGCGGCGACAACGCGTGCGGCGGCGGCGTGTTCGCGGCCAGCGAACGCACCGATGCGATGGTCGAGCAGGCCCGCCACAGCGTCGGGTCGCTGTTCGGCGCCGACCCCGACGGTGTGTGTTTCGGAGCCAACATGACCACGCTCACGTTCGCGTTCTCGCGGGCCGTGGGCGCCACCTTGCAGCCCGGCGATCGCATCGTGGGCACACGCCTCGACCACGACGCCAACATCACCCCGTGGCGATTCGCGGCCCAGTCGTCCGGCGCCGAGCACGTGCTCGCCCCCTTCGACTCGGCGTCGGGCACCCTGCCACCCGAGCACGTCATCGATCTCATCGACGAACGCACCCGATGGGTCACGCTGCCCGGTGCCAGCAATCTGCTCGGCACCGCACCCGACCTGCGGCCCATCATCGACGCAGCGCACGCCGTGGGTGCCAGGGTCTACGTCGACGCCGTCGCCCTCGCGCCGCACCACCCGATCGACATCGCCTCGCTCGGCTGCGACGCACTGGTGAGCTCGCCCTACAAGTGGTACGCGCCACACTCGGGTGCGCTGTGGGTGCAACCCGAACTGCTCGACACCCTGCCGGTGTTCAAGGTGCGGCCCGCCCACGACCACGGTCCCTCGAGATTCGAGACGGGCATGCCCAACTTCGAGGCCATCGCCGGCATCGACGCTGCGGCGCGGTTCCTGCTCGAGGAGGGCATGGCGCAACTCGCCGCTGCGGAGGCCTCGTTGTTCGAGCCGCTGCTACGCGGCCTGCAGGCCATCCCCGGCGTGCGGGTGTACGGCGTCGACGGGCTCGAGGGCCGCACGCCCACCGCAGCGTTCACCGTGCAGGGGCACTCGCCCGCCGAGGTCACCGCCGCGCTCGCCCGCGAAGAGGTGGCCGTGTGGGACGGGCACAACTACGCCGTCGAGGTCGTCGACCAACTCGGCGTCGCCGACACCGGCGGTGTCGTCCGCGCCGGCATCTCGCGGTATCTCGAGCTCGACGACGTGGAACGCCTGCTCGCGGTGGTCGACCGACTCGCCGCACGCCGCTGAGCCGTTCGCGCTACCACACCACGCGCGCCGACACCCGTCAGAAACCTGGGACTTTGGTCCCATGGTCGGTGTGCCATGTCCCCTACTGACTGGGCGCTCCCATGGGCAGGCTGGCACGCATGAGCAAGGATGACCGGTCAGTACTGAGTTGGCTCGCGTTCGCTGCGGCGATCGCCGCATTGTGCGTCGCACTGTTCGGACTCCGCGACAGCGGATCCGGATCGAGCGCCGCGGGCAGTGGTGGAGGGGGCGGCAAGCCCACCATCGACGTGACGATGAAGGAGTTCGCCTTCGACCCGTCCACCATCACCATTCCCACCGGTGGGGCGATCCTCCACCTGATGAACGGTGGCACGGCCACCCACAACTTCCAAGTGGCCCAGTTGGGCCTGAAGAGCCCCGACGTGGCCGCCGGTACCACCTACGACATGGACATCCCGGCGCAGTCCGCGGGGACCTACACGGTCATCTGCCCGCAGCCCGGCCACGAAGGATCCGGCATGAAGGGCACACTGGTCGTCAGCGACTCCGGTAGCTCGAGCGGCAGCTCGGCCGGCGGCAGCGGCATGACCAGCGGCGGCGGCACCAGCGCCACCATGTCGGCGTCCGCGATGGACGCCAAGATGCTGGCGTCGGCGCAGCTGTACCCGGCCAAGACGGCCGGTCACGGCGGCGACATGATGCCGTTCAAGACCCTCGCCGACGGCACCAAGGAGTTCGACATCGAGGCCAAGGTCGTCGACTGGGAGGTCGAGCCCGGCCACGTGGTGAAGGCATGGACCTACAACGGCGTCGTGCCCGGCCAGGAGATCCACGTCGAAGACGGCGACAAGGTGAAGATCGTCCTCACCAACCACCTGCCCGAGAGCACGTCGCTGCACTTCCACGGCATCCAGGTGCCCAACGTCATGGATGGCGTCGACCCCTACACCGAAGATCCCACCGTTCCCGGCGGCACGCACACCTACACCTTCGTCGCCAAGGGCCCGGCCTCGGGCATCTACCACTCGCACCACAACGCTGAAGAGCAGATCCCCAACGGCATGTTCGGCGCCTTCACCATCGGTCACTTCGACATCCCGAAGGTCCTGCAGGAGAAGGGCTACACGCCCGACAAGGTCGTCAAGCGGGTCAACATGGTGCTCAACGACGCCGGCGTCATCGGTCTGAGCCTCAACGGCAAGAGCTTCCCCGCCACCGAGCCCTACACCCTGCGTGTCGGTCAGGTCATGGAAGTCACCTACATGAACGAGGGCCTGCTGGTCCACCCGATGCACCTGCACCAGCCAATGGGTTGGATCATCGCCAAGGACGGCCAGCAGATGCTCGTCCCCACCCCCAGCGACACGATCCTGGTCGCCCCTGGCGAGCGCTACACCGTGCTCTACATGGGCATGGAGCCCGGCGTGTGGGCATGGCACTGCCACATCCTGAACCACGCCGAGACCCCCACCGGCATGCGGTACATGGTCACGGCGCTGATCGTGGAGCGCTGACGACATGACACTTCGCCCTCCGCGGCTGATCGTCGGGGTCGACGGCACCGAGGGCTCGGTCGAGGCCTTGCGGTGGGCTGCTCATGAAGCAGCCCGCCGCAGCTGGCCCCTCCACGTCATCACCTGTGCAGAACTCCCGGTGGCGGTCGAAGCCGGCCTCATCGGCAGCGGCGCCATCACCGGTTCGGCGATGGACGGCATCGTCACCGACCAGGAAGCCATCAACCAGCGAGCGGTCACCCTGGCCCGCTCGTTCGGCCTCGACATCGAGGTCTCGGGCGAAACGGTGCTGGGGGCACCGGCCTACGCACTCGTGGGAGCCTCGCACGTCGACGACGTCATCGTCGCCGGCGCCACCTCGCACCCCGGTCGTCTCACCGACATGCTGGGGTCGGTCGCCACGCTGGTGGCGCACCGGGCCAAGTGTCCGGTGGTGGTCGTGCACGGCGCCGAGCGGCGCGGAGGCGACATCCACCGCATCGCCGTCGGGGTCGACGGCTCGCAGGGCAGCGACGCCGCCCTGCAGTGGGCCATCGACGAAGCGCTGCGCTGCGACGCCGAACTGATGCTGGTGCACGGCTGGATCTACCCCTATGCCGGGCCTCGCACCGGCGTGAGCGAACCCCGCGACGACATGCGCCTCGATGCCATGCGCACGCTCGAGGCGAGCGCGTTGAAGATGCACGAGCTGGCGCCGTCGGTGCGCTGCCATTCCATCATCAGCGAGCAGAGCCCCGCCAAGGCCGTCATCGACGCCGGCAAGAACGCCGATCTCGTGGTGGTGGGCTCGCGTGGCCACGGCGGTTTCGCTTCGCTCATGCTCGGTTCGGTGAGCCGCACTGTGTTGCAGCACGCCACGGTGCCCGTCGTGGTCGTCCGCGCCGACGACTGACCGCCCCACACACAGGGTCACGCGTCGCCCGACCCGGCGCGCACCGAGGGGTAACGTTGGCGCGATGACGAAGCCGACGGCATGACCACTCCCCTGCGGCTCCACCCCGACCGCCTGCTGGGCGCCGACCCACACACCCGCACGGTCGCCCGCGAGCTGTACGACGTGATTGCATCGCTGCCGCTGCTGTGCCCCCACGGGCACACCGATCCGCAGTGGTTCGCCGACGACGAGCCGTTCGACGATCCGGCGTCGCTGTTGGTGACCCCCGACCACTACGTCACCCGCATGCTCCACAGCCAGGGCGTGCCGCTCGAGGCGCTGGGCGTCCGCCCGCTCGACGGTGGCCAGTTCGCGACACCACGCGAGGCCTGGCGCACCTTCGCCTCACACTTCCACCTCTTCCGCGGCACACCCAGCGGTGTGTGGCTGCAGCACGTGTTCGGCGAGGTGTTCGGGGTCGAGCACCGTGTCGACGCGACGACGGCCGACGCGTCGTTCGACCACATCTCGGCCTGCCTCGCACGTCCCGAGTTCCGCCCGCGCGCGCTGCTCGATCGGTTCCGCATCGAGCTCATCGCCACCACCGATTCGCCGATCGGCGATCTGCGTCACCACGAGCAACTCGCCGGCAGCGACCTCGCCAGACGGGTGGTGCCCACCTTCCGGCCTGATCCGGTGGTCGATCCCGACTTCGACGGGTACTCCGCCAACGTCGAGCAGCTCGGCGAGATGACGGGCCGCGACGTGCACCGCTGGGACGACTACCTCGCCGCACTGTGGGACCGTCGCCAACAGATGGTCGCGCTCGGCGCGTTCGCCACCGACCACGGACACCCCAGCGCGAACACCGCCGACCTCGAGCCCGAAGCCGCGCAGCGATTGCTCGACGGTGCGCTGCGAGGCACCCTCGAGGCGAACGACCGCGAAGCGTTGCGTGGGCAGTTGCTCACCGAGATGGCCCGCATGAGCACCGACGACGGCCTGGTGATGCAGCTGCACCCCGGCTCGCGCCGCAATCACAACCGCCAGGTGCACCAGCGGTACGGGCGCGACCAGGGCGGCGACATTCCCGGACCCACCAACTACGTCGACGCGCTGCGGCCGCTGCTCGACCGATTCGGCAACCACCCTCGCTTTCGCATGGTGCTGTTCACGCTCGACGAGTCGACGTTCTCCCGCGAGCTGGCGCCCCTGGCGGGCCACTACCCCACCGTGTTCCTGGGCCCACCGTGGTGGTTCCTCGACAGTGTGGAGGGCATGTTGCGCTATCGCCGCGCTGTCACCGAGACAGCCGGGTTCGCGAACACCACCGGCTTCATCGACGACACCCGGGCGTTCCTGTCGATCCCGGCCCGACACGACGTGGCCCGACGGGTCGATTGTCGTTTCCTGGCCGAGCTCGTGCTCGACCACCGTCTGGAACTCGACGAGGCACACGAGGTCGCCCTCGACCTCACCGATGGTCGTTCACGCGCCGTGTTCGGCCTCGAGCCACGCCCGTGACCGCTCCGCGCCTGTCGTCGGCCACCATGGCCGACGCCCACGCCGTCCTGCCGCGCTACGACCGCGCCACCGTGACGCCGGGCATCGTGCACCTCGGCCTCGGCGCCTTCGCCCGCGCACACCTGTGCGTGTACGTCGACGAGCTGCTGGCGCGCGGCCAGCACGATCTCGGCGTCGTCGGGGTGTCACTGCGCAACGACGACGTTCCGCGGGCGCTGGCGCCGCAGGACGGGCTCTACACGCTGGCGGTGATCGCCGGAGCCGCCCTCGAGCCACGCGTCGTC
>Ga0075026_100001195_pt1 | contig 10960 bp, 7 predicted proteins | sample Str012_2_FD_71392 | JGI IMG/M metagenome (GOLD analysis project Ga0075026, IMG submission 71392) | Freshwater sediment microbial communities in response to fracking from Pennsylvania, USA - Straight Creek_MetaG_SC_2012 | ecosystem: Environmental > Aquatic > Freshwater > Creek > Sediment...
GTACTGGGTCGGGCGGCGGAAGTCGGCGTCGACGATGAGCACGGTCATGCCCGTCTCCGCGAAGGCGGCAGCCAGGTTCACCACCGAGATCGACTTGCCCTCCGCCGGCCCCGGCGACGTGACCAGCAGGGTGCGCAACGGCCGGCCGCGCTGTCCGGTCGAAGGATCGGCGCCCGGCAGCGGCGTATTGCGCGGGTGGCGCTGCCACATCGCGAGCAACGACGTGCGCAGCGATCGATACGCCTCCGCGGTGAGCGACGCCGGATCGGCTGACGTGGCCACGAGGAACCGATCGGCCCGGTTCATCTTCACCACCGGGATCTCGGCGATCACCGGCATACGCGCCGCACCTTCGGTGCTCGCCACGTCACGGACCCGCGCCCCGAGCAGCTCCATGAGCACGAGGAGCGCCAGGCCCGCGAGGAGGCCGATGCCACCGCCGACGAGCAGTCGCTGGCTCGATGACAACGTCGAGCCGCCCGGCGCGCTGATGATGTCGAGCTGGGTGGGAGATGCGGGTTCGTAGGTGACCAGTTCGGACTTGTCCGGGCCCTTGGCGTTGAGTGCCGCCAGATCCGATACGAGCGCATCGACCTTCCGACCCGCTTCAGCGCGCTGGACCGTCAGCTGGTTCTTCCGAATCGGGTCGGGTTCGAAGAGGATCCGCCCGTCGAGCGACGCGGCCGCCTGCTGCGCGAGGCTCAGATCGGACGCGAGCCCTGCCTTCTTGTCGTCGAACCGGCGCTGACCGAGGCCGTCGAGATATGCGGTGAGTTCGGCGGCGAAGGTGTTCGCAGCCTCGACCGCGAAGTCCTTCGAACCGGTGGCCGTGATCTTCAGCGCGCCGGTTGCCGGATCGGGGACCGGTGCGACCGAGACGAGACCGTCCTTGCGCAGCAGCAGAATGCGCCCTCGGCCGAGCTGGTAGTTCGGAAAGAAGCTGTCGGCGGTGGCCTGCTGCTGCTGACGGCGCTTCGCCGCGTCCGACGCGGACGACGAACCGCCGGTGGAGTTCGTCGGGTCGGTGCTCTGGTCCTTGGCCAGGCTGTTGGCCCAACGCGTCGCATGCAGTTTGGCGACGGAGTTGTCGCGCACCTGGCCGGTGATCGTCAGCAACGACAGTCGGTCGAAACCCACACCGCCGGCGATGCGCGAGGTGGACGTCGGATCCACCAGCATCAAGTTGGTGGCCCGGAACTGCACTTTCGGGGCCGTCGCCTTGATCACCGCGTCCTGGCTCGGTTGCGTCACGAATCCGAGCAACGAACCGATGAGCGCGCCCAGCACCAGGATCCACCAACGCCGAGCGAGGATGCGTAGGTAATCGAACGGTCTCATCGTGTTGTGGTCCCCCGCAGCGGGTGTCGACCGGCATCACTCGCAGTGATCTCGTACCTGCACGCCCGCCGGTTCGCGCACAGGAAGGTCACGGAGTGTAGCGAGATCTCGCGTGGTTTCACCATAGGCATCAGGTCCCAGAATGACGAAATGCGGTCCCGAAATTTGGGGCTTTCTCAGCTGCGAGTGGCAGCGGAGCGAGACATTTCGGCCACGAGGAGTGGGGACCGGGCTCCAGTCGATTTCCGGTACCCTCCACGCTCCGCTCACCCCCGTCGCCCCGGGCGACAGGACACCACCATGCGCAACCTGCCGTCGCGACCCGAGCCCGAACCGATGCGCTCCCGTGTGCCCGTGGTGGCCGCCGCGCTCCTGGTCATCGTGCTCGGGGGCGTGCTGCCGATCGTCGTGGCACGTCACTACGGCGCGCTCGGCATCCCCAGATCGGATGACTGGTCCTACCTCGTCACGCAGTTCCGCTGGACGGGCGGTGGCGGTCTCGGGTTCAACCACTGGGTCACGATGACCCTCATCGGCCAACTGCTCCTCAGCCTCCCGATCGCCAAGGCATTCCCCGGGAGCATCGCCGCCCTCCAATTGTTCACCGCCGCCTTCGGCGTGGGTGGTCTCGCGGCGACGGTCATCCTCGTGCGGCGGTGCGGCGGAGCATGGACGGCGGCGCTTCTCGTCGCCGCGAGCATCGGGCTCAGCCCGCTGTGGGGTCCTCTGGCCGCGAGCTACATGACCGACGTTCCTGCACTCACGGTCTCGGTGATCGCGCTCGCCTGCGGCACCGAGGCGCTTCGGCGCGACGCCGGTCGCGATCCATGGCTTCTCGCCACCCTGCTCGCGGGCGTGATCGGATTCTCGATTCGACAGTACGCGGCGATCCCAGCCGTCACCGTGTTCGGCATCGCGATCTGGGAGGCGGTCACGACGGGCCGCCGCCGGGATGCGATCCGCAGCGCTGCACTTCTCGGCGCGTTCCTGCTCGCTTCCCTCATGATCACCGTCTGGTGGTCGACGGTGCCGGCGGGTCGGGCCGTCAGCCCTCAACTCCCTGACCCGCACTCGCTCCGGGTCGTGGCGATCAAGGCCGCCGGATTCGTCCGGCTCGGCGGGTTGATCCTGGCCCCCCTCCTGGCCTGGTGCGGCATCCCCTCCATCGTCCGGCGCGCATGGCGCGCGTCCCCTCGACTCACCGGCGCCGTCGGCATCGGCGGCGCACTCCTCCTCGCGACCACGGCCGCAGTGATCCGCGACGACCTCTTCGTCGGCAACTACGTCGTGCACAACGGCGTGCTCTCCGACATCGTCATGCCCGGACCACGACCGGATGTGTTGCCCGCGGCACTCTGGTTCGTCGTCGTCGCCGCGGCCTCCGCGATGGGTGTTGTCCTCCTCGTTGCCGCGGTCCCGTTCCTCACCGACGTCGGCCGCCGCCTTCGTGATCGCGACCTCGCGATCGAATACCCCGCTCGCGCCGCCCTCATCGGGACGGTGCTCGCCTACGCCGCGGTCTACGCGATCGCGACCGCCTGCGGGATCCAGATGTACGACCGCTACATCCTTCCGATGTTGCCGCCGCTCGCCGCACTGCTCGCGACCAGCCCGCGTCCCGTCACCGTGCCGGTCCCGGCGCGATCCCGGTCAGGGGCCGTCGTGATGGCCGTGGTGGCGCTCGCCGGTGTGGCGTTCGTCGGGCTCGCCTTCACCCTCGACTCGGCGTCGTTCGACGGGGCGCGCTGGCGGGCCGCGGTGCGGGCCACCGGTCACGGCTGGGGCCCGCGCCAGATCGGCGGCGGCTTCGAGTGGGTCGACTTCCATGCCCGGAACAAGGTCACCGCGGCCATGGCCCGGGACCACCCCGTCTGCGTCACCGTGCATGTCAACCCCCGCGTGGCCCCGGGTCGAGTCGTCACCGTCGCGGTCTCGCACGCCCCAACCCGTCCGGACCTGCGGATCGTCGCCTATCGCACCGGGCGCCGGTGTGTCCCGGAAGGACACCGGTGAGCGGCTCCGCCCGACCAACGTCAGCGGACGATGTACGGCTCGCCGTCCTCACCGTGCCCTTCGTCCGGGACGCCGGCGATGAACGGCTCCTGGCGTTGCAGCTCACGCGCATCACCCAACACACGACCGTTCCGGTCACGATCCATGTCGACACGCGCAACGTGACCCCCGCCGCCATGACCGCCCTCGTCGCTCATCCGGCAGTCGTGATCCACGCCGTCGCCGGCGACGCCGACCCCGGCAGCCGCCAGCACGCGCGCATTCTCGACGGACTGCTCGACGCGGCGCGCACGACCGATGCCACCCACTTCGCGACTTTCGACATGGACTCGTTCCCCATCGCGGACGACTGGCTCGAACGAGCACTGGCCGAGGCCGGCGACGCGCCGGTCGCCGCCGTCCTGCGGGTCGAGAACGGCGACACCCACCTCCCGCATCCTTCGTGCACCGTGCTCACCCGCGAGTTCGTCGACACGCACGCAGTGTCGTTCTCGCCCGACTCCGACGGCACGCGTGAGTTCCGAGCGTTCCTCCACTCGACCCGCCAGGCCGGAGACACCGGCATCCGCATCGGATTCACGCTGTGGGCCGAGGGCCGGCGGTGGGCCACACTCGAGCGATCGAACCGGATCGATCTTCACCCGTTGATCGCCGGAATCTACGGGGACATCGTTTTTCACCTCGGAGCCGGCACCCGCGCCGCGCTCTTTCGCCACGACGTGTCGCGCGCGTGGGCGTTCCGTCTCACCAGCCCGATCGAGCGCATACCGGTGGGGGCCGGACGGATCCGGGCCGCGAAGAAGGCGGTGATCGCCCGCATCCGCCGACCCAGCGAGGCCCGGCTCATCGCGGCCAATGAGGATGCGGGCCGGCGCGCCCGCGAGTGGCTGCTGCGAGACGCCGATGGTCTGTTCGCCCACCTGCGCGGCGAGTCCTCGGCACCCGGGCCACAAGCACATGACAAACCTCCGCCCGTGAACCCACCGGGCGGCGACTAACGTCCCTGCCCCGCCATGACTGGATTCTCGATGGGCACCATGGCCAAGCGGGCCTTGAAGTGGTCGGTTCACGCCGTGGACCGCATCCAGCAGCCGCGGCGCGGGGCGATCGTCCTCATCTACCACCGCGTCGGCGCCCGCACCGCGCTCGATGTCGACATGCCGCTCGCTCAGTTCGAGGAGCAGATCGCTGCGCTGGCGGCCACGGGTCGGGTCCGCACCCTCGACGACACGGTGACCGCCGCCGCGGGGACGGACCTTCCCGAACAGGACCCCATCGCCATCACGTTCGACGACGGCACCGCGGACTTCGCGGAGCTGGCTGTCCCGGTGCTCGATCGGTACGCACTGCCGGCGACCCTCTATCTCGCCACACAGTTCGTCGACGAGGGCATCGACTTCCCCAACGACGGTCGCCCACTCAGTTGGGATGCATTGCGTGACGCCACCGCGTCGGGCCGGATCACGGTCGGCTCCCACACGCACACCCACGCGCTGCTCGACCGGCTCGCTCCGGCCGAGATCGAATCCGAGCTCGCGCGCGCCGACGACCTCATCGCCACCAACCTCGGCGTGATGCCGCGACATTTCGCCTACCCGAAGGCCGTCGCCGGATCATCCCCCGCCGATGCCGCAGTGCGCCGCCGCTACATCTCTGCCGCCCTCGCCGGCACCCGGCCCAACCGCTACGGCGCCACCGATCCCTTCCGCCTGGCGCGGTCACCGATCCAGACCAGCGACGGCATGACCTACTTCCACGCGAAGGTCGCCGGCGGCATGGGATTCGAAGACCGCCTCCGGGACGCCGCCAACCGGTGGCGCTACCGGGACGCGACCGGATGAATCGACGGCTCGTCCATGTCACCACGACCGACATGAGCCTCGAGTTGCTCCTCGGTCCGCAGCTCAGCGCGTTCACTGCCGCGGGCTACGAGGTGTTCGGGGCGTCCGCGCCGGGTCGCTACGTCGACGCGCTCACGGCGCGCGGCGTCACCCACATTCCGCTGCGTCACGCGACTCGTTCGATGGCGCCGCACCACGACCTCGCCGCGCTGGGTGAGCTGCACCTGGTCTTCCGGGAGCTGCGACCCGACATCGTGCACACTCACAACCCCAAGCCCGGTGTATACGGTCGCATCGCGGCCCGCTGGGCAGGCGTGCCGGCGATCGTGAACACCGTGCACGGCCTCTACGCGATGCCCGACGACCGAGTGACCAAGCGTGCGGTCGTCTACGGCCTCGAGCGGATCGCCGCGTCGTGTTCGGGGGCCGAGTTGGTCCAGAACATCGAAGACATCCCGACCCTGGAGGCGCTCCGCATCCCCAAGGCGAAGCTCACCGTGCTCGGCAACGGTGTGGATCTCACCCGCTTCCGCCCGGACCGGATCGACGCCGATCGCCGCGCCGCGCTGCGATCCGAGTGGGGCATCGGGGCCGACCAGGTCGTGGTCGGCGCGGTCGGTCGCCTCGTGTGGGAAAAGGGCTACCGCGAACTCTTCGCCGCGGCCCGAGCCCTGCGCGCCACCGATCCCCATCTGCACTTCGTCATCGTCGGAGGACTCGACGAGGCGAAGGCCGACCAGCTGGGATCCGACGATCTCGCGGCCGTCGAACGGGACGCCAACATCACGTTCCTCGGCCTGCGCGACGACGTCGACGACTTGTATTGCGCCATGGACCTCTACGTCCTCGCCTCGCACCGCGAAGGGTTCCCCCGCTCGGCCATGGAGGCCGCCGCGACCGGACTCCCGGTGGTCGCCACCGACATCCGCGGCTGTCGCCAAGTGGTCGAGCCCGGCCGCACCGGGCTCCTGGTCCCACCCCGCGACGAGGCCGCGCTCGCCGCCGCGATCGCCGACCTGGGCGCGGATGCCTCTCGCCGCGCCGACCTGGGCGCGGCCGCGCTCGCCAAGGCGGGCACGGAGTTCGACGACCGCACGGTCGTGGCCACCACCCTCGCGACGTATGACCGTCTCCTCGCCGGCCGTTCGACATGAGCAAACTCCGACCGGCCATCGAAGCCGACCTCGATGCCATCGCCGCGCTCCACGCGCAGCGCATCGGCGAGGGGTTCCTCTCGAGTCTCGGCCCGCGCTTCCTCCGTCGGCTCTACCGCCGCGTACTCCGGTCCTCGGCCGGATTCATCGTCGTGGCGACGGAACCAGCGGCCGTCGTCGGCTTCGTCGCCGGGGTGGACGACCTCGGCGCGCTCTACCGCGAGTTCGTGCTGCGCGACGGCGTCGCCGCCGGCGTGGTCGCCGCGCCGCGTCTGCTCCGCGCGCTGCCGCGGGTCGTCGAGACCCTGCGCTACCCGTCGGTCACCGACGACCTTCCGGCGGCCGAGATCCTGGCGGTAGCCGTCGCCGCCGACGCGACCGGCCAGGGCGTCGGCCGGTCATTGGTGAAGGCCGGCACCACCGCGTTCGCCGCCCGCGGGATCACCGTCGCCAAGGTCGTCACCACCGCGGACAACGCGGCGGCCTTGGCCATGTACCGCGCCTGCGGGTTCGCGACCGCGTCGCGCGTCGAAGTGCACAGCGGCCGCGCGTCCGAGGTCCTGGTGTGGAACGCGTCGTAGTCACCCTCGCGGCGTTCCTCGGCGCACTCGCGCTCACACCGCTCGCACGAGCGGCGGCCTTCCGCTGGGCCATCGTCGATCGTCCCGGCGACTTGAAGACACAACGGGTCCCGGTCGCCTACCTCGGTGGGGTCGCGGTGTTCCTGGCCGCGGCCGTCGGACCGATCGTCGCCGGCGAGCCCTGGCTGCTGATACCCGGCGGACTCGCGCTCGCGCTCGGGCTGGCCGACGACATCCGCCCGCTCCCGGTCTCGGTCCGCATCAGCGCCGAGGTCACCATCGCCGGCGTCGCCGCCGCGGGGATCGCCGGACCCGCGCTCACGCGTGTCGCCACCGCGGTCCTGGTCCTCGGCTTGCTCAACGCGGTGAACCTGCTGGACGGGCAAGACGGCCTCGCGTCCGGGACCGTCGCCGTCATCGCGGTGGGCTTCGCGCTCCTCGGCGGCGCGGCCACCACCGTCGGCCTCGCGCTGGCGGGCGCCTTGTGCGGCTTCCTCGTGTTCAACCGCCCACCCGCGCGCATCTACCTCGGCGACGCGGGCGCGTACTTCCTCGGCACGATGTGCGCGCTGTTGCCGTCGTTGACCGAGCACGCGGCATCCCGCTGGTCGGTGTGGTGGGCCGTTCCGCTGCTCGTGGCAGTACCCGTGGTGGACACGGCAGTCGCGATCCTGCGCCGACTCCGTGCACATCAACCCTTGCTCGTGGGCGACCGCAGCCACGTGTACGACCAACTCGTCGACCGCGGCTTCACCGTCGGCCGTTCGACCGCGATCGGAATCACCGCGCAGGTGATCGCCTCCGCTCTCGGATTGCTCGCCGCCCGTTCACATCCGGGAATCGCGTTGGCGATCGTCGTCACGACGGCGGGGGTCGTGGCGGTGGCGATCCTGCGGGCGGGTTTCCTCCGCCCCGACGGCGTCGCCGATCACTAGGGCCGGCCGACGGATGAGCCCGGCGGGCCGACGCCCGTGTCCGCCGCGGACCGAACCACGCGCGTTCGGGCCGCACGCGTTTGGACAACCCGAACCACCCACCCACGACGGCGCCCGCCACCAATCCGGGCACGAGCAGCATCGTGGCCGGACCACCGTCGTCCGCGAATCCGGCGACTCGCGTCGCGTAGGCGACCACCGCCATGTGCGCGGCGACGAAGCCCAACTCGAAACCGCCGACCGAGAGTCGTCGTGCCCACGGCGTCACCCGGCGCACGAGGAACCTGCGGCCCACCGGTTCCACCAGCAGCAGCCCCAGCGCCCCGGAGGCACCGACGATCGACCCCGGCCGGCCGTACCCCTCGATTCCCGCCACCCACATGAGCAGGCCGACGCCGGCCGCAACGCCGCCCGGCCCGATCCGTGCCGCCCGCAACGGCCAGCCGGCGACCGCCAACGGGAGTGCGACGCCGACGAGCGGGCGGATCAGCTCGGTGTCGGGGACCGTCACGTAGACCCCGAAGACGGTTACGAGCCAGAGGACCGGTCCCAAACCCAGTCGGGCGGCGCGGCGGTCGACCTCGGCGGCGAAGGTCCCGCCGACGATCGTCGCGACGATCACGAGCGGCGCGATCCAGCCCGGCCCTCGGAAATCGGTCGCGGTCCCGACGAGTACTGCGCCGGGGATGCCCAGGATGCAGCCGAACACCTTGGGGTTCGGCGTCCGGTAGGCCATCTCGCCCGCGAGCACCAGCAACGCCAGGCCCGCGAGGAGTTGGCCGGGAACGTCGAACACCGTCCGATGGCCCGCCCAGCCGTCGAGGGCCATGAGCGAACCGATGACCCAGGCCGGACCGGCGAGCCCCCACGGGCTACGGCGACCGTGCCGACGGGACCGGGTGGACCATCCGATTCCGACCACGATCGGGAGCAGAACCCAGCCCAGGACCCAGCCACTCTGGAACTGCCAGAAGTCCATGAGGGTCGTGATCTGGTTCATCCTGCCCAGCCAAACGAACGGTCGGTGTGGAAGCAGTGCCGGCCTGTCCCAAATCCCCAAAATTTCGCCACGTTGCGTGAAGGTTTCCCTTGCGCACGCCACGGTGGGCGTCCACAATGGCGCACTGCTGTTGGGCGGCTGGGGGGCCGGTGTTCGAAGTGATTCGAGGGTACACGGGCGCCAACCGAGCCGGGAGCGGACGCTGATGTCCGTTTCCGGAGTCCTGCGAGCGCCGGTGGAGAAGTTGCGCACAAGCAAGCGGCTGGCCCGCATCGGCGCTGACGGTCTGGTCTGGATCGGTGCGCTCTACCTCGCGTCGCTCCTCCGGCTCGATTTCGACATCACCCGGCTCAACTCGTTCACCCTCGCCGCTCTCATCATCCCGGCAGTACTGCTCCAGGCGGCGACCGGATGGTGGACCGGCCTCTATCGGGGCTGGTGGGTCAACGGCTCGTTCGAAGAGGTCGCCGCGTTGGCGCGCGCCACGGTCGTCACCACCGCCGCGCTGGCGATCATCGACATCGCGGCGCCCTCGCTCATCAACGGCGACCGGCCCGCACCGCTCAGCGCCGTCATCGGTGCCGGCATCATCGCGTTCGTCGGCATGGGTGGTGCTCGCTACGTCGCTCGCCAACTCCTCGAGCAGCGGCGCCGGGCCCTCGCGTTCGACCGCGAGAAGGCCATCATCTTCGGCGCCGGCGACGGTGGAGAACGCACGATCCGGGCGATGCTCTTCGACTCCGACAGCCCCTACGTCCCCGTCGCACTCCTCGACGACGACCCCCGCAAGCGCAACCTCACCGTCCGTGGTATCCGCGTCCTCGGCGACCGATCCCACATCGGCGAGGTCGCCGAACGCTTGGGGGCGAAGACCCTGATCATGGCGGTGCCGACCGGCGACGGCGCGCTGGTCCGCGAACTCTCCCGCGAAGCCCGCCGCGCCGGGCTCGACGTGAAGGTCGTCCCCTCGGTGCGCGAGCTGCTCGGCGGCGAGGTCCACGTCGGCGACCTTCGCGAGCCCACCGAAGCCGACCTGCTCGGCCGGCACAAGGTGGAGACCGATCTCCAGAGTGTCTCCGATTACATCCGCGGCCGGATCGTGGTGGTGACCGGCGCCGGCGGATCGATCGGATCCGAGCTCTGCCGTCAGCTCTCGGCCTTCTCACCCGGCAAGCTCGTCATGATCGACCGTGACGAGTCCGGACTCCATTCCGTCCAGCTCTCCCTCGAAGGCCGGGCGCTGCTCGACTCCGACGCCCTCGTGCTCCTGGACATTCGCGACCGGGTGCGCGTCGCGCGCCTCTTCGCCGAGATCAAGCCCGACGTCGTGTTCCACGCCGCGGCGCTCAAGCACCTCCCCCTCCTCCAGGCCCACCCCTCCGAGGCGGTGAAGAGCAACATCTGGGGCACGCTGTCGATCCTCGACGCCGCCGCCGCCGCCGGCGTGAGCCACTTCGTCAACATCTCCACCGACAAGGCCGCGAACAGCGCCAGCGTGCTCGGCTACTCCAAGCGTGTGGCCGAGGCATTGACGTCGTGGTTCGGGCGCCAGCACTCGGGCCGCTACCTCAGTGTCCGGTTCGGCAACGTGCTCGGAAGTCGCGGCTCGGTGCTCACCGCGTTCCGCGCCCAGATCGAGCGCGGCGGTCCCCTCACGGTCACCCACCCCGAAGTCACCCGCTACTTCATGACCATCGAGGAAGCAGTCCAGCTCGTGATCCAGGCCGGCGCGATCGGCGCCGATGGCCACGCGATGGTCCTCGACATGGGTGAGCCCGTCCGGATCTACGACGTCGCCCGCCAGCTCGCCGCGTCCCGCACACCCGAGGTCCCGATCGAGTTCACCGGGCTGCGTCCCGGCGAGAAGCTCCACGAGGACCTCTTCTGCTTCGACGAAACCCCCACCCGGAGCGCCCACGAGCTCATCCGGTACGTCGACGTTCCGGCGCTCGACCCCGACCGCGTGCGGTTCGTCGACCCCACCGGGACGCACGCCGAGGTGATCGAACTCCTCACCGACCTCGTCACCGACATCGACCGACGCACCGCGACCCCGTTCGCGGCGGCCGGACACCTCGACCTCATCGAAGAAGAGCTC
>Ga0075026_100001196_pt1 | contig 10960 bp, 18 predicted proteins | sample Str012_2_FD_71392 | JGI IMG/M metagenome (GOLD analysis project Ga0075026, IMG submission 71392) | Freshwater sediment microbial communities in response to fracking from Pennsylvania, USA - Straight Creek_MetaG_SC_2012 | ecosystem: Environmental > Aquatic > Freshwater > Creek > Sediment...
GTATCTACCAGTGGCGTGGCGCTGACTCAGAAGCCATGAGCCGGATCAAGGCGAAGTTCAACTGCGTGGAGATGCCGCTGAGCATCTGCTACCGGTGCCCGACATCGGTGGTCAACCTGGCTCGCCAGATCACCACGACGATCGAGGTGTCTCCGAATGCCAAAGAAGGTGAGGTCATCAAGCTGACGGCCACTGACAACGTCGCAGACGAGCTGGAACCTGGCACCATGGTGGTCTGCCGTGTGAACGCCCCGCTGATGCCGCTGGCCATGTCGCTCATTCGACAGGGCAAGAAGGTGGTCATCCGCGGCAAGGACATCGGCAGCGGTCTGGTCGCAATGGTCAAGAAGATCGACATGGCCATTCGCCGCGCCAATCCCAACTTGATCACGGTCCAGCGTGAGGTGTTCCTCGACGGCCTCCTCATCGAGGCCCAGCGCAAGGTGCAGAAGGCGATGGACGCTGACAAGCTCAGCTCCGCGCTGTTTGCCATCGACCAGTACGAAACGGTCGTAGCTGCCTTCACTGAGCTGTCGTCGGTTCCCGAGCTGGTCGACGTACTCACCCATCTCTTCAAGGACGAAGACCAGGGTGTCGTGATGTCGTCAGTTCACCGTGCCAAGGGCCTCGAAGCCGACACGGTGGTGATCCTCGGACCCGAGCTGATGCCACACCCGCTGGCTCAGTATGCCTCGAACATCGAGGAAGCGATGCAGCAGGAGAACAACCTCAAGTACGTCGCGATCACTCGCGCGAAACGGCGGTTGATCCTCCTGCCGCTGCGCAAGAAGACGATGGCTGCTGACGCCAAGTCGGTGTTGGAGTTCCTCGCCAAGCCCACCAGCGTTACCCCGAAAGAAGAACCATGACAGATCAACCGATCATCGGTACCAACTGCATGATCACCAGCTTCTACCCAATCGTGTTCAATCACGCTGGGAAGACGCTGTGTGTTCATTACGACGGTCAGATCACCATCGACAAAGCCAAGGTTGAGGACTACGAAGCAATTGGCTTCATCCGAAACATGGCTCTGGACATGACCCAAGAAGCGGTCGCTCGTGATCCAGCGATCGCACGGCTCATTGAATCCCACAAACTCAAACCCAAAGGTTCCATCCTGTGACCAAGAGCACACTCATCTCCATCGCCGCGATCGTCTCGATCCTCGGCATCGGCCTCATCATCTTCTGCATGTACATCAGCGCCTCAAACCATGAGGTGATGCTCCGCAACCAGTTCAATGCGGTGCAGAAGGATCTCCACAACCAGCTCGATCTCACTAACAAGAAGATCAGCCAGACCGCCCAGGTCACGCAGGCCCAGATGGAATCCCTCAAGGACATCATCGTCGGCAACGCGCAGGCCCGTGCACAGCAGGGCAAGGGCTCGCTGGCAGCAATGGTTACCGAGGCAGTACCGAACGTCGACACGAGCACCTACAAGACCCTGATGAACCTAGTGGCTGGTGCGAGAGATACCTACGCCGCTGCACAGACAAGGCTCCTCGACATCAAGCGAGAGCATGACAATGCCCGCCTGCTATTCCCGGGATCGTTCTTCCTGAGTGGTAGGCCCGAACTCGAAGTGCACATCGTGACCTCGAGTCGCACGGAAGACGCCTTCATCAGCGGCAAGGACGACGACACCAGCGTGTTCCCAGCGAAGACAGCACCAGCTGTTGAGAAGAAGTAACGTGGCGAAGATCGCCAACGTCGAGTTCGAACTGAACATCGACTCTGGGAATGCCGCGATGGTCGATGACCATCGCAGCGAGATCGCTGACATGCTCGAGGAAACAGCTCGCAAGATCCGTGAATGCTATACGGACGGCATGCTGATGGATACCAACGGCAACAAAGTCGGATCGTGGAGCCTCGAACTCGAGGAGGACGACGACGAAGACGAAGAGAAGGAAGACGACGATGAGTCGTGAAGTCTACGCGATCGTCGTTACGGCGATCGAGAACAAACAACTCGACTGGAAGGTTGGTAGCTACGTCGCGATCGAGCATGAAGACAATTACGGTCCTACCATTCGATCAGTTCTTCTCCAGTTCGCCGACTTCTACGACGACCAGAAACAGCTCAAGCACGCTATCGCCGCATGCAAAGAACACGTCAAAGGTGTGACGTTCGATCACACGGTGTTCAGGCAAGTAGAGCCGCTTGGGAAGATCGATCCCGAAGTCGATTCCAAGGGCACCTGCGTGGCAATCCTTGCTGGGCCGTCCTCAGTGATCGAAGCGATTCGCTGCAAGCTCGAAGAAGAAACCAAAGCCCGCGTCGACTGGGGCTACGTGGGTGGTCGAGCACCGATGAAGGTGCTTGGTACCCAGCGACAGATCGACCAGGCCAGATCGATGATCGAGGGACTGGTTCCACAAATCCTGATGGTCTACTGAAAGAGAATATGGATAAGAAAAAGAAATTCAGCCCGACTGTCGAGTTGCGCGAGTTGCGCGCCGAGAACAAGGCGATGAAGAACGTCCTGCACAAGGTCTACGACGTTCTCTTCTTTGATACCGACCGCGAAGACGACGACGGCAATGAACTGCCTGACGCGTTCAATCCCGACAAGGAATGGGACAGCGCCGCCGACTTCATCGAGATGGTCGCCGACGAGCTGACCACGATCATGCCCCGGCCCACGCTGGGCTCTACCGACTACCCCGAAATCAAAACCAAATGACCACTGCCAAGAAGCCCACTTCTATCGATCGTCTCCGCGCAGCTGCCAACCGTGATAGTCACGGCAACGATGCAGTCGATGCGATGGCAGCGACGGTGCACTACCAGAAGGCCGCGACTGGCCGGCACCACCACGCTGAGAGCAACATCAAAGACGAGCCCAAGAAGCCCGTCGACACCCGGCCGCCGTTGGCTGATCGCCTGAAGGCCATGCTCAAGGCCAAGAAGCCCAAGCGCACCAAGGTCGAGCTGTCGATCCTGCCGCAGCGCCGTCCCTGGGAGTCCCAGGACGGCCGCGTGACCATGATCTGTGACCTCGACGACGAGCACCTGGTCAACTGCTTGTTCCTGCTCAAGCGCCGCGCGATCGCCAAGCGCCTGGCATTGATGGACCAGAAGTACAATACGAACCGCACCGTGGCGAAGCACTGGGCGCTCGGTATGGGCTACACGGTTGGTTCAGGCAATACCAGTCCGTCTGCAGCGGGCACGGCGCTGCACGAGGCCATCGAGAAGGGCGAAGATCCGTACGCCGCGGTTGCCAAGGCGCTGAAGGCGTCGATTTCCAGCCAGCCCGATTACACGGTGAACACCACCTGGGAGGACTTCACGGAGGTAGCGTTCCACGCCTGCCGCCTCGAGGCCCTGCGCCGTGGCCTCGATGACGCCATCACGCTGCTGATGACCAACCGGCTGCGGCTCAAAGATTGATCATGAGCTACGACGCTCTGTCCCGAAAGACGCCGGTGCAGATGCACATCTGCAACTACGGCGTCCATCTCGAACGTATCCAGTTCGGCGTCCTCACTCCTGCAGGAGTGAAGGACGCCGACGCGGTACCCATGCGCATGCTCTACGAAGATGCTGGCAAGCGCATGATCACCGATGCGATCAAGCATGAAGAACTTGGCGAGTTCTACCTGATCATCGAGACCACTGACATGGACGATGCAGGCGCTGTTGAAAGCGACACGGACTCGTTGTTCGTGGTCGACATCAAGGCGGTCTCGCCGACTGCCTGTGCAGGCAGTTGTCTCGAATCAGCAGCTCGCAGCAGTGGCTGTGAAAAAGATGAGGAGTTCCTCAAGAACCCCATCTGGCAGGCTGAATGCCTCAGCACCTACGGCAAGGCCGCGCATCTCTGGCAGGCTGCTGGTGATGACGAAGAGCAGCTGATCGAAGAAGCGAAGAAACGCCTCCCGAAGATCATTAGCATGTTTGGTTTCTACGTGGACCAATCACAGAATCGGATGGGAGAAAGCGGATGGGACTGGATCATGTCCCCCGAGAAACGAACAGCACTGAAAGAAGGCTGACGTGATGTGGTTCTTTTACCTATGGGCAATCATCGTTGGAATCATCGACGCGTGCCTCTGGGTAAAGTCCCAGCGCGTCGTCTGGTGGGAGTGGGCAGCCTCTGCTGCTGCAGCGCTGCTGTTGGCGCTGATCTTCCAATACGCTTCGGTGGCTGGCATGACCGCCGACACCGAGACCTGGTCAGGCCGCGTCACTGCAGCAGAGCACTACGGGCCGTGGGACGAATACTACGAAGAAGCCATCTACCGCACTGAGCGGTGGACGACAACGGAGACGGAAAGTTACACGGACTCGAAAGGGAAGAGTCGAACTAGGCGTGTTCAAGTCGAGCACTCCAAAGAGGTATTCGATCACTGGGAGCCACGGAGTCGCCACCACTACGACAGCTATGGTGGCAGCTCAGATCTCTGCAGCATTCCCGTCGATGCAGCGAGGTATCAGCTCATCGTCTCCCAGTGGGGCGGTGAGCAGAGCCACCCAGGTAGCCGAACTACCAGTGAACATCATTCACGTATGATCGGCGGAGACCCAAACGACTATAGTGCGGTGAACAAGAACGGCTTTGTAACGCCAGTTCAGTGTACGAGGTCATTCGAGAACAAGATTAGGGCAGCGCCCACTGCGTTCTCGTTCTGTGAGGTTCCGCCGAACATCAAGGTGTTCGACTACCCAGAGAGCAATGACGTGTATGTGAGTAATCGCCTTCTGGGTACCGCCAACTCGCTAGGAACGCTCGCCTGGGATCAGTTGAACGCCGAGTTGGGCTATTCCAAGAAGGTCAATGTTATCGCCTGTGGCTTCGGCCCTGAAGCAGACAGCAGCATTGCCCAGTGGCAGCGTGCGAAGTGGATAGGTGGCAAGAAAAACGACGTTGTCATCTGTTACGGTGGCGGAACCATTGCACGCCCCACGTGGTGTGAAGTGTTCGGATGGTCCGACAGCAACGCCTGCAAGCACAACCTCGAGACCATCGTCATCGAGAACCAGATGACAGCCTCTGTGATTCCACTCATCAAGGCTGAGATCATCGCGAACTACCAGAAGAAGAATTGGCACGACTTCGATTACATCACGGTCGAACCACCCACGTGGAGCTACTTCGTCTTCATACCAATCATGCTTCTCATCCAGGGCAGCATGTGGTTTTTCTTCCTGACTAATCAAGAATCGAAAGCGAGAACGAATGATCGTACGAGAGAGTTTCAGTAAACGACTCGAAGAGTTGATGGAACATTTCTCTCTCCATTCGTTCGGATGGGAGACCGTTGCCATCCAGCTGATGAACGACTTCCCCCGTTGGAAGCCTGACGAACTGCGCCTGGTTGCTAGACGCACCGACATCGCACCTAACAAGCTCGAATCGCTCTACCTGAAATCGTGGCGAAAAATCCGCGAGCCGCGACTCGAAGAGCAAAAGCACCACAACGTGCGCCGGATGAATCACGAGAGCGGTTTCATCCAAGAAATCGAAGGCCAAGCCTGGGAGTATGGGAAAAACGCCAACCCGTTTAGTGGCGCGAAGCCACCTCCCTTCCGATACGAAGTGCCGCCGCGTCACAACTACGACTTCCAGGGCAAGAGCATGGAAGACATCTATAGTCAGATGTTCGGCGGCGACGTCGAACGGCAAAAAGCCTTCGAAGATATGCTGCGCGAAGACATGAACGCGTGGTCAGGTACGAAAACTGATAAGCGTACAGAGCAACGCACAGAACCACGCCAAGAGCCGCCCAAGCAAAGCGGTGCATCTCAGATGGAAGACATGATGCGGCGAGCTGCAGGTCAGCACGCCCGCACGGGCTTCGATACAAAGAAGCCTTGGCAAGCCGCGCCTGCTTACCTGCACATGCACTTCGAGATCCTGACGATGTCGTATCCGATAACGATGGACGACGCCAAAAAGCAATTCAGGAAACGGGCGATGGAAACACACCCAGATCGCAATCCCGGAAAAGAAGAGGAGTTCAAGAAAGTCGCTACCGCGTGGGAGCGAATTGAAGAATTCCTGAAACGGAGCTGATGAAGAACAAAGCTATGGAGCACAAGCTCGCAACGGGAGAGGCCATCGACGTGTCCGAATTCCCGCGGGCGACCTCGGGAGAGTACGTGCTCGATAGCTTCGTCCCCAACACCGATTACTGCAACGCAGTGACGGAGGAGTGGATCATCTCAATCGGGATCCACATCGAGACAGGACAAATCTTTGCCTCGACGACTGACAAATTCTATAAGGCTGCAGGATACCAATGCCTGTACCTGAAATGAGACCATGAAAGAAATCTACCGCATCCGCATGTGTCGTGATGATGTCGACCCGCAGAGCCCGCGTGAATGGGAAAATCTCGGGACCATGTACTGTCGTCACCGCAACCTCGGCGACTACGAGAAGTTCAAGCACGCTAAGAACTGGGACACCAAAGACGTTCTACTCGATGTCATGAGCGACGACGAGCTGCTGCCCAAGGACTTCAAGGACACGCTGACTGACGCGGATGGCTTCGATCTGCCCGATGACGAGGCGCTCACCAAGGTGCGCACGCTCTTCGAGTCGCTCTACGTCGTGCTACCGCTCTACCTCTACGACCACAGTGGCATCACCATAAGCACCGGCGCGTTCAGCTGTCGATGGGACAGCGGTCTGGTCGGAATCATCTTTGTCTCGCACAAGAAGGCGAAGGAGATGTTCGAGATCGAGGAGGACGGCTGGACCAAAGAGATGAACGATCGCACGGTGAAGAGCCTGATCGGCGAAGTCGAGGTCTACGACCAATACCTCACCGGTGACATGTACGGCTTTCAGATCGAGAAGCTGGTCTACAAGTTCGAGCAACCCAACGAAGAGATCGATCCCACCGACGACTCGCTCCCATGGGAGCATGAAGACTCCTGTTGGAGCTTCTACGGCAGTGATCTCGATGGCGAGAAAGCCAACGGGATGCTGGAGCACATCTGTCACAACCCCGGTGATGGACGACTCAAGGCAGCCAAAGAAGCCATGAACGATCTCGGCAAGTGGAAGTTGCTGCCTCCCTACGTGCAGAAAGAAGAACATGCCACCGCGTGAGTTCACTGTCAGGCAAGGCAGTGACGAGATCGACGAATCCGTCACCCGCTACGTTCGCTCCTTTACCGCAACGGTGAAGAACGAAGAGGGAGATCACATTGAGGCACGGATCTCGGTACCGTTCGTCATCTTTGCTAGTGACCAGAGCCAGGCGTTCAACCCTGGTCTGATCACCTTCGACGAAGATGACTGCGACATCGACCACCCGACCAAGATGCACATCGTCCAGAAGATCATCGATACGATGCTGGCGAACGGTTTTGACCGTAACGTCCATCTGGTTCGTTAGGAACAACTTCGGTTGACCAGCTTCCTCAGCGTTCGTATCCTACTGGGATGAACGCTGAGGTCGTCGGCTTTGTCCTCATTGCCGGCGTGCTGGCGATGACCTTCCTGTTCACCCGGCCAGCCAGCTCGGTGAACGGCCTTGACCCGGTTCACCAGAACCTCCCCCGATTCCACGGCCTACGAGGCGAGAAAGATGGCGATGGTACCCTCGAGATCAAAAGCACTCTGGATGGCCGCCTTGGCACTCTGGTGCTCAATCGCGGCGGGTTGTACGAGCAGCCGGAACGAGACGGCAGCACCGAACCCGTCCCCGTCGACGACGCCAACCAGCCCCTCACCGGCGACGCCCTCGACGCCTGGCGAAAAGCCCACCCTGACGCCCACGGCCAGTTCTACACCACCAGCTTCACCCCAGACTACTACCTCGCCGAGCGCACCTTCGACCTCGGCTGCTTCGCCGCCTACCGTCCCAGCGGCCGCAACGTCGACCAAGGACGCAGCAGCGAAGCCTTCGAAGTCGGACTCCGCTACAGCCCGATCCGCTTCCTCTACGGCACCGTTGCCCCCGACGCCCTCCTCACCGCAAACGCGGCCGGTGCCGGTATCTCCTTCTACCCGCCCGAACGGTACGTCGGACCCAGGTGGCACCACCTCGGGATCGAAGTCGGGTGGGTGGCTTCTCTTTCTGGCCATAGCCCTGATGGGTGGTTGGCTGGTATTTCGTTCACCACAATCCCCTAAGAAAGGGAATCTCGCCATGTCACTTCGCTCAGCTCTCGCGGACATCATCAAACCCGCTGCACCCGTCGAGGATGCCGCCACTGATCCACGCAACCAGCTCAAGCAGGGCATCTTCTCAAATGTGAAGATCATCGTGCTCGTCGCATTTGTGGCGCTCCTCGCCTACAATGCCACCAACAAGATCTTCACTGCTGAGAACATGAAGGACATCAGTGAGGTGGTGAAGCTGCTCATCATCGTCGAAGGTGTGGTCCACCTGGCGATCGTGCTCGGCAACATGTACATCAAAGCCCTCGAGGTGAAAGCCTTCATGGCTGATGGTGTGCTGACTGAGACTGAGCGCGCGGCGCTTGGCGACAAGGATGGTGGACCGAAAGCACCGATCGTGCCTGGGCCGATCATGGTCACTACCCCAGCAGTCGTGACGCCGCAAACCTGACATTCGCTATTCGCAAATCACACCAAAGCCCGCGGCACACGCCGCGGGCTTTTTGTTTGGAGAACTGATGAGCAACCTCGTCGGAGACTGTTACAACGATCCATGCCCGTATTGCGGGCGCGTCATGGGCAATGCTGCCCCGCTCGGCCGCTGCAGCGTGTGCGAGATGGCACCGCCTAAGCTCGCACAAAAGAGCGTCGACTTTCTCACTGGCTTCGAAGGCATCTGTTTGCCGTTCGTGCGGGGAGCGATGATGAAGCCATACCGCATCCGCACGCACTACGAGCCATCAACTGACACCCTGCACCTGGTGAAGGAGATGAGCTGGTCACTGCACAACTTCGAGGATCTTCGGGAGACCGATGACTCGGAGTACCACCCGGCCAGCGATCCCAACATCCAGGTCGAGTTCTTGAGCGCGTTGAACAGAGCCTTCAAGGCGTACAACGACAACCTGGCGATCTGTTGCATTCGCCGGAAAACTGACGGCCCTGTCGACACCGACATCGGCATCTACCCACTCGAACCGAGAACCTAATGGCCAACAACAACACGCTCTGGAGTGCCAAACTCCAGATCAAGAAAGCTCATTTCCAGTGGGCTCTCGATTTCTTCCAGTACGTCAACGACCGCGCCGACGAGGTGCTCGAAGGCGAGGAGTACCACAAAGACTTCGAGCCAATCCTGCAGGGCATCATCAAGCACCACCCTAATATATTCGAAGCTGGCGGCTTTGCGTTCACGGAAGAGGACGATGACAACGGCGAAAAGCGAATCTGGTTCTATAGCGCCGAAGGTGATAACCTCGATCTGCTGCTCGAATCAGTGAAGGCACTGTTCGTGTTCTTCAACCTCGACGACGTCTTCGACATCAGCTGGGCCTACACCTGCAGCCGTCCGCTCATCAATGCGTTCGGAGGCGGTACCGCCGCGGTGTGTCGACTGGCGATCATCTCATCTGATTCGTCGGTGCTCACTGCTGCGCACAACGAACACGTGAGACGCATACTCTTCTACTCCAAGAACTCCTCGGACGTACCCTTCAAATGACACTCCTGACCCTCAAAGCTGGTAATCGCAAAATCAAAGTCGAGCGCCCACGCGTTGTGGGTCAGCCGCTCATGGTGAGTTACGGCATGGGCGTCGACAGCACCGCGCTGCTCGTCCTGCTCGTCATGTGGGGCATCCGTCCCGACGTGATCCTCTTTGCCGACACTGGTTCAGAGAAACCTGAGACCTACGCCTACCTCGTCATTATCCAAGCGTACCTCGCGCTCAATGGCTTCCCGCCCATCACCGTGGTGAAGAACAACTCGAAGCTGTACCGCAGCCTCGACGAGAACTGTGACGTGAACTCCACACTGCCGTCACTCGCGTTCGGTATGAAGGGCTGCAGTCAAAAGTGGAAGGTGCAGGTGATGAACACCTGGACCAATCGCTGGGAGCCTGCGCTCATCGCCTGGCACTCGGGCATGAAGTGCCTCAAGCTGATTGGCTACGACGCCGGCCCGGCTGACTGCCGGCGCTCCAAGATCGCCGAGGACGACCACTACAGCTATGCCTACCCGCTCCGCGAGGCTGGCATCAAGCGCGAGGAATGCGAAGCGATCATCGCCAAGGCGGGCCTCCCGTCGCCTGGCAAGAGTGCCTGCTTCATGTGCCCGGCGATGAAGCGCTACGAGATCGTCGACCTGGGCAACAAGCATCCTGCGCTGTTGGCTCGGGCGCTGTTCATCGAAGCCAAGGCCGAAGCGTTCCCAGGCAGCGAGACCCGCGGCCCTGGATTCAAATCCACCAAGGGTCTCGGCCGCAACTGGAACTGGTGGGACTATCTCGAAGCTGAGCACCCTGCTCTGCTCGAGAAGCTCCGCTCGAACTACCAGTGTGGTCAGAGCTACCGCCACGACGTCATCAAGAGTCGGAAAGAAAAATCTGCATGATGTACAGACCACAAAGGGTTCACGAATGAAGAAACTCACTGAACGAGAACTCGCAACTATCCTCGCTGCGCTCCGCGCGTGGCAGGAGATGGGTGGTATTGATGCTCCGGTGTCACTGGCAATCAAAGAAATTGCCTCTGACAATTACCGAGTCAAACCACTGAAGCTCCACGAGATTGATAAACTCTGCGAACGCCTGGATACCGAAACATGATCGAAATCGACAACAATCCCGACATCAAACTAACTACCGAAGAGGTCATGGCGCTAATGGCGCGTCCGTATGAATTTGGCTTCATCGACGATCCGGCACTCGTCTCGAAGCTCTTTATCACCTGGTCGATCGGCCCGATCATCGAGACTCGCGACAGCACGATCATCCAGCAGGCCAACGCAGCAGAGTTGGAAAAGCTGCTCGCCGGTCGTTCTGATCTGGCGGGTAAGTGGCAGATCATCCGAGTGAAGCACTCGCTGCACGGA
>Ga0075026_100001197_pt1 | contig 10953 bp, 8 predicted proteins | sample Str012_2_FD_71392 | JGI IMG/M metagenome (GOLD analysis project Ga0075026, IMG submission 71392) | Freshwater sediment microbial communities in response to fracking from Pennsylvania, USA - Straight Creek_MetaG_SC_2012 | ecosystem: Environmental > Aquatic > Freshwater > Creek > Sediment...
CGCTCCTCCTATTGATGGAAACCGGAGCACGAATTAAGAGACGAGATTTGAATCGAGGAGGACCCATGCAGGAAAAATCATTGCGAAAACATCTCGGCGAGCTTATTTCCGGTGGCAATGCGCATCTGGATTGGAAATCCGCGCTGGCGGGAATTTCGCCCAAACTTCGCGGACTGCGCCCCGGCGGCTTGCCGTATTCGATTTGGGAGTTGCTGGAGCATATGCGCATCGCGCAGTGGGACATCCTTGAATTTTCGCGCGATCCGAAACACGTATCGCCGGAATGGCCGTCCGGATACTGGCCTAAAACACCAGCGCCGCCGAACATTGTTGCGTGGAATAAAAGCCTGAAGAATTTCGCACGAGACCTCGCAACAATGAAAAAGCTGGTCGCCGATCCCAGGACCGATCTTTTCGCGCGTATTCCGCACGGTACGGGGCAGACGATCCTGCGGGAGGCGCTACTCGTCGCGGATCATAATGCGTACCATCTCGGTCAAATTGTCCTGGTTCGGCGCCTGCTTGGTGCGTGGAAGACGGGTTAACGGCCGCACCGGAAAATTATTTTAGATACTTGGCCAGCCACTCGGAAAATGTTTTGTACCAGAGCTGGCTATTTTGCGGTTTCAAAATCCAATGCCCTTCGTCCGGGAATACCATCAATTTTGACGGCACGTTTTGCCTTTGCAGCGCCGTGAAGAATTCCAGGCTTTGCGTGTAGGGCACGCGGTAATCCTGCTCGCCGCAAATCACCAGCGTCGGCGTTTTGAATTTTCCCAGCTCTCCGGCGTAGGTGCTGGGCGACCATTTTTGGTAGCTCTCGGCGTGAGTCCACGGCGTTCCCGCCATGTCGTGCTCCTCGAACCAGAGTTCCTCGGTCGCGCCGTACATTCCCTCTTTGTCATAGACGCCCGCGTGGCTGATGAATGCCTGGAAGCGTCCGGTATGCGTGGCCATCCAATCGATCATGTAGCCGCCATAGGAGCCGCCCGCTGCCGCCAGGCGATTTCCGTCAACAAATGGATATTTTTCCAGGACATGGTCGACGCCTTTGATTAGGTCTTGATAGGCGCGCCCGCCCCAATCATCCGTGATTTCATCGGTGAATTTCTGTCCATAGCCCGTGGAGCCGCGAGGATTGATCATGACAGCGACGTAGCCTGGCGCGGCGAACAATTCCTCATTCCACCTGTAGCCCCACGAATCGGTCCACAAGCTTTGCGGGCCTCCATGGATGAGCAGAAGCAGGGGATATTTTTTCGACGCGTCGAAATTCGGCGGGCGAATCAGCATTCCCTGGACGCGCGTGCCGCCCGCGCCCTCATACCAAAACGGTTCCGGCGGATTCATGTCGATGGCGTCGAGGCGAGAGGTGTTATGGTGCGAAAGTTGTTGTACCCCGCTGCCGTCGCCGCGTGCGATGAACACTTCGGCCGGCGCTGTCAAGCTGGACCGAAGAAATGCGAATGCAGAGCCGTCCGCCGAAGCCGAAATGCTCTCGTTGAAGCTGTCTTTTAGGATTTCAAGCGGCGCGCCGCCCGCGCCGGCGGGGATTTCATATACCGGCTGCTCGACTTCGTTCAAGGCCGTAAAGAAAATCCGTCGGCTGTCCGCGGACCAAATAATTTCGTCCACACTCTTGTCAAATGATTCCGTCAAATCCGTGCTCGTGCCGCTGGCGCGATCAAAAACAGCCAGCCGCCAGCGGTCGCTCTCATATTCCGCGGTCTTTTGCGAGTGGTACGCGATGAAGCGCCCGTCGGGGGAATACGCGGGATGGCCGTCAAATCCGGGACTCGTCGTAATGCGTTTTGCATCGCCGCCCGCCGCCGGTACGAGAAACAAATCGCCGTTCGTGCTGATGGCTTCGGGCCGGTCGAGCACTGCCGTGAAGCAGAGTTCCTTGCTGTCGGGAGAAAAAGCGAAATCGTTTGCGTCGCCGCGTTCATCGGGAGGCACATCGTAATCGGCGTGAGCCGTCAAATCGCGAGGCGTGCCGCCGTTCGCGGCGACAAGAAATAAGTGACTCCGCTTGCCGTCGCTCCAGTGAGTCCAGTGGCGGTACAGCAAATGATCGTAGACGCGAGCCTTGATCTTGCTCTTTTCCGCGGCATCGTCGCGTGAATGATTACAGGCGTCGTCGGAGCAATCGGGAAAAACGCTCGAGGTGAAGGCGATTGAGCGGCCGTCGGGCGACCACTTTTCGTTGTCCGCTCCGGTGGAAAGGGAAGTAAGCTTCGCCGCGTTCGCTCCTTGCGCGTTCATCACGTAAATTTGCGTTGCGCCATCTCTGTTGGAAAGAAATGCAATCTTTTTTCCGTCCGGCGACCATTGCGGGCGCGTGTCATGCCCCGATTGGGTTAACTGGCGAGGCACGCTGCCGGGCGCGGTCGAGACAATCCAGACGTTGCGCGCAATGCGGTTCGGTTCCATCTCCGCCGCGCCAACCGTATACGCAACGAAGCGCCCATCCGGAGAAACCTGCGGCTCGCCCACGCGTTGCATGGCGATCAGGTCATCGAACGTCATTGCATGTTTCGACGGCGTTTGTGCCGAAACTGAAAACGCGCAAAGCAGCGGAAGAAATACGAAACGCCATATTTTGCGTTTGAATATCACTGAAAGCCTTTCCGCGGCTCCGTGCAATCGCTTGCGCATGGTGAAAATAATTAACGCGGGAAAAGTGGCAGCCCCGGCGCTCTTCCGGCAGGCAGCGGAGTCCTTGCCACGTTCATGATGTATCCCAATGTTGTGTAGTACCCGCACAGAGTCGAAATGTCGATCACGCCTTGCTCGCCGAACCGCTTCACCACGCGGGCATACGAGGCATCGCTGACGCATTGGTGTTGCCGCAATTCGGAGCAGAATTCGTATACCGTTTCTTCGTCCTCGGTCATGCCCACGGGCCGCCGTCCCTCGGCAATCGCGGTAAGGGTCTCCTGCTTAACGCCCGCTTTGAGTGCCAGATCAATATGTGAATCCCACTCGAACTGTTGAGACATGTGCCGCGCCATCTGCAGGATGATGAACTCGCTGATGTTTGGTCCGAGCTTGGTGTTGTAACGCAGATACTCACCCACTTTTTGCAGGCGGCTCATTAATTCAGGGCTGCGGAGCAGTGGAATAAACGGTCCCACCAGGGCCTTGCGCGGGCCGGACGTTATTTCCGCGGCTGCTTTAGTTTGCGCATCCGTCATCTTGTCTGCTGGAATCGGCGGCATGCGATCTTGCGGCACATCGGCGGCCGCAGCGGCGGCGGGAAGGGCAAGCCCGAGCAGGGACGTCCCCGCCAGCGTTGCCGCTCCGGTCAGCAGATCGCGCCGGTCCACCAGCGTTTTTGAATCCAAATTTGGTTGTTCGCCAGTCTTTTCCACGGTTTTCACCTTTTCTTTTTCGCGTTGGAATCGATGTTTTAGCGTTAAGCGTGTACGGCGATCGGCAATCTCCGGGCATTATATGCGCCCGCTGCCCGATTTCAAATTTCAAAATTTAAATCGAAAGCTCGGCGCCCCGGCCAAGGTCAAATCGCGTCTGCCCAAAACCGCGTGCCGCCACGGCGCTCACCAAATAATTGCGACAGGCCGAAGCGGGGTGTATGGTACGTTTCATCCGATACAGCAGAGCGGCCGGTTCGGAAAATTGTCCAGGATCGGTTCAGGTGTCCCGGAAAAGTTGGGTGAATATATTCTTAAATGCATGATTGAGGAATCGAAGCGAAAAATGCGCGCACCGCATTGCGTTAGCCCTGGACTTCGCCTCTTATATGTTCCAATTAGAATGAAAAAGAATCTGGTTTTATTGTTTATCGCCGCAGTGGTCTTGTTTTTTTCGCCGGAAGTTGTTGCGGGCCAGGTGAAGGCGATTTCAGTTCATCCTCGAAACATTGTGATCTTCGTTGCCGACGGCCTGCGAAGCGGGTCCGTCAACGCCGTGGATACGCCCACAATGTTTTGGATTCGGACTCATGGAGTCGCGTTCACCAACAGCCATTCTCTTTTTCCAACTTTCACCACGGCGAATGCATCTGCCATTGCCACGGGGCATTACCTCGGAGATACAGGCGATTTCAGCAACACTTTTTATATTGGCCATCCTGTATTCATGAACGGCACTTTTGGCCGCGCGCCCGGCACTTATGCGCCGTATATTGAAAATGACGAGGTCTTGGGCGATTTGGACGCTCAATTTGCGGGCAATTATTTGAATGAGGAAACGCTGCTCGGCGCCGCGCGCGCGCATGGGTTCAACACCGCAGCCATCGGAAAAATGGGGCCCGCCGCGATCCAGGACGTAAGTCAATTGAATCCCGCTAGTGGACGTTTCCCGATCCCGCGGACGGTTTTTATAGACGATGGGACTGGCACGCCGGAAGGCGTCCCGCTTTCGCCGGAAGTGATGGACGTTCTGACCGCTGCCGGGCTTCCCACGGCCACTCCAGCACGCGTTCAGCCCGCCGGAAGCAATGCGATTCCCGGAACGACGGACTCAAACTTCAGGCAGCAAGCATACTTTGCGGATGCGACCACCCAAGCAGTCCTTCCGCTGTTTCAAAAAAACGGCAAGCCGTTTGTGTTGCTCTACTGGTCGCGCGATCCGGACGGAACGCAGCACAATCAGGGTGACAGCTTGAACGACCTCGTCCCCGGCATCAATGGGCCGACTTCCAAGCTGGCGCTGAAAAATGCCGACGACAATCTGAAGCAGATTCTGGACTACATCAACGCCAATCCGCAATTAGCGGAAACCACGGATTTTTTTCTGACCGCCGATCACGGTTTCGCGACCATCAGCAGGCATGACGTAGACGGCCAAAAACACGCGACATCGAGCTACGCAGCTAAATGGATATACAAGGATAGCCAGGGCCGGCAAGAGGTCAACTCCGGTTTTTTACCGATCGGATTTCTCGCGATTGATCTTGCTCATGAACTGCGGCTTCCCCTATTTGATCCGGATAGCCAGACCGGCGGCCCGGGTGGCGGAAAAATGTTTCAGCCGGTGGATCCGGAACTTGCGGCTGAAAACCCGGCGCTGCGCCAGCATCCCGTAGCCGGCAACGGCTTGATCGGCGGCACAGGCCGCATCGAAAATTCGACGGACGCAAGAGTGGTTGTCGCGGTCAACGGAGGCTCCGATCTAATTTACCTTCCCGCCCACGATTCGGAATTGCTGAAGAGGATCGTTGCGTTTTTGGCGCGGCAGGATTACGTGGACGGGCTGTTTGTGGATGATGCCTACGGAAATATTCCCGGCGCTTTGCCGTCCAGCGCGATTCGGCTGATCGGGTCGTCACCGCTGCCCACGCCCACTATTGTCGTGACGTTCAAGACATTTTCCACGGATCCGAAACAGCCGTTGATGACCGGCGTGCAAATCACGGACACCGCGCTGCAGCAGGGGCAGGGAATGCATGGCAGCTTCGGGCGCGCCAATACATTTAATTTCATGGCGGCCTTCGGTCCTGATTTTAAAAAAGGTTTCACCGACAGCGCGCCCGTAAGCAACGCGGATATTCAGCCCACACTAGCCGAAATTTTGGGGCTCGAAATAGCCGCCAAAGGCGCACTGAAGGGAAGAATTTTGCGCGAGGCGCTGGCTGGCGGCCCTTCCACTGTTTTTTTCAAACATGAAACGAAGATCGCTGAGAGTGCGGGCAGCGGTAAGACGACCATCTTGATGGTCCAGCAGTTGGGGAAACAGGTTTACTTTGACCAGGCCTGCTTCAGAAAAATGCCACGAAAGAGTTCGCGCCGCGGTTGCCCCCAGCAGTAGCAGCGCGGCAGCGCCAACCGTGTCCTGTGCACTGGCGAGGAAAAGAATTAGGAACAGTCCTGAAAGCATTCACGGCAAAACCGAAAACTTTTCCGCCGTTTCGGTCTTCGTGTAAAAAAACGTGGCGAGTACGTTTCCGTTTCGCTCAGACCGCAATTGCAATGAACTAGTCGGGATCGAGCGGGAGAAAAATCCAAATTCGATAAAGTTCGTATTTTTTCAATCTGAAAATTTGGGGTGAGCGACGGGGTTTGAACCCGCGACCCTCGGTGCCACAGACCGATGCTCTACCAGCTGAGCTACGCTCACCGCAGTTGAAGTGCTACTAGTTTAGGCCACATTTTGTTCACAGTAAAGCGGGTCCGTCATCCTTCACGCGGGCTCCAAGTAGAGCCCGCACCCGCTGTTGCGCCGCTTGCAAAACCGGGGCGAGTTGGTGTCATATACACGCACTTGCCGGGCCGTGTTGCGAATGCCGTTTTCCGGGTGGAGTACGGGCAATTCGTATTCGGCGATCGGGCGGCGAAATCACTTGATGGAAATGCAATTCCCGGGTTTCAGGAGGAATGAGGAATGTTGAAGCGTGCAATCACGGCCTTGGCGGCCTTGGGTGTTTTGCTGGTGGCGGTAATTTTTCTGGTTCGCAGTGGCGCGCCTGCTCAGGCGCAGGGCGCGATGGCGCAAAATCATTCTTCGAGCGACGAGCAGGTGAGCGGCCCTTACGAGGTCATCAAGAATTGGCCTAAACCCCTGGCGACATTGTGGCCCGCGGAAAAAGGGTGGACTTGGGGCGCGACGCAAGCGATCTACGCGCAGAATCCCGATCGCATTTTCATTTCCATGCGCGGTGAGTTGCCCATCATTAAGCCGGGCGATTTCTTGAATATTTATGACGAAGCGCAAAACGTTGAAGTGCCCGGGCTTGGCGAAGACGGCCGCGCCGTCTGGCTTACGATTCCGCAGCCCGGCGTGCCCACTCGAAACGCTTCGGTTGGCCCCATGTCCAGCCCGGGCGAGCCGCACGTTAAGTTTAAGGCCCAGGAGGGAAGAGACTACCGCTGGCAGCACTTGATCTTTATCGTCAATAGCCAGGGCGATCTGGTGGATGACTGGTCGCGCTGGGACAGCACATTCAAGCGCGTGCACAAAATTCTGATTAGTCCGTACGATCCCGAAAAGCGTGTTTGGGTGGACGATGACGGCAAGTGCGCGATCTTCATCTTTTCCAACGACGGGAAAAAATTGCTGCAGACCATCGGCGAACCCGGCGTGTGCGGCGACGATGACAAACACTTCAATCGTCAAACGGATATCACCTGGTTGCCCGACGGCACGTTTTTTGTTTCCGATGGATATGAAAATACGCGCGTCGTGAAATTCGACAAGACCGGAAAATATTTGACGTCATGGGGAAAGCCCAGCTGGGATTGGCGCACCAGGCAATTCGTGCCCGGCCTGCCGGACCCTCCGCCGCCGAATTACTTTTACAATGTGCACGGAATTCAGGTGGACGCCGTGTCGCACCGCGTGTTTGTTTCCGATCGCGAAAATCATCGCATCCAGATTTTCGACGAGAATGGCAAGTTCCTGGATATGTGGCCGCTGGGCGAATATGCGTCCATCTATCACTTGCTGCTGACGGAAGATCGCCATCTTTGGATGTCCGATGGGCACGGCACGTTTAAGATGCTGAAGTATGACCTGGACGGCAAGATGCTCTATCAATGGGGCACGTTCGGACCGCACCCCGGCGAACTCTGGGGCGTTCATGAATTTTCCACCGACCAGCTGGGCAATTTGTATACCGCCGAAGTTTTCAACGGACGCCCGCAGAAGTTCCGTCCGAAACCCGGAGTTGATCCCTCTCTCCTGGTGGGCAAACAGATGCGCGTGGCGTGGAAGGATTAAATTTTACCGCGCCCGTGAATGTTCGCGGCGCGCGCATGATTTCAATACAACTGGGCAGGTTGTGCAGGGGCGAAAGAATTCGACTAAAGTCGCCGCCTCCGGTGTAGTATCGTGCCCGTTTCCATGGCGGCGCAATTGTTATTGCAGACCTAAACTGTCCTAAAAAATGGCGACACGGGTTCACAAATTCCTGGCTCCCCGGGACCACAAATGAGCGCATTGAATAATAGTTCCGCCAGCAGTGCGGGCAATTCCGCTGCGCTATCCGACAAAGCGCAGTGGGCGGCTACGATTTGCGGCTGCATTGTGGCCTTCGCTTATTCGGCCAACTACACCAACCACGCTCCCGTAGCTCCCGCCCTGATGCATCAATTCGGGTTCAATCAGGCCCTGGCAGGTTTCCTGACGACCGGCGTTTTTGCTACTCATGCCGGACTGCAGGTGCCGGGCGGATACATCGTTGACCGGCTCGGGTCTAAACGTGTCCTGTTGTTCGCTCTTGCCATCGTGGCGATTGGAAACCTGGGGATGGCCTCCGCCGAGGCGTATTGGCATTTGCTCTTTTTTAAGATTTTCACCGGAGTTGGAACCGGCGTTTGCTTTGTGGGCGGGGCGCGGTACGTTCACACGGCGGTAGCGGGGCGGCGATTGCATCTGGCGCAAGGACTTTTTGGCGGCTCCATTCAACTCGGCGCGGGATTCGTAATTTTGGCGGTACCCAGGCTCAACCTTGTCGCGGGATGGCGAGTAACATTTTTGGTGTCAGCGGGCATGGCTTTGACGGCTGCAATTATTTGGTTTGCCGCCGCGCCGGATGTTGCCATGGGCACAGCGGTGCCGGGGCGGTTCGGCGATTTGCTGGTGGCTCCGCAACTCTGGCTTTTGGGACTCGTGCAGATGGCCACGTTCGCCATATCCGTGGTTGTCGGATCCTGGGTGGTTATTTTTCTCACAAAAGTCATGAAAGTTCCCGCCACTCGCGCCGGGCTGATCGGATCGCTGGTGCTTCTGCTAGGCATTGTGTCGCGGCCCCTCGGAGGCGCGCTGCGCCGCCGCGTGGGCATCCGTCTGTTGATTCTTTGCAGCCTGTTGATGATCGCGCTGGGGTGCTTCACATTTGTGGCCGCGTCAATTTCCTTGGCGATGGCTCTGACAGCAGTGGTGCTGATTGGAATGGGAGTGGGTCTGCCATATGCGGCAATGTTTTCGCGTGCCGGGGCGCTGTTCCCGGGCCGCGCCGCCGCGGCCATGGGCCTGGTGAATATGCTGGGGATACTCATGATACTCGGCGGCGCGCCTTTGGTCGGGCACCTGGCGGATTTGAACGGAACATTTCGCGCGAGTTTCTCGGTGCTCGGCGGATTTGCGCTGGCGGTGTGCAGCATTATTCCTTTGATTCACAGCGAAGAACCGAAAGCGCACGCATAATTTCCGGAGATCCGGTGCCAGGCCTGCTGTAGGAAAATCAGGAACTAAAATCCCGAAACGATTGTGATGAAAAAAGAAGAGCCGAGCGCGCCCTCCGCGAAACGCGGAATCCTGCCCGTGCCAACGCCGCAAAAGAAAATCGGACGTTCCGCCAAGGTTGTGAAGAAGCGGAACGTCCGATTGGATTTTAGCGCCGGGTACTAATTGCCCGAGGCGGACGCGTGAGTTTTTCCCCGCGCCATCTTTTGAGCCATGAAAAGCAGTAATTTCAGGTCGCCCTCGTTGGTGCGGCTCAGCAGTTGTCGGAATCTTTCCAGCAACCGCGCTTCCTTGCCTGAACTGCCCCAGGCCAGGTCGCGGGCGCTCTTGCGCTTGTAAATGTGCGGCATCGCCGGCGGCTCCTCGCCATCGTAAAAGAGCTGGTAGAGAGGCACTTCCAGGGCCCGCGCGAACTTCTCGATGGTTTCAAACGCGGGGATGGTATGGCCGTTTTCAACTCGAGAAATGTAGCAGCGCAGCAGTCCGGTGCGCTTTTCAATTTCGCCTTGCGAAAAATTCTTTTCTTCGCGCAGCGCTCGTAAACGATCTCCGATAATCATCTTCGTCCTGTCCTTTCGAGTTCAAGCACGTTTCATTCTAACCGATTTCCCCAAATTTCCAATGGGTGTTCACGCTGCTGAACAGCTCTTCCAGGCAAGGCTATCCGGTCGGGAAGCAGGCACGCCGTATCCTCGAACACCGGCAGATGTGACCTGCCTCACACTGGTCGTGTGGCGCGGCAATTCCTGCTAGCGTCTCCGCTGGAACGGAGTGAGTTTTCCGGTTGACGCGGACTGCCCCGGAGCGCGATGCGTCGCAATTCGCGAGCGGGCAAAATCGGCCCACGGCCCATTCGGTTCATAGCGCACATAAAGCGTCAAATGGCGAATCACATTCTGCTTATCCTTGATTTTCTCATATGCCAGCGCGAGATTTAAATGCGCGTCAGCCAGAGTGGGGGCAATTTCAATGGCGTGCAGCAGGTGCTTGATCGCCTCCTGGATTTCGCCAAGCTGCTGCAGAACGCACCCCAGATTGAATTCCGCCAGCGCGTTTTTCGGTTCATGTTTTACGGCGACGACAAACTGTTCGCTCGCCGCTTCCAGCCGGCCAAGCTGATAAAGTGTTGTGCCAAAATTGATGCGCGCCTCCACCCAGGTCGGAGCCGCTTCCACTGCCTTTCCATATGCCTGCGCCGCTTGTTCCAGCGTCTCGGTATTGGAATCGCACGCCATGCCCAGTTCAAACCATTCTTCCGCCGACCGCGAGGCCATCGCGTGTATTTTCTTTGCCAGTTCGGAGACCTCGAAATTCAGGACGAACTGCCCGGTCAAAGGTTCGTAAGGGCGTCCTTCGGTCGCCGGCGGATGGACAACCACTTGTTTTCCATTGGTTGAGATTCGCAACATCGAAAGAGGAGTGCTCCCCGATCCCAATTCCGTCTGAAGAGCGGAGACAGCCTGGCGAATTCGACGTGCTGGAACACGGCGAGCGGCGAGCCGCTTGATGGTTTCGAGCGCGACCAAATCCGAAAAATTAAAAAATCGTTCGCCCCATCGCGCACGGGGAAGAACCAGACGCAAACGCGTCCAATAGTCCAGCTCGCGCCGGCTGATGCCCATCATTCGTTCCACTTCACTGCGTGTATATTGATGGTCCAATCCAGGCGCCCCAATTGAGGATTGAAAGCTTCCGACGGGCCACAAGTCGCCAACGCTCAGCGCCTGCGCCCGTATAAATCAATTATCGCTCCAAACCAGCCGTTTGAATCAAAAATTATCCGCGTCACGTGGGGCGGCGCTGAAG